>Ga0197143_1002265_pt1 | contig 14486 bp, 9 predicted proteins | sample GBS70_MetaG_FD_148603 | JGI IMG/M metagenome (GOLD analysis project Ga0197143, IMG submission 148603) | Sediment microbial communities from Great Boiling Springs, Gerlach, Nevada, United States - GBS 70_MetaG | ecosystem: Environmental > Aquatic > Thermal springs > Hot (42-90C) > Sediment...
TTCATTTAAAATTGAAAAAATAAGTTCTTTGATTATGGTATCTAAGAATAAATTTCACATTATTTGTATTTCACATTTAATTTTATTTTTACTTTCATATCATAAAATTTACAGTGCTGCTATTAGTTGTCAACCTATAACAGGAAACTGGAGTTCTACTTCTACATGGGTTGGTGGACAAATACCAACAATAAATGATACTGTCTATATAGTTAATGGTGCTAATATTACTTTAGATGTTAATGCTACCATTTATAAAATAATTATTAATTCAGGTGGCACACTTAATATCGATACTAATACATTATCATTAAGAGGAAATGGAGAAAAAGAAGGAGATTTAATTATTTATGGGACATTAAATCTTCAAAACGGAACAATTAATCTAACTGGAGATTTCGTTTTATATGGAAATTTTAATTGTGGTCAAGGAACCATAAATTTTAATGGAAACGATTCACAAAGAATGCTTGGTAAAATACCTACATTTTATCATTTAAAATCTTCTAATACAAATAATGACTTAGGTAAAGGAGTTTCTCTTCATCAAGATACTGTTATTGTTAAAGGTAATTTAATTGTAGATGGGGTTTTTAACAGAAATTCAGAATATTATCCTAACTCAACTATAGTTTTTGATGGTATTGATTCTTTACTAGGTATTTATAGCCTTTATTTAAATCACGTTTTAATTACATCTAATGCAACAGTCTATGGTGTAGGTAAAACCATATATTTATATGGTAATTGGTATTGTTATGGTACGTTTGTATGTAATTATAGTACAATAGTTGTAAAATATGATTCTTATAGTTCTTCACAACCTGATAATCAAAAGATTTTTGTAGCAAATCCTCAAAATAATCCATTTTGGAATCTAAACATAGACAAAAGTCAAGGTAAAGTTTCACCTATTGAAGGACCAGGAAATACATTAGGACACATTTATGTACTAAACAATTTTTCAGTTATTAATGGCACTTGGGATGTTGACGGTGCAAGACAATTATATGTTGGAAAAAATTTTATTATTAATACTACAGGTAATTTTATTGCAAGCTTTGGCAGAGTTATTTTAAATGGGTCTAATCCTTCTATCAAGCAAATACTTAATACTGGCAATAGTACTCTTTACAAATTAACAATTGATAACACAGGAGCAGGTATAATATTAGCTTCTAATGTAGTTGTTACTTATGAATTAGTTTTAATAAATGGTATAGTTTATACAAGAAATGGTCAAAATTTTTTTGAATTATTTTTAAATAACAATTCATCTTCTTCATTAGTTTCATTTTCTGAACAAAGCTATATTGCAGGTAAATTAAAAAGATCTATAAGTAATGGTACTTATTATTTTCCAGTTGGCACATCAAATTCAATATTGCCTAAATATAGACTTATAGAATTTAATTTTTCAAATACTGGAAATACAAATAATATTTTAGTCTATCAAGATAGTGTTCAAAATACAAATACTTATTATGCAAACTTTTATACATATATTCAACCAGATATTGGAGCACCTCAGGGAACAATAATTTTTAAGTATGATTTATATAATGATTTTGAATCATCAATGTTAGAATGTATTATGTCTGTAATAAAAGGTACACCAAATAATTGGAATTTTGTATTAACAACTACATCTCCTGCTACTGGAGGTAACAACGGCACTATTGCTGTACAATTACCTTCAAATTATTCACCTTATTATTATATTCTAGGCGAACCTATTCCATTAGATCCTAATGTAACCATATGTGATGGTGAATCTGCAACTGTTACTATAACTCAACCAACGGGTTATGGTAGCTTTTATTGGTATAATAATCCTCAAGGTGGTACACCTATTGCCACAGGTTCTACTTTAGTTACTCCGATGCTTTATGATACTACAATTTATTATATAGCATACTTTAATCCTCAATGTATTGGGCACATTGTACCAATTGTTGTAAATGTGAATGATATACCAACAGCTAATTTTGTTATAAATCAACCAATATGTCATAATGATACAGCTTTAGTTGTTTATTCTGGAACTGCTTCTAATAATGCTTCATTTAATTGGAATTTTGGCGATCTTTATATTGTTTCTGGTTCAGGTCCTGGTCCTTATCTTTTAACTGGTATTCCAAATAATTCATATACTATAAGTCTTAATGTCACTGAAAATGGATGTACATCACAATTATATACTCAACAGGTCGTTTTTCCTTCTCCATTATCAATTTCCTTTAATATAGAAAATGCTACTTGTGGCAATAATAATGGCAGTGCTACTGCTAATGTAAATGGAGGAATACCCCCCTATTCGTATTACTGGTCAAATGGTGTAACAACTAATACAAATCCTAATTTATCCGCAGGAACTTATTATGTAACAGTTATTGATAATAATGGATGTACAAAGGCTTCTAATGTAATAATAACAAATACTGATGCTCCAAATATTAACGTAAGTGTTTTAGAAAATGTTACTTGTTATGGTGGAAATAATGGTAAAGCAATGTTTACTGCAAGTGGAGAGGGTTTATTAACATATTATTGGTCAAATGGTGTATCTGGTCAGGGATATGGAAATATATTTTCTTATCAAGATACATTAAGTGCAGGAACATACTTTATTACTGTAATTGATCAAAATGGATGTCAAAGTATAGCAAGCCTAACAATAACACAGCCTGCACCAATAACTATCAGTTATGAGGTAAACAACGTTACTTGTTATGGATTAAATAATGGTTCAATTATCTTAGATGTACAAGGAGGAACTCCCCCTTACCAATATCATTGGCAGCATGGTTCATCTACACCAATACAAACACAACTATATGCAGGCTTATATTATGTTACAGTCACTGATAATCATAATTGTACTTCATCACAAATAATACAACTTAATCAACCCGATTCAATTTCATTTAACGCTATAATTAATGATGTTACTTGTGCTGGATTAAATAATGGAGAAATTTTTATTCAAGTTTCAGGTGGTACTCCACCTTACCATTATCTATGGAATACTGGAGATACAACAGCATCCTTACATAACTTAAGCGTTGGCACTTATACCTTAAATGTTATAGATGCTAATAATTGTTCTTATGCATATTCAGCAACAATTAATCAACCATTGCCAATAAATGTAGATTATATTATAGAAAATGTTAAATGCTTTGGTGAAAGTACAGGAAATATATTTATTGAAGTTAGTGGGGGAAATTCTCCTTATTCATTCTATTGGAGTAATAATCAAAATACTCAAAATTTAACAAACGTACCTGCAGGAAATTATTATCTAACAATAACAGATTTAAATAATTGTACTCACACATCTAATTTCATTATTGAACAGCCAAATCCTTTAGTTGTAACAGCTTCATCTAATCCCACTACTTGTTATGGTTACAATGATGGAAGTGTATATGTCACAATGTCAGGCGGTATTCCTCCTTATCAAATTTTATGGAATACAGGCGATACTTCTGATTTCGTTAATAATATTCCAGCAGGTGTTTACTTTGTTACTATTACAGATCATAATAATTGTACAAAAACTTCTTATGCTATAATATCGCAACCAAGTAAATTAAGCTATAATGTAGATTCTTTAAAAAACTTTGTATGTTTTAATTCTTCATCGGGTTTTATTTCTTTAAGTGTTAGCGGAGGTAACCATCCTTATACTATATTATGGAATACAAATGATTCAACATTTACTATTCAAGATCTTTATCCTGGTATTTATTCTTTTACAATAACCGATAATAATAATTGTAATCTAACTGATACGATTGAAATTTATTCATCAACATTTAACGCAGAAATATTATATGATGAATCCATGAATGTGGCTTTTGTTGATATTACTGGTGGTTTTAAACCATTTTATTATATATGGTCAAATAATTCAACAGATAGTATTATTAAAATTACAAATACTGGTATATACTCTGTAACTATTACTGATAGTTTAGGTTGTTCATTAACTGTTGAAAAATTTATTGATATAGATTTTATTATACCAAATTTTATATCTCCAAATAATGACGGTAAAAATGATAGGTTTGAAATTAAAGGAATTGAAAGATATAATAATGTTACCATTAAGATTTTTGATAGAAGAGGAGAATTAATCTTTCAATTTAATGGCACCGGTACTGAATATTCAAATCTTAATAATCAATGGGATGGTAAATATAAAGGAAAAGACTTACCTCAAGGCACTTACTTATATGTTATTGATTTACATAATGATAATGAACCAATAAATGGAACTATTACCATTATTAGGTAAATCACTTTTAATATGAAGCATAAATTTATGGAAGATTTATTGGTAACGATAAATTAATTTTTTTATAAAAATTAGCTCCCAAAAGTTCATAATTTTTGAGAATTTTCTTAATTTTTCTTTTACTGTCATTATTAAATATTAGTGATTCTAAAAGTAGTAAATGATTTTTTTCTAAATAATAGTTAGTATTTTTAAATTTTTCAATTAAGCTATTTATATTTTTTTCTATTTGAATAGTATTTTTTTTGCTTAAAAATTTTAATTCAATTTTAGAAATTTCAACATAGCATAAACCTCTTTCATCTTCAGTTTTTCTAAATAACGATTCAGATTTTCTAAGTAATTGGATGGAGTCATAAACATTTCCTTTAAGCTTTTCTAATACAGATTTACCCCATAATGAATATGCTAAACTTAGTTTTTCATTAATTTTTTTGTAAGTATTTATTGCTGAATTAAAAAACTTTTCAGATTTTTCGAAGAAATTAAGCATTCTATAAGCATTAGCTATACCACAAAAAGAATAAGCTAAACCAAACGTATCATTAAGACTTTTAAATAAAGCATTAGCTTTTTTATAATAGGTTAAAGATATTTTAAAATTTCCAGCTACTCTATGTGATCCACCTAATCCACAACAACAGTATGCCAAGCCTTCTTTGTCAATATTTTTATAAATTTTAAAAGCTTTTTTAAAATACTTGATGCTTTTACTAATATTACCAGCAAATCTGTATGTACCTCCTAAACACCAATAAATAAATGCAATTCCATTTAAATCATTTGTTTTTTTGTATATATTATATGCTCTTTTTAAAATTTTTTTATTAGTTTTTATTTTCCCAAAAGTTCGATAGCAAGAACCTAAACTAGCTAATGAATCCGCTATTAATATATCTTTATTTAACTTCTTTGAAATTATATATGCTTTTTTATAAAAAAATTCTGCATACTTAAATTTACCCAACATTCTACAACAATCACCTTTTTTAATTATTAACTCATAAATTTTTAATTTGTTTAAGTAAATTTTTGCATCTTTTATTTTAATTTTTTTTAGTGTACACCAAGCTCTTTGATAATTACCTTGTTCTATTAATAAGAATCCTTTTTTTATTTTTTCTATCAAATTTTTTTTATTCAATTTTCGATATTATTTTTTATTGTTCTTTTTTCATATCATTTAGAATAGTCAATAAAAAACTTCTAATTTTTAATAAAGTATTTATTAACAAAACATTTTCTTTAGATTCTAGTTTATTTATTTTATTTAAATAATAATTAGCACCTTTTATTGTCATTTTTTTTATTTTTAGAAGATAATAAATTAATTCAAGATTTTTAATATCTTGTTCGGTGTAAAACCTAGTACCTTTTGAATTTTTTAATGGTTTAATTATTTTAAATTTTTTTTCCCAAAACCTTAATAATGAGGGTTTTACATTAAGTATTTCAGCAACTTCTCCAATTTTGTAAAACTTTTTTTTTATGTTTAAGTCAAATTGTTCCATAAGAAAATTTAATCTAAAGATATTCCTCCACCTTGGATGGATTGTTTAATTAATTCATTATATTGTTCTGGAGTCAAATCTAAGAAGAAATAATGGATTGGATTAACAGCTTTATTATTTTTAATTACTTCATAATGTAAATGAGGGCCTATAGATTTTCCAGTATTTCCACTATAACCTATAATTTCTCCTCTTTTTACTTCTTGTCCCACACGAACTTTTATCTTACTTAAATGAGCATAGCGTGTTTTATAATTAAAACCATGATCAATTATGACTTGATTTCCATAACCTGTATAATTATATTCAGCAACAATTACTTTACCATTACCTGTAGCATATATTGGCGTACCAACATTACATGTAAAATCTATACCTTCATGGAATTCAAGTAGCCCCTTGAATATTGGATCAAACCTCCAACCATAATGAGAAACAATTTTGTAGTTATATTTTGGATGAATTGGTATTATTGCTGGTATTGATTGTAACCATTTCTCTTTATTAATTGCTAATTCAATTATTTCATCAAAAGATTTAGTTTGTACATAAAGTAAGTTTTGTAATTTTTGAATTTTTTGCATTGTTTCTATTACAAGTTGTGAAAAGCTAATATTTTTATACTCTTCAAAATCTAAAGCACCTCCAATTCCACTTTCTCTAATTTCATTTGGAATTGGCTCCATTTCAAAAAAAGTTCTATATAAATTTTCATCCCTATATTGTAAATCTTTTAAAACATTTTCTATTTCTTTTATTTTTGAATTTAATTCCTCAAATTTAAGCTTAACTAATTGTAACTCTCTTTTCAAAATTCTTTCTTTTGGAGAATCAAAATATATATTAAAAACTATTATTGAAATAGCTCCTATAAAAGTACAAAATATAATGTACAAAAAAACTTTTATTATTATTGATTTAAAAGTTATTCTTACTTTTTCAAACTTTAAGGTTTCAGTATTAAAGATATATTTTTCTTTTTTTAGCATCTTAGTGAATGTTAATAATTAAAAGTAATAAATTTTCTAAAAAAAATAAATTAAAAATTAAATATTGATATTATGTCCAAATTTAATTTTTTTTGTTTGCAAATACTTATAATTATAATTATTTGGTGTAATTGATATTGGTATTATTTCAACTATAGTAAGGCCAAAGCCTTCTAATCCTGCTCTTTTTTTTGGATTATTTGTTAGTAATTTGATTTTTCTTACATTTAGGTCTCTTAGTATTTGAGCTCCAATACCGTAGTCGCGTTCATCTGGACTAAAACCTAAATGAATATTAGCATCGAAAGTGTCTAAGCCTTTTTCTTGCAATTTATATGTTGCTATTTTATTAAATAGTCCTATACCTCTTCCTTCTTGATTTAAATATAAAAGTACGCCTTTACCTTCTTTTTCAATCATTTGCAATGCTTTTTCTAATTGTTCTCCACAATCACATCTTAAACTACCTAAAACATCCCCAGTTAAGCAAGAAGAATGTACTCTTACTAATGTTGGTTCTTCTGGATCAATTTTACCTTTTATAAGAGCAATATGTTCTCTTTCTGTTTCTATTTCTTTATATGGTATAAGAGTAAAATGGCCGTATTTTGTTGGTAGTTCTATTTCATACCCTTTTTTTATGGATGAATCAAATTGTAACCGATATTTTATTAGGTCGGCAATAGTAATTATTTTTAAATTAAATTTTTTACTTATTTCAAATAATTCAGGTAATTTAGCCATAGAACCATCTTCACTCATTATTTCTATTAATGCTGCACCAGGTAATAATCCAGCTAGTTTTGTTAAGTCTACACCTGCTTCTGTATGACCAGCTCTTTCTAAAACACCCCTATTCCTAGCTCGTAAAGGAAAAACATGACCTGGTCTAGCCAAATCTGATGGCTTAGTCTTTGGATCCACTAATGCTCTTATTGTTTTACATCTATCTTCTGCAGATACACCAGTTGTACAACCATGACCAATTAAATCTACACTAACTGTAAACGCTGTTTCGTGTAAAGATGTATTATTGCGTACCATTAATGGTAACTCTAATTCTTCACATCTTTTTTCAGGAAGAGCTACACACAATAATCCTCTTCCATACTTTAACATGAAATTAACTATTGTAGGTGTTATTTTTTCTGCAGCAGCTACAAAGTCACCTTCATTCTCCCTATCCTCATCATCTATTACTATCACAATCTTTCCTTCTTTTATATCTTGTATAGCTTCAGTTATTGTATTAAATTTATACATAATTTTTACTTTTTTTATAAGATTCCAAAAAACTAAATAATTTTTCTACGTTAATTTTATTGTTGTAATATTTTTTTGCGAATTCTCTAGAATTACAAAAATACTTATAAATTAAGTCCTTATTTTCTAATAATTCAAATAATTTTTTGATGAATTGATCTGTAGTATCAGCAATTATAACCTCATTAGCAGTAACTGGTATTCCTTCTACACCAATAGAAGTTGTTATAATACATTTGCCTAAACTAAGCCCTTCTATAATTTTTATTCTTATTCCACTACCAGAGAAAAGAGGTACAACCATTATTGCTCGTTCTATCATAAATAAATGTGAATCTTCTATTTCACCATAAAATTTTACATTTTTATATTTTTTAACTTTCTTAATGATAAAAGAAGAAGGATTTCTTCCTGCTATTTCAAATTCTAAATTAGGAAATTTCATTACTACTTTTGGCCATATATTTTCTAAAAACCATATTAGCCCTTCTTGATTTGGAATCCAATCTAATGAACCAATATAAAACAAACTAGGAAATCTTATCTTATTAAATTCTATGTCATCTTTTATATTTATGCCAATAGAAGAAACAAATATATCTTTAGTAATTTTAAATCTTTTTTTTAATTCAACTTCGTCTCTTCTTGTAAAAGTTAATATTAAATCTGTTTTTTCTAAATATTTTTTTTCATCTTTTTCTAATCTTTTTGTTAAGTTTGATAAATAATATTTTTTTAAAAGTTGTGGTTGATTTTTTGCCAATCTGTCCCATATTTCACACTCTATATTATGTGCCCTATACACTAATAGAGCAGAAGAAAATTTTTTTACATAATCCAAGTATTGTAAGACATATAAACCATCAAAAAGTATAACATCAAAATTATTTTCTTTAACTACTTTAACTAACTTATTTGCAAATTCCTTAGAAAAAAATCTTTTAAAATGTATAGATTTTCTGGAAAATAAAAAATTTTTAATTAGTTTAAATATAGTTAAATCAGTATTTAAAAAGAAAGTATCAATTATAAGGTTATTTGGTAAATTTTTGGGTAAGTTTTCTGGAGGAAAATAATGTTTAGAAGTATTTATAGCTAATAAATATATTTTATGACCTTGATTTGCAGCTTCAGTAACAGTGTTCCATACTGCAATTGATCCTCCGTCTTTAGTAGGGTAGGGTAGTTTGTTATGTAAAACTAAAACTTCCATTCTTTAAAAGTTTATGAAATTTATTATAAATTTTATAGTAATATTCAATTATATTTAACTCTTTATCAAAAAGAGCGATGTAATTTAATAAAATAGCAAAAAATAAAATAATAAAAGAAGAGAAAAACATACCAAAAAAGGGTGGCCATATAAATTCTTTTACAAATTTTTCTCCTGTTATTGAAATTATATAATAAAATACAAAAAGAAAAACAGAAACAACTATGGGTAATCCTAAACCTCCTCTTTTAATCATTATTCCTAAAGGAGCTCCAATGAAAAAAAATAAAATACAAGAAATTGACATAGTAATTTTTTGATAAAATTCTATATAATGACGTATAATCCATGATTTTTTTGAATAAACTTCATCAATAGTTATTTCAGTATATACTTGTGAGTTCCTCATTTCATCTAATATACGAATAATTTTTTTTCTATCTTTAAAATTATTTAAAGCTAAATAATATTTTTTAAACAAAGTACTGTCTTTTATATTAAAGTTTTTTTCATTTATTTCATTTAAATGCGAAAAAAAATCATTTAAAATTATATTGTTTAAAAAATTTTTGTAATAATCGTTTAAATTTTTTTCTAATGAATCAATATTTTTTTTTAATTGCTTAAGACTTTGCATTCTATAATGATCTTTAAACAAACTTTCATCTGTTCTTTTAAACGAGAAACCAGAAATTGGAATTTTTTGAAAATATTCATTAAATTCAATTTTTTGAAAATTATAGTTTTTTTTCCAATTATCAGAGATTAATTCTTCATATTTTATACCTTTATATAAATTAAGAAGTAAAAAGTCTTTATTTTTTGATAAATATAATTTACCTGAATCTGCTATCAAGACTGTTGTATTTCCTTTGAGATTTGTATGATCATATATTATAATATTATACATCATTCTTTTATTATGATCTATTTTTGAAACTTTTATAACATAATTATCTATACCATTATAAAAAATACCAGGTTTAATCATTATATCGGGTCTCTGGTTTCTAACATCAAACAAAAGAGAATAAAATTTTAAATTAGCTGTAGGTATGACATAATTAGCAAATAATAAAGAAAAAATACTTATAAATAAAACCAAATAAAACAAAGGTTTTATTATCCTCAAATATGAAATACCTGATGTTTTTAAAGCACTTAATTCCATAAATTCTGTTAAGCTGCCAAAAGTCATTATTGAAGCTAACAAAATAGACAATGGTATAGCTAAAGGAACAAAGTTCATCATTGCATATGTGAATAGCTCTGCCAAAATACTTATACCTATTCCTTTACCAACAAATTCGTCTACATATTTCCATAAAAATTGCATAAGCAATATAAATAAAACTATAAAAAAAGTAAAAACTAAAGGACCTAAAAAATTTTTTATTAAAAAAAGATCTAACCTTTTAATAATCTTTTTTTAGGCAAATATAAAATAAAATGTATTTAAAAAAACATTTTGCAATTTAATCATGTTTTTTTTTAAATTAGATTTATGAAATTGTCTGGTTTTTTAAGAAACATAAAAAATAAAAAATTACTACAATTTTTATGTATTTTATTAATTTTTTCTCAATTTTTTACTTTTGATTTATTTTCATATTCAAATTTTTTTGAAAATAATTTAGAAAAAAAAATACGCAAAAGAAAATTTAGGACAACAGTAATGGGAGGTAATTTTTTAAACATAGGCAGTGCATTATATTTTAAAGAAGCTAAGGGTTTTAGAACTGCTATTTCTTTTGATTTTTTTGCTCAAAAAGAAAAAAAATTTATTTTAACTTTAGATTTTGGGGCAGGTTACATTTATTATGCTGACAATAATTCTATTAAAAAGAAAAGTATTTTTTTCCCAACATTAATTCATTTACTATATGGAGAAAATAATTATTTAGATCTAGGGTATGGTGCTATGTATCTTGTTTCACATAATTTTATTACACCACTTTTTTATTTAGGGTATCGTTACCAGCCTTTTGTTGGAGGCCTATCTTTTAAATTGGGTTGTGAAGTGTTTTTAGAAAGAACTTATAAAGCAGAAGTAGATGTGCAAAAAGTTGGAATTTTTGGTTTAAAGTTTGGATTTGGCTATTCATTTTAATTCTTTTAAAAATTTAAAATTTAATATATTTTGATTTTGTTATTTAAAAAATTTTTTTGAAAGTTTTATTAATTCTGCTTTAATAAAATTATTTGAAATTTTTAAAAACTTATCTAAAACTCTTCTCAGTTTTAATGGTAAAAAAATGTAAAAGCTTGTAAATATATTTTCAAAAAAGTTTTTAGTTTGTAGTTGAGTAGGAGTAAAATTAATGTTATTTTTCCTCAATAATTTTAAAGCTTTTCTTTCCCATTTTCCATTTGTAATTCCAGTGCAATAGTATGTAATTGGTCCCAAAAAATATCTTTTGTTTCTTTCTATAATACATAGGAAATAATTAGGATTTAATTTGGCTAAATTTCTTGCTCTATTTGATCCATTAATTTCAAATTGATATGGATTCTCTTCTTTAACAAGTAAATTTTCAAGAAAACTTTTACGCCAAATTGCTATTTGTAAGCAAACTAAATACTCAGAATTAGGATGAATATATCCATAAAAATCATTAATCTTTGTACATGGCCACCAAGCATCGTACTTTTTTGGAAAAACTGCTAAACGAAAAAAAACTGCATTTTCTTTTTCCATTATTTCTAAACACTTGATTATTTCTGACGTGTTAACTTTTTTATAAATAAAATAATCCTCTAAAGAAATAATAAGATATTCTTCTTTAATTTGTTTTAAAATGGTAAGTGTTTCATCTGACCAAGTTGTAAATTTATTTGAAAATAACATATTAATTTTTAAACTTATTTTTTTATTATCAAACTTTTTAGTATTTGTAGCTAAGTAAATATTAAAGCAACAATCAGGCCAATATTTTTCAAACATTAAAAAATATGGTAACCATGCTTCTTCATACTTATCACAAGATAGAACTAAAAAAGCTGTCTTTTTTAATAATTCATTCATAGTATTAAATTGACTCTATAACCATTTTTCTTTCCATAATTCAAATATTAATAAAAACCATAACTTATGAAAGTTAATAATCTTATTATTTTTAAAATTTTCTAATAAACATTGAATAGGTTCTGGCTTAAAAATTCCCTCATCTTTAATTTTTTTTAAATCTAAATATTTTTTTATCAAAGAATTAATATCATTATCATTTTTTAACCAGTGATAAAGGGGAATACCAAAACCTTGTTTAGGTCTATCTATAAGCTCTTTTGGTATATATTTATAAAGAATTTGTCTTAAAATATATTTACTTGTTTTATTCTTTAATTTAAATTCTGAAGGTAAAATAGAGGTCCATTCAACTATTTTATGGTCTAAAAGAGGTTCTCTACCTTCTAAGCTAACAGCCATGGTAGCCCTGTCTACTTTTACAAGTAAATCATCTGGTAAATAAGTTTTTATATCTAAGTACATCATTTTTGAAAGGATGTCATTGGTTTCAATGTCTAACCAGTCAGATAATTTTTTATCTTTTGGCAATCCCATCAAAAAAATTTCATTATCTAAAAAATTGCTAATTGTATATTCATATTGAATTATTGGATCTTTAATTTTTAGTATTTGTTTTAATTTGATAATCTTATCATTAATATTTGTTTGTTTTATAAATTTATTTGAAAACTTAAATAATTTAAGAATTAAATCAAAAGGAATTAAATTAAAAGCATAAAAAAGCGAAAAGAAAATAGGGTTCCGTAAGTATTTTTTTACAAGTTTTTTTACTATGAAATAACGTGTATAACCACAGAATTGTTCATCACCTCCATCAGCAGACAAAGCAACCTTTACACTTTTTCTTGTTAATTCTGATAACAAATATGTAGGAATTGCAGAAGAATCACCAAATGGTTCATCAAAAATTATAGGAATTTTATTAATTATGTTAATGCAATCTTTAGAAGTACAATAATATTCAGTATGCTCAGTGTAAAAATATTTTGCTATTTTTTTAGCATAATTTGCCTCATTATATTCTTTCTCATAAAAACCAATGGTAAAAGTTTTAAGTTTATAACCATTTACAGACAAAAGAGCACAAACAGTAGTAGAATCAATTCCTCCGCTTAAAAAAAGTCCTATTGGTACATCAGATATTAACCTCAATTTAAAACTATCTATTAACAAATTTTCTAATTCATCAACTAATTCTTTTATATTCTTCTTTTTAAATTTTTCTTTTTCTTGCTCATTCCTTGTAAAATAATTCTTTATATTCCAATAATTAATTTTTTCTAAATTGCCTTTATGGTTTAATTTTAAAATAAATCCTGGTTCCAGTTTATAAAGATTTTCAAAAATACTGTATGGACTAGGAATATAACCTAATTGCAGATATAATGACAATGCATTTAAGTTTAATTTTTTTTTGAAGTAAGGATGTTTATGGAAAGCTTTTATTTCTGATGCAAAAATAAAAATATTATCTTTAAAGTAATAATAAAGAGGTTTTACACCTAATCTATCTCTTACGATAGTTAATTCATTTTTTTTCTTATCATAAATTGCAAATGCAAACATTCCTCTAAATAATTCCAAAGCATTTAATCCCCAAGCATGAAATGCTTTTAAGATTACTTCGGTATCTGAATTAGAAATAAATGTGTAACCTTTCTTTAATAAGTAATTTTTAATTTCTAAGAAATTGTAAACTTCACCATTATGTATAATAACTAAATTATCAAATTCCATTGGCTGATGAGCAAATGATGATAAATCAATTATTGATAATCTTCTGTGACCTAAAGCTAACCCATTGTTTAGATTTACAAAAAAACCCTCATCATCAGGACCACCATAAACCATTGTATCTCTCATCTCCGTAATTACCTGTTCAATATTATATTGACCATTAAAAGAGAAATCCCAAAACCCAACAATTCTGCACATTTTTTGGAAAATTCATAAAATTAGTAATTTTTAAGTAAAAAAGAATACAATGTAATATAATGTTATATTAGGTTAGTGATTATTTGAATAAAAGAAATAGTTAAAATTATTTTGAAGATAAAAAGTAGATAGTGGTTATAACAGCATAAAAATTTGTCCTATAAGTTACATTATGTTAAATAGATTACAATAAGTTTTAAATTTCAGATTTTCAATACATTATAAAAGCTAATTTAAACTGTCT
>Ga0197143_1002266_pt1 | contig 14483 bp, 13 predicted proteins | sample GBS70_MetaG_FD_148603 | JGI IMG/M metagenome (GOLD analysis project Ga0197143, IMG submission 148603) | Sediment microbial communities from Great Boiling Springs, Gerlach, Nevada, United States - GBS 70_MetaG | ecosystem: Environmental > Aquatic > Thermal springs > Hot (42-90C) > Sediment...
GCTGGAGAATGCGGCCAGCATCGCGGCCATGATTTTGACCACAGAAGCCCTGGTGAGCGAGATACCGGAGAAGGAGAAGGCCCCGCCAGCACCACCTGAGTACTAAGCACGATGAGGCCCCCTCCCTCCCGGGGAGGGGGCTTTATATTTCGGGGGAAAGGCTTACCCCTTTCTTGAGCACATGAGGGGCATTCCCACGACCACTCGTAACTCCCCTGCGAGGGAGTATGGAGGTCCGGGGGTGGAACCTCCTGGCAGGGGGATGTGCCTTTCACGCGATTGAAATCGGCCTTCTTTGGCCTTCGGCCAGGGGTCGGCCTTCGCCGACCCTCCGTAACCCCTTGCGAAGGGGGTATGGGGGTGGAAGGGGCTGTGACCCCTCTCGGGGGAGCGGGGTGTGTCCCCTAAACCCCCGTAACCCCCCTGCGAGGGAGTACGGGGGTTCGGGGGTGGAACCTCCTGGCAGGGGGCTTGAGGGATGTGCCTTTCACGCCGATTGAAATCGGCTTTCTTTGGCCTTTGGCCAGGGGTCGGCCTGCGCCGACCCTCCGTAACCCCTTGCGAGCGAGGTATGGGTGGAAGGGGCTGTGACCCCTCTCGGGGGAGCGGGGTGTGTCCCCTAAACCCCGTAACTCCCCTGGGAGGGGGTAAAAAGGGGCGAGTTGCGAACCATGGCAACCCGCCTGCGAGTGGGACCCAAAACCTCGGCGGACCCTCAGCAAACGGGGGTGGGCAAAGAATAGAACCCCATGACAGGGGATATAAGCCCCGAGGCAAATCCCTGTTTTTCCAGCCGTAAGCAGGCCTGCAAGCTTCTGCCCCAATCGGCCCTGGCAACAGCAGGACAGCTTCTCGCACTTGCCCCGCTATCCCCGCTTTGACTATCCTACCGGAAAGCTCCAGGGGTAAGATTCACAAATTGACAAAATCGGCCTAAGGGGTTATAAAGCATATAGGGGAAGAACGTTGGAGAGAAGAACTACGGCGAAGGACATTTTCCTTAGCCTTGTAATCCCAGCATATAACGAGGAAAAAAGGCTTCCCCGCACCCTCCAGAAAGTCTTGGGCTACTTGGGGAAGCAAGGTTACTCTTGGGAAATCATCGTCGTAGACGATGGAAGCGAGGATAGAACAGCCGAAATTGTGCAAAGCTTCCAAAAAAATAACCCATCTGTGCGCCTTATCCGCAATGAGCACAAAGGCAAAGGCTACGCCGTAAGGACGGGAGTCCTGGCCTCGCAAGGCCAATACATTGTCTTCTCCGATGCTGACTTAGCTACCCCAATAGAGGAATTGCCCAAGCTCCTTGAGCCTTTGCAACAAGGCTACGATGTGGCCATAGGCTCAAGGGAAGGAGCGGGAGCACGACGCTACGGAGAACCGTGGCACCGCCATCTCATGGGAAGAATCTTCAATTTTCTGGTCCGGCTACTGGTGGTAGGCCATTACCAGGATACCCAATGTGGGTTCAAGGGCTTCCGGCGAGAAGTAGGCCATGACCTTTTCCGCCGCTCTAAACTTTACGGGGAAGATGCGGCGGTAATAAAGGGGGGCGCAGTAACCGCTTTTGACGTGGAAATCTTGCTCTTGGCCCACAAAAGGGGCTACAAAGTCAAAGAGGTGCCTGTAGAATGGTATTACGGGGAAAACACAAAAGTCAACCCTTTGCGTGATTCCTTCCGCATGCTTAAAGACATCATCAAAGTGCGCTGGAACGACTGGCGTGGTCTATACGGCTGAGGAGATGAGAGGATGGCATCAAAAGAGCTGGCTCGCTGGCTAAAGGAACGTAAAGATATCATAATGGTCAAATGGATAAGGGCTGTAAGGAAAGCAAGCCCTGGCACCGACGCCCTTCTTTCCACCCGCGAGCTCGGCGCTCGCCATTTGGAAGCCCTATATGACTCCTTCGTCTCAGCTTTGGAAACAGAAGATTACTCCAACTTAGAGGCCATCTTGGAGCAACTGGTTAAAGATCGCCTCAAGCGTGAATACAACCTGAGAGAGGTCTTAGTCATCGCTTTGGAGTTGAAAAAGACTTGCTTTGAAGAGTTAACGAATGAGTTCCCTTCCATCCAAGCCTTGGAGTACCTTCGAGCGGCCGACGAGCTCTTCAACTTCATGACCATAAAAATGGCCAACACTTTTACCGAAGAAAGCTTCGCCTTCATCAAGAAACTCAACAAGACCTTGGAGCAGAGGGTAAAGGAAAGGACTCAGGAGTTACAACGGGCCAAAGAAGAATTGGAACGCATAGATAGAGCCAAATCCGATTTCATCCGCATAGCTGCCCATGAACTCCGCACCCCTCTCACCCTCATCCAAGGCTACGTCGGAATGCTGGCAGCGGAAGATTTGCCGGGTAGAGAACGCATTCGCCCCATCCTCCAGGGGCTCAATAAAGGGATAAGCAGACTTGAATCCATAATCCGTGACCTAATAGACGTATCTTACATTGATGCCCAGGTCCTGACATTGAGCTTGCAGCCCGTATCCCTGCCCCAGATTTTCCAAGCCCTTGTGGTAGAATTCCAGCCTGCCCTTGAATCCAGGCGCCTCAACCTATCCATAACGGGCTTGGAGGACCTGCCTCTGATTGAGGGTGACCCCCCACGTCTCAAGCAAGTCTTCTATAACCTCCTGAGCAATGCCATAAAATACACCCCCGATGGCGGTTCCATAACCGTTACCGGCGAACTGTTCCGAGGGGAGCAGGACTTCGTGCACATCACCGTTAAGGATACAGGGATAGGAATACCTCCTGACAAGCTTGAGCGCATCTTTGACAAATTCTACAGGGTTGAGGACTTCAGGTTTCACAGCACAAGTAAGACCGATTTCAAAGGGGCAGGGCCTGGCCTTGGCCTCACCATCGCTAAAGGGATAGTGGAGGCCCACGGGGGTAAGATTTGGGCCGAAAGCCCTGGCTACGATGAAAAACGCTGCCCAGGAAGTTCCTTCCACGTCCTCCTCCCTGTCAAAGCTCAACCTCGTAAAACTGAATACATCCAGCAGATTAAACTTCCGGTCAGGGCCGTAATCTTTGACCTGGACGGAGTCATCGTAGATACTACCGATTACCACTTCCAAGCTTGGCAAAAAGCTTTGGCCGAGTTCGGCTTAGAGATGAGCGAGGAGCAGTTCCGCTCCACCTTTGGCATGCGGAACCAAGAGATACTCCGCACCCTCTTTGGCTCAAAGCTCTCCTCCGAGCAAATTGAGGAAATTGGCCGGCGCAAAGAAGCCATATACCGAGAGCTTGTCCACAGGCACATTACCCCAATGCCTGGCCTACTGAGGCTCATCCAGGAACTCAAAGCCAGGCGGTTCCGCATCGCCGTGGCTACTTCTACCCCAAGAGCCAATGCCTCCTTAATCCTCAAAGCCCTTAAGTTAGAGCATGAACTGGCAGCCTTGGTGACCGAAGAGGATGTGGAGGAGGGTAAGCCTGACCCTGAAATCTTCCTCAAAGCTGCCGAGAAATGCTTAGCAGACCCTGAAAATTGCATCGTAATAGAAGACTCCCCGGCCGGGATCAAAGCCGCCAAAGCTGCCGGAATGAAAGCCATCGCCTTAACAACCACCAGGCCTGCGGAGGAGCTCAGCGAAGCCGATCTGGTTGTGGAAAGCCTTATGATGTTAACTCCTGAAATCATAGAAAGCTTGTTGGAAGTAGGGGAACAATGAGCAAAAGCGTTTTCCTTACCCGAGGGGAAGAAGAGCGAGCTATCTTGGTGGGGGTTGAGCTCAAGGGCAAGCCCTCAAGGTGGTCATTGGAGGACTCTCTTTCCGAGCTTGCTCAACTTGCCCGGACGGCCGGAGTCCAAGTGGTCGGGCAGACATACCAGAAACTTGAGCGCATAAACCCTGCTACTCTAATCGGTCCGGGCAAGGTTGAAGAACTTAAGGCCATGAAAGAAGCCTTGGGCTGCAATCTCATCATCTTTGACGAAGAGCTATCGCCTCGCCAGCAGAGGGAACTGGAAAAGGCCCTCAAGGTCAAGATAATAGACCGCACAGTCCTCATCTTGGACATCTTCGCCCAGCACGCCAAAACCCACGAAGGGCGAATCCAGGTAGAGCTGGCTCAATATCAATACCGGCTTCCTCGCCTTACCCGCTACTGGACCCACCTCTCACGCCAGGTTGGGGGTCCGGCTGGAGGCCGCAGCACCATGAGAGGCCCAGGAGGTGGCAGTACCGGAGTTGGCTTAAGGGGGCCAGGCGAAACCCAGCTGGAGATGGATAGACGCCGGATAAAGGAAAGGATTGCCCACCTCAAAGAGGAACTGGAGCACATAAAAACCCACCGCCAACTTTACCGCCAGAGGAGGAAGAGCGTAGGGATACCGATAGTCGCCATAGTAGGCTACACTAACGCTGGCAAGTCCACCTTACTCAATGCCCTGGCCAATGCCAACGTCTTGGTAGAAGACAAACTCTTTGCCACCCTTGACCCTACTACGCGGAGGGTGAAACTTCCCAGCGGGAAAGAAGTGCTGGTGACTGATACAGTCGGGTTTATCCAGAAGCTACCGCCGCAACTTCTGGCTGCTTTCCGAGCCACTCTGGAGGAGGTGCTTGATGCCGACATAATCATCCACGTGGTTGATATAACCAGCCCTCACGCCCTCAACCAGAGCCAGACTGTGTGGGACATCCTCCGTGAACTTGGTGCCAACCATAAGCCGATAATTACCGCCTTAAACAAGATAGACAAGCTTGAAAACCCAGGCCAAGTAGAGGCCCTGGCCTCCTATTACCCCAACGTTATCCCCATCTCCGCCTTGAAGAAGACAGGCCTTGATAAGCTCATGGAAAAGGTTGAGGAGATTCTGAGGGCAAAGTACGAATGGGTGGAGCTGTTCATACCCTACACCCAGAGCTACCTCTTGAGCCTATTCCGGCAGTGGGGGATAGTGGAGAGCGAGGAGCACCGGGACGGTGGGGTATACATCCGCGGCTACGCTCCGCCGGATTTGGCAAGCAAACTGGCACGAATAAGGAGCACGGTGACTTAATATGGATTTGCACATAAACATAAAGCCAGTAAGCCTCTGGCGTTTTTGCCCTTACTGTGCGAATCTCCTGGAAAAGCGTGAGCTATTCGGGCGAGAAAGGCTCTACTGCCCAGCTTGCGGTAACGTCATCTTCCAAGACCCGAAGGTTGGGGCTGGAGTGCTCTTGGAAGAGGATGGTAAAATCTTACTGGTGAGGCGAGCTGTCCCGCCCGAAAAGGGTAAGTGGGGGCTTCCTGCTGGGTTCATGGAGTGGGATGAGACTCCAGAGGAGGCAGCTAAACGCGAATGCCTTGAGGAAACAGGGTTAGAAGTAGAACTGCAAGGGCTTTTCGGCATCTTTCACTACACCGATGATTTCCGAGGGCCAGGCATAATCATCATTTACAAGGCCAAAAAGGTGGGAGGGAATTTGACTCCGGGCGATGACGCCGCTGAAATCCGCTTCTTTTCTCCGGATGAACTTCCTGAGGACATAGCTTTTGAGACCAATCGCAAAGCCTTAGCTCTTTGGAGAAAGCGCCTCCTTAGCTCCTCAGGCTAGGAGAAAGGTTAGCTCTGGCTACCCCGCAGGTCATCGCGAAAGTGCGAAGCACCCGAAGCAATCTCCTACCGACGGTTGGAGATTGCTTTGCCCCTTCGGAGGCCCGCAATGACGGGGGCGCACCGCTTGGAGAACGCCCATCTTGAGGCAAAAAATCTTTGAGTTTAAAGGAGGAAAAATATGCGTACCAAACCTTTCGTCATCCTTCACTCCAACGACATGCATGGCGACTTCCTAGCTGAGGTCCGGGGCGAAGAAGGCCGCCTCATCGGCGGGCTCTCCCTGCTCTCCGGCTACCTAAACCGCGTGCGCCGGGAAGAGAAAAACGTCCTCTACGTCATTTCGGGCGATATGGTCCAGGGCTCCCTTATAGATTCGGAGTTCAAAGGCATCTCCACAATTGAACTCATGAATTACTTGGCGCCCGATGTGGTCACACTGGGCAACCACGAACTGGACTACGGCCTCCCTCACCTCCTGTTCCTGGAAAAAATGGCCAACTTCCCCATCGTCAATGCCAACCTCTACATCAAGAAGTACCACAAACGCCTTATGCAGCCCTACATCATCTTAAATGTGGACGGCTTTGACATAATGTTCATCGGCATCATCACCGAGAGCGTGCTCCAAGCCTTGAAAATGGATAGGGACATCGGCACATTCATCACGGTGGAAGAAGCGGCAGCCGAAGTGGGGCGAATCTGCAATGCTTACAAAGATGAGGACATAGACCTGACCGTCCTTCTCACCCACATCGGGTTTGAATCGGACAAGGAGCTGGCAGCCATGCTGGACCCGGCTTGGGGTGTTGACCTCATCATTGGCGGGCATTCGCACACAATCCTGGACCAGCCTGCGGTGGTCAACGGCATCCTAATTGCCCAAGCCGGCGTTGGCACCGACCAAATTGGCCGTTTTGACATCTTGGTGGACGACGATACTAACTCCTTTGTGGATTGGCGCTGGCAACTCATCCCGATTGATGACCATTTGGCCGAACCTGACCACGAACTCCAGCGGTTCATTGAATCCTACAAGGAGATGGTGGACCGCAAGTATGGTACGCTCATCTGCCGCTTCCCTCAAGCGTTGACGCATCCTCGGCGAGAGGAGGAGACCGCTCTTGGCAACCTCTTTGCCGATATCTTCGCTGAGCGGTCCGGCGCAGACGTGGTGCTTGTAGGCAGTGGTTCCATCCGGAGCAAATCTTTAGGCCCGACGGTGACCTTGGGTGACCTCTACGCAGCCTTCCCTTACGATGATGTGCTCTATCGGTGCACAATCACCGGAGCGCAATTGAAGGGAGTCTTCGCCTGGATAATGCGGCCTGAGAACCGAAACAGAGAAGGGGAATGCTACCAAGTCAACCGTGAAGTCCGAGCGGTCTACAACGATGCGGAGAGACGGCTGGAATCACTCACCATTCGGGGCATCCCAGTCAAGGACGAGGGGCATTACACAGTCCTTCTCCAAGGTTATCATTACACCAATTCTGCCCCGAACCTTGGCCTGACTACTGAGGAATTGACCGCTTTGGCCCCGCCCAAAGTAGTCAGCACCTCGGCGCGGGATGTTCTGGAAGAGCACCTGAGGACCCATAAGAACATCCGGAGCCAGGTAGAGGGGCGGTTAGTGTACCGATGAGAACCACAATCCTACAGCACGCCCAGCTCCCGCAACGCATCCAGCACCCGTGGCGTCTTCCACAGCCACTCTATTTTCAGCCAGAAGCTTGGGATAACCGAACTGCGGTAAATACCTTCAGAGCCAGCCATCTCCAGCCGATACCGCCCCGGTCGTCCCAGGACATAGAACTCCGCCTGTTCCCCTTCTGGGTCAATAAGCCAATATTCCGGGATTCCAGCCTCTGCGTACTCGTAGAACTTTTCTCCTCTGTCCCTGGCCATGCTTTCTGGGGACAGAATCTCCACGACCAGGTCAGCTGGGCCTTCCAGGTGCGTTTCCCGCAAGCGGTCCAAATGCTCCACCGCCACGAACATAAGGTCAGGCTCTCGCCCGGACTTAGACAGTTTCATCTGGAAGGGTGCCGGAATCACCAAACCCAATTCCTTGGATTCCACGTACGCGCCCATGACCTGGGCAAGAAAAGTGAGAATTCGCTGATGGGCAAGAGAGGCAGGGGTATACTTCACCACCTCTCCATTTACCCACTCTGCCAAGGTGTCTTCATCGGCCCATGCCAGGAACTCCTCGTAGCTCATACGATGGGGGCGGGGGAGGCGGAGCAGATATTCCAGAATCTCCCGCCTCAAGTCCTCATCTAACGCCTCTGGCTCCTGCAACAACTTCAGAATTTCCTCTCGCCGTTCGGCCATTCCTCCACCCCCGTCCCAAATATCTCCTACAAAACACCCAGCTCCCGCAACGCATCCAGCACGCGTGGCGTCTTCCACAGCCACTCTATTTTCAGCCAGAAGCCTGGGATAACCGAACTGCGGTATATCCCTTCAGAGCCGGCCATCTCCAGCTGGTACCGTCCTGGCCGCTTCAGTACGTAGAACTCCGCCTGCTCCCCTTCCGGGTCTATAAGCCAGTACTCTGGAATTCCTGCCTGGGCATATTCGTAGAACTTCTCCCCTCGGTCCCGGCCCATGCTTTCTGGGGATAGGATTTCCACGACCAGGTCGGCGGGGCCTTCCAGGTGCGTTTCCTGCAGGCGGTCCAGATGCTCGGTTGCTACGAACATAAGGTCGGGTTCTCGCCCAGACTTGGGCAGCTTCATCTGGAAGGGCGCGCTCAAGACAACACCCAATTGCTTGACCTCTACGAAGGTGCGCAGAATTGCCGTGAGGAAATCCGCAATATTCTGGTGTTTACGGCTGGCGGGGGTATACTTCACCACCTCCCCATTAACCCATTCTGCCAGAGTATCCTCATCGGCCAATGCCAGGAACTCCTCGTAAGTCATCCGGCGGGGGCGGGGAAGCCGTAGCAGATATTCCAGAATTTCCCGCCGCAAGTCCTCATCCAAGGCCTCTGGCTCCCGCAATAACTTCAAAATTTCCTCTCGCCGTGTGGCCATTCCTCTGCCTCCAGTTCACGCTGTTTGGGAAAATTATAACACAAAAACCCTGGGGTGGCGACTTTATTCGCACTCTTTCGGGGTTTCCCGGTTTTTCAAACGTGGGCAGACCCACGAGCCTGCGTCCTTATCCTACGTGGGTGGGGGGCGGAGCCCCGCCCCCCCTAACACCCCTGGGAGGGGGCCCCAACCCCTGTAAGCCCGCCCACGAGTGGGACCCAAAGCCTTGGCAAACCCTCTGCAAACGGGGGCGGGCAAAAACTTTTCATGCCGATTAAAATCGGCCTTTTTTGGCCTTCGGCCAGAGGTCGGCCTTCGCCGACCTTCGTTAAACGGGGGTGATGAAGAGGACGGAAGAGGTTTAATCCCCTCCAAGGGGCTGGGGATGCGCCTCCGCCTTTTCACGCCGATTAAAATCAGCCTTTTTTGGCCTTCGGCCAGAGGTCGGCCTTCGCCGACCTTCGTTAAACGGGGGTGATGAAGAGGACGGAAGAGGTTTAATCCCCTCCAAGGGTCTGGGGATGCGCCCCCGCCTTTTCACGCCGATTAAAATCAGCCTTTTTGGCCTTCGGCCAGAGGTCGGCCTTCGCCGACCTTCGTTAAACGGAGGTGATGAAAAGGACGGAAGAGGTTTAATCCCCTCCAAGGGGCTGGGGGTGCGCCCCCGCCTTTTCATGCCGATTAAAATCAGCCTTTTTTGGCCTTCGCCGACCCTCATTAAACTGGGGATGGCGGGAGCGCAGTCCTCTCCTGGGGGTCCAGGGGGCTATGTCCCCTGGCAGGGGGTCTGGGGGATGTGCCCCCAAAAATTTTTAAAATGGGAGCAAGCAGTCCACATTAGCAACCCACCCACGAGTGGGACCCAAAACCTTGGCAAACCCTCTGCAAACGGGGGCGGGAACTCCCATAACCCTTGTGCGAGGGAATGTAGTTGCCCTACGCTCTCCGCCTTATCCTACGGGGGTGGAAGGGACGGAGCCCCACCCCCTGCGAGGGGGCCCAACCCCCCGTAACCCCCCTACGAGGGGGCCCCAACCCCCCGCAACCCCCCTACAAGGGGGGTAAAAGGGGCCGATTGCCAACTCCGCTGGAAAGCCGTGCCGAGCTGACTGAAAATTTGACAGACCTGAGGGGGGGAATATAATCATTTTATGTATTCAAACTTCCATCGGAGGTGATGGGGATGAGAGGGCTAAGGTGGCTGGCTCTGGTTATCTTGTTGGCTTTGGTTGCTGCACCAGCTTTTGCTCAGGGAGGGAATTCTGGGGAGCTGGCCATTTTCACTCGCTACCCCTCGCGCGTTATTGAACCAGGTAAAACCCCATTTTTTGACCTCACGATTAAAAACAACGGTACTGTTCCACGCACCGTCCGCCTTGAAGTTAAGGGCTTACCAGAGGGGTGGACGGCTACTTTCCGCGGCGGCGGGGATATAATCCAGGCTGTATTCGTCCAACCGGGCGAGGAGGCCTCAGTTAGCCTCAGGCTTGAGCCACCAGCTGGCCTTTCTTCAGGCTCCTTCTCCTTCCAAGTGGTCGCTGAAAGCTCCGGCGTTACTGCTTCGTTCCCACTGGAGCTTGTCTTCAAGGAGAAGCTCCCGCCTAAGCTTTCCATGGAGGTAGAGCTTCCGACCCTCAAGGGTACTTCTACTTCCACCTTCCGTTACGATGTTACTGTAAAGAACGAGGGGGATGAGGATATAACGGTTAACCTGAGCGCCGAGGCTCCGAAAGGGTTTATCGTCAGCTTCAAATCCATTGGCAAGGATGTATCCAGCATCCCCATAAAAGCCAATAGCTCCGAACGCTTGACCGTGGAAGTTGAGCCCTTCGCCGAGCTGCCGGCCGGAAGTTACTCCATAAATCTAAGGGCTGAGGGGCACGAAGCAGTCGCTACCGCTACAGTTGTAGCTGAAATAACTGGCCAGCCTCGCTTGTCCATCACTACCCCCGATGGAAGGCTTTCCGGCCAGGCTTATGCTGGGCGCCAATCCCCCATCAAGATAATAATCCGGAACACGGGCTCAGCCCCAGCCTACGGGGTACGGCTTAGTGCCTCCGAACCTTCGGGCTGGAGTGTGGAGTTTGAGCCAAAGGAGGAAATTGCCGAGATACCAGCTGGCTCCCAGGTGGAAGTAACTGCTAAGGTTCGCCCTGGGGAGAAGGCCGTTGCTGGCGACTACATGCTTACAATCAGGGCTACGCCGAAAGAGGGTTCCAGCACCTCCGCCGATTTCCGAATAACTGTCCTTACCTCAACCCTTTGGGGAGTAGTGGGCGTAGCGATAATAGCTGTGGCCGTTCTGGTGGTTTCCGTAGCGGTAATGCGCTTCGGGCGGAGGTAATGGATTTAAAGGGGGTTCTCCCACTCCCTATTGGGGTAAAATCATGGCAAACCTTAAGCCAAGGGGGAAAAGCACCTGTAACACCCCTCGCAAGGGCATGGGGGCGTCCCCGCAAAACTGAGGCAAGTTGCCAAAACCTAACCACTCATTGGGGGAAAGGGGGGTCAATCCCACTACCGAATGGGACCCGAAGCTCTGGCGAATCCTGAGCCAGCGGGAGCGGGGAAGCCCCTCCGAATGAGTGGGGGCTATGGGTGGAGCCCTCTGTAGGGGTCTGGGAGGTGTCTTTTCATCTTATATCTATCGGGGGGCAAATGGGGCCACAGCCCTTTCCCAAAAACCAAAGGCGAGGGTAAGCCATGCAGGAGCTGGTTATAGAGACCAAGGAGCTTACCAAGCGCTACGGTGATTTAACAGCTGTAGACAAGCTTAACCTTAAGGTCCACGCTGGAGAAGTCTTCGGCCTTTTGGGGCCAAACGGCTCTGGTAAAACCACTACGATATTGATGCTACTGGGTCTAACGGAGCCAACCTCAGGCAGCGTAAAGGTGCTTGGGTTTGACCCTGTTCGCCAACCTTTAAGCGTCAAGTCCAGGGTAGGATATCTACCGGAGCTGGTCGGTTTCTACGATGACCTCACAGCCCGGGAAAACATGATTTACATAGCCAAGCTCAATGGTTTGCCCCGCCGGGAAGCATATCAACGCATAGAGCGGGCCCTGAAGCAAGTGGGGCTGGAAGAGGTTGCCGATAAACCTGTGGCTACCTTTTCCCGCGGGATGCGCCAGCGCCTCGGTTTGGCCGAAATCTTGATTAAGGAGCCGAAGCTCATCATCTTGGATGAACCTACCCAAGGGTTGGACCCGGAAGGTGCGAGGGAATTTCTGGAACTAATCCGGAAGCTCAAGGGCCAGGGGATAACTATACTGCTTTCATCCCACATCCTCTCCCAAGTTCAGAAGATTTGCGACCGCGTTGGGCTTTTCTATCGGGGGAGGATGGTTTTGGAGGGGACTGTTAGAGAGCTTGCCCGAGAGGTTCTGGGGAGCGCTTACCGGATAAGGCTGGAGGCGCAGGGCTCTCCCGAGGCCATAATTAAGGCGCTCAAGCGCATCCCCGGTGTCCAAGAAGTAAGCTATCAGGCCCCAGATATCTACGAATTGCGGGCCGAAGAGGATCTGCGTGCCGAGGCAGTGCGGGCCGTTGTGGAAGCTGAAGGCAAGCTCAGGGGAGTGATGGTAGAAGAGCCAAGCCTTGACGAAATCTATACCCGCTACTTTGAGAAAGGGGAGGTGGAAAAATGAGGCCTTCTCGGGAAGGGTCGCCTTGGACCGGCCTTTGGGCCGTTGTAACCAAAGAGATGGCTGACCATTTGACCAGCGCTCGGATGCAGATTTTGGAGGTTCTAATTGCTCTTACGGCTTTGGGGACTGTTTACGCTGCAGTTCAGGAAATAAGGGCAGTGATAGGGCACGACCCTTTCCTCTTCCTCAAGCTGTTCACGGTGAACAAGGACCCGTTGCCCGCTTTCGTCGGCCTCATGGGTTTCCTTGTGCCCTTGGTGGCCATAGCTTTGGCTTTTGATGCTGTGAACGGCGAATTCAACCGCCGAACCATCTCCAGGGTCCTTGCCCAACCCATTTACCGGGATGCTTTGCTTTTCGGCAAATTCTTGGCTGGCTTCTTCACTTTGGCCATAGTCTTGGTAACGATATGGCTATTGGTTATGGGGCTGGGGCTAATCTTCCTCGGCGTTCCTCCCAGAGGTGAAGAAGTCCTCAGAGGGCTCATTTACTTGGGGGCTTGCGTGTTCTACGGCGGCATATGGCTTGCCCTGGCGCTCCTTTTCTCAGTCGTATTCCGACAGCCGGCTACAGCGGCCTTGGCTTCAATGGCTGTGTGGCTTTTCTTCACTGCTTTCTGGGGAATGATAGCGGACGTATTAGCCCCTGTCCTGCGGCCTGTTCGGTTCGGCTTGCCGGAGGAATTCTTGGCCCAAATTCAGGCGGCGTTGGCTCTATCGCGCATTTCCCCCAACATCCTCTACGGCGAGATTACCCTGGCCCTCCTCAGGCCCGAAGTCAGAGCACTTGGGCCGCTCCTGACTTTCCAGCTCCAAGGGGCAATCCTCGGTTCACCTCTGCCCTTGAGCCAAAGCTTAATGCTCATCTGGCCGCACCTAACGGGCCTTATCGCTTCCACCATCTTGCTCTTTGCCTTGAGCTACGTCCTCTTCCAGAGGCAGGAGATAAGGGCCTGAGGCTATGCTCCTTTCTTCCAGCAGTATCCTGGCTTCAACCAGCCAGTAATGCACCAGCAAGGCACTTTGTGGGAGGGGTCAAAGACTGGCCAGAACTGCTTGGGGAGCTGGTGGTAATCCCCTATCTCAAGGGCGGGCTTCTCGGCGAAAGTGTCTACAAAAAGCAGGCGCTTCCCAGGGTTGGCTTTGGCATAGTCTAAGAGAGCAGCCATAGCCTTCCCAGTATAGGTGGTTTCCAAAGGTAGCCCTTCAAGTTCCCCAACCAGCTCTACAGCTCTCAAAGCCTCAGGTGTGGGGTGGGCATATCCTGGCCCGAGGTAGTTCCCCAGCAATTCCACCTCCTCCGCCTTCAATTCCACCGGAGGAACTTCTGGGGCGAGCTTGCGGAGGAAGCGAGCTGTCCTATTAACCATGCTTGCCACTTTCCTCCGATTGGCTATGCTTTCCTCAATCACCCGCACCCCGACAATTCGGCTTTTCAGGTTGGCCAGCTTCGCTCCCAGGAGAAGCCCAGCAAAAGTCCCGCACGAGCCTACTGCTACGAAGATTGCTTCCGGTTCAGGAAGGCCCATGGAATCCAGCTGGTCTCTAATTTCTAAGGCCGCATTGACATAGCCCAGGATTCCGAGGGTACTTGAAGCTCCAGGGTAGATGAAGTAAGGTGGTCTGCGGGAAAGGAAAAAGTGGCGCAGGTATTGCCACAAAAAGGAGAAAGCAAGCCCAGGATAATCTCCGCAAAAATGGAATTCAGCTCCGAGGGGCACAGTCATCAGAAGGTTCTGGCGTATCTCTTCCCCTAAAGGTTCGCAGAAATAGCAGCAGACCGCTTTTAAGCCCAGTTGTCGGGCGATTGCGGCCGTGGCTAAGGTGTGGTGAGAGCCGAGTCCTCCACCGGTTATTACCACCCGCGCTTTTCGCCTCAGGATGTCGGCGAAGATGAACTCAAATTTGCGGATTTTGTTCCCACCGTAGACCGGATGGCTTAGCCCATCCCTCTTCACCCAGATTTCGGCTCCGAACCGGGAAGAAAGCCTCTCCATGAGGGTGAGAGGGGTCGGTAAATTGGCTAAGGGGATAAAGGGGACCTTGCCTTTAAGGGCTGGGAATTGGGCAAAAATCGCTCGCTCTTCCATGTCACCTCCTTAAATTGGCAAAAACCTCCCAAGGCCAGCCTGAGGTCATGTGCTCAGGGTTGTTCAACCCCCAGGTTACGCCTCCGGGGCAGAAGAAGGAGATGTTAACTTGCCTGGTGAGGATTGGGATTGCGGTGGAAT
>Ga0197143_1002268_pt1 | contig 14477 bp, 9 predicted proteins | sample GBS70_MetaG_FD_148603 | JGI IMG/M metagenome (GOLD analysis project Ga0197143, IMG submission 148603) | Sediment microbial communities from Great Boiling Springs, Gerlach, Nevada, United States - GBS 70_MetaG | ecosystem: Environmental > Aquatic > Thermal springs > Hot (42-90C) > Sediment...
AAGAAGTTACTGTAGCAGAAGGTAATATACAAAATGTTATAAAAGAGGTGCTTGATAAAATGATAGAAGCATATAAAAATGAAAATTTATCCTTGTTTATGTCTTATGTAAGTGATGATTTTTATCCAGATTTTAGTATTCTTGAAAGAGCAATAAGAAACGATTTCAGTTTTTTTGATAATATTGATTTAAGATATACAATAAACAATATCACTTCAGACCGGAAAGGCAAAATTTTTGTATCTATAAATTTTAACAGGATGGTTTTTTCTACTAAAAATGGTAAAGCATTGTCGGATAAAGGTGCTACAGAGTTTGTATTTAAACTTACTGATAAAGGGCCAAAAGTCTTTAGTATGAAGTATCCTTTGATATTTGGTTTAAGTGATGCGTCAGAAGTTGCAAGTGGTACGGTGCTGTTAGCTAATAATGAACCAATCATTGTTGTTGATGAAAGTGGAAATGTTGATAAAGGATTATTATATGAATATGAAGAAGAAATTGTATATGAGAAAAATATAAGTTTAGTCTCAAGAGGAGCAGAGGAACACCCAGGCTTTAGTTTTGCAACCGGAGAAATCAAAGAAGGGAAAGGTGATTTTGTGTTGACGAATCCTACACATTATTCAGTAACTTTAGGTAATGGTGTTACAGCAGTTGATTTAGGAGTAGTAAGTTTAGATAGTATAGATGAAGTACCTGAAAGTGGATATTCTGATTATTCAGGTTCAGATTTTTTAGATTTTTTAGGATTGTTTTTACAAGAAAAACACACTTATGCTTTTAAGCTTGCTGATGGTAAATATGCTATAATGGAAGTAAAGTCAGTTGGCAGAAATGATGATTGGGATATTATTATTGTTTTTGATTACAAATATCAACCAAACGGTACACGAAAGTTTAAATAGAATTTTGTTCATAAAAATTAGATGAAAAAATTTTTTAACAAAATTTTATTCTTTGTTTTAATTATTTTTTTTACATTAAATATTGTATTTGGTTCTGAGTCTAGTGAGATTTTGCCTGAAGCTGATAGTTTACCCACAGGAATAAAACTAGGTTTAGATTTAACCACAGCAATTTTTGAAGAGAAAGGTGCAAAAGAAGGAATAAAAAAGTTTGCTAAAGACAAATTTGGTGATTGGATGTGGGATTCTATTGGAGGATATGAGAAATTTTGGACAGGTCAACTTGAAGGAGATGCTTATATTGTACAGGCAAAGGAGAAAATTAAAAAAGTTTATGAAATTAGTAATAATATCAAAGAATTTGCTACCAAACTTGGTGAAGGTAAATATGATGAAGCATTAATTGCTAGTGTTGACGCAACAGTAAATGTTGTCGACCATCCATTAGTAAAATTGGCATGGGCTTCATGTAAGTTTACATATGAATGTTATAAAGAAGCGATGGAGACAATAGCAAGAATTGAAATACAAGAACTTTATAAAATAATTAAAAGTGACAACAACCTTCTAATTATAGATCCAAAAGCAGACCAGCCAAAACTTATCAGTGAAGATTCTAAAACTGTAGATTATTTTTTCGAAAAATATCTTATTACGGACGACAGAGTGCGTGGTTTAGTTAAGACATATGTTAAAAAAGTTTTAGGTGAAGAATGGCCTGAGCAAACTTGGGGAGAGTGGTTTTCAGGTTGGATGGCAGTAGGTTCTGGAGTTGATACACAAAAAAGTTATGAGATTGAAAATATTGCAACTGAATTTAGGAATACGGCACGAAGATGGATTTTGAGTTTAATAAAAGATTTGAATAAACAAGTAAAAGCTGCATGGGCAGAGGCAAAATTAAAAGAAGAGATGAGGGAATTAGAAAATTTTGTTAAGAGCGTGACTGATTTTGAAAAGCATTTACCAAGATTGTTAGAAGAATTTAAAAAAATAAAGAAAATTCGTGAAGAACTTCCAAAATATAAAGAATATTTAGCAAATAGCACAAAAGCACTCCAAGAAGCAAAAGAAAATGTAAATGATCCAAAAAAAGTAAAACAAGTAGTTTCTACAATAGATTTATGGAAAAAAAACTTAATTTATTCATATTCCGGAGCATATATAGTAGGTGAAAAAGAATTATCTAAAGCACTTGAACAACAACTTAAAGAATGGGTTAAATTTGAAAAAGAATTAAATGAAAAGCTTCCTAAATTATACGATAAAATCAAAGAAAATCCACCTATGGCTGGCGGTTATGATGAATCAGATAAAGTCGTTCAAGAGGCTTATAATACTTACCAAACAGCCTATGCACCAATAATTAAACCTTTTTCTGGTTGGATATATGATTGTGAAAGTTTAAAATCTGAAATGTTAGATACCTTAAACTATGGGAATTTCACAAAAGCTAAAGAGATATTGGAAAAATGGCGTTTTCAGAAAAAAGATATAGATAAATATTATAGAGAATTAATGGAAAATTTATCAAAAATAAGAACCAGTTCTGACAAGGCTTACCAAACTGCGCTAAATGCTCTTAGTGAGATAAAAAGCTTAACTTGGCAGATTTATGAAAATGGTGAAAAAATGTTAGTTGAAACATATAATGTATTTGAAAATTTGCGACAGATAAGAAAAAAACAATGGGATGATTATTGGCCTATTGTTGTCAGAATATACGATCCTGTATTGAATCGGCTTTCCTATATTGAATCTTTATTAAAAGAAATTGATAATAACATAGAATATCTAAGAAATGAAATTCAGAATTATTATATTGTTCCATTTGATAAAAACGCAGAAATTTGGCGTATACATCAACTAATAGTTTCTCGTAAGATAGAATTAGAAAACAAAAGAGTTTCTCTATGGAATATTGTAAATAAATTGCAACAGAGTTATGATAGTTATTTTAGCAGTATTGAAAAGACTGTGTATGAACTAAGAAATGTTGCGCTGCCTGAAAATGAACTTTTGCAAATAGAGGTGTTAGTAAAACCTCAAGGATTTTATTCAGTACAAGAGAAAATAAAAAAGATTGAAGAGAAATATTCTGAGTTGCTTTATGCTTCAAGTAAATTAAAGCAACTACAACAACTTTATGATGAGATCGCAGAAAAAATTGAGAGAGATAAAGTGTGGCTTAGTAATAAAAATGAAGAATTATCTAATTTTCTTGTAGAACAAATGAAGAAAAATAATTTAGCATTAGGACCTAAAGATTTTGAAATTGCGTTAAAAAGAGGAAAAGATAACATGGTGATAATAGAAACACCTTTTCCACACTATGCCACTGAGGAAGATTTACAGAGATATGCTAATCAATTAAAAGCAGAATGGGAAAAATATCCAATTATAAAATTTCTTAAAAGTTATGCACCTGGGCAGTATGAAAAGTTAATGAACCTTGCCACAGCAGATTATATAAATAGAGCAATAGAAGAAAATATTGTCCTTATTAAAGAGGGTGCGGTTAAAATTTATCAAGCTTCCTATATCAATCATAATGGTACGAGCTATGGTTCAATGATTTATACTTGCGAAGCAGAGGTAGTTTGGAAGAGCAATCTCAATAAAGCAGAAGAATTGTTAAATAATGCAAAATATGACATAAGTGGAAAACAACTTGATGATTTAAAACAAGAAATTTTTAAATTGACTTGGATTGATATTGATGCTATTGATAATTTGGAAAGATTTAGGAATCAAGATGATTTTAAAGTTCAAATTCTAGGATCATTAGATTTTAAGTTTAGGTATGAGAAGGAGAAATACTCAAAATATCCTATATGGCAGAAATATTTCAAGGTTTATGAAAAAGTAAAAAATCTGAAGATGAATATAGAGAATTTTAAACAACAAGAAGATGAGAGGAAAAAACGAGAGGAAGAAGAAAACAAAAAAAGGATTTCCCAAGAAATTCAACTTATAAAAGATTTCTATAATAAGTTTAAAACATATTATTATGAATCAAGAAATGATTCCCAAGTTATGAGTTTATTAAGTGATGAGTGGTCTGCAGGTGATGGGACAACATTATCAGACCTGCAAGAAAATTTAAGGAACAGTTTTAATGTCTTCAACGAAATAAGGTTCAATATATCAAACTTAAACATTGAAAAATCATCCGACGGTAAGTATAAAGTAAGCTATGATGTTACTATCACAGGTAGAATTTATGAAAATAATATAAAACATGAAGAAAAATCTTCTGTGAGCGAGCTTGTAGTTATAGATAGTTCAGGCAGAGTGAGGATATACAGAACTCTAAATGGAAGATTTTGGTATATAGAGTGAAGTCTTCCTATTTGACTCGCTCAACTTATACTAAAAAAATGCTGCCTTCTTGAGAAATAAATTGCAAAAAAGCTATCTAATAGCTTTGAAGTCTACTGAAGAGCAGTGAGCTTGTGTAATGACCTGAAAATACAATCCGGAAGATTAGATTTTTATATTACCAAAGAAGAATCCATATAAGATAGTTTGTTAGTCCATTATTTAATTATGACAAGATGAAAAAAGTATATTTTTGTAAGTAGTAAATCTGGTTGGGATTAGCTTATAGGAAAATTTTTTTAACTTTCTTTGTTATAAGAAATTGTGAAGCTGTGTCTCTTTTTTTTGAACATTTATGGCAGAATAATTGGCATATTGAACTTAGCAAGGATGGTCCCTAAGAAAGAAAGGTTTACAGGGATAGATTTTAGATTAGCGCAGATTTATGCAGAACGCATAGGTTTACTACAGGCGCTTTTCGCATCTGTTTTTGGCTTTCTGGAGTATGAAAAATTAAAACAAGATTTAGTAGCAATAATAAACCATGAGTTGAGGACGCCAATAATGGCAATTTCTGCAGTTTTTGATCTCGCTTCAAAAGAGATGTCCCCACAGTTATACGAGATTCTTGAGCAGAATGTTAAACGATTGTATGGCATTGTTGAGTCTTTAATAAAGTTTAGTGATATTAGTAAAGGCACATATGTTATGGAGAAAAAAAATACTTCGTTAACAAAGTTAATAGAAAGGGTCAAAGAAACGTACGATGATACATTTAAGAAGAACAAGATTAATTTTGAAATTATACAGAAAATTAAAAGTGACAAGGTATTTGTTGATGAGCAAAAAATTTTACAAGTGCTGTTCAGCCTTATTTCAAATTCTGTGAAGTTTTTAAAGCCAGATGTTGAGAGATATATAACACTTTATGTTGAAGAGAGAGGCGATGAGTATTTATTTTGTGTTGAAGATAACGGTGTAGGCGTTGAGAGAGAAAGTTTAGAAAAAATATTTTTACCTTTTGTTCAGATAGGCAATATTTTGACAGAACATAAACAAGGATTAGGTTTAAATCTTTATATAAGTAGGTACATAATAGAACAGCATGGTGGTAAAATCTGGGCTGAGTCTGAAAAAGATAAGTATACAAAAATGTTTTTCACAATACCTAAAAGATAAATACAATTGTAATCTATAGGGGTAGCTCTCATTTTGTTTGCTATTTTAATAGCCTCGGTAGGGGTTCTTTTGTAGAAGAAGTTTTTTCCGAGATAAAAACTGAGTTATGTTTTTTGAAGTTATTAATCATGCGCAGAGCTCCATCAGGTTGTTATAAATTTTTTTTCTAAAGAGCTGCTTTTTGATTTTTTATTTGATTTAAGAAATTTAATTCTTTCTCTAATTGTTTATAATTTCGCATCGCTTCTAAAATTTTTATTATGCGCTGTCTTGATTCTATATCGTTTGTGATATCGTATACGAACAGAGTATTTCCTATAATTTGGTAGGGTTTTTTGTGCTTTAACCAGTTAAATATAGTCTTATCAAAGTAATATGTACATTGTAAATTTGTTGCAGATACCACCAACAAGTCTTTTTTTCCGGTGGGTAAGCTTGTTGCCGTATCCGGACGCTCAATGTTGGAAATGAAACCTAAGTTTATGTATTTTATTCCATAATATGTTGGGTTTGCAGCACCAAAGTATGAGAAATATATTTCTTCGACATTTTCCTTTTCGAGGAATTTTTTCAACGATTTAAGGTCTTGTCCCCAGTCAATGTTGGAGTCTACAAGATATTTATACCCATTTTTTCCACCACCCACAAACTCATTAAAGTAAGACAAATAGTGTGGTGCATTCCGTATGACACTTACAATTTGAAACAGGACTAACACCAACAATAGTAAAATTTTAAAATTAACATACTCTCTTATTGTATGGTTTTGGTATGTGGAAGTTACCAGACGATTTGCAGAAATTCCACAAAATAATATAGTTAGAGGATAAATAGGCAGTATATGGCGAATGCCAATGTTAAGTTTTGTGAAACATCCAGCAAGAAGAATTACTATTATTGCAAAGAAGATAACTTGTAGTTTGAAATTTTTCTGCTTCATTATGATGAAACGATATAGACTCGATATGAGCAGCAATATTAAAGATATAGGCGTTTTTATAAGGAATGCGAGTGGGAAGTAATAGAACCAGCCGCTTGTTGAGTACCTGCCAAATAGGAAAGAAGCGCGGCCACGCGTCTGTATGTCGGAGAAAGTGTAAGTTATTCCTTCAAAATATAGCGGGAATGCGTAGAATCTGTAACATAGCGATAATGCGATGAGAGCGGCTATAAAGAAAACAAACACGTGGTGAAATTTGGCACCCTTTTTAGGAGAAAAGAAGACAAAGTAGAAGACTATAAGGGGTAAAATTATTATGCCGGAGAACTTTGCTGCAAGTGTAAGCCCTGTGCATACTCCCACAAGAAGTATTTTCTTACCAGAAGGCTTTAGATAGTATTGTGTAAAGAAATATAGAGTTAACAGTAGAAAGAAAGTGTAAGGGAAGTCTGTAGTTGCTAATGAGCCGTGAGAGATTATTTCTGGACAAAAGCAATACAATGTTAGCAAAATTAAAGATGTGGGAGTGGAATTATATATTTCTTTTGCCCACAAGTATATTATATAGCCTAAAATTGACGACAGGATCAACACTGGTATACGAGAGAGAAATATTATAACTTCTGCGGGAACGGTGTTATGATATGTGAAGATATCGCCAAACTGATATGGCCACTTTTCGCGCCATGCAATGTGCTCGTAGGGGAACTTTAATTTTAAGAACAAGAGTGGAAAACTTTCTATAAGTTCTGCCAGTGGCGGATGATCGAAAATATTCATTCTATACTCCCCTGTCACCCAATAAGAATAACCTGAGGAGACGTGGACCGCTTCGTCATAAGTGTAATTTTTTGCTGTTATGAAGAATATGCCTTGTAATACGTAGAGCGATAGTATGAAGAAGGGTAAGATTTTTAGCAGCAGGCTACTACTGTTGTGATGTGTGGAAGGTTGAGAAGCCTTTTCTCTCAACTTCTTAAAATTTTATTATTTTTATCCACTCGTATTATTTTGGGTTTTATTTTCTTCGCTTCTTTTTTATCAACTATTACATAAGAAAGTATCAATACTGTATCGCCGACTTCTGCAATACGTGCCGCTGGGCCATTAAGGCATATAATGCCACTATTCTCTTTACCTTCAATTACATAGGTTTCTATGCGTGCCCCGGTGTTTAAGTTTAGCACTTGCACTTGCTCGCCAGGGTAGATGTTTGCTTCTCGCAGCAGAACTTTATCAACGGTGATGCTACCTTCATAGTCTAATCGTGTTTGAGTAACAGTGGCATTGTGTATCTTTGATTTTAGCATTATGTAAAGCATAGATTTTGTAAACTCCTTACTATTTCTTTACATAGTAGCTTAGGTGCCTTTTTTGGCTACCTGCACTTTATTTGAGTTGTTGGTAAAGGTGCACCAAATTGTTCATGTATTAGTTTCTTTGTTATAAGGCAGTAATACAATAAACTTGCTACCTTTATTTATACCCTCACTCTCTGCCCAAATTTTGCCATTATGTAGGTTAACAATTTCTTTACAAATAGCTAGTCCTAGCCCAATACTGCGCTCTTCTTTAGTTAGCTGGTCATGAGCACGGAAATATTTATCAAACACCTGGTCAAGGGATTCTTTTGGTATACCTTGTCCTGTATCTAAAACGCTTATTTCTAAATACTCTTTGCTGTCGTTGGATAGAATTTTTCTTGCTTGCAGGGTTATTTTACCATTTTCCGGTGTATATTTCCAAGCATTAGATAATAAGTTGCGGATAACTTGGTTAATCCTGTCGGTATCTATTTCTATAGGTGGTAAGTTATCTTCTATGTTTACTACAAACTCAATGTTTTTATTTTGGAGCACAGGCCTCATGCTCTCTGCTATTTTGTAGATAAACTCGTTCAAGTTATTTACGGTTGTTTTCGTAATTTTAAGTATTCCGCGCTCAATTTGTGATAAGTCTAAAATATCGTTTACCATTTTTATTAAATACTCAACCTCGTTTTTCATTATTTCCAAGTACTTTATATATTTTTCTGGTAGCTCTTTAGCACCTGTTGCCAGAGAATACGATAAATAAGCTTTTAATGAAGTTAACGGGTTACGGAAGTCGTGTGCAACTATAGAAAGAAAATAATTCTTGTCAAGGTTAAGCTTTTCTAAATATTTATTTGCTTCTTGTAGATTTTTCAATAATTCCCTATTTTCTCTAATAAGGGTTTGCTTCTCTATAGCTTTATTTAACGAGATTTTTAATTCTTCAATATTTATTGGTTTAATCAAGTAATCTTGTAGATTTTGCCGCATAGCGCTTATGACTATTTGCAAGTCTGTATGTCCTGTCATCATTATTATACTGATATCTGGCGAGAACTCGTATATTTTTTTACTAATTTCTAAACCTGAGCTGTCAGGTAAGTTGAAATCCACAAGTACAATATCTGGGCTTTCTCTTTTAGCTTTTTCTATCCCATCTTTTCCTGTAGTAGATTTTATAATTTCATATCCTTCCTCTTCCAATATATTCCCTAACATAGTCAAGAACATTTCATCATCGTCAATAAGGAGTATTTTAACTTTTTTTGTAGATATATTATTGTTCATGTTTGTTTTTTCTCTATAACTTCTTTTATTATAGATAATGCTATTTCTATGTCAATAGGTTTGTATAGGTAAGCATATGCGCCTTTATTGATAGCTTCCTGTATCATATCTTCTAAAGTGTACCCTGTGACTATTATTACCTTAATTTCCGGCTTAATTCTTTTTATTTTTTCTAACACCTCCACGCCAGTCTCATTGATCAATATCAAGTCTAACAATACTATATCTATGTTTTCTTTGTATTTTTCTATAATTTCTAGAGCTTCTTTACCAGTTCCTGCAGTCATCACACGAAAGTTTTTCTCCTCAAGCAGGTTACGCATAAGTGTTCTATCCTCAGGCCGGTCGTCTACTATAAGGATTAAAGGTAATTCCTTTCTTTCTCTGAGGCTTTCAATCATTTCGATGAGCCGTGGTATGTCTAAAGGCTTACGGAATATCGTAAGTACCCCCTCGTTTATAAGCTTCTGGAATTCTTCCTGTGTTTCCACATATGCAGTCATCATAATGATGACAATTTCTGGGCGGATTTTTTTAATCTCTCGTGCCACAGTGATACCATTTATTCCTGGCATCATGATGTCAACTAGGGCTAAATTGTATTTTTGGTTTTTCACTTTTTCTATTCCTATGTAGCCATTTTCGGCAGTGTCTATTTGGTATCCAAAATCCTCTAATACCAAGGTGAGCATCTTCAAGATTTCTTTATCATCGTCAACTATTAAAATTTTAAATTTGTCTTCCATGTAACTTAAAAGTTCCTCCCTATCTTTTTACAAAAGTTTACTTTTTTACTGCGTCACAGGAATAACTATTTTGAAAGTGGCCCCTTTATTTAGTTCTGTATGTAGTAAGACTTTGCCTTTGTGTCGTTCTGCGATTCTTTTTACTACAGCGAGTCCTAGTCCTGTGCCACGGCTCTTGGTTGAAAAGAAAGGTGTGAAGAGTTTCCCCAAGACATCTTGAGGTATTCCGGGGCCTGTGTCGGAAATAGCAAAAAATACGGTCTGTTTCCCGTCAATTTTTTCAGTGTGGTGTCCTGTGGAAATGATGATTTTCTTTTCGCGTTTTTCTTTTTCTTCTTCTGGTAGAGACTGGATTGCCTGTATTGCGTTATTAACTAGGTTTAGTACTACCTGTTGCATCTCGTCCTGGTCTATCATGACTTTTCCAACTTCTGGAGCAAAATTTTTAACTATAGATATATCTGCTGGTACGGGTATAATAGATAGTGTAGCGTTTAGGAAATTGTTCAGTTCCACTGTAGAAAAGACTGGCGGGCGGCTGCGCGAAAAACATAACATATCGTTTACAAGCTTATTTACTAGTTTTATTTGTCCAGCGATAATATCTAAGCTTTCTTTTACTTTAGGGTCGGCGTTGGAGAGTTTCATTTGCAGGTAATAGGTTGCAGTGTTTATTACATTAAGAAAGTTGCGTATTTCATGTCCAAGGATAGATGTAGTTTGTCCTATTGCAGCAAGCCTTTCAGATTGTATGAGTTTACTTTGCACTTCTTTTATTTCTATACGCATGGAGTTTAAAGTATTGGCTAAGGTTGCGAGTTCAGCTATATTATATAAAGTTTTCAATTCGTAATCAAGGTTACCTTTCCCAAACTCTTCAGCGCCTTTCTTAAGTTCGTTTATAGGCTGTGCGAATATATGTGCCATCTTGTAGCTTAAAAATATTGCTATAGACAGACTTACCACTACCCAGAATATCGTGTGTATTTCCATTTGGAACAGCGGGCCATATGCTACAGAGATGGGCTGCTCTATTACAATTTTCCAAGGTAGGCTGCTCTTGACGCTGTCATAAGCAAATATTGCCCTTTTCCCATTTTCGTTAATGCCGGTTTTTATTCCAACGTTTTTGCTAATATCAATCCAATTCGCTTGATATAGCAATCCGCTGGTTTTACCCTTGGAAGGAGAAGAACGGAATATTACTCTATTTTCTCCGTCAAGGATAAATATCTTTTCTTCTTTTAATGTTTTGATGTTTTTGATTTTGTTCCATAAGTTCTGTAGGGATAAATATACAAACACATAGCCTTTATTTTTGCCTAAAGGATAAACTATTGGGAGGAGTGGATTGTCTTTGTGATAGAATACGTTTCCTACAGTAATATAATTGTTCTTTTTACATCTTGCAAATGTTTCATCGTTGCTTCGGTCGCGATAGTGATTTTCTTCAAGAGGTAGAATTTCTGGGTTAGTAACTTTTGCTGTTTCTTTTCCGTTAGGGTCTAGCAGCGATATAAGGACGAAATTTTTGTTTATCTCCATTGCGTGGAACAGGGACTTTAGTTGTTGCGAGAGAGGTATTTTTTCATACTGTTGCAGGGTAAGTATGAAAGAGAAGCTTAAGTTTGTTTCAGCAAGAAAATCGTCGACTGTATCTACTATTATTGGTAGAAGACGTAGTTTACTTCCCTCAATCAGAGTTTTTAAAGTTTGTCTATTAATTACTAGTAGTGAGATACTGAGTATTGATAGGGGGAATAGGGCTAGTAGGATGTTATTCAGCAGGAATCTATTGAATAGTTTTATTTGTTTCATAAAAGTAGGATTTTGGTTATTTTATGTTATACAATCTGCGTTCGTACTCTTTTAAGTTATTTTCTATAATTTGGTCGGCAGGGATGTTATCTTTAACGTTTACTGTAGGGTTAATTAGGGGTTTAGTACCGGCTTTCACCATGTTATAAGCAACTTGTGTGACTACGCAGTTGACTATTGATATAAACGCTAAGGACGACCCGGGACCTACTTTTTCGTCAAGGCCTTCAATTTCTATCATAGCGTCGCCAGCTGGTACACAGCAGTCTATAACTATATCTGCTATTTCAAATAGGCGTTTTCCTGAGGAGTGCCGTGAGGGAGTGATTTTAGAATGTTCGAGTGATGTTGTAGCTACTACGGTCAGTCCTTGCCTTTTTGATTCTAAAGCAACGTCTATAATTACCGGATTTATTCCCGAGAAAGAAAATATCCACATAGTATCTTTTGGGTCAAGTCTGTAGTTTTTCAGTATGACTTTACCAAAACCTTCTAAGCGCTCAAGGAAGAGAAATTGTCTTACTCCTTGATCGCCCACTACATGGCTAAAGTAGGAGAGGGAGAGTTCCGTTATTGGATGGAAGCCGACGAAGCCGCCTATGCGTGGATATATTTCTTGGACAGGTATTATAGCGTGTCCTACGCCAAAACAGTGCACCCAGCGTTCTGCTAAGATAGACTTAGTCATGACTTCGGCCGCTTTTTTCATATTTTCTATTTGTGTTTCTTTGATCTTATTTAAAATTTCCATACCCTTCTCTATCCATTTTATGCCAAACATTTTTTCCTCCATAGGCATTTTTGGCACTTTCCCCTTCTATTGGTTTAAAATCATATTCATATCTCTTTGCCAGAGGTGGGAGTTGAACCCACACGCCCACAAAGGCACACGGTCCTAAGCCGTGCCTGTCTGCCAAATTCCAGCACTCTGGCAAATGGGATAATATAATAAAATTTGTTTATTTTATGCGTCGCGCCCGAGTCGAACGGGCAACCTACTGATTAAGAGTCAGTTGCTCTACCAGTTGAGCTAGCGACGCATAAAATCTTATATAATTGCTTTCTCAGTGTCTATTTCAAAGAGGTGCATGTTTTCCATATTGAAAACTATTTCTATCTCTTGTCCAATTTTTAGTTGTGTTTCGGAAAAACTGCGGACAACTACGATGTGGCTTCCTGCAGTCAAATGCAGATATGTTTCGTTGCCGAGAGGTTCAACTACTTCAACTTTTGCAGGTATTGTGGTTTCGGGATCTACTATAGAAGTATATAATCTGTCGCTTATATCTTCTGCGCGTATGCCAAATATGACCTTCTTATCAACGTACTCCTTTACATATTCTTGCAGGCCAGCCGGTATTTTAAGTCTAAATTTTCCTTCATTAACATAATACTTGCCATTTTCCTCTATTATTGTGCAGGTTATAAAATTCATAGGAGGTGTTCCTATGAAGCCTGCGACGAATTTGTTTTGGGGCTTTTTGTATAAATTGATTGGAGTATCTATTTGTTGTACTATGCCGTCGCGCATAACGCAAATTTTATCACCCATTGTCATAGCTTCTATTTGGTCGTGGGTTACATATATTATAGTATTTTGTAAGCGTTCGTGGAGTTTTTTTAACTCTGCACGCATCTGCACACGTAGCTTTGCATCTAAATTGCTCAATGGCTCGTCGAAGAGGAAGACTTTTGGTTTGCGTACAATAGCTCTGCCTAAGGCAACGCGTTGTCGTTGTCCGCCACTGAGTACTTTTGGTTTGCGGTCGAGCAAGTGCTCTATGCCGAGCAACGCAGCTGCTTCATGCACACGTTTATCAATTTCTTTTTTGGAGAATTTTCTTAACTTCAATGCAAATGCCATGTTCTCGTATACAGTCATATGAGGATAGAGAGCATAATTTTGGAACACCATTGCTATATCGCGGTCCTTTGGATGGACGTCGTTAACTAAGCGGCCATCTATATAAATCTCGCCACTTGTTACTTCTTCAAGGCCAGCTATTAGACGTAGAGTTGTAGTTTTTCCGCAACCACTTGGTCCCACAAGAACACAAAATTCCTTATCTTTAACTTCGAGATTAAGGTCTTTGACAGCAATAACGTTTTTGGGGTAAATTTTAACCACATCCTTCAATACGACATTTGCCATTTTTTACTTTTTCCTCCTTAACGATTGATGTTATCGAAGACTAGACGTGCTGCACCTATAACACCTGCCACTGTAGGTTCTAGTTGTGTAAACTTCACTTTCACTTTGTCTTTTCCTTTGTATATTATGCGTCTGTACAATTCTTTTTTAAGTGGGGGCAGGATAAAATCTTTGGCTTTACTTACATTCCCGCCCAGAATGATAAGTTCTACGTCAAGTAAATTTACTGCAGAAGATAGAGCAATACCCAGATATTTTCCTGCAATGTCAAGGGCTTTTATCGCAACCTTATCTTTTTTTTCTTTTGCTGCAAGATATACATCTTCTCCAGTTAGGCTCTCTTTGATAATTTTTTCTTTTAACACAGTCATTTCTCCTTTGCTATACATTTCTTTTACGGAAAAAGTTATACCCTTACTGGAGCTATACATTTCTACGCACCCGCACGAGCCGCAACCACACCGTCGTCCATTGGGCTCTACTATCATATGTCCAAACTCGCCAGCATAGTTATTACTTCCACGGTACAATTTCCCATTAAGTACAATTCCACTTCCAATACCGGTACCTAAAGTTAAATAGAGAAAATCTTTTATATTTTTCCCTGCACCTATCCATTGCTCTCCGTATGCGGCAAGATTAGCATCATTGTCGACGTATACCGGCAAAGAGTTAAAATACTTCCTTAACTCATTTTTTATATTTACATTACGCCAGCCTAAATTTGGTGCAAAGTAGACTATGCCCTTTTCAAAATTTACCGGTGACGGCACCCCAATACCAATCCCTATTACCGGGATTTTATCTTTAGTT
>Ga0197143_1002269_pt1 | contig 14474 bp, 12 predicted proteins | sample GBS70_MetaG_FD_148603 | JGI IMG/M metagenome (GOLD analysis project Ga0197143, IMG submission 148603) | Sediment microbial communities from Great Boiling Springs, Gerlach, Nevada, United States - GBS 70_MetaG | ecosystem: Environmental > Aquatic > Thermal springs > Hot (42-90C) > Sediment...
TATAGCAGGTCCCACCGGTGGGACAAAAGATAAGCCGGTTGGCACTGTTTGGATATGTGTGTATGATGGTAAAGAATTTGAGAGTCGTTGTTTTAGATTTTTAGGGACAAGACTTGAAGTAAAAGAACAAGCGGTAAATTCTGCTTTAGAAATGTTAAGACAAAGACTAATTAAGGATTTAAAATGAGAACATTTATCGCAGTTGAGTTACAACAGGATGTTGTTGATAGTATCAACAATTTTTTGTTAAAAACAACAAATGAAATAAAAAACAATAAAGTTTCATGGGTAAAGAAAGAAAATCTACATATAACATTGAAGTTTCTAGGCGAGATTGAAGAAAATAAAGTTGAAGAAGTCGAAAAAGTTTTATCTGAGGTATCAAAAAGTAAGAAAAGTTTTGAAGTTGAGGTTAAAGAAATTGGTGTTTTTCCAAACCTAAGTTTTCCTCGTGTGATATGGATTGGTATAAAAGATGATACAAATAGTTTACTTTCAATTGTGAACTTGTTAGAAAAAAAGCTTTGTGAACATGGTTTTAAAAAAGAAGATAAAGAATTTGTTGCTCATCTTACAATAGCTAGGATCAAAAAATTAAACAATCTTTCTGAGATAAAAAATTATGTAGAAAAGCATAAAAATGTTGACTTTGGAAAAAATAAGGTTAATAACATAACATTTTTTCAAAGTATTCTACGGCCAGAAGGTCCTGAATATAAAGTTATTAAAAAATTTCTTTTAAATGAGGTTTGAATAAGACTATAGGTAAGATATACATCATAAGAGAAGTCAAAAATCCTAAAAATGCTGCCCGATACATAACTTCCATTGATATATCATCAATCACAAGTTTACCTAATGTTATAAAAATATATACAAACCACATGATTATCCCAGCTAACATTGAAAGTAAACAAGAAATGTTGTTAACATATTTTTTGAAAAACAATGCAGCGGATATCGGAACAAATAAAGAAACAAGTAGAGTAACATTGCTGTTTACCATTAAATTATATACTTGTTTCACATACAACGCGATATAAGCTGCTAAAACTGTAAGCACAATTATAGTAATTCTGTTGATTAAAAGGAAAGTTTTCTGTGATATATTTTTGAAACTTTTTGCAATAATGTTGTTAGTAAACAATGAAGTAGCTGCAAGAAGGGAACTGTCAGCAGAACTCATTATCGCTGCAAGTAAACCACAAATAAATATTGCAAATAAAAATTGATGTATACCTGAAAAATATTTGTTTGCAAGTGTTAGAACAAGCGCTTCAGAATGTTGTAGGTCTGTTATAACTAATCTTGCAGATAAACCTATACAAATTATTATTAGTCCCATAAGAAGATAAATGATGCCTGCTAACACGGAAGACCATCTGGCTATAGTTTCTGTCTTGCTTGATAACGAACGTTGAATAAGATCTTGACCTACAACACAACCTAAACCTAACATTGACCATTTACCAAGATATGTAAGCCATTCTGAGAGTTGATTTGTTTGAGGAAAAATTACAAAGAATTCTTTCGGAGTAGATAATACAACATTTTTTATTCCGCCAGCATCTTTTAAAACAAAAGGAAAAATTGTTAACACACCTAAAATAAGAATTGACATTTGTACAAAATCAGTTAGTGTTACAGCCCACATCCCACCACAAAAAGTATAAATTACTATAACACAACTACCAATTACCATACCTAAATCAGCATTTATATTAGTAAAACTGCTAAATATTAAACCAATAGCGACAATTTGTGCACCAAGCCATACAATATACACAGGTATCATCAAAATTGTAGCTAAAATCTCTAAATTTCTTGAATAATATTTTCCAAAAATATCAATTACTGTAAGTAAATTTAATCTTCTAAAAATTGGTGCATAAAATAAGCCTGCTAAAATCAACGCTAACGCTGCTCCAAACGGGTCAGCAATAATACCATATAAACCTTGCTCATACACAATACCAGCTGTACCTAAAACACTTTCTCCTGCAAACCATGTTGCAAACATCGTTGCAGTTGCTAAAAATAATCCTAACCTACGTCCTGCTACTAAAAAATCTATTGTATCTTTTACTTTCTTACTGCTTATAAAACCAATTATTAACATTAACACAAAATATAAAATTATTATTGTCAGAATCGGGTTCATATAATTTATTGAGTATTTGTTTGTGAAGATTCTTTTAAGTTATAATTTTCAGGTGTATATTTTATCATTTCTTCAACAGCTTCTAAAGTGTATTTACATTTTGGATCCCACAGTAACCATTCAAAAATGCCATTGTCATAACATGCTTTGATTTGCGCTTTTACTTCTTCAACACCGTATTTATACCCCATTGAAAAATCTTGTAAATATGGACGAAGTTTGTAATATTTTTCACCTAAAAGTTTTTTTGCATCTGAAACAGTTCTAAATACAGTTTTATATGGTTCTTTGTTTGGGTCGGGAATACCATATTCACCTTTTCTATAATGTGATGGGTATATCATAGGAGAAATATAATCTACAACTTCTGCCATTTGTAAAAATCTTTGTCCAATACCCATATCATGGTCAACTGACGGTGTTAAACCAAAAACATCTATTGAGATAGGTATTGGTGCTAATTGTTGTTTAGCATTTATTAAAAACTCAACTAACGCTGCTGTTGCTGATAATGAAGAATGTTTTTGTGAATACCTACACAATCTTGTGTTACCATCAGAAGGAAAACGAATATAGTCAAACTGTATTTCTTCAAAACCTAACTCAACTGCACATTTTGCAATCTCTATATTGTACTGCCAAACCTCTTTGTTGTATGGATCACTCCAAGAGATACCTCTAAGATCTTTCCATACACTACCATCAGGATTTTTTACTGCAAGATGTGGAAAATTTTTTGCTAAATAGTTGTCTTTAAAAACGACAATTCTTGCAATTGTATAAATTCCTTTTGATTTCAGTTCTTGTAGATAATCTTTTATTTTTGGGATTGGTTTTATTGGTGTATTATATTTTTTTCTAATTTCTTCTTTAATAGGTATATAAACATCCCCTTGGTATTCTTTTATAGCAATAACGACTGTGTTTAGTTTTTCTTTTGATAAATAAGATTCAAAATGTTTTTTGAAACTTTCTAACCCAGCAGCCCAAGCAGAAAGATGTACTCCACGAACATATTCAGGTTTGCTTACATAAACTTTGTTTTGTGTAGGATGATTTTTTGTTTGTTGAGCACAACTTGTTTTAAATAATAATACAAGAAAAGTTGTTAGAAAAATTTTTGCTTTCATAATTCAGTTTTGTAGAATTAAAAAAATATATTTTTGTTTTCAACATGTAGAAAAAATTTTTAAATTTTAATATTTAGAAAAAGTATGATAAAATTATTAATAAAAAAATTAGTAATTCTTATTCTAACATTTGTTGGAATAAGTTTTGTTACTTTTGTTGTAATAAATATTTCTCCAGGTAAACCACAAGATGTGTTAGATTTTTCTACAAAAATTTCGTATGAAGCAAAACAACGTCTTGTTAAACTTTATGGTTTAGATAAGCCTATTCATATAAGATATTTTGAATGGTTTAAAAGATTTATAAAACTTGATTTTGGTCATTCGTTTAAAGATGGCAAGCCTGTTATAAAAAAAATTTTTGCACGTCTTCCTGCAACATTACTTTTAAATGTTTTATCGATAAGTTTTATATTTATATTTGGATGTTTATTTGGTATACTTGCAGCAATGTATCAAAACAAGATGTTAGACAAAATTATTTCATTGTTTGTATTTTTAGGATATTCTATACCGAAATATTGGCTTGCTATTATTTGTATGATACTTTTTGGAATAAAATTAAGACTTTTGCCTATTTCAGGGTTACGTAGTGTAAATTTTGAATATTTATCATTTTTTGGTAAAGTTTTTGATATTGCAAAACATTTGATATTACCTGTGTGTATTTCAGCATTTGCTGGTATCGCAGGACTTACAAGATATATTCGTGCAAGTATGATTGAACAACTTAACAGCGAATACATAAAGTTTGCAATAAGTAAAGGATGTAGTAAGAAAAAAATAGTTTTTTCTCATGCGTTTAGAAATGTTTTGATACCTGTCGTGACAATTTTAGGTTTGTCGTTACCAGATTTGATTGGTGGTAGTTTTATTTTTGAAACAATTTTTGCTTATCCAGGTATGGGTAGGCTTGGATACGAAGCTATTGTTTCGAGAGATTACCCTTTGATAATGGGGATAAGCGTTATTGTAGCATTTTTGACTTTGTTGGGCAACTTTTTAGCAGACATTTTGTATATAGTTGTTGACCCTAGAGTAAAATATAAATAAATAATGAACAAACAACTTATTTTTGGTATCATAATTGTTTTGTCAATTTGTGTGGTTGCTATTTTTGCACCGTATATTATACCTTATGATATATTTGAACAAGATCTTAATAATCGTCTTAAACCCCCATCAATAAAACATATATTTGGCACTGACGATCTTGGAAGAGATGTGTTTTCAAGGATGGTTTTTGCTACACGTGTTTCGTTAACCGTTGGTTTCATTTCAATATCAATTGCCGTTGTTATTGGAACGATACTCGGATTAATCAGTGGATACTATGGTGGTACTATTGATACTATTATTATGCGTCTTGTGGATATAATGTTATGTTTCCCAACATTTTTTTTAATACTTTTAGTTATAGCCTTTGTTAAACCTTCTATTTACAATATAATGGTGGTTATAGGTTTAACCTCATGGCCTTCACTTACAAGATATATTCGTGCGGAAGTGTTGAAAATAAAAAATTTAGAATTTGTTTTATCAGCGAAACTTGCTGGATTGTCAACAACAAAAATTTTAATTGTTCATATTTTGCCAAACGTTTTAGTACCTATAGTTGTGACATTTAGTTTAGGGATAGGATCAGCAATTTTAACTGAGTCAGCACTATCGTTTTTAGGTTTAGGTGTGCAACCACCAAATCCTTCTTGGGGTAATATACTTACTTCGGGAAAGGATTATATATACATGGCGTGGTGGCTTTCGTTATTTCCAGGTCTAGCAATATTTATAACAGTTGTTGGGTTTAATCTTTTAGGAGAAGGATTAAGAATATATTTGAGTCCTAAAGAAAAATAATATAATAATGATAACACAAGGTTTGGTTTTAAACATAGAAAATCTTGATGTTAGTTTTGATATAAAAGATAAGACATATTTTGTTTTACGTGGGATAAATCTTGAGTTGTATAGTGGACAGAAAATAGCGATTGTTGGGGAATCTGGTTCAGGGAAGACAACACTTGCAAATTCTGTACTTTTACTTAACGAGAAAAAAATTACTTCTTATTTTGGAAACATAATATTTTATCCAAAAAAAGAAAATTGTAATTTTTGTTTCCCTAAATGGGAGATTGTATATACAGAAGAATATTATAATGAACAAACTAATGTCTCTACTTATGAAGTGTTTGAATTAGACGAATATTCAATGAACCATCTACGTGGTAACCATATAAGTATTATATTTCAGGATCCATTTACTGCTTTAAATCCTGTTATCCCTGTAGGAAAACAAGTTGAGGAAGTTATAAAAAATCATAACCCGAATTTAACTAAAAAAGATATTTACAACAAAGTTTTAGATTTGTTTCTTCAGGTTAATCTTAATGAACCACAGACAATATATAAAAAATACCCACATCAACTTTCAGGAGGACAACTTCAGAGAGTCTGTATTTCAATAGCAATAGCAAACCAGCCAGAAATTATTATTGCTGATGAACCAACCACAGCTTTGGATGCTTACCTAAGAGAGACAATCTTGGATTTGTTAATAAATATGACTCAAAAATATAATTCGGCATTATTGTTAATTACTCATGATATAAATATTATAAAAAATTATGTTGACTATGTTTATATTCTCTATGCAGGAGAAATTTTAGAAATAGCTTCTACAGAACAAATTTTTTATAATCCACTACATCCATATACACAACTTTTGTTTTCTTGTTATGCAGATAAAGCAAAAAAAGGACATAAACTGCCAACATTACCTTATGAGTTACCAGATATTTCAGATCACGATTTTGTTTTTGAAAAATGCATATTTTTAAACAGATGTAACAAAAAAATTAAAAGGTGTAATGAAGGGAAACCTGAATTGTATTCAATAAAAGAACAAAAAGTTAAATGTTTTTTATATGAAAGATAATTTTTTGTTGGAAGTAAAAAATATAAGTAAATATTATCCTGTTTATGCTACTTTTTTACATATTGAAGTTACAAAAAAACTTGTTTTAAAAAATATAAGTTTCTCATTAGGTTATAACACATCGTTAGGTGTGTTAGGAGCGAGTGGTTGTGGGAAAACAACTTTGGCTAAACTTATCGCAAGAATAGAACAACCTGATAACGGTAGCATTTTTATTGAAGGGAAAGATATAAATAGTTACACAAAAGAAGAATTTGCTTTAAAAGTGCAATTATTATTTCAGAACCCATTTTCTATGTTGAACCCGAAATTGCCAATTAAGTTTTTGTTAAGTGAAAGAATAAAACAATATTTTGTTTTAAACAAAAAAAAAGTAAATAAAGAGTTGATAAGGTATAAAATAGACGAACTTTTAGAGATAGCGAAGTTGCCAAAAGATGTACTTAATATGTATCCTCATCAGCTTTCAGGTGGACAAAAACAAAGGGTTGCTATACTTATGGTCTTAACTTTACAGCCAAAATTAATAATTTTAGATGAGCCACTTTCTGCATTGGATGTTTCTTTACAAGCACAAATGTTAAACTTTTTTTCTGAACTTAAACAAAAATATGGGTTTTCATATATTTTTATTACACATGATAAAAACTTAGCAGAATATTTTTGTGATAAGATTCTTTACTTATATGAAGGTGGAAGGTATGAATTACAATAAGCTTTTGAAAGTTTTAAAAGATATTAAAAAAAATTTTAGAACAGTTTATGTTGTTGGTGGAATTTTAAGAGATATCATCATGAATAAAAAGATGCTTATATCTAACGAAATTGATATAGATTTACTTTTGTACCCATTTGATTTTAATTTGTTAAAAAACATTGTCCAAAAAAACAAACTGCCTTTTGTTATCTTAGATGAGGAAAACAAAGTTTATAGAACTGTAATAAAAGACAATCTGTTAATAAACTTAGATTTTTCTACATATGAAAAGTTTGAAGAAGATATTCTTCGTCGCGATTTCACAATAAACACTTTGTGTTTAGAACTTAAATATTTTATCGAATATTTAGTTGATAAAAGACTACATATTATTACAAAAAATTTAATAGATTATACTGGTTTAGCACTAAAAGATATAAAGAAAAAGATTCTACGTGTTGTAGAAAAAAACAATTTTGTAGTTGATCCATTAAGGATTTTGAGATTAGCAAGATTTATGTGTTTAGGATTAAAACCTGAAAAAAATACTGTGTTGTTAGCAATAAAAAATAAACATCTTTTATTAAATGTTGCAAAAGAAAGAATAAATTATGAACTAAAAAAAATTTTTAATTCGGTTTCATATAAAGTTTTGGAATGGATGGATAAATACGGAATTATAGAAGAAATTATTCCTGAAATAAAAATTTTAAAAATCATGGGTAAAAATACACAATTTAAAAGATTTTATTTCCATCCAGAAGGATTGTGGCAACATGTGAAACTTACATATAAAAGTATAGAAGAGGTGATGTTAAATTTGAAAAAATTTTTTCCACAACACTATGAACAAATATATTCTGAGATTCATTCAAAAGAATATATTTTGAAATATATAGTTTTGTTCCACGACATTGGCAAACCGTTTGTTGTATCTAAAGAAGGTCAAAGAATAAGGTTTTTCCATCATGAAGAAAAATCAGTAGAAATTGCTAAAAAATCATTACAAGAACTTAAGTTGTCAAATAAAGAAATACAAGTAATAACTGATGTTATAAAAAATCACATGAGGTTAGGCAGTTTGTATAATAACAAAGAGAATCTTACTGAACGTGCATATTTAAGACTTTTCCGTGATTTGGGCCAAAATTTAATATATCTTATACTATTTTCTTTAGCTGATAGGTTATCATACGAAGTTATACCACCTAATGTACGAAAAAAATACATTAAAAATTGTTCTTCAATAAACGAGTTTGTAAAATTTGAAAATTTTGTGTTAAAAAAACATGAAGAGTATAAAAAGAAAAGTAGTATACCACGGCTGTTAACCGGCTATGATGTAATGAAATTATTTAGAATTCCTGAAGGACCTTTAGTAGGTAAAATTTTAAATTATATATATGAACTACAGTTGTTAGGTAAAGTTGTTACAAAACAACAAGCAGTCAAGTTTGCAAAGGAATATTTTGAAACATTGAAAAGTAGATAATTTTTTTATATTTTTTAGAAGAATGAATACTAAAACAATTGTATATCCAGGCAGTTTTGACCCGCCAACTAATGGTCATCTTGATTTAATCCTTCGTGTGAGCAAGATCTTTGATAAAGTTATTGTTTTAGTAATCCAAAATGTTAACAAACAACCTTTTTTTACAATTGATGAACGAGTGGAAATGTTAAATTTAATAATAAAAAACAGGAGATTAAAAAATGTTGTTGTTGATAAATATGAAGGATTGTTAGTTGACTATCTTAAAGCAAAAAATGTGAATTTAATTTTACGTGGGTTAAGAGCGGTCTCTGATTTTGACTACGAGTTTCAAATGGTTTTAACTAACCGCAGGATGTACCCTAAAACAGAAGTGATCTATCTTATGCCTGATTATAAATGGGTGTATTTATCTTCAAGTTTGGTAAAAGAGATAGCAAATTATAAAGGTAATATAACAAAGTTTATACCAAAGGAAATCGTAAGGTTTATTAAAAAAAAGTATCAGGTATAACTTTAAAAACATGGAAGCTATTTCTCCATATAGAAAATTAGGTGAGCTTCTCGTAGCTTTAGGAATAATTACCCATCAACAATTACAACAATCTTTAGAACAACAAAAAAAAACTGGTCAAAAGTTAGGGGAGATACTTTTAGAATTAGGTTATGTAAACGAAGATCTTTTGTTTGCAGTTCTTGCAAAACAGTTTAACATACCTTATGTTTCTGTTTCAGAATATGGAGATATATCGCAAAACATATTATCCTTAGTTCCTGAACGTATTGCTAAAACTTTTCAGTTAATACCAATAGATTTTGATAAAACTACAAACACTCTTACTATAGCAATGTCTGATCCGTTAGACCTTTATGCTGTTGACACTTTGAAAGAAATAACAAAATGTAATATAAAAGTAGTTGTGAGTAAGAAGAACGAGATTTTGGATGCGATAAATAAATATTATGAGAAAAAAGAATCTATTGAAGAAGTTGAGAAAAAAATAGAAGCTGAGTTTGAAAGTGGTGAAGCAAAAGTTGTTGAAGAAGAACAAATAACTGAACTTAAGGTAGAAGCAGATGCGGCTCCTGTTGTAAAGGCGGTAAATTATATTATTGAAGAAGCACTTTCTCGAAAAGCTTCTGATATATTAATAGAACCGCAAGAAAAACAATTAAGAATAAGGTACAAAATTGATGGTGTTTTTTATGACCAAAAACCACTACCTAAAAAGTTGTTACAATCAATTGTTGCAAGAATCAAAGTTATGGGAAAAATGGACATCACTGAACGAAGAAAACCACAGGATGGTAGAATAAGAATTACATATAACGGAAAACCAATTAACCTGCGTATATCAGTTATACCAACAGCACATGGTGAGAAAGTTTGTATACGATTAATAGATGCTCAAGCTTTAACTTTACCGTTAACAGAATTAGGTTTTGAAGAAGATCAACTGCAACTTTTTGAACGGGCAATAAAACAACCTTATGGAATGATACTTGTTACAGGACCCACTGGTTCTGGTAAAACTACCACTTTGTATTCAGCACTAAATGTATTAAACACTTCTGATGTTAATATTATGACAGTTGAAGATCCAGTAGAAGCGGTTTTATATGGGATAAATCAAGTTAATGTTAATGAAAAAGTAGGTTTAACTTTTGCATCAGCATTACGTGCATTTCTTCGTCAAGATCCTGATATTATAATGGTCGGTGAAATAAGAGATAAAGAAACAATTGAAATAGCAATAAACGCAGCGCTTACAGGACATTTAGTTTTCTCAACATTACATACAAACGATGCTCCTTCCGCTATAACGCGACTTATAAATATGGGTGTTGAACCATTTCTTATTGCATCAACATTAACTTTAGTAATTTCACAAAAACTTGTTAGAAAAATATGTAACGACTGTAGGAAACAATATAAAGTTTCGGTTCAACAGTTGCTCCCTTTAGGTGTTACTTTGGAAATGGTAAAAAACCAAAAAGAAGTAATAATTTACAAAGGGGAAGGATGTAATAAATGTCAAGGAGGTTACAAAGGTAGAACTGGTATTTTTGAAGTTTTAGATTGTAATGAAAGTATTAAGGAGTTGATATTAAAAAAAGCTACACATTTTGAAATAAAACAAGTTGCAAGACAAAATGGTATGATAACATTAAGAGAAGCAGCGTTAAGAAAAATGTTAGCAGGTATCACAACTGTAGAAGAAGTTATAAAAAATACTTTTGCTGATGAAATCCAACAGTAAAAATAGACTTTTATGAAAATAGGAGAGATGTTAGTATCAGCAGGGATTGTTACTCAACAACAAATTGAGGAAGCTTTAGTATTACAAAAACAAACAGGACAAAAATTGGGTACAATTCTTGTTAACTTAGGATATGTCTCTGAAGATGTCCTTTTATCATTTTTAGCACGACAACAAGGACTTGAATTTGTCTACCTTTCAGAAATAGAAATTGATGAGTCAGCAATAAACATGTTGCCACGTATATTTATAGAAAAAAATAATGTTTTTCCTATTAGATATGATAAAAAAACAAATACTTTGACAGTAGCAATACCTGATCCTTACAATTTGTTTATATTAGATGATATAAAAGTTTCTACAGGATTAAACATAAAAGTAGTTGTTGCTTCACCTAACGAAATTAAAGAAATGGTTAGAAAATATATACTAAAAGAAGAAACTGCTGAAGTTGAAAAAGCTGTAAGTGAACTTGAAGCAAAAGAAACAACTATTGAAATTGAAGAAATTGCTGAAAGTAAACAAGTAGCAGAAGAACTTGCAAAAGAAGAACCAATTATTAAACTTACAAATAATATAATTGTAACCGCTGTAAGAAAAAAAGCTTCTGATATCCATCTTGAACCATTTGAGAAAAAATGTCGTTTAAGATATAGAATTGATGGTGTTACTCATGAAGAAGCATTCTTCCCACACCATATCTACGATGCTATAATAGCAAGGATAAAAATTATATCAAAACTTGATGTGACAGAAAAACAGAAACCGCAAGACGGTAGAATAAAAATGGTAATAGATAACAGAGAGATAGATTTTCGTGTTTCAATACTCCCAGTTGTTTATGGTGAGAAAGCAGTTTTAAGGATACTCGATTCTACAGCTTTATGTTTAGATTTAAGTAAATTAGGTTTTGAACCTGATAGTCTTGAACTTTTTATGAAGGCAATAAAGTTGCCTTTTGGTCTTATATTAATTACAGGACCAACAGGTTCAGGAAAATCAACTACACTATATTCAGCTTTAGCAACTCTTAATCGTCCTGAAGTAAATATTATGACAATAGAAGATCCGGTTGAATATTTGCTGCCCGGTATTACACAAGTAAATGTTAATCCTGAGGTAGGGTTAACATTTGCTAGTGGTTTAAGAGCGTTTCTTCGTCAAGCACCTGATATAATTTTAGTTGGAGAAATACGTGATACTGAAACTGCAAAAATTGCTATACAAGCGGCGTTAACAGGACAACTTGTGTTCTCAACTTTACATACTAATGACGCACCTTCTGCTGTGACAAGGTTGCAAAATATGGGTATAGATTCGTTTTTAATATCTTCCACATTAACACTTGTAGTTGCACAAAGATTAGTTCGTAGAATATGCCAAAATTGTAAACAAGCATATCAGGTACCAGTTGAAAAACTTTATCCTTTAGGAGTAACTGATGAGATGGTGCGAGGACAAAAAGTTGTCACATTATACAAAGGGACTGGATGTAATAAATGTAATGATGGATACAAAGGAAGGATAGGTGTCTATGAAGTTATGGAAGTTAATGACGAAATAAGAGAACTTATTTTAAGAAATGCGCCTGATATAGAGATAAAAAGAGCAGCATTAAGAAATGGGATGAGAACTTTACGACAATCAGCATTGATTAAAATGTTATCTGGAATAACGACAATAGAAGAAGTTCTTCGTGTAACTGTGAGTGAAGAAGTTTCGGAAGAGTAAATGTAAGGAAGTAAAAAAGAGAAATAGGAAGATAGTTACAGACTATTTAGTCTGTGTTTTTTGTTTTAGTGAGGCAGAATGTGAAAATGAAAAATTGTAAGATTTTATCCATGCAAATTTAATAGGAGGAATACATATGGAACAAATGCTTACAATTGAAAGTTTGTTGTTTTTAATGAAAGAAAAAAATGCTTCTGATTTACATTTAACTGTTGGTTTACCACCTATGTTACGTATTGATGGTAAACTTGTCCCAACTTCATATCCTAAACTTACGCCGGAGGTATGTCAAAAGTTAGTTTATTCTGTATTAACAGATAGACAAAAAGAAAAGTTTGAAACAACAAACGAACTTGATGTTTCTTTCGGTGTGAAGGAAGTTGGAAGAATAAGAATGAATGTGTTTCGTCAAAGAGGTGCTGTTGCTGCTGCGTTAAGAGCGATACCTTCAACACCGCCTTCATTTGAAGAATTAAGGTTACCAAAGATTGTATACAATCTTGTAGATTTACCTCGTGGACTTGTTTTAGTAACAGGTCCTACAGGGACAGGAAAAACAACTACTTTAGCTTCTATGATAAATTATATTAATGAACACAGAAACGCTCATATTATTACAATAGAAGATCCTATTGAATATGTGTTTCATCATAAGAATTGTATAATTAATCAACGAGAAGTAGGATCTGATACCGAAAGTTTTGCTTCTGCATTAAAATATGCGCTAAGAGAAGATCCAGATATAATACTTGTTGGTGAAATGCGAGATTTAGAAACCATACAAGCAGCTTTAACTATAGCAGAAACTGGACATTTGGTTTTTGCAACATTACATACACCTGACGCAGTATCATCTATAAACCGGATAATTGATGTCTTTCCACCACATCAACAACAACAGGTTCGTATACAACTATCATTTGTATTACAAGCAGTTTTGTCGCAACAGTTGTTACTTCATATTTCAGGTAAAGGAAGAGTTTTAGCATGTGAAGTTTTGATAGCAACACCTGCAGTAAGAAATTTAATTCGTGAAGGGAAACCAGAACAAATCTATAATCTTATGCAAACAGGAGCAAAATTTGGTATGCAGACTATGAACCAAGCGCTTGCTGAACTTTATCAAAAGAACTTAGTATCGTTTGAAGAAATAATGTCTTATTCATCAGATCCGGAAGAACTTAAGAAACTGATTCAAAAAATAGTGTATTAAAAAAATCATGACAACAATAAAGTATGAATTAAACCTTTATGATTATATAAGGATTTTAAAAAGAAGAAAATTTGTGTTTTTCGCTGGTATAATTTCAGGATTATTATTTAGTTTGATTTATACAAATTTGCAAACACCTGTATACCAAGCATATGCTGTAGTAAAGATTGAACCAGCGTTGATAATACCAGGTGTTGCAACGGAAATGCTCGGATGGGATATGTTACACGCTGTTAATACTGAAGTTAAAGTTATAAATTCTGCAATTATTGCAGAACGTACTGCTAAAAAATTAGGTTTAATTACTGAAAATACACCCAAGGATTTAGCTTCTTCCATTATAAGTTCTATTCAAAGTAAAATACAAGCTGAACGTATTGCAGATTCAAATCTTGTCAAAATTATTGCAACATCGTCAAATAAATATGAAGTTGCAAAGTTAGCTAATACTACTGCAGAAGTGTATATAGAAAAAGGTGTTGATGATAGAATACGTCGTGCAAAAGAATTAAGAGAGTTTATAGAAAAACAGCTTATTGATGCTGAACAAAATTTAAGGATTGCTGAAGAAAAACTTAGAAAGTTTGCTGAGGAAACAAAAACGACTGGTGTTGGTGGACAACTTGCAATAGAACTTCTGTCTTTACAAGCAAAACGTGATGAATTGTTAAAAATTTATACTGAGAAACACCCTGATGTTGTTTCAATAAACCAAAAAATAAAATTTATTGAAGAACAACTTGCAAAATTGCCAAAAGAAGAAATTGAGTATGCACGTCTTACACGCGAAGTTAAACTTAACGAAGAACTTTATACATTGTTAGCAAAAAGACATAAAGAAGCACAGATCTCTG
>Ga0197143_1002272_pt1 | contig 14469 bp, 12 predicted proteins | sample GBS70_MetaG_FD_148603 | JGI IMG/M metagenome (GOLD analysis project Ga0197143, IMG submission 148603) | Sediment microbial communities from Great Boiling Springs, Gerlach, Nevada, United States - GBS 70_MetaG | ecosystem: Environmental > Aquatic > Thermal springs > Hot (42-90C) > Sediment...
TGGAACGCTCCCGCAAACACGAAATCTGGAAGCGAAAAGAGCCTGACGGTAGGGAGCGAACAGTTGTGCTCAGCCATCAACACGGTAGGGATATCCCGGTCAAACTCTTCCACAAACTTTTGCGTCAAGCGGGGTTAAGCCGTGACGAATTTGAGAGGCTGCGGAAAGACCCGTAGCGATTTGGAAATGTTGTGGCAACATTTGCAGGGCAAACGGATGAGCAAGAACACTGGCAAAGGAGGATTGAGATGGCGTTGGCGTTTCTCTTTCCAGGACAGGGCGCGCAGCGGGTCGGGATGGGCAAGAGCCTTCTCAAAGCCTTTCCCGAACTGCAAGAGTTTTACAAGTTGGCTGACAAAATAACGGGTCGTCCTATCAGCAAACTTTGCTTTGAAGGTCCCGATGAGGAACTAACGCAAACTGTCAACGCTCAACCAGCCATCTTCACAACTTGTTTCGTCTGCTGGGTGCTCGTCTCTGAACGGGGCTTACAGCCGAAATTTGTGGCTGGTCACAGTTTGGGCGAGTGGACAGCAGTCGTTGCAAGTGGTGCGTTGGAGTTTGAGGATGGTTTGAGATTAGTGGCTAAGCGGGGCGAATTGATGCAACAAGCACCAGCAGGGAGCATGGCGGCGGTCTTGGGGGCTTCGTTGGAGCAAGTAGAAAAACTTTGTCAAGCCGCTTCGGAAAAGGGAGTCATTACCATCGCCAACTACAACGCTCCTGACCAAATCGTCATCTCTGGCGAGGTCGCTGCCGTTGAATATGCCATCCAAATTGCCCGCCAGTTCGGTGCGGTGAAGGCGGTGCCACTGAAGGTAAGCGGTGCCTTCCATTCACCTTTGATGGACGGCGCTAAGGAGCAATTCCGCCAGTATGTTGAGCAAACCGATTTCAAAGACCCTGAGGTTCCGGTTGTCGCCAATGTGACAGGTCAGCCTGTAACCGATGGCAGCGAAATGAAGCGTTTGCTCATAGAACAGTTGACTTCGCCTGTCCGTTGGGTTGATTGCGTTAGAACAATGCACGAAAATGGCGTCAAGGTTTTCATTGAATTGGGACCTGGGCGGATACTTAGCGGCTTAATTCGCCGAACAGTGCCTGACGCCGTGACCTTCTGCGTTGAAGACCCCAAGTCTTTTGAGGAAACGGTCAATGCATTAGAGAGCATGTGAGCAAACAGTCAAGGTAACTTCATGTCAAGTCAACGCGAGGTGACGGAAAGTGGGGGCATTTGACTCTTTGTCGCTTGAGGGAAAAGTGGCTTTAGTCACAGGAGGGAGCAGGGGCATCGGCGCTTCAATCGTTAGACTTCTGGCGAAACGAGGTGCTTCGGTCGCTTTCTGCTACCGCCAACAAGCGGAAATTGCACAAGCCTTAGCGAATGAAATCCGAGAGGAGACAGGTCGGCAAGTTTTAGCCCTTCAAACCGATGTCGCCGATCCCGAGCAGGTGCGGGCGATGGTTGAACAAGTCAGAAATTCGTTGGGCGAGATTGACATCCTCGTCAACAACGCGGGCATTGTTCGCGACTCCCTTTTCCTGCGAATGGACGAAGCGAAGTGGGACGAAGTTTTGAACACGAACCTCAAAGGCACTTTCCTGTGCACCAAAGCAGTTGTGCCGATGATGGTCTCAAAGCGTTGGGGACGCATCATAAACATCAGTTCCGTCGTCGGGCTTGTGGGCAATCCTGGTCAAACGAACTACGCTGCCGCAAAAGCAGCGCTCATTGGCTTCACCAAAAGCCTCGCTAAGGAGTTGGGCAGCCGAAACATAACTGTCAATGCAGTTGCCCCAGGCTTCATCGTCACCGACATGACTGCTGCTTTACCTGAAGAGACCAGAAATCGCTACGAAAGCCAAATAGCCCTACGCAGGTTCGGGCGACCTGAGGAAGTGGCTGAAGTTGTCGCTTTCTTGGCTTCAGACGCTGCAAGTTACATCACTGGACAAGTCATTGTCGTTGACGGTGGGCTGATCTAAGCATCTGGACAGATAGTTAACGGCGAACAGCAAACGACAGACACCTACGGTTCTCGGTAGGGAATTGGGTTACCTTGAAGGTCAACCAATCTCACGCAAAACTCCCAACCGCCACCACCTTGGGTCACTTTCAGAAGCAATCGGTTGATCCCTTTTTGCAACTTCACACGGATGCGGTCTTGGTCAACGGACAACCCCCTCATGCCGCCGAATTGGTGAACAAGTTTGCCGTTTAACCAGACCTTGACGCTATCGTCGCTTCCTACCCTCAACTCGGCTTCCATCTCGTTTTCAACCACGAACTCGGTGTAAGCGTAGCAGGCGACATTTTCCGTCCGGCGGAAAACCCTCGTCAAGTCAACTATGCCTTGTGGGTCAATGATGCGATATTCTTGCCACCTAAGTTGCCTTCGGTCTAACCGCACGGGTTCGTTCAAGTTGGGGACACCAGTTTCGTCAATGAAGGCTTGGTCAAAAGCGCGGTTGTTGGGATTGGGCAGCGGACCGAGAAGCCACCATCGCACGATGAAACCCAATTGGCGCGGCATTACGGATGGGTCTTCTCCCAAACGGGCAAGGATTTGTGCCGCTTGGAAACCTAAATCGCGAGGCATCCTCTTAGCGAACGCGTTCTTCAGCAACTCAGTGGCTTCCGCTTTGTTTCCCCTTTGAGCCATTGAGTCAGCGATGGCGACTGCGGCAGCGAAGGCTTCATAAGGGGGATCAGGACGCTTCAAGTATCCCTGCACTATCGGGAGCGACTTAGGGTCACCGATTAAGGCAAGTCCACTCAGTGCTTTACTCACGAGTTCTGCCATATTGGCTTTTTCCGCAACCCTCAAGCCCTGCTCAAACATTGACCGAGCAAGTTCGGTCTTGCCTTTACGAGCGCGGAGTTCCGCAAGTTGCAGGTAACTGCGAAGCGCCACTGTCTTCGTCTTTTCGTCGCCTTTCAAGGCAAATTCCCAAAGTGTTCGTTCAAGGTTCGGGTCGTCAATTTGTCCCATCAGTTCCAAAGCCGTCAAGCGCAACTCAACGGTGGGCGAATTTGCCGATTGCTGGAGCAGTTTCCCGACGAACGGTTCGCGGCGGGCGACGAGCACTTTGAGCAACTGAGCCTTTTCTGCAGGATTGGCTCGTTGGAACATTTGAGAGAAGCCTCGGGAAGCGTCAGGGTGACGGTAAGCAATCAACGCTTCAGCGGCTGCGCTGCGAATCGTGACTTCACCAGCATCAAGGGCATCAACGAGGATGGGCAAAGCCTTCGCAGAACCTGTTTTCCCAAGCCCAATCAAAGCGGCACACTTTTCATGTTCCGTTCGGGCGAGTTTTAAGGCTTGCTCAAAGGCTTGGGTGGCAGGTGAAATTTGCTTGCGTTGCAAAAGCAACTCGCCAGTGCGGATGAGTGCATCAAAAGCGGACGGAATCCGTTGTTGAACTGCGGCTGCGAGAAGGGGTATGGCTTTTGCGTCCCCGATGCGACCCAAAGCCATTGCGGCAACGGACTTCGTTTGAGTGTCTCCTGTCTTCAACGCTGTCAAGAGCACGGACACACCTTCAGGACGACCTATCTCACCCAAAGTTGCTAACAACGCTCGCTGCCATTCCCCTTTTGCAGTTGAAGCGGCTTCGGCAACGGCTTTAGCGGCAGCAGGTGAGCCAATCTGCTTTAATGCAGCGAGCGCATCGTCCCGAACTTGTTCGTCTTTGAGCAAAGAAGCCAAAGCCTGGACAGCATCGTCTGTCCCGCAGATTCCCAAAGCGCTCACCGCTGCTTTCCTGACAGAAACGAGTTGATTTGGCTTAGTGAGTGCCAACAGGGCATTGACCACATCGCGCCTCTCTTTGGCTCCGAGTTTGGTGGCGCGGGTTGCGATGTTTTCCAAAACGATTTGCCCTGCCCGTTGAACGCGCCAATCTTGGTGGGTGAGTAAGGAGGGCAAGTGCGGGATGATTGACGCCCCAAACTCTGGAGCCCGTTCAATTGCTTGAAGCCTCGTTGCGTTGTCTTGACTTTGAAGTTGCTGCAAGACGGTTTGCAAATCTTGGGGTTGTTGGGCTACCGAAACACAGCCCCAAAGTAGCAGCGGCAACACCACCAACTTCCTCATCACTCTCGTCTCCTCTTTTCGGCTTTTGTCCCCCAATTTCGTCACAACTCGCGAATTCGGATGTTGCGGAAGTGGATTTCGGCGCCTTCGGATTGGAAGATGATGTAGCCTTTGCGTGGTTCGGCATTGGCGCCGATTGCGACCACATGACCGTTAATGCAGGTAGCGACAAAGCCGTTGTAGTGGATGATTTCGTAAGTGTTCCACTCCCGCAACTTTGAGGGTCTCTGGAGCACAGGGGTTGCATCAACTTTGCCTCCAGCCACTCCGAAAATCCGACCGACTTCCGTGAAGAGCAACTGGAACTCAATGCCCTGCGGCCAAATTTTGTCGGGCAGAACCATCAGAAACACGCCGCTGTTTCCCGGCTCCATCATCCGATACTCAAACCGCAAGATGAAATTGCTGAACTCGCGTTCCGTCCTCAAGTAACCGTGTGGGCGACCGGAGCAAACAATCATGCCATCGCGGACTTGCCATGTCTTTGCTGGGTCGCCGCCCGGAAGGAAGGGGATGAAACCGGTCAAATCCTTACCGTTGAACAACGGCACGAAGCCTTCCTCTTCCTTCTTCTCCTGAGCAAGTGCGAGGGCGAAAGCGGACGGTAGCCCTAACGCTCCCAAAGATGCCAAAATTTCCCTTCGCTTCACGCCTCATCCCTCCTTCTCAACGATTTTGCGGGCTTCCCTTGCGGCTCAAATTGTCCAAGGTTTCCGATAGGGTTTGGTGAGCCAGCGATTGGCTTCTTCATCGCCGACAAACTGCTCTTTCTGAGCGTCCCATCGCAACTTGCGTCCCAGCCGGAAAGCGATGTTGCCCAGTATGCTCACATAGGTTGAACGGTGCCCAACCTCAACATCGCAGGTCGGCTGCTGCCTCGTTTTGACGCACTCCAAAAACTCTCGTTGTTGGGAAGGAACGCGGGGTAAACGGAAATCGTTTGGACCAAGCGTTTCATGGATGAGTTCAGGTGGGTCGGTGACGATGCCGCCTCGGTCAACGAAGAGGCGACCTTTATCGCCCTCAAAATACATCCCGTGCCCAGGGCGACCGAGGGGAAGCGGGTTGGGAGGCGGTTGATGCCAAATGAGGGTGTAGGACGGAAACTCGTAAACGACTTCCATCCATTGTGGGACATCGTAAAAACTGTCAGCGTAGTAGCGTCCTTTGGCTTCAATGGTGACTGGCAACTCGTCTCCCATGCCCCACAAGATGATGTCAATCAGGTGCACACCCCAATCGGTCATCAGCCCGCCACCGAAATCCCAGAACCAACGCCAGTTCCAAGGATGGTAGCAAGGACGATACGGACGCCACTGGGCAGGACCGAGCCACATGTCCCAGTCAAGTTCTTTCGGTGGTTGCTGTTCTGGAACATAGCCGCTGTGAGGATTGAAGCCAATCCAGCATCGGCAAAGTTTCACCTTCCCCAACTTGCCCGACCGAACTAACTCAACTGCTCGGCGGAAGTGTTCTGCTGCCCTCTGCTGAGTGCCTAACTGGAAGACCCGACCGTAACGCCGGACAGCATTGACAAGTTGCCTTCCCTCCTCAATCGTGTGGGTCATCGGCTTCTCACAGTAAATGTCTTTGCCTGCTTGTGCTGAGTGGATAGCATTGATTGCGTGCCAGTGGTCAGGAGTTGAAATGACGACGGCATCAACATCCTTGCGCTCAAGCAACTTGCGGTAATCCTTGTAAACCTCAACGGGTCTGTTGCCGCACATTCGTTTTGCTTCCGCTAACATTCGTTCGTCCACATCGCACAATGCCACGACATCGCAATCGGGTTGTCTCAAAAACCAACCCAAATGTCCCCGTCCCATTCCACCAACTCCAATGAAACCGACCCCGACCTTGTCGTTGGGGGAAACTTTCTGCGCTGACGATGAGCCTTCGCTCACAAAGAGGGCAGAACCGAGGGTGAAGGTCACGGTGCTCTTGCCCATGAGAGCAAAAAAGCGCCTGCGCGTCAATCCACTGTCCTTCTTCCTTTCGCTCTCCATCTTGCAACCACTGCCTTCTTTGAGCATTTGAGGGTCCTCTTGCAGTCAACTATGTTAGCACGCTCAAAGCGCTTGCGCCAGCCTTCCAAATCTCCTGTGAGTAGAGGGGCAATTTGTAAGTTGGGAACTGCAGAACAGGTTACCCATGGGGTTGCCTATCCTCGCCATTTCCTATGCGTTAGCGACCTGTTAGGATACTTTTGCGGCGGACATGTAAGGTTAAAGGAGGTGCTGAAGTTGGTGGGGAAGCATTTGACCGGCAAAATCGCAATTGTCACGGGCTCTGGGCGCGGGATAGGCAAAGCCATTGCTCTGAGATTGGCAAAAGCAGGGGCTGATGTCGTTGTCCACGACGAGAACGAGGAAGCGCCGAGAAAATTTGGGGAGAGCAAAAGCCTTGAGGAAGTAGCCGAACAAATTAGGGCAATGGGGCAGCGTTCTTTGGCTCTGTTCGGTGACTTGACTCTCCCGCAAAATTGCCAACGGATTGTGGATGCCGTTTTGAGCGAGTTCGGGCGAATTGACATCCTTGTGAACAACGCAGGTGGCGACATCGGAGCGAAAGGCGAAAAGCCTGAACCTAACGACCTTTTCATACCTGAGCCCGACCTTTACACCGTCATCAACCGAAACCTGCTCACAACCGTTCACATGTGCCGAGCCGTTGTGCCTGTGATGATGCGACAGGGTTCGGGCAAAATCGTCAACATCACATCTGTCGCTGCTTTTCTCGCCCTCGGTCGGGAAATTGCTTACGCAGCGGCAAAGGCTGGGATTGTGCAATTCACGAGGAACTTGGCAGCGATGTTGCGTCCTTACGGAATAAATGTCAATGCCATCGCTCCCGGTGACACTTTGACTGGTCGTTACCTTGCGACTTTGCGCCAGAGGGGTTTGAGCGAAGAGGATGTTAAGCCAAAAGGTCGGTTGGAGCGCTATGGTGAACCCGACGATATTGCCAAAGTCGTGGAGTTTTTCGTCAGCGATTGGGCTGATTTCGTGACAGGACAAATCTTGGTCGTTGACGGCGGCATGTATTTGTGCAAACTTTAGAAGCCCCCAATTGATAGGCTTTAGATGCTTAGCGAAGCACCACCGTCAATGTCAAGGACAACTCCTGTCAACCATGCTGCTTCATCGGAGCAAAGGAAAAGAGCAGCGTAGGCGACATCTTCAGGCTCACCAGAACGATTTAAGTTGGGTGTCGGTAAGCCAATTCGGTCAGTGCTTTTAAGTTGCCCGATACCAGATGGGCAAAGGCAATGGACCCTTATGTTAAAGGGTTTCAAGTTTCGGGCAAGGTTCAAAGTCATGCCAATTAAACCTGCTTTCGCAGCAGCATAACCTGCATGCGCTCGCTGCCTTAGGGCAGTTGATGCCGAAACGAAAACAATTACACCCCCGCCACTTTGCTTCAGGACAGGAATTGCGAAGCGGCAAGGCAAGAAGGCGCTGTTTAGGTTGACATCAATCAAGTAGCGCCATTCGTTCTCTCCCGTTTCTGAGAGCGACTTATCTCCGAAGGCATAATCGCCGATGTTATGGTAAAGAATGTCAAGCCTTCCATATCGCTCAATGGCACAACTTACCATCCTTTGAGAGCCTTCAATGGTTAAAGCATCGCCCGTCACAAAAGTCGCTTCACCGCCGATTTGTTTGATGCGTTCTGTGAGTTCTCTCAGAGGTTCTTCCCTTCTCGCAGCCAACACAACTTTTGCTCCCTCTTGTGCGAAAAGGGTTGAAACCGCCGTTCCCATCGGTCCACCTGCGCCGACAATCAATGCAACCTTTCCTTTCAGCCTCATAGCAGATCACCTTGGCAATCCATTTCTCTTGGGTCATTGGAAAATTATGCGCAGAGGGTAGCCCCACCGCCCTCTAACGATGGGATAAATGACGCCAGCCCATAAGACTCCTGTCATCAAGAAGTGCCCTAAGGCTAAACCGAGGAAGAAGGGAATAAGGCGACGATGACCTTTCAAACCGCCGTAATGTAGGACAATGCCCTTAACCGCCCAGATAAAAAAGGTGGGAAACCAGTAAGGACAATGGTGACCATAAGCGCTACCTAAAACGAAACCGAGCGGGTGAAGGGGAAAGTTAGTGAAAATTTTTCGCACGAGAGAAAGTAACCAAACCGTTGCCGCACCATATAGCGCAAAACCAATATGCCATCGGTTCGCAGGTGACATTGAGTCTAAAAGCCATCCAAGGACTCGGTAATCTTGAGCGGCTTCATAAGTTCTGTAGTCACCAGTTCCGGGCGCACCTTCCAAGTAATTGGCACCCCAAGTGTAGTAAGCAAAGAGGTGGCTGATAAAGGCTGCCCACAATCCAACAAAGCAACTAAACAGGCTAATCGTCAAAACTGTATTTGTTGGCAAGGCAAGAGTTTTCGCCAACTTTACAGCATCAGCACTGTAAGCGCTCGTTTGGAAAAGGAAGAAACGACGAACCAGCCAAAAGAGACCGACCAAGATGACTAAGCCTTTCTTGCCACCTAATTGAAGCATGGTCGGCATCCCGAACAGGTGCCAAAATTCCCTTTGAGCGCCGTAAGGGTAAACATTCGTGTAAGGCATCCCCAATTCAGCCCTGACCCTTGCGTAAGTGACTGCGAAACTCAAGAGCACAAAGGTGTAAAGCAAAGCCAAAGGAAACTTCATCCCCGAAAAAACCATCCATGCTGAGACCAAAGAACAACCTCCGATCAACATTAATGGGACTATTGGCTCGCTTTGTTTCATTTGCTTTGGTGTTCGCAGGAACAGCATAAAAGCCATTGCCAGATAGCCACCAAAACTTTGAGCGTGTGGGAAAGGGAAATCAGGGACATCCCAACCCAGAATACCAATGCCGATGAAGTTCATCAACTTAAGGGTAGCATATGAGAACCAAACCGAAAACAAAGCATCCTGAGGGACAAAATATCCGAACCCAACACCTTCAACGAGGGGATAAATAAGCAACGGTCTCAAAGTGTTAAACGGTCGGTCAGTCAAATAGGCACCAAAATCCCAGAAGCGTTCAACGGGGCGAAACAACGAACAAACAGCCATTAAAGCCGATGGCATCGCCCCAATTGCTATCCCACACCACACTAACTTTGAAGCGAAAAACGAGCGACCATTTACTCCCTCAATCATTTGAAGGGGAAGTTGAGCAATAGGGAAATTCAATCGTTCAGCCTTTATCCATCCTGGAGCCATCAACCATGCAATACCCCAACCCATCACCCATAAAGCGAGAAAGAAAAAACTCCACCTCACCAAAACAGGCAACCATACATTCCAAGGAACGCGACTGTTTGCTCCCTCAAAAAAGCCTTGAATGACCGAAGCGTCTTTTGGAACCCACCAATCAGGTAGTAACTGCCAAAATTCCTTTAACCGGTTGTCTGGCGTTGAGTAGTAAAGGGGAGTTGTTAAAGAAGGGAAAAAGGCTCTAACACCTCCGAGGCTCGCTGGTAGGAAAGCGAAAACAGCAGAAAGGTAAAAAACCAGAAGTTCTGCATTGGTTAAACGAAAAACACGACGAAGCAGCAAAAGTAACATTAAAGTCAACAAAACAGGGACCGGAGGATTACCACCAGCGATATTTGCACCACCGCTGGACAACTCGGCTTTAAAAATCCAAAAGTTTAAGGCAACAATGAAGACTGCCCCACAAAACAGAATCCCACCCCAGCGCACCTTTTCTGCCGAAGGAGCAATTGAAACAGCAGTCGGCGACGGTGAACCTTGACTTTTCATGTCTCTCATCAGTCATAACAAATAGTCGCTGTTTCGGGAACATGGCAATCAGCGAATCTTGTCCACCAGCAACGCTTGCTCTGTTTTGTCCACTTGGCATGCCCATCCACGAAGGTGATGTTGTAACCGTCCAAGTGCCTCAAGTGAATAAAGCAGCGGTAAGGTCCACAACACCACTCACGACCACGCACAGGAAGGCACCAATCAGTAGCAGCGATGGCTGGTTCCCATAAGGTGCGGACAATTGTCCATGTTGCACAAACACCTTCTGCTGTTGTCCTATACCTACCGCTGTCAAAAATCCAGATGGTCGTTGCAGGTTCCTCAAAGGCGCTTTCATGGCAACCTCCATCAGGACATAGAACGCCACAACTTCCATACCAGCCAGGGCTGTTGCGCTCTAACAATGGATTGCGCCAGCATTCATTAACCCCGTAACCGCCCCATTGCACAGTTGTGTCGGGGCGAACAGCAGTTTGCGGGAAGTGCCTTCCCAGTGCAGGACACACGAATGTTTCTGGTCCACCCAGTTTGATGTAGGGAACTAAGTTCATGTGCCACCAAATTACACCTGAACGATCAGGAAGCCAATACGCAGTTGGAACCCAGCGCCCATCATAGTCTTGGGCATACATGTTAGCGGCTAAGCCCATTTGCCGCATGTTGGAAAGGCACCCTGACTGGTAAGCCTTCTCCCGCGCCCGGCTGAAAACCGGGAACAGGATGGCAGCCAGGATTGCGATTATCGCAATCACTACCAGTAGTTCAATGAGAGTAAAGCCAGTGACTCGCGATTTTACTTCGCTTGCCATTTCCCGAAGCATTTCAAAACACCTCCTTGAGTAAATTCAGCATCGCTTTCCCATAACGAAGATTGGGGAAGTAGAGTGGGAAAGCAATGGCGAGTTTTGCGAAAAGGTGTCGGATATTGTTATAGAGGAGGCTTAAAAATGCGATGGGGTAAAGATGACCCTTTGGAACGAATTGCTCCGGGAGAAACTTTAAAGTGGCGCACGAACAAGCGGTGAAAATGTCGCCAATCTTGGTAACCCACCAACACCGCCACATCACCTACGCTAAGTCCTGCGTTTTCCAACAACTGTTTGGCAATTGTCATCCGCAAACGGGTCAAGTATCCTAAAGGCGTCACTTTTAGGTGTTGACGGAAAAGGTAGCAAAGGTGGTAGGGGCTGATGAAGCAGCGTTCTGCCAATACCTTTAAGTTGAAGGGTTGGTTAAATCCGCTATGGATGGCTAAGAGGGCTTTCTGAAGAGGGGCAGGAAGGTCGGAAAAATTAGCGGGTAGGCTCTCCATCGGGTTAATAGGCACAGGGGTAGACTCTGCTACCAGTAACAAGAAAGCACATAAAAGGCTCTTGTTGCGTAGGTGGTTATCTGATTGCCTTTGAAACCCTTGAACCCATGCTGTGAAAAGTTCACTGAGGATGAGATTAGGGATGAAAAAGCGAATACTTTTTTCGTGAGCCTTTGGAGTCAATCGGCAACGGTGAACAATGACGCCAAAAGGATAGACCAAAATGCGCAGCCAATCGGAAAAGCGAATGTTCCCACCACGCATAGCATGAGGAGCCTGTGGTATACCCGAAGGCACGAAAATTCCTTGACCAGAAGTCAAGTAGACCCATTTGTTGCCTAAAATCATTTCCCCTTCCCCTGCAATCACATACGCCAATTGAGGAAAGCGCTCGGGATAAGGCTTAGTGCGAGACCAAATGTCATGGAATGGCACCATTTGGATGCTGGGGCTGAGAGGGGAAAGAATCGGTTTGAAAATAACGATACCTTTGGAATCCAGTTGGGGCAGAAGGCGGAAGGTTATGATTTCCTTCAACGCCTCCCATGTCCCATGCTCGCCTTCAATTAAGACTGTTGGCAGCAATTTTTGACCTTGCACGCTGCCTTACCACCCAAAAAGAAATTATGCCTTGAAGGGAATTTCAAGGGAACGCAGAGTTACTTCACCGGCAGCGAAACAAAGTTCTGAGCCATCCCGTAAAGTCAACTTCAATTCGCCCTTTTCTGTAATGCCATTTGCTATGCCTTCAAACTTTTCCCCGTTAGGAAGACTCAAACGAACTTGTTTGCCTTTAAGCCAATCAAATTGAGCAAAGGTTTTCCGCAATGTTTCAATCCCTTGACCAGCCCAATCCTCCCACCAATTTTCCAACGAAACCAAGATAGCGTCCAAAACTTGAAAGCGATTCAACTTCCTGCCCAGCAGGATTTGAAGCGATGTGGCAATTTCCCGCAACTCGTCAGGAAGTTCGTCTTCGGTCAAGTTGACATTGACGCCGATGCCCACGAGCGCCCAATCTATTCCTGAACGGTCTTTTAAGCCTTCAACGAGAATTCCTGCTAACTTCCGCCCATCGCTGCTCACGACATCGTTAGCCCACTTGACGAAAACTTGTGCGTTGAATTGAGAGCGCAACGCTTCAGCGACAGCAACTCCAGCCAAAAGGCTAAGCGTGTTCAGAGGTGGAGAGGAACTTGGCAATTGCAATGCAACAGTGAAGTAGAGGTTTTTTCTCGGTGGCGAAAACCATGACCTTCCCAACCTTCCCCGACCTTGAGTTTGCTTTTCGGCGATGACCAATGCACCGTGAGGCGCTCCCTCCTGCACCCACTTTTTTGCTTCGTCTTGAGTTGAACTCGTGACCTCAAAAAACTTCCATGATTTCCCAAGCCACTTCGTTCGCTGCGTGGCTAATTCCATGACTTAACGCCTCCCGAGAGTGTCCCAAAACTACCTGTGCCGCTGTTCTCAGCCAGTATGCGTTCAAGGAAGCAGGAGTGCAAGGGGGTTGAATTTAGCCCACTTCATCGTTAGAATTTTTTGCGCTGCACATTAAGGTATGCAATGTTAGCGTCTCGCCACTAATTGCCATCACCAACCCCTCAATTTGACTCGCAATCAACCCTCGCACTTGCTAAAAATCAGCGTCAGTGTAGCCACTCCTGCTTCACTTTGTTGTTCCAACGGATACTCTCCTCAACCGCTGCTTGTAATTTCTCCAATTCGTCGGCGACTTTCTGCAACCGCACCGACCGACGGATCGTTTGCTCTTATATCTCTGTGACCGCTTCTACCTTTTAAGGCGCATTCAATTGGTTGAAGCCAGTGGCACGAGCAATTTTAGAGTGCACTTAAAGTTGTCCTTCATTTCGCAAGAACCTCCCGCCAGCGTTGAAGGAGCGTTTGAAGGCGTTGGCGAGTCGTCTCGGAAACGCCACGAACCGCAGGCTTCAAGTTCTTCCGCCATCGCTCTTGAAACTCCTTCAGCATCCCCACAACCTCTGGATGCTTTTCTGGGTAGATAGACGGTTCGTGGAGTGGCTCGCAATAATCCTCCCATGTCCAAATCAGCGCCACTGGCACATCCAACGCTTCCATCATCTCCAACACGCACCTCAAACCCTCCCGACCTGCAGGATGTGAATAACCTTGCGGCACCGCCTTTATTGAAACACCCAATTCGCCAGCATAAACGGGCTTGTCCAGTTCATCGGCAACCTGCTTCAGCACCACAATTTGGTCAAGCCTTTCCTCGCCCCCAAGGTAGAAGTGGAAACTGATGAGGTCAACAGGTTCGGGGTTGATGAGGCGGATGAAGTTGGCTTGTTCTTCTTCCCTGTCCTTCGTCCAGTCCATCTTCTTTTCCCGACGCAACGAACCAAGCCACAAATGCCAAGCAGCAGGTCTCGGCAGCGAAAACCCTGTCCCAACGAGATGATTTGGGTCAAGGGACTTGATGAGGAAGGTTGTCTCGCGAACAAATGCTGCCAATTCGTCAGCACTCCAGTTGTTTCGCTCATCACGAGGTCCAGGGTTGCGGACAAGGTGCTTGTAGGGTTTGGTCAAATCACGAGGCATTATAACTCCCTGCGGGAACATGGGCTTCAAGTCAACGGTCAGGTTCGCTTCATTGGTCAGTTCCCAGAACAGAATCGTTGGGTCGTCTTTGTAGCGGATAACGATGTCCTCAACCCAACTCTCAAAAAGCCTACGGCTCTTTGAGCGTGGATGGTTGACAAAATCTTGCAAACTCTTGCTGGCAAGGTCAGGGAAAGCGATGTGCCACATCAAAACGGGAATTAGCCTTAAGCCTCGCTGACGGCAATCAGAGACCATCTCATCAAAGCGCTTCCAGAAAACATTGCGGGCTTCAATGTAAGTGCGCTCAATCTCTGCTGGCCAGAAAGGCAAAGCGTTCACCCGAAGGGCAACCATGCCCGTTTGAGCCAAAGCGTCAAGGGATTTCTTCGCTGATGTAAGTGCTTCATTGCGGTCACGACCGAAAAAGTCAGCGAGGTAAAGGGAGAGCAATTCATGCTTGTTGACGCCAATGGTTCTAAAGGGCTGACCGTCAAGGAGCAACTGAAAGCCTTCACGGCGAAGGAAGGGGGAAGGTTGCTGTGTTGCTTTTGCTTCCACCTTCATCGCAACTGCCGTTCCCAACCCAACCGACGCTTGAAGAAACTGCCTTCTTGTCATCGCTGATCATCCCTCCGTTGGAATTTTTTGCACTGCATAGCAAAATCAAAATAGCACAGAAGCGGTTGCGCTTAAAGGCTTCGTTGAAGCATTGATGA
>Ga0197143_1002274_pt1 | contig 14467 bp, 11 predicted proteins | sample GBS70_MetaG_FD_148603 | JGI IMG/M metagenome (GOLD analysis project Ga0197143, IMG submission 148603) | Sediment microbial communities from Great Boiling Springs, Gerlach, Nevada, United States - GBS 70_MetaG | ecosystem: Environmental > Aquatic > Thermal springs > Hot (42-90C) > Sediment...
CTGATTACGACAAGGTCATAGTTGTTTCACCAAAGGCAAGAATGCTGGGCACAGCTGGTCAAGCGATGGATAGAGGGAGGATCGTAACAGTCGCTTTAGAGCCATTTTTATGTGCTCATGAGCTTGCTCACACATTTGGGGCATCAGATTTGTATGTGGATTTAGGCGGGCATTATCAGTGGGTCATTGGGCTTATGGGCAACAACCTTGGGGGATTAGGATATCCACAAGATGTTGTTATGTGGGGTGAAATAGGTTTTGGCGACCATGATAGAAACCAGGTGATTGATGTGTTCGAGTTCGAATGGTTTCCAGAGGAGATCGAGGTTCATTCTTTGAAAGCGGTGCTTACAAGAAAGCGCACCCTTGAAATAAGGTTCGAGTTCAGCGCCAACCACAAAAAACTGTTTTTATCCGACTTCTCCTTACGCCTACTCGATTTCAATGTATCGAAAGAAGTGCACCTTGGAGCACAAAAGAAGGTGGTTGTATTCGATGAGTTTGAAGTGCCTATTGAAAAAGTAAAGAAAGAAGGGCTTGTTAGACTCGTAATATCAGCTGTATTGCGATATACTGACAAAGATTGGCAAAGGAAAGAGCTTTTGCTTGACAAGGCATTTGAGGTCGAGGTGATAGAAGAATGAAGGCTGGATTTTCAAAGATCGAGATAACACCGCCTTTGGGCGTGCCTTTGGCAGGATACGCACATCTGTTAGAAAGAAAAGCAAAAACCGTTCGCGACCCTTTGTTCGTTCGTGCAGTAGCGATTGAAGATGAAGGAAGAACCGCGGTTTTGCTTGTGTTTGACCTTCTGATGGTGAACGAAGCCCTTTATCAGCGGCTTTGTAGCGCTCTTTCGGACACAAAGGCTTTTTTGATGGTGCACGCAACCCACACGCACTCTTCGGTGGGGGGCTTTCAAAAAGGCGTCCTTGGCAGAAGTTTCTGCGGAAGGTTTAGTGAACAAATCTTGGACAATCTTGTATGGGCAGGGGAAAAGGCAGCAAGGCTTGCGCTTGCGGACCTTGGCTTGTGCGAGGTTAGGTTTCATAGCACTATTTTGCCAGGTCTAAATGGCAACAGGCGAGATTCACACGGACCAAAGGACGAAGAGATCAACGTCATCAGGTTTTCTCGTAAGGACAGAGCCGCAGTGCTAGTCAGGTACTCTGCACACCCTGTAATCGTTGCTGAACGGGACCACTACGCGGTCTCAGCCGATTTTCCAGGCGAGGTTTGCAAACTTCTGGAAAAGGACTTTGAATTTGCGGCTTTTTTGCAAGGGGCTCTTGGGGGGGTGGATGTCTTGTTTCCATCTAATCGGAACATGACCTGCGAAGAGAACCTCGAGCTTATGTCTGTGCCCATTGCGAACTCTGCTAAAAACATGGCTAGAACAGGAAGACCAGTCCGTCCAAGGATGTTTGCCGGTCTTGTGGAGTGGGATTTGCCAGAGCCATGCCCTAGTCCTTTTCCAGAAAATACGCTCGTTCACAAGGTATTGAAGGATGTTTTGAAAAACCTTGTGCCATCAGATGTTAGGAAGGCAAGGGTCTCGGCGATCTTGATAGGCGATGTTGTCCTTGTGGGGACGCCGTCTGACTTAGGTGTTCGAGTATCGCTGGCTATTGAGCGTAGCGCAAGAAAAATAGGCCTTGAGCCCGTGGTGCTGTCTCAATGCAATGGCTATATAGGGTATCTGCATTTGCCCGAAGACTATGCCCTAAAGCCTCAAAAAGGGTTTAGACATATGGTCTATTACGAAAACTCGATGGCACTGTTTGGTAAGACACAAGGGATTCAACTGGTTGAAAAAACCGAACAACTTCTAAAAAACCTTGCTTCTTTTAGTGGTACCTTGGGGCGATGACTTTACTTACTAAATCCTGCGCCATCCTTGCGCATTCATCCATATTCAGATACTCAAATGCCCCCTGCCTTCCTATGCTATAAAGCCCGTTGATAGAAGCTAAAAAAGCAAAAACCTTTTCGAGATCCTTCCTGAACCCCCTATGCCACAAGGGATACGCGAAGCTTTCTTTTGTAACACCAACCCAAGATGGATTTCCTAGGTTTTCCAGCCCTGGCAGCCTCCGCAAATCATAAAGCACCTTTTCCACAAGATACCCACCAACCCGTATAGCCCTTTCTTCAGATACTTCAGCGACCAACAAAGGATTCCGTGTGAACCTAGATATATCCCCTATTCTATTGAAAACAAAGGATTCCTCTTGGACATAGACCCAATCCGATTTCAAACTAGGTCTATTTTCGAAGACAAAGCCCACAAAAGTCACTCCCCTAAAACGCAGTTTGGACGAAGCGGTTTCCACATCCTGTGGGGGGCGTGGCACAAGACAGCGCAACAGTGATGGCAAAGGCATTGTCGAGACGACAAACACATCCGAGAACTCCTCGTGCTTTCCGTCTTCCTTTCTTACCACAACTTTTTCAACCCCGTTCTTGCCCCAGTGGATCTCTGTTACTTCGCAGTTCAATGCTAAGGTCAGTTTTTCCTTGCAAGCCTGCACAAGCCCTGTCACAAGCGAAGTCATGCCATCTTCTCCTACGAACTGAGCTTCTCCTGTCATATCGTGTGCGCTCGCCCCTCGAAACCCAGCCCACGGAAGCAAGCCTTTTATAAGCCTTCTGAAACTAGGTAGCGGGAGCCTTTTCAAAGCCCATTCTGCGTCTATCTCTTTGGCCTCAACCCCAAGAAGCTTCCTTGTATAGTCTGCAAAAAACATCCGATAGACCTGTTCACCAAATGCCCTGCGAGCCACATCCTCGAATGACTCAAAGGTCGGGTTAAGCGCCTTTTTTTCGAATGCGAACGAAAAGCCATGAAGCGTACTCGCAACCAAAGTCCTAAATCCAAATCGCGCCACTAGTTCTTGCAAAACCAAAGGGTATGACAGGTAATAGCCCCCATAAAACACCTTTGCGCTCGGTCGGACAAGCAAGCAATCAGGGCGCATCAAACGGGCAAGTTCCTCGACCAGCGCCCTATTTTCTTTGGACGATGCATGTAGAAGATGCACGCCCTGCCACATCCTCACACCCCCCACCTCTACAGGAACAGCCATCCCCCCTATGTTTGGGCGCCTTTCGACGACCAAGGAACCAATGCCCTTTTTTGCAAGGAAATAGGCGGTCGAAAGACCCGTTATACCAGCACCTACTATCAATGCCCGCTCGGGCAATCCCATCCCGCCTACTTCTCCAGAAGGACATAGTTTTTTACGAGGGTCTTTAGCGTGTTTGCCTTTCCAAGAAGGTTTGACATCCCTCTTACGCTAAAGACCTCTCGAGCGATACGGCGTGGCTGAAGATAGAAACGGGCATAAGTCGTGAAAAGCGCCTTTTCTACCTCTCGTCTCAAAGCATCATCTGGAATAAACCTTGCGCTACAGCCTTGGAAAAACTGAGCCCAAGTGAACTTGCCCTCGAGCACCTTTCTCTCGATCCCCCATTCTTGATAAAGTCTCGACCCAGGCAAAGGCGTGGGAGGATACAGGTGGCAATAGTCTGGATTGTATTCCAATATAAGCCTTTTTGTCTCTTCTATTGTTTCAAAGGTTTCGCCTGGCAGGCCAAACACAAAGTAGGTAAGCGAGGCAACCCTTGCCTTTCTGCAAGCCTCTATTGCGACCACATTCTGTTCCGCGGTGGTCCCCTTCTTGCACGCCTCTAGCACCCTATCTGAAAAACTTTCAAGCCCAAAAGCAAGCAGTTTACACCCAGACCTTTTCATGAGTGATACGAGTTCAAAATCTACCTCGTCCGCCCTGGAGTTCGAAAACCATGTGATCTTTAAATCTTGACTCAAAATGGTCTCGCAAAGCTCTACCACCCATTCTCTCTTGTGCCCGAACACATCGGACTGGAAGAAGAAGTCTTCAAGTCCATATCTGCTCTTCAAATACTTTATCTCCTCGACTATGGATTGTGGGGAACGATACCTCCATCTTGCACCATGAACCGAGTGCACTGTGCAGAAGACACATTGATAAGGACAGCCTTTCGATGTCTTTATAAGACCAAATGGCTTCCTTGTGTCAGATGCAAGATATGTGTGTGTCTTCATGCCCTCATGGTCAGGCATGCCGATCGAATCCAAGTCCATGCTAAAAGGCCTTCGCGGCGCAAACAAGACCTGTCCTTTTTCGAAACACGCAACGCCCTGAATCGAGGAAAGATCACTTGTCCCGTCCTTTATCGCGCTAGCAACTTCAGCGACGGTAACCTCGGGTTCCCCGATCACCGCGAGATCCCTTGGGTGTTTCAAATAGTCCCCAGGTCGAACTGTGGCATGGGTACCAATGAAAACGATATAGGTTTCTGGCTTTGCAAGTCTTAGTCTCCTTGCGATCTCGAGGTCATCGCTCAGCGTCGCGGTGATGCCCAGAATCACAACCATATCGGGGTCGTAGGATATCACCTCCTTTATCGTTCTATCAAAAGAAAGCGCTTCGTGGTTCGCATCAAGTATCCTATATTCGATGCCCTGTTTACGCAGAAGGGTGCCAATGTACCCGAACTCTATCACAGGCCAAAGCCCAACAATGACCTTGCCTTGACACCTCCCAACCCTAAGTGATTTCGTGCCATTCCTAGTTATCGGATTGAGCAAAAGGCACTTCATTATTGCCGCTTCCTTTTCAAATGTGGCTTTACAAGCAAGAAGTCATCAAGGGCAAGGGCATCCATTCCACTTGTGAAAAAACAAGATAAGGCATCGTTTGCAGTTGCCACAATAGGCATTCCAGCCACATTATAAGAAGTATTGATCAAAAGCGGAATCTTTGTCCTTCTGTAGAAGGCTTCTAATATTTTGAAAAGGCGGGGATTTTCTTCCTTCCGAACCGTGTGCACCCTCACCGAGCCGTCGTGATGCAGGCAACCCTTTATTCTGGAAGCCCAAGCCTTGCGCACAAACACAACCTTTTCCATAAAGGGCGCCCTGAACCCTTTTTCGCATTGAAATACTTCGCTTACAAAATCTTCCAACACAGACACCCCATATGGTCTGAACCACTCCCTGCCTTTCACCTGCTTGTTCAAAATATCCTTTATGTCGCCCTTTCTCGGGTCCGCAAATATACTTCGATTTCCAAGTGCTCTCTGACCAAACTCCATCGCACCATAAGCATGTCCTACCACATAGCCATCTGCCACTAACATTGCCACCTCTTCCTCGATGCATAGAGGCGACTCGAACTCCAGACGGGCTCTTTCCAAGGCTTGCAAGGCTTCCTCCTTGGTGATCGAATGCCCTATAAAGTTTTGAAACATCGGATCTCCCCTAACTTTCCATCGCTCGAAGTCAACAAGAAGCGCAGAGCCGATTGCAACCCCACTGTCGTCAGGGAACGGCGGGATATACACATCCTTGAAAATCTCTTCGGTTGTGCAAAGGCGCCCGTTGTAGACCGAGTTCATGAAACACCCACCCGCAAGTGCAATCTTATCGAGCCCAGTTTTTTCCTTTGTATGACGAAGAAAAGAACCCACGAGCTCCTCAAAACACATCTGCAAGGCGCTCGCAACAGCAAAATGTTCGTCCGTCAAAGGTGCATCTGGTGTGCGCCTTTTGACACCAAGAACCGCTTCAAGTGCCGAGAAATCGTAAGGGCGATGAAACATGTAATAGTCGAAAAACCTCAAATCAACCTGAAAGAAAAAGCGACCGTCCACTGTGCCAAAGTTCAACAGTGGGCGCAACCTCTTGTAAAACGAGCGGGACGCAGTATCATTCGCATAAGCGCCAAGCGCCATGACCTTGTATTCATCCGAATCCCGCTTGAAACCCAAAAACTCGGTGATGTAAGAATAGAAAGAACCTGGGGAGTGTGGAAACTTGATGTGCTCGAGAATCTTGAATGTCGCACCATCGAAAATCCCCATGGTCATCGAATCCTCTTCCCCAAATGCATCAACCGTTGCGAAGGCGCAATGCTCGAAAGGGGAAAGGAGGCAAGCGCTTGCAGAGTGGGCAAGGTGATGATCAACAAAATGACATCGGACACCAAATGCATTTACAAGGCATTTCTCGTCCTCGCCCCCCCCACCAAGCACGCCATAAAGGGCGTTTATATTGTAAGTCAGATGGATTCCCCTCAGACGATTAGCCTCCTGAAGCAAGGAAAAATCTTTTTTCAAGTTTATGGTTGGATTCCATCCAACCGCGACCGCATCGAGGCGTTTCTTGTCAACATTGGCACTTTTCAGACAGAATGCTATTGCGTTTGCTGGGAACGCGCGGTCTCTTTTGATGCGACTAAACCTTTCCTCGCAAGCACCAGCGATAACTTTGCCCTTCTCGACAATGGCTGCTGATGAAATATAACCCGAAGTATTCAAACCAAGGACTGCCACCCTTAAGCCAGCAAAGAAGCCGCTATATTATAAGACAGATTACTTTTTTTGCTTTTCCATCTCGTCAAAAAATGCTTGCGCTGGAAGCAGAACGAATGCAAGTTCGACATCTTCAGCGAGCACTATGGGATATCTGGTGTAAGGCCTATTTTTGAACCTCGCCGATGCAAGGACATTTGCGCCCGGCAGATGTCTTAGCCTTTCGCAAAGTGGATCTGGCGTGCCATCGTGCGTCCTATAACAGTCGAGGTCGTAGAAAAAGACGATAGAGCCTTGAAACTGCCTTGCTCTTTCGACCCCGTTTCGAGCGCCATCGAACTGGGTCGGCTTCCCATAAACATAGTGCAAAAGTCCGAAAAGGGCGGTTGACCTGGATGCGAACATAGCGGGGCCAGCGGTCTCAGCAACGCCATCTGCCGGAACCTCGTGGTCAGGCAACATAAGGAAAGTCCTTTCAGGCAAGGTGCCAAGGGACTCTTTTATGAACCGATACCTCCGTTGTTCGTTGAAATCCATGTCTGAAAGGATGTGAGAATGGGTGAAAAGGGGCGAAAGAAGCAGAAGTGCCATGAAAGAAAAGGCAATCCTGGCTTTTGGGAGGAAACTAGCAAAAAAGGACCCTCCAAGCCCTACGCACACCGCAAATAGCCCTGCAGAAGGCACGACATACCTTGCTCCGTCGGCGATGATTTCGCCTGAAGAGCCACCCGCATAAAGCGCCATGAGATGAATTGAAAGGTGCAACAGAAACAAAAGCGCCGCACATGCTTGAAACCTTGGCTCATGCTTTGAGCCAAAAGGGGCAAAAGGCGCAAGAAATATGAAGAAAATAGGGTAAAGGTTCGGGTCAACAAGTGAGTAAAAGGGTTTAGCACCGTAGCTCAAAGGGACATATTGCGGAGAGCCAATAAACCCATCAGGGATCTGCAACGCCTCCTTCCAGCGTGGGAGCAAAGAGAAAGAGGAAGATGCAAATGTCACGAGCAAAACCGCACTGAGAGTTACGCCAACTTGAATAGGAAATCGGTCTTTAACCTTTTTCCAGCAAATAGCAAGGAGAAGCGAAAAAACAGCGTGACATGCGACGGATAAAAGCGCCTTTGAAGCACGCCCAGAGTATGTTGCTGGCATCGTTCTTAGAAACTCCAGAAAGTAAGGTCCTAGGAAAAGTAACGCCACGAACGAAAAAAATGCGACTCTTCCGAGCGAAAATCTGTGCTTGAACAAGACCGTCATAGCGACGACCGTGATCGCTAAAAGCACAAAGTGTCCTGAAGATTCAGGTCTCATCTGGGCAAATAAGGCGCTAGCCATCACTGCCAAAAGTAAATCAAGAGATCGTTGCGACTCAAAATATGAGAGCACATGCCAAATCGTCATCGAAAGCATAAGACACGCCGGGATCACATAGTTTGCGCCATTAGAGAAGATGATAGAGATAGGAAGCGCAGAGTATGCAAGCGATGCCAAGATGCCTGCCCTGAATCCCCCAAGATTGCTTGCAATCCCAAAAACAGGAGCTGCGACAAGCCCTCCAAGAACAGCGGTGACTGAAAAGAGGTTGTCAAGGGTAGGCGGGATGAAAAACAGCAAAAGATACAAAAGGGAGGCAAAGCCTGGCGGGTACGTGCCCCCTTTCCACTCAGGCCCATATATGTGCCACAAAACACTCGTAAGAACTCTTTCGGTGTCTGCAGTTGCAGCGACAACGGGGACCCTCTCGCAGAACACGAAACGGGCTGCAATAGACAGACCAATCAGTAAAAGGACTACTGCACCCTGCAGAACATTCCCCCGCAAGCGCTTGACTAGAACGAAAAAAAGAAGTCCTATGTATAAAGCCCAGACAACGAAGAGTTCATAAAGGACGAAGTTTCCCATCCCATTTTTGCCCAAAAATGGCAAGATAACTTTAGCAGATTTGAAATGCGTTGCTCGGGGAAATCGTGAGTTTTGCCGAAGGGTCGGAATGCTCTTTCACGACCTACTGGGGTTTACAAAATCATTGACGCGAAAGCGGTGCTTGTCTATTATCCATTCGTCTTCTTGCGTGAATCTTTGCTTATGTTGAGATTATATAAGTGGCTAGCTTTTGTTGGCTCTTTGGGTTTGCTTGTTCTCTTTTCGTGGGACAGGGTTTTGAAGCCATCCCCTCACTTTCATTTCCTCGACCTTGCAAACTCTTTGCTTCAGGGAAGGCTCGATACTGATACACCAAAGCGCTTCAGAGGCCAAAGGGAAAGACCCGAAGACCCAAAAGGGCTGCAAAGAGCAGTTGACAGGCATTTGACGGGCCCTGGGGGGCAAAATGTGGGGTGGAACGACTGGGCAAGCATTCACATCATTACCCTCAATGACGGGACCGTGGTAAAAGGTGTTTATCCGTGGTCAGATTCGCTAAGCGACCAGAAATACAGATTTCGCACTCTAGACGGAAGTGAGATGGTTATTCACCCCCAGCACGACATAAAAAGGGGGTGCGGTTCAGCGTTTGGACTTTGCGATGAGGTAAAGTATTTTGTATCGTTTCCACCTTTCCCCGCAATCGTTTTTATGCCTTTCTTTCTTATCTTTGGCTATGACACCAACGATGTATTGATAACCGTAATAAACGCCGCACTAAACACCTTGCTCCTCTTCTGTTTCCTTCAAGCCCTTTCACTTCGAGGTATTTCAGGTCGCACTGTCAATGAAAACCTTTTTCTTAGCTTTCTTTTCACTTTTGGCACAGTCAACTTCTTCAGTTCCATTAGAGGCGAGGTCTGGTTTACAGCCCTTATAATGGGCATTTCGTTACAAGTAATCTACATTTGGGCGGCCACCGAAGCCCGTCATCCTTTTCTTGCTGGGCTCGGGCTTGGACTTGGAATGGCTACAAGAACACCAATTGCGTTTGGCTTTCTCTTTTTCGTGTTGGAACTGTTTCGTGAAGGGAACAGGTTCGTATGGCGTGGGCCTACATATCTTATGAAAAAAGGGGCTGCGTTTGCGATTCCAGTGCTCGTTGTTGGAATCTTGCTCATGATTTATAACTACCTTAGGTTTGAAAACCCCTTCGAGTTTGGACACACATACCTCGCTGGTGGGACAAGACCTTCCATCAGGGAGCACGGCCTTTTTTCTTTCTGGTTTTTGAAGAACAACCTCGCGGCCGCACTCACGAATCCTCCTGTGTTCGATACATTTCCACCTTTCATTCACATAACGAGGCATGGACTATCGCTCCTTTTCACTTCCCCATTTTTGCTTTACCTTCTGTGGCCCAAGGTATTCCCACTTTACGCCCGCAACCTTGCCATCGCAGCACTTTTTGTAGCGTTGCCAAGCCTTTTCTATCAGAACACAGGATGGGCTCAGTTTGGGTGGAGATTTGCACTTGACTTTATGCCGTTCCTTTTCGCCATGCTCGCAGTCTGTGGCAGGCAGTTTACTAAAGGATTTGTTGCCCTGTGTATTTATTCCTTTTTAATGAACGCACTCGGAGCGATCACATTCGACAGGTTTCCCCAGTTTTACTATGATTAGCATTTTGTTTTTCTTCTACTTTTGAGGTGAGAGATGTCTTCTATCGAACTTCCATCTTTGGTTCATGACCCAAAGTTTAGGGCCCGCCGTGTCCAGAACTGGGTTGTTCTAGGTCTCCTCTATTCCCTTTTCTACATGTCCCGATACAACTTCGCTGCGGTCATGGGCAAAGTTGCACACTTTCTGGGGCTCACAAATGTGGATACAGGGACATTCGAGACTGTTATGCCTTTGGTCTATGGGCTTTCCGTTGTTCTGAACGGGCCGATTGCAGATCGCGTGGGTGGCAAAAAGGCTTTTCTTTTTGGCGCACTTGGCGTTATGTGTGCCAACATACTTTTTGGACTTCTCCTCATGACGGTTTCTGTGCCTGCGGTTTGGGAAGATAAGGAGCTCGTATCAAAAGCACAGGTGGCGTTTGGGCTTGAGCATTCCACTTTGATGACGCTCTTAGTCATCCTATGGGGCATGAATGGATATTTTCAATCCTTTGGCGCCCTTTCGATAGTGAAGGTAAACGCACAATGGTTTCATGTCACAGAAAGGGGCACTTTTTCAGGTATCTTTGGGGTCCTCATAAGGCTTGGCTTACTTCTTGCTTTTTCGGGTGTCCCTGCAATTGCTAGCGTGTTGCCGATCCAATTTGCCTTTATTGTGCCTGGTCTCCTCGTAGGTGTCTTTTTCGTTTTGAACCTTTTTCTGATGGAGAATTCGCCTAAGGACGCTGGGTTTCATGGCTTCGATACTGGCGACGAAATAACCCCCGAGGACGACCGACCGGTTCATATTGTGGATGTTTTGCGCAAGGTGTTTGCCAGCAGAGTGACATGGACCATAGCAATCTGCTCTATGATGATTGGATTTGTCAGGCGCTCGACCGTTGATGTATGGTTCTCAAAGTATTTTTCGGATGTTTATCTGCCGAAGGAGGCGGATCTAGGTTCCTTTGCGCCATATCAGGCAACTGCTGTGGGGATTGCTATACTTGGCATCCTCGGAGGTTTTGCCTTCGGAATAACTTCCGACCGCCTCTTTCAGGCGAGGCGGGCACCTGTCATCGTGTTTGGCTTTTTGGGTATGGCACTTGTTTTAGCGGCTTTTGGCGCAAGTGACATGCTCGGAGGAGGCCCCTGGCCTGCTGTGGTATGCCTTTCTTTGTTGTCGTTTTTTGTGAATGGAGCTCATGGCATGGTGGGTGGAGCAGCGTCAATGGACTTTGGTGGGAGGAGGGCTGCTGCAACTGCGGCTGGGCTTTTCGATGGAATGCAGTATCTTGCTAGCTCTGTGGTTGGCGTGGGGATGGGGTGGCTACTCGATAACTACGGTTGGCAGGCATGGCAATGGGCACCGATCCCGTTTGCTTTATGTGGCTGTGCGCTAATGGCGACCTTGTGGAATGTGACGCCGAAGCGACAGAGCTCGCACTAGAACCTAAAGCGCTGTTTCATCCAGCAATCTGAGTATCAAACCTGAACCTAGCTTTGGCTCGAACCATGTGGACTTTGGCGGCATCACCTTACCTGCGTCAGCCACCTTCATAAGTTGTTCGAGTGCTACAGGGTAAAGCGCGAAGGCGCATGCAAATCCAAGCTCATCGCACCGCTTTTCGAGTTCCTTTACGCCCCTGATACCCCCAACAAAGTCTATGCGGTGGTCTGTCCTTGGGTCCTTAATCCCTAACACAGGCCCCAAAAGATAGTCTTGCAATATCGAGCAGTCGAGCGAAGCGACTGGATCATCTTGTCGCCATGTGTGAGGCTTTGCCCTAAGCCTGTACCAGCGCCCCTCGAGATACATCCCGAACTCTTTCGGCCTCGAAGGCTTTGGTTCATTTGTAGGTTCATAATCGAAGTTTTCGCCAATCTTCCTGAAAAACTCGTCGTGGCTAAGGCCAGCAAGGTCTGCCACAACCCTGTTGTAGTCCATGACCATGAGCTGGTCATGAGGGAATACCACCGCCATAAAGAACTCGTATGGCTCGTCCCCTTTCGGATTTGGATTTGCAAGCCTTTCCGCTTGGCCGTGGCGCACATAAGCCTTTGTCCTGTGGTGTCCATCTGCAACATAGAAGGCGTCAACAGTCAAAAAGAGTTCTTCAATTCTTTTGGTGGTGGCTGGGTCATCTATGACAAAGACCTTGTGCACGACTCCATCCCTTGCCGTGACTTCGAGGTCTGGAGTGCCTTTGCATGATTCAACAAGACTTACAATTTCGGGGTTCGACTTGAAGAAAAGAAAGACAGGCTCGGAGTTGGCGTTCTGTTCGGTCACATGGCGAGTCCTGTCATCTTCCTTGTCTTTTCTGGTATGCTCATGCCGTTTTATCAGCCCCTTTTCGTATTCTTTGACACTGCATAGCCCAAATATCCCTGTTTGGACATGACTTCCCATAGTTTGTTCGTAAAGGTAAAAGGCAGGTCTTTGTTCTTTCTGGAACACCCTCTCGCCGATGAACCATCTAAGATTGCGACTCCCCTGTTGATAGACCCTGTCATCATAAAGATGAACAGAGGGGTCAAGGTCAATCTCGGGCTTTGTAACCCGCAAAAACGAATATGGATTTCCTTTTGCGAACTCCCGTGCTTCTTCAGAGGAAATAACATCATAGGGCGGGCTCAGCACAAGAGAGGCAAAATCTTTTTTGACTCTAAATCCAGCAAAAGGTTTAAATGTCACCATATCGCCTCCTAGGATCGTCAAAGCACTTTCATATAAGCCAAAACCATCTGAAAGTGCAATGATGAGGTAAAAACCTATGAGGTTATGTTCAAATAAGGTGTCCTAAAAGAGCCAACGGGGAGATTTGAACTCCCGACCCGCTGATTACGAATCAGCTGCTCTGCCGACTGAGCTACGTTGGCGAAGCCTCCAAAGCAGAATATATAATACGTGCTTGGGCACAAACCGTCAACTATGAAACGCATTCCCGACCTGCCAGTACAAACCTTTTGTTCCTTATGACTCTCCATAGCCTGCTTCCACCTTTCATCGCGCACTCCCATGCACAACTGTTCAGGTCATAAAGCCTCTTCTCACAGGCACCGACGATATGAGCTTTGCTCTAATCACCCCACCACAAAGTGTCACATCCCGCCAGAAAGCCTCTTCAAAACCATTGAAACAACATTATCTACAAAGGCTTGGTCTGTCTGCTTGTTATCGCAAATGTGGCACTGTTCGCAACCAAGGGAAGAAGTCTTTATACCCATCGCCTGTGCCATTCGTTTAAGTTTCTGAATCTCGTTTTCGGGCAAAGGGGATATAGGGCCAAGAAGACGAGCCATCCATGTAATCTTGGCAGTATGTTCCAAAGATTCAAGGCGGTCGTATGCCTGAAAGAGGTCTTGACCGAGTGTGACCGAGCCATGCCTGTCCATCATGACCACATCGTGTGTCACAAGGGCACGCTCCACCTCCCGTGCCAGTTCTTCCGAAGATGGGGTAGCGTATTCAGCAAGGGCAACACTTCCGAGCGAGAGGATAGATTCAGGAAGGATACACTGGGCAAACCCGATCCTAGCCAAAGTCACAGCAATCGCTGTGGGTGGATGCGCATGGATTACTGCTCCTATGTCAGGTCTGACCCTGTATGCTGCAAGATGCACAAGAATCTCGCTAGAAGGTTTTCCTTTGCCTTTCATAACGCGCCCATTCTTCGCATCTGTGACCAGAAGGTCAGATGGCTTTAGCCGCCCCTTGTTTAGACCTGAAGGTGTAATCAAGATCGTGCCCTTTCTCAAAAGGACGCTCACATTGCCTTCTCCACCAGATATAAGCCCCCTTTGGTGCATCCATCTGCAACACTCGACTATCTGCTCTCTTGCCTGTGCTTCATCGAGCATCTCAATACCTCTTCCCGATGCTTACTCCTGACCCGCTGGCGCGGTTTGTTCGGACGATTCCACAAAGGCATTCGCCTTCTCTGTCTCCCTTAAATCTACCTTCCACTTACCCCCTTCCTTCTTGAATACCACAGTAAATATCCTTTGCCCAGCGGTCTTTGCCTTTACTGTGGCAAGTTCTCGGTCGTTGTCAACCTCTTCTGACAGAACTTCCGACTTCACGAGCAAATCGAGGGCGCTACCCTGGGACCCTCCATGCATCTTGTAGAGAGCAAGAAGCGCCGAAGCAAATGGTCTTGAATCTTCCGTAAAATAAGATCCAAACCTGTCAACCTCACCCTTTCTTGCAGACTCCTCCATCTCTAAAAACACCTTGCTTGGAGATTTGCTGCACGCACAAACGACAAAAAGCACAGATAACGAAAAAACAAGCGGGTGTCTCATAAACATTCAAAAACCACCCTCGAACTGAATGGATTGCAAATGCCTTGTGAAAAACGGCGAAAGTGCAAGGTCAATCTTCAAATCGTGCCCATCTGGTACAAGGAATATGCCGTTTCCAGGTTGCCTAGACAAAACAAGTCCTTGAACATTCTGGCTCATTTTGGGCTCGCTTGTAGCGCTTTTAAGACCAAGCAGAAGCGTGCGCTGAAAAATCGGGCCTGCATTTTGGACCAACTTTCGGGATGCTGGCACAAAAAAACCGAGAAGTTTGTCTGACA
>Ga0197143_1002275_pt1 | contig 14464 bp, 13 predicted proteins | sample GBS70_MetaG_FD_148603 | JGI IMG/M metagenome (GOLD analysis project Ga0197143, IMG submission 148603) | Sediment microbial communities from Great Boiling Springs, Gerlach, Nevada, United States - GBS 70_MetaG | ecosystem: Environmental > Aquatic > Thermal springs > Hot (42-90C) > Sediment...
TTCCTTCCTGATACACCCATAATAGAAAACCCGAATCTCATAATAAAAACTGCCCATTACGGTCAGGAATCTCCTTCTGAAATTTCATACATAGGAGAGGTAAGAAGTGGAGATGTTGAGGGCTCAAAGGCGACATCTGCACTGGCAATAGTCACGAACTGGATAGGAAACATAGGCGGTGGCGCATCAGGCTCTCCATACTCAATGGTTGTTTTATGCAGGGACAACAATGGAAATGAACAGGAGATAAACTTTGTATTCAGGTTTTTATCAATGTTTTAAGGGGGTGAGATTATGAAGAGAATAAAATACCTTGTTTTCTTTGCAGTTCTCACAGGCTTTATAACAAAGGCAGGTGCTCCACCTCCTGAGCCTGTATGCGAACTCTACTCAAGGACAATCGGCGATGCCTTAATTCATCCTCCAATGGGTGGAGATTTTGATACGATATATCTTACAGCGTCTATACCAAATATAGTGTGGCTTCTTTCTACATCAAAATCAATGAGAGCGCTTCCGTGCGAGGGAAATTGCGATATAACCAAGTGTCCTTTTGCTGGTCATAACGGTAGCACCTTTTTCGTGGAGCGTGGTTATTCACCTACTGCAAACCCAGAGCCAATATTGGAAAACTGTAAAGAAAAAGAATACGGAAATAAGGAATGTTATGAAAATAACATTATATATAGAAGAGACGGTTCGGGGTGTGATGATTTAAAATTCACACGAGTAGGAAGTTTATCAGATGCCTGTGGAACAGGAGGAGGGTATTTATGCCCAATAAATGGAACCGTATATGAAGATTTAAATACATGCAATAATAACTGCTGGGAGGAGATTGGAACCTGTTCCTATGATACAAGTTGCCCCTCACCAGCGAAGAGATACAGGTGCTCTATTGATGGTAATTGTTATAAAGAAACAGAATGTCCGGGTAAATGCCGCACAAACCAGGTTCAGTGCATTGCAGCCCCAAACCCATGTCAGGAATATCTTGAGAACTATGGATACTACTATAATTCAACTGATGGAAAGTATTACTTCAAGGGCGCTGTTCTTAATCTATACCCGCCAAAATTTATTGCCGCAAGAAGAGCAATGTATAATTTGTTGTATTATGACGAAATAAGAAGGATAAGGATGGGGTTTTATATTATTGATGGGAATGAAGGGGCTAAATATGGAGGTGGATTGGGTCATGGGCTTAATCCAGCATGTAATATGCTTGACAACGAGAGCAACTTTTATAGCAACAGGAACGCTATCCAGAGTGCAATTGAACAGATGAATTCAAACGTGTTTAATGCCTCAGCACCCCTGGCAGAAGCTCTTTTCAATATAGGAAACCTTTATGCCTGTAAGAATAACTGGGCTTCGCTTCTTGGTTCATCTGCTGTGAAGGAGACCAATGACTTTAAGACAGCTTGCACACAAAACCAGGACCCCGTTTGTGAAGAATATCCCTGTATTAAGAATTTTGTTGTCCTCATAACTGACGGATTACCATTAGACGATTGCAATAATTATATACCCGATGAAACTCCTGCTGGTTCGGATTGGGGAGCTGGAAAACCAGTTGTGAACGCGGATCCGGTACAAGATTCATCTGACGATGGCTCTGATGCGGACACAGAGAGGGTAAAAATGGCCTGTCTTGATGACATAGCGTACCTTCTTTCCAACAACGACCTTAGACCCGACAGGGAAGGAGTAAACAATGTTGTTACATATACGATTGGCTTTGCTGTTCCGGAGGGAGGACCTCTCCTTGAGGCAACTGCGAGGAATGGCAATGGTCAATTCATAGAGGCAAACAACTTTCAAGACCTAAATAAAGCAATAAAGTATGTCCTCCTTGACATACTGAGAAGGACATCTGCGTTCACAACAGCAGTTGTTCCAAAGATAAGGACATCATCTGCAGGTGGTGTCATTGTTGGAAGGTTCAGACCATCAAAAATGCCTATATGGGAGGGGCATTTATACAAGTTTGCCCTTTATTCAGAAAAAATCGGAGATACAGACCTCAATAACGATGGAGATAAAGAAGACACATTCCTCGTTGATGCTGAGAACACAATAATAGAGGAAAATGAGGAGGGAGATTATGTGAAGAAGGGGACAAACATTCCTGCAGTTCCATACTGGGACGGTGGACAGAAGATGCTTGAGAAACCAATTGAGCAGAGAAAAATATACACAGCAATTGATATGAATGGAGACGGAAAAATTGATAGAAATGATGGAATGATTGAGTTTAATAATGCAAATGCCGATATATTAGCACCTTACCTCGTTCCTGATTACCCTGCAAACTGCTCAGATATCCAAACAAAGTCGGGCATCACTATAACAAATCAACTTCAATGCGCTGATGTAATCATATCATTCATAAGGGGATGGGATATCTTTGACTACGATTCGGATCTGAGAATAGATGAACCGAAACCCTGGCTCCTCGGAGATATAATGCACTCAAACCCCATTGAGGTTGGTCCACCTGTCCTTCCGAGACCATGCAGTTCTTATGGAGCCCAGTATGCCTATCCAAACTGCATAATGTCATTGTTCTATATGAAAGAGGGAAGTGGAATGGCACCCCTTGAATTCTATCCGGATGAATACGATAACCTTTCAGATGAGGAGAAGAGCCTCTTAGCCCTTCACGGAGGAGGTTATCATGCATACAACAAGTTTGTTCTCACATATTTCAAGAGAAAAAGGATTGTCCTTGTCGGTGCAAACGATGGAATGCTTCATGCTTTCCATTCAGGAGATTACCAGTCCTGTGATATAAATACTGGTATATGCACCTACGATGAAGGGACCGGAGAGGAACTATGGGCATTCATTCCACCTGATCTGCTTCCAAAATTAAAGAAGGCACTCTTTGACCATCATATATTTGTTGATGCAACACCAATGGTAAGGGAAATATGGGTTGATTTGAACGACAATTATAAGAAGGAATGGAATGAATACAGAACCGTCGCAATCATCGGTGAAAGGGAAGGAGGGGTTCACTTCTCAGCCCTTGACATAACAGATGTTGAAAATCCTCAATTCTTATGGATATTCCCCCAGCCTGATGACCCTGCTGGAAACTGGATGGGTCAGACATGGTCAGACCACCTTCCCCATCCACCATCAATAGGACCTGTAAAGGTTCCTGACCCATCTCAACCAACCGGATGGAAGGAAAGGTATGTGGTTGCACTGAACGGTGGATTTGATGATATGGATTTAAGGGGAAGAGGAGTATTCATAGTTGATGCCTATGCGGGTGAGAAGGTATGGGAATATCGTTTTGACCCCAATGCAACAGATTCAAGGCAGTTCATGAGGTTTAGTTTTCCTGCAAGCCCTGGATTTGCATCGCACTCATGGTTCTTCGGCGAACAGGATTCAAACAAACAGAAACTACCCCTCTTTGACCTCATGTTTGCGGGCGATGCAGGTGGTCAGATATGGCTTTTCAATCTGAGGGAGCCAGGAAACTGGTTCGGATACAGGATATTTGAAGAGGAGAAGACATCAACCCTTTTAAAGGACAAAAACCCATTCTTCGTCCTTCCTGCCTTATCTCCACTTCATCCGTATGTATGGGCTGTTATGATGGGAACTGGTGATAGAAAGGGCATGTATAAGTGCACGGGCTCTGACTGCACAACATATAACCTGAGACCGTGCAGAAGGGAGGGATGCTCGGTAGTTATGAATACATACGAAAGAACATCGGACAATTTTACAGCCTCTCAGAATGTTTCAAATACATCCGCTATCACATCGGATTCGTGGTCTTTGTCAGAAGATACAGGAAACTCCTGCACAATAAACGACTACCTGAATGTGAACATATCGTCCTGCATAAATCCTGGATTAACACCTGCAAAGAATGCATCTTTAACATGCTCAATAAATGGTGATTACATATCCTGCACAGAATCAAGCACAGAGGCAGGAGAGATAAAAATCAATAATCCACGCCCTCAAAAACCGCCTGCATTTTATTCAGTAAGGGTTCCTGCTGACTGGATATATGATATGTCAAATCACGATTCCGAAAGGTTCACGGATTCAGACCTCCTTAATGCAAACCTTGGTGAGACATCATCTGATAAATACAGAAAGGGATGGAGGTTTGAGCATCAAGCCGACGAGATAGTTGGAACATCTGCATCCATTCCGATGCTTAAACTTGAGGATGTTTTAAAAGAGGGATGTGTGACATGGTCAACCTTCAAGCCAAACTGTGGAGCAGGAGCAGATCCGTGCTCCACTGCTGGTGCTGGAGAGGGATGGTTTTATCAGGCTAATTTCTTCACGGGCTCAGAGGAGTCAAAGTGTAAGGAGGTATTCACCGAGCGCGGTGCAACAAGGGCTATACTCATAGGTTCAGCTCCACCACTTCCTCCGGTTCAGTCTCCTACATACGCGGGCGGTCAGTTGACATTCTACACAATAATAACTGCTCCGGGAACACAGACATCCCTCATAGAGATTGGATTTGGAAGCTCAGGAGTTGGTGGAAGCCTGGTATATCTTATGGATGTATCAAGGTCCCTCCACGAGAACATGTGCAGGGCAAGAACCCTCGGCTATCCACTCGCAAGCCATCCTCCTGAGGCATGCAGGTAAAATAGTTTAGCCATTTTCAGTTAAGTAAGCCCCCCCTCCTTCCTCAAAAACCTGTTTCCTTTTCATAGAATCTGGATGAGAAAGAGAATTCCAGCGCTTTTTCTTTAGAAAAAAACTCCTGCGTGGTAAGATAAAAATCATGGATGAAAGGTTTTTCATGAGGGAGGCTATAAGACTGGCAAAAAAGGGAATGGGCTGGACATCTCCAAATCCTGCAGTTGGTGCGGTGATTGTGAAAAACGGAAGGATTGTGGGAAAGGGGTATCACAAGAGGGCTGGACTGCCCCATGCTGAGGTATGTGCCATAGAAGATGCGGGAAAGAATGCAAAAGGAGGGACTCTTTTTGTAACCCTTGAGCCATGCGCCCATTATGGAAGGACCCCCCCTTGCACATCCGCAATAATCTCCGCAGGAATAAAGGAGGTGTTTGTAGGGCACATTGACCCCAATCCTCTTGTTAATGGAAAGGGAATTGAAGTCTTGAGAAGGAATGGCATAAGGGTTCATGTTGGAATCCTTGAAGAGGAATGCAAAGAACTCAACAGGGGATACATAAAGTTTATGGAAACGGGTTTACCCTTCGTGACCCTCAAACTTGCCCTCACACTTAATGGGAAGTTCCACATCCCTTCCATGAAGTACATCTCTTCTGAAACTGCCCGCAGGTTCGTCCATCGGTTAAGGGCAATCAACGATGCTGTGCTTACAGGAGGAGGAACAATAAGGATTGACAATCCGAAATTGAGCGTGCGGCTGGTGAAAGGAAAAGAACCCTTAAAAGCAGTTCTCACCGCGAGCGTTTCCATTCCGGAGAATAGCGAGGTATTTAAAGAAAAAGGCGAAAAAATCCTTTTCGTTCCAAAGGGTCATTCTCAGAAGAAAGAGGTATTTGAAAAAATTGGAGTTGAGGTAATTGAAGTGGAAGGGGACCCGAAGGGGCTCCTCTTGAAAGATGTCCTAAAGAAAATGGGAGAAAAGAAAATAATGAGCGTCCTCGTTGAAGGAGGGGAGAAACTCGCAGAAAGTTTCATAAAGGAAAAATTGGTTGACAGATTCATATTCCTCATTTCTCCTCTGGTGGGAGGAAAAGGAAAATCAATTTTCGAAAAAGGAGAATGGATGGATAAACTGAGAATCAGGAAAGTGATGAAAAAAGGAGAGGAAATTATTATAATTGCTGAAGGAACATGTTTACAGGAATAGTAGAAGGGACAGGAAGAATAAAGAGGAGGGACGAAAGGTTTATGTGGATAGAGCCCTCCTTTCAGATCGAAAGTTTAAAAGCAGGAGAGAGCTTCTCCGTGGACGGGGTTTGTTTGACCCTTCTTGAAGAGAAATTTCCGTTAAAGTTTGAACTCTCAAAGGAGACCCGGAAAAAGACATCCCTGAACAAAAAAAGGACTGGCGATTATGTGAACCTTGAAAGGGCTATGAGAGTGGAGGGCAGATTTTCAGGGCACATACTCCTCGGTCATGTGGATGGAACAGGGAAGGTCTCCTTCATCGGGAAAAAGGGAGGGGACAGGATTCTTGCAATTCAATATCCTGAAGGGATTTCTGAATTCATAGTTCCTACCGGGAGCATAGGGGTTGACGGAATAAGCCTTACAATACAGAGGGTTGATGAAAAAGAAAGGATATTTGAATGCGTCATCCTCCCGTATACCTATGAAAAGACCACCCTTCCTTTCAAAAAGAAAGGAGATGAAGTAAATTTAGAAGTAGATATAATAGCAAAGTACATAAAGGGAATTTATAAAAAGGAAGAAAGGTCAAAAAGAGAAGAAAAAATTTTGAAATTTCTGGAGGAGAGATGATAGCAACAGTTGAAGAGGCTCTCGAGGACATAAGGGCTGGTAAAATGGTCATCCTCGTGGATGACGAGGACAGGGAGAATGAGGGGGACCTTACCATCGCAGCAGAAAAGGTTACGCCTCAGGCAATAAATTTTATGGCAAAATATGGAAGGGGGTTGATATGCCTCGCCCTCACAGAGGAAAAGGCTGCACAGCTTGACCTCAAACCCATGGTGGAAAATAATACTGCACCCTTCCAGACAAATTTCACAGTTTCTATTGATGCAAAAGAGGGAATTACCACAGGAATTTCCGCCTGGGACAGGGCATGGACGATACTAACTGCTGTCCGTGACGATGCAAAACCGGAAGACTTCGTCAGACCCGGGCATGTCTTTCCGCTCATAGCGAGGAAGGGAGGTGTGCTTGTAAGGGCTGGACAGACAGAGGGTTCGGTTGACCTGGCGAGGCTTGCGGGGCTCAAGCCACTCGCAGTTATATGCGAAATAATGAAGGACGACGGAACGATGGCAAGGCTTCCTGACCTTATTGAATTTGCAAAACAGCATTCCCTAAAAATAGTAACCATTGCTGATATCATTCAATACAGACTCAGACACGAGTGCCTGGTAAGGAGGGCTGCTGAAGCAACCCTTCCAACGGTCTTCGGAGAATTCAAGATAATAATTTATGAAAACGAAATAAATTCGGACAAACATGTAGCCCTTGTGATGGGAGAGTTCACACCGGATACGCCCGTGCTCGTCCGCGTTCATTCGGAATGTCTTACAGGTGACCTGTTCGGTTCGCTGAGATGTGACTGCGGTCCACAGCTTTTTACTGCCTTAAAGAAGATCTCGGAGGAAAAAAGGGGAGTTCTTCTCTACTTGAGGCAGGAAGGCAGGGGAATCGGGCTCATAAACAAGATAAAGGCGTATTCCCTTCAGGAAAAGGGGTACGACACTGTAGAGGCAAACAGAAAACTCGGATTTCCTCCGGACCTGAGGGAATACGGAATAGGAGCACAGATTCTGAAAGACTTAGGGCTTGGAAAGATAAGGCTCATGACCAACAATCCGAGAAAAATAGTGGGACTTGAAGGATATGGACTGAGGGTTGTTGAAAGGGTTCCCCTTGAGGTTCGTCCAAACGAAATTAACCTCTCCTATCTCATCACGAAAAAGGAGAAACTCGGACATCTTATTGACATCAAGAAAATAGGAGGAAAGAAATGAAAAATAAATACGAGGGTAAACTTGATGGAAAGGGGCTCAAGATAGGCATCATAAAAAGCAGATTCAATCACCTCATCACGGACAGACTGCTTGAAGGAGCAATGGATTGCCTTTTAAGACACGGAGTTGATGAAAACGATATAGATGTCTTCGTCGTTCCGGGAAGTTTTGAAATACCTGTTGTGGCAAAGAAGATAGCGTCATCTAAAAAATATCACGCAATAATAGCGGTTGGAGCCATAATAAAAGGAGGAACTGTGCATTTTGAATACATAGCAGCAGAAGTGACAAAGGGAATAGCGCAGGTCGCGCTTGAAACCGGAATTCCTGTAGCGAACGGAGTTATCACGGTAGAGGACATTGAACAGGCGGTGGAGAGGGCGGGAACAAAGATGGGAAACAAAGGCTGGGAAGCTGCGCTAACAGCCATTGAAATGGCGAACCTCATTAAATCCATATAATGGGAGGAAGGAGAGGCGCAAGAGAAACTGTCTTGAAGATTCTCTACAGATTTGACTTTTTAAAAGAGGGAAAGGTAGAAGAGGTAATTGAAGAAGAAACAAAGGGAAAAAGCGTTGACAGAAAATATGTAGAAGAAATGGTCAGGGGCATACTCAGCCATAAATCAGAGATTGACGGGGAAATCAACAGGATTTCTAGAAGATGGAAGATCGAAAAGATGAATCCCGTGGATAGAAACATCCTGAGGATAGGGTGCTACGAACTCATTTTCAAAGCAGACATCCCTCCAAAGGTATCAATAAATGAAGCAGTGGAACTCGCAAAAAAATATGGAAGCGAGAAATCTTCTGCCTTTGTAAACGGAATTCTGGACAGACTCGCAAAGGAACTTCAAAAGACCTGAAATGGAAGGAGTGACATTGATGAGAATTCTCTCTCCTGACCTTGCTATAATTCCTGTCCAGATTGGAGTGAGACCCTTTTCAGGACTTGCTGGAGACATAGACTGGATATGCGGGGGAATTCTGAGCAATCTTATTAAAAATGGAAAGGTTGCAGAAAAGGACGGAGAGGTCCTCATGTATTCAAACCTGAAAAAGTTTCCCTTTCCAGTGGTTTTCGCATTCTTTGAAGGTTCTAAATCCCTTCACACAACGGTCAACAGGATTCTGGAGTGTATGGATGCAAGGAGGGTATTTCTTGACCTCTCCACAGTAGAAGATATTGAAGTAGAAAAGAAAGGCATTGACGTTTTAAAGTTTGTGAAAAGGGGTTGAGTTTTTCTCCAACCCGAGATTGAGTTCCAAAAGTTATTTTCCCTTTCCAATCTATGAAGATTGGCATGGGATGTGAGTTATACCTCTTTTCCTGTAGTTGTGGCAGCGAGGGAGCAGTGCTTAATTCCTTTTATTGCCCTCAATCTATTTTTCAGTTCTTCTATCTTAGAGGGCGTTCCCTTAACTGCTATTATCTCAAAGCAGTTTTCCTCATCAAGATGGATGTGCTGGGTTGAGAGGATTATATCGTGAAAATCGTGTCCTGTATCTGTAAGTTTTGCGACGAGTTCCCTCTTATGGTGGTTATACACAATGACCAGTGCACCCACAACCTCTTTCCCTTCAAGCCATTCCCTTTCCACGAGTGCAGACCTCATTAGGTCCTCCACAGCCTTTGAACGGGTTGGATACTTCTTTTCCTTTATGTATTTGTCAAACTTTCTTAACAGCTCCTTATCTATGGAAATGCTGAACCTTCTTATCCTTCCCATCTAACCTTCTACCCATTCCTCTCCGTCCTCAAAAATTTCCTTCTTCCACATGGGAAGGGATTTTTTAATCTCCTCAATTATGAACCAGCATGCAAGAAAAGCCTCCTGTCTGTGTCTGGATGAAACCGCTATCAGAAGGCTTACCTCTCCTGGTTTGAGAACCCCTTTTCTGTGGATTATTCTGACCTTTTCCACTCCAAACTTTTTAATTGCTTCCTCTTCTATATCCTTTAAAACCTTCAATGCCATTTTATCGTAGGATTCATAGAAAAGTTCTTTCACCTCTCTTCCCCTGTTTTCTCTCCTCACAACCCCTGTAAAGGAAACTACTGCTCCACAATTTTTGTCCATTGAGGAATTCAGTATCTCCCCCACATTTATCTCTTTTTCGGTTATCTCAACCATCTCCACCGCTCACCGGGGGTAAAACCGCCACTTCATCGCCTTCGTTCAGGAGGGAGTCTTCGCCTTTTATGTCCATATTAACTGCATAACTGCATTTATCAATGATTTTCTTTATCGCAGGAAACATCTTTAACAGAGCCTCTTTGCAATCACCTATCCGCGCCCCTTCTTTCAGTTCTACTTCTACCTTTTCCCTTCCCGCAATTTCCCTTGCCGAGGCGAAAAGTATAAGCGTTATTTTCAATTTCTGATGTTTGATACTTTTACAGAGATTTCTTCTCCTGCAACTTCTACAACAAAGGTGTTACCCTGATGCCACAATAGGGTGATGGGAACTTTTACCTTTTCATCTATTGTCCTTTTGAGATATCTTGCACCGTATTTCATGCTGTAACCAGCCTTTGCGAGAAGTTTTATAGCCTCTTCGCTCACAAGGAGGCGCTTTCCAAACTGATGGAGTTGCTGATTCAGGGAATTGAGATACCGGCTTGCAATTTCCTCAACTTCTTCTTGCGTCAGGGGGTAAAAGACGAAGACATCGTCTATTCTGTTAAAGAATTCGGGGGAGAAATAGTTCTCCGCAGCCTTCTTTATAACATCACAGAGGTTCTTCCTCACATTGCGCTCATCGTTTATGAACCCGGGTGGATGGAGCATCTTCTCTATTTCTGATGAACCCACATTTGATGTCATGATTATGACCGCATCGCTGAAATAAACCCTCTTTCCCCTTCCGTCGGTAAGAAATCCTTCATCGAACACTTGGAGGAAAAGGTTGAACACGAGGGGATGGGCTTTTTCTATCTCGTCGAGAAGAACCACGCTGGACGGGTATTCTCTTATCTTGCTGGTCAAAATCCCACCCATTTCCGAGCCCACAATTCCTCTTGGCATACCGATGAGTTTTTCAACAGAGACACTTCCATCTGTATATTCGCTCATGTCAATTCTTATAATTCTTTCCTCATCTCCATAAAGAAATTCTGCGAGAGCCTTTGCGGTTTCTGTTTTTCCCACACCCGTTGGACCGAGGAACAGGAAAACTCCATCAGGTCTTTTGAAGTTTTCCTTCAGGGGCCCCTTGTTCATCCTCAGTTTTTTGCCGAGTCCTTCTATTACATGCTTCTGTCCCACAATCCGTTTGCTCATCGCGGCTTCAAAGTCCTTGAAACTTTCAAGCACATCCCTCTTCACCATTACGAGAGGAATCCGGGCGTCTTTTGAGACTATCTGATATATGTCCTCGGAAGAGAGGGGCTCATACGGGTGAGTGAGCTGGGTTTTCACACATGCATTTGTGAGCCATCTTATTGCCTTGTCGGGCAACCTGAGGTGTCTTGAATACCTTTTTGAAAGTTCAATTATTGTGTCAATAGCCTCATCGGAGATTTTGATGTTGTAAGTATTTTCAAATCTTCCCTTTAATTCCTTGAGGATTTTTCTCGTATCCTCAAGGCTTGGTTCTTCAACATACACTACCTGAAATCTTCTGGAGAGAGCAGTGTCTTCCTGAATGAACATCCTGTATTCTTCATAGGTTGTTGCGCCTATGATCTGAATCTCTCCTTTTGATAATGCAGATTTGAGGATGTTCGCCGCATCAGCGGGAACCCCCATTGCAGAACCCGTGCCAATGATGGTATGGGCTTCATCAACGAACATTATGTAATTTTTGCTTTCTTTCAATTCCTTTATTATCTTCTCCATCCTTTCTTCAAACATTCCCCTGAAGACGGTTCCCGCAACCACGGAATTCATCTGGATGTTTATAATCTGTTTGTTCCTCATCTGAGGTGGAAGGGTTTCTGGTTCAAACTCAATTTTCCTTGCAAGTCCCTCCGCAATAGCGGTCTTTCCCACTCCCGCTTCTCCCACCAGCATGACCGAATTGCACCTTTCCTTCTGACAGAGTATTGTCACAACCTCTTCTATTTCCTTTTCCCTTCCTATAAGGGGGGGTATGCGGTCAAGATAAGCAAGTTCGTTCAGGTTCACTCCGAACTGTTTGAGAAATGGAGGAAGTTCAAATTTCTTCTTTAATTCCTTTTCCAGTATTTCTCGCTTTTTGGCATGGAATACGATTCCGTTGATCACTTCCTGAGGGGTCAATCCGAATTCCCTGATTATCCTCGCGGGAACCCACCTGGAATTCTGAAAGGCTGCTATAAAGAGGTCAACGGATGTGATGAGATATCTTCCAGCATTTCTTGAATTTTCAAAGGCATGCTGAAAGAGAAGTTTTACTTCAGGAGTAATCTTTACCCCCACTCCCAGGTATTGCTTCGGGGTTTCAAGGTAGTTGTTTATCACCTTGCGGACAAGACCGGGGTCAACGCCTGCGCTTTCAAACACCAGGTTGAACAACTTCATTTCCACAACGGAAAGGGAGTGAAAGATGTGTTCCACGCCGAGATAGTAATGGTTTCTCCTCTGGGCATCTTCAATAGAATACTTGATGACCTTCTGGGCCCTTTCAGAAAGCCTCTCTTTAAAGGATGTCAGGTCAAACATATCCATTTTACAACTTCATCTGCAGAAGCCTTCTTATTCTTTCTTCAATGGGTGGATGGGTGCTGAAGAGCCTTATGAAAACGTCCTTTGCTGAAAGGGGGTTCACTATGAAAAGGTGGGAATAGTGGGGTGAAACGTTCATGGGAATCCTTGCAGTGGCATAGGCTAGCTTCTGAAGGGCTTTTGCGAGTCCCATCGGATTTCCGGCTATTCTCGCTCCATCTGCATCGGCCTCGTACTCCCTGGAACGCGAGATGGCTAACTGGATAAGGGTAGCCGCAAGGGGAGCAAGGATTACCATGAAAAGAAGGAAGAGGTCACCACCCCTGTGTCTTTCATCCCTTCTCCCTCCTCCAAATATTATTGCCCATCTCGCTATGTTAGCGAGCACCATAATGGCGCCCGCAATGGTTGCCGCAATGGCGCTTATCAATGTGTCCCTGTTCTTTATATGGGCGATTTCATGCGCAAGAACCCCTTCAAGTTCTTCTCTTGAAAGAAGGTCAAGAATTCCTTTCGTAACTGCTACTGCTGAGTGAGAAGGATTTCTTCCGGTGGCAAATGCATTGGGAGAAGGAGAAGGGACCATGTAAATTTTTGGTTTAGGAATTCCTGCGCTCAGTGCAAGTTTCTCAACCATTGAGTGAAGCCACGGAGCCTCATTTTCAGGAACCTCCCTTGCACGCATGAAGGAGAGGACGAGTTTGTCCGAGAACCAGTAGGAAAAGAAGTTCATGCCTGCTGCGAGAAGGAGGGCGAACATCATACCTTCATTTCCGCCAATTATATTTCCTATGGCGATAAAAAGCCCTGTTAAAAGCCCGAGAAGGATTGTGGTCTTTAAAGTGTTCTTCATCTTTCCATCACCTCCTTAAATCTTTCCATTTTTTAAAAGGAGATTCCTCAATTTTTCAAATTCCCTCTTTTCCTCTTCGGAGAGGTTCCTGGGCACCGTAATTTTTATCTGCACATACATATCTCCCCTCTTTCCCTTTCTGTCAGGAAGTCCTTTTTCTTTTATACGAAGCTTTGTTCCGCTGTCCGTTCCTGGAGGGATTTTCAGAGAAATTTTTCCTTCAAGTGTTGGAACATCAACCTCCTTTCCGAGAACAGCATCAAAAAGGGAAATGGGAAGGTGATAGATAATGTCGTTTCCATCAACCTCAAATAAGGGATGGGGCAAGAGTTTTATCTTTATGTAAAGGTCTCCCGCTTCCCCTCCAAATCTTCCGGCATTTCCTTTTCCCTGAATCCTTAACTTTTCTCCGTCCCTTACTCCTTTTGGAATTTTTACCGTAATCCTTTCGTATCCCTGAACCCTTCCTTCAATGCAGGAGGAGCAGAAACTTCCCCACCTTCCAGTTCCCTTGCACGTGGGACAGGTCTGTTTTAGAGAAAACAACCCGTGTGATGCCTTCACATAACCCTTTCCGCCGCATGTGCCGCAAACTCCACTTCTTCCGGTTCTGAACCCTTTTCCTCCACACACCGAACAGGGCTGAAGCCTTGTGTATCCGACCTCAATGCTTCTGCCGTGGACGACATCCTCAAGGGCGATTTCCCTTTCTAACTCTATGTCTTCGCCTTTTTCAGGAACGTTAACAGTTGAACCTTCAAAGAAATCAGTAATGGTCTCAAAAATATCTCCCAGATTTGAAAAGTTGAAATCCGAAAAGCCAAAGTTAAAATCTCCTCTCCAGTCCCTTCCGAAGGTGTTGAATCCGAACTCAAGGGCTCTGTCGTACTGCGCCCTCTTCTGGGGGTCGGAAAGAACCTGATAGGCTTCGTTTATCTCTTTAAATTTTTCCTCTGCACCCTTATCTCCAGGGTTTCTATCCGGATGGTATTTCTTCGCGAGACGCTTGTAGGCTTCCTTTATTTCCTCCTGCGTAGCATTCCTTGACACGCCTAGTATGGAATAATAGTCTTTCATCTTCATATTAAAATTATATATCAAAAACGGGTAAAGTCAAATGGGTTTTTTGAAAAACTTCCTTCTGGTAGAATTTTTTTATGTTTTATAAAACAGAGGTGATAGTGCTTCATAAAAGGGATGTGGGAGACATTGACCTAGAAGTGGAGGGAATTAGTAAAAGGTTCGGAAAGGTTATACTTCTCGCAAAGGGGGGAAAAAAGAGCCTTCACAGGT
>Ga0197143_1002276_pt1 | contig 14460 bp, 14 predicted proteins | sample GBS70_MetaG_FD_148603 | JGI IMG/M metagenome (GOLD analysis project Ga0197143, IMG submission 148603) | Sediment microbial communities from Great Boiling Springs, Gerlach, Nevada, United States - GBS 70_MetaG | ecosystem: Environmental > Aquatic > Thermal springs > Hot (42-90C) > Sediment...
AGAACCAGGCTTACATATCCCCTTGTACCCTCGCTCCTCGGGATTATCTACGCGCTCGCAATACCACCCCGCACCACATGTATTTGGTCCATCAGGATCGCAAGCAAAACGCTTCCCCGAAATATCCCCGGAAACACAACCAAATAAGAACCCAAAAGCAAACAGCACGATGCTCAAGCAACACCTTGCCATTTGCGCCCCTCCAGCAACGCTCTCATTCCTAAATACTCTCGTTTCGTGGTTCCCTAACACAAGACTTACTATAGAACAGAATCATTCTAAAATCAAGCGAGATTCATCTCCGTGATTTGCAGTTATCATACCCTTCATAGGCGCTTTCAGTTTAGTTATCACAATGGTAGTGGACATGACTTTATGCAAGGCTTGTTTTCTAAGATGAGAGCGCATTGCGAAGGAAGCACTACAGGAGAGAAGGACGAAAGCTAAGTTGCTTAGGAAAGGCTATAGTTTGTGGTCCTCAGGAGGTGTGGTATGGGAGGGCTTAGTTTGGAGAACATATGGCAATGCGTAAAGGCTGTTGGGTATTCCCCTCTCTCCTACGGGGCGAGGACGATGTGAAAGAGAGGCGAGCGAAGGGGGGTGAGAAAGTGGTAAGGGAGGATAAGGCAAGCAGTATGAAAGTACAGTCTCTATCAGAAATTTTCAGCATTTTTCCCGCCTGCAAGGTAGACCTCTGTTTTCACGGAATCTCTAACCACTGAACAAGCGATAGAAATGGAAAACCCCAGTGCAATGCAAGCGATGAAAAGGCAGTTTGGCGGACAGGCCGAAGATTGAATGGAGTAGTTGAGGGCTTTTGCCTGAACTAAAGGAGGTTTCGAAGGCGCAGGCTGTTGCAAACCGAACCCTTTGATTTGTGACATGGGAAGGTGGCGCATAAGTCTGATAAAGCGCATTGGCATTTCGACAAATAATATTTCGAAAACCCAGAAATAGAACATGCGGAAAAGTGCATACGGATGGATTTGACGCGCAAGATCTCTACAGTGAGATAACACCTGATGGGCGAACTAGGAAGAGGGTAGCTTGAACTGACCATGTGGATATGGGGGCATTTTTTACCAGCGGGAAGTATTTTGTTGTCTTTAGAGGGTAGGATTATGGTGTAAACCGCGGGGTGTGTTTGTAGAAGAGTCGAAGAAAGAGGTTGAAAACCCGTGTTTTGGGAGGATGTATAAGGGGTGTGCTCCCCCTGTCTTTGGGGGGAGGAATGGGGGGGAGGCTGTGGCGAGCATGAAAGGAAAAAAATCTCTATCGCCAAAATAGCGTATTTTGACTTGGTTGTTTTTTGACAGATGGGACTTATGTTTGAACGGATCATAGTGGAAGCAAGGGAAAGGTCATTTGGAGACGACGGTTGGAAAATGTTCCCGTCACCTTAGGTGTGTGGACGAAGGCAAGCCGGGGGGGAAAGAGGTGTGAGGAGGTGGTTGGACAGGATGAGGCGACCGAAAGGAGAGAGAGTTCAATCGGGGGTTATAAGATGGAGATCTCCCAGGATACAAAAACCGTATATTCAAACTGATCACAGACAACGCACAAATGTGGTGATGAAAGCCGCTCAAGAACCCTTACAAATCAAGAGCATTCGAAAAGAGTTGCGTAAGTTGGGCTAAGGTAGAGGAACTTCTTGCACTTCCAAAAGGGCGAAAACTGGGAATGGGACATAATAACCCAAACGTTGCCTAAAATTCGCAACTTACAAAGAATAAATGTCCCTGTTGCTTTCCGAACTTAGCCTCATCCAGAGCTGTGCGGTGTGTGATTAGTACATGCACCTGCTTCTTCGGAGTCGCTATCGATATTCGCTCCGATAAAGCCAAAAATACCATAACATCCTTTTTCTATAACTATGACCTCGCTATATCGACATCCTCTCCATCCCACTTTCCCCCTCAAAGTATATCCACCCCTACCTCAATCAAAGCAACCATTGTATCTTCTGGCGGTCTCTCCAGAACTTGGAACAAGCGAGGCATTAGTCCATCTTTGAGTCGCCCTAGCAGTCGTGAGTAAAATAACTCACACCCTTATCTTATTGAATGCTCTGTCGCACCTGCAATCGGATAGTGTTTTTTGCGCTGAGGGATAGCAACCCCTCGTGATTAGCAAAGCCTTCGGATGCCAGACGCATGACGCCTTTCATTAATAACTCGTTGCTGCTGACCCGGGAAATAATGTTTCCGCGTAAGCCTGCATGGAACCCTCTGAGATAACCTTCAAGGCTCAAACAGCAACATTTCCAGACGGTGTAGCAACATATTGCCGAGATCTTGCATGGTTCCTTAAACCCGAAGTTCCTTGAAGGGTTTTTGAGGGGTAGGTTGCAATACCAGAGGACAGCACGATTTTGGTTTTTCCATTACTGGAGCCTTATCGTAAGTTTAGTAGTTCTAAGACTTTGGCTTGGAGTCTGCTGTCATAAGAGTATTGGTGGAGCTGCACCTCCTTTTCACCGCTTCTTACCCGACATAGGCTTTTTGTCGTCGGAGCAAGTATTTCTATAAGCATCCTAACACTTTAGACATCTAACACTTTGTCCTATTTAGGTTCAGTTTTTTCTACTCCTTCATGCCCTCCTCATGAAACAATATAGCCGAAAATCCTGCCCTCACGTGCCACTCTACATAATAACGCTTGCATGCAAACAAATATGTGCGCCCTCACTCGCCTCTCAAGTCTGTAGCGAACAGGACGAACTGAAATAGCTGTCTCCTTCAGCGACCGATATATCCTCCCTACATTCGATAGCCCATTGTAACCACGCACTACATGTTCACTTGTCATCCTCCCCTTCCGCTCGCTCGTCATTATCACTTATATCCCGTCAACGCTTACTCCCTCTTTATGCTCTCCTCCTCGCGACGATAACTAAAGTTACCATGCTTTATCACTAACTCAAATGGAATACTTGTCTCAGCCAAAAATCCTTCCGAGGCAGTATAAGAAGGCTCATCTCTCAAAAGCACCCTCAAAAGTTCAACCTTTTCCATAGGCTAGTCGCTCGTATTAGCGATTGTCCTTTTACCCTCGTGCTTTTGCTATATCCTTACCGAACAGGATTCTGGGTCTAGCGTTTCTGTTTACGACAATCTCGTCACATGTGTAGCCCATTTTTTACAAAGCACATGGGAACAGCGACAAAAATCAAAAATCGCTCCTAACTCTGATAATCTAAGCGAAAACCAAAAAAACCTAGCTAAAATCGACGGAATTCCGATCTAGAGAGGCTTGACCATACCGTCGCCCGCCTAACATCGACACTAAAAGTTGCATCACCGTTTGTGTTTAATCTGTCCTGTCGGCGAGAGGTAACAGCCATATATTCAGCTTCTCCCAGGATTACACTTCTGCCCATTTTCGACGAGGCCCGTCTTTTTAGAAACTTTTTGCCCTAGCAGATAAAAAAGAACCATTATTTTGACAAACCTAGTAAACACTATTTCTGATGGCAAGCCTTGCATTTGGTGGGCGCTTTGCTTGAAGCGTCTTCTTTTACCTTTTTCTCGTGGCACCCCCTGCAGGTATTATGGAAAGCATCTTTGATACTAACTATCTTTCCCTCCGCCTCAGTCTTGTGACACTCTTTGCATGCCATCTTATCCTTTTCTTTGTCCATCATATGATGGCATTTCTGGCATGGGATCTTCAGGTCTTTGTTGTGCTGTTCATGATGGAAAGTCACATCGCCAGTCTTCGCCTTCAGTGTCACAGTCTTTGGTGGACTCTTTCCCGGGTCTGCAAGAGCAACCAAGGTGCTACCAAGAAACCCACAGAGGATTAGACACATGACAGCCGACCGTTTATCCTTCATACCAGCCTCCCTAAAGAACCTAAACCACACAGGCGCGCTTCACCTATGGCACGCCTTGCATACGCCATGACTTTTGTCCCCTCCGAAACCAGAAGGATGGGGATTTCCTCCTGCACCTCCAACCCTATGACATAAAATGCAGTTGGTTTGTGAGCCCGCATCGTGGCAAGCAGCGCAAGCAAGAATATCAAGTCTCGCAGCCCTTCCATGGAAGTTAGGCGACGCAGGATTCATGAAATCGGGTGGGTGACCACCAACCTTCCTCTTCAAATGGCATGATGAACACTCCTCTACCCTGTGACACTCCATGCATTTGTTCGGGTCTTGCCTTGCTTCGATACTGTGTCTAGTGATAAAGTCGTGACGGTGGATCAGTCCCGCCCCCACCTTTTCACCAAACTTTATGTCTGGTGGTAGCACATCCAGAGTGGAATGACATGTTCCACAAAACTCCTCTCGGTGGCAGTGTGCGCACACACGATGGTCTCCTTTGGCCAGCAGACCATGCCTTTTCTCAAAATCTGCATCGTGCGAAAAAAGCCTTGTTGGTCTAAGTGGGTTCTCGCTCAAATCCGCATGACACCTCTTGCAGTCGATGTTGCGGAAATCCCGCCTGTGGCACGACATGCAAACCTGAAGCATTCGAGGCGTCTCTGTCTCAGAGGGACGGTTCGCCCTGAGGACATCCGCATGGCATTTTTCACAGCCTACGCCTTCATGTGTCTCGTGAGAAAATCTTAGTCCCGGAAACCTTGTATCTTGCCAAGTCTGCGGATGTTTTGGATTTTTGTGGCATTGCCCACATTTCCCCTCAACCTTCTCATGGCATTCCATACACTTTGCTTCTTTGGGTATCTCCTTGTGTGCGCCGCCACTGTGGCACTCGGCACATTCAATGCTTTCTTGCTTCACATGGATCTGGTGTGAAAACAATATTGAGTCTTCTTTTGTAAAAAGATGTGCACAAGCAAAAAACAAGCCGCCAGCAATCGAAATAGCCCCAGCAACGGCAATTATCTTTCTTCTCAACAAGCCTCTCATTTCCCAAAAGTCGAAAACTCGTACACAAACTTTATCAAACCAGCCACCTGCTGTTTGAACTGAGGGTTTACATTGACGGAGACATCTCCTTGAAGCCTCGCTTTGCGCGCCACGAGATAGCCAAGGGTGAAACCCGCCACATGGGACCTGTCGTAACCGTGAATCTTGGAGTCATAAAGGTATTCCGCATAATCTAGAGTCAGTTCTATCTGTTTCAGGGGTCTCATGCTAGAGAATCCCCTGAAAAGGGTGTATCCGTTATCAAAACCCTTGACCCTCTGAACATCTAAGCCGACCAAATACTTTGCACGATAGCCAAGAGACAGCACGGGTTTTATCCCAAACTGATAACCATCTTCGCTGTTTTGCTCGTACCTAAAGTATCTTGCAAAGCACGAAATGGAAAGGGGTCCATCTCCTTTCGCAGTCGCTTCGCCACCCACAGCGTGATACCTAGTATTAGTGAAAACAGTGAAGATCGAGGTCTTTGGCAGCCTCCCAACTGGATTGAAAAGCCCGTAATCAACCGAAACTCTCAAATGTCGGTCGCCTATGTAAGCAATCGCGAGCTTCGCCTCTTGCACGGGCATAAGTCTGTCGAGAGCATCAAAAAGAACATTCCCCACCAAGTGAACTTGCCTAAACTGTGTGTAAGCAAAATCGACCCCAATGTTAGTTCTTGCAAAACTCCCACCGTCTCTCTCAACACCAAGTGAGAGTCCCACCTTGCCATAATCCCACCTATCATAAGCGGCTCTAGCCCCGAAGGTATAGTTCGATTCTTTGAACTCAAAAGCTGGCCACGACACAAATCCCGCATACGCTGACAAATCAATATCTACCCATGGTCTTCCTTGCAACATAATCCCATCCAGCAGCACATTGTTTGCAGCGCCTTCATAGATGAATTGCCTGCCGAGCTTTGCTTTCAACCTCCCGTTTTTTGAGTGATACTGAAGGTGATAAAAAAGGACCTCCCCATCAAGCTTCGCTCCCTCCACAGGATCTATAACCTGCAACTGCCCAAGGCCCCTAAAATAGACAGACAATCCTTGCACCCCAACATTGTCGCCACCAAGCGTAATATATTCGTATGCCGGAATCTGATGAACCTTTGACAACGGGTCGTTCGGGTCTAATACCTCCATAAATCTGAAGATTGTGTTTGAAGAAGCATAGACACGGACAGGCTCTTGGTCCGCTAGCAACACATTTGGCAGTAGATATACAAAACCATTGAGGCACAAAAAACCTAGGAGCCTAACCCCGTTTATCAAAGCACCTAATCGCTCCATGACCTGTCCTCGTGACATACCCCAGAACACCGCTTCGAGTACGAGTTGTAAGAGCCAACCGTAAAACTCACATCCTTGCGCCCATTCACATGCAGCTCACTTAGAACCACCTTATCGTCCTGATACACAGTATTGTGGCAGGATACACACTCGATACGAAGTACCGAGTGTATCCAGTGTTTTCCAGTATCCGGTGGCAGTCCGTGGCACGCTCCACAAGAACCAAAGACCTCCAACTCTTCTTTGGTGCCATTCCATTTTGGAACGGTCGCGTTCCCCCCAGCCAAAACTGCACCGTGACAATAAACATTCTTGCAAGTGACCACACCATCATTAGATTCAACGGTAGGCAAAGTGCCATGGGCTGTTGCAAGTCCGCTAAATATTACTTCTGCGGGAGGTTCAGAATCCATATGTCCTTCGTCAGCCGCGTTGGCTGGCACTTTATGACAGGTAATGCAGTCGATGTTCTTCTCGACTACATGTCTTCGGTGGGAGCCAACTCCCCTAGCCGTCGTGCTGTCGTTTCCCTGAGTATCTAAAGGTGGCGCAATGCTAACACCCCTTGTCCCGTGACAATAAGTGCAATACTCCAAGCTACTAGTGTCTGGAAGCGGAGTGTCTCGACCGCTTGCTCTGTAATCGGAGCAGGCGATAAAAAATCCACCGGCAATCACAATGGATAGGATTCGTTTCATGTGCTGGCAAAGCCAACTCATTGGCGACATTTTAAAGGTTTTCAAAAAACATGCAAACATTTTCTATAACTTCGATAGAAATTTTGTCGGAAAAGTTGCTGGGATACGACTAAGGTGCAAAAAGAGGCAAACTGACCGCGCCCCAATGCAATATTTTTCCTCCGGCCGATCGGGAATCTAGGACCTTGTGACTTCTGTCATTCCTAAGATTTTTCACTTCTGTTGTTACGCAGGTCATTGACGCATTGCTTGCTAAAAACTTCAAGGCATTGATAATTTCTATAAAGTTGCTTGCATTTGTGGCAAATGCATCTAAAATTGGGAGCTGCGTTGCCATCTTGAGGTATGACGGCTACCGACAATGTCGCATGCTGAGCCTCTATATCTTCGTGTTTCAGTCACGGATCGATGCAACCTAAGGTGTGTTTATTGCTCACCAATGAAAACAGCCAAGGGGGCACCCAAGAGCGAGCTTTTGACATACGAAGAAATACTTGAGGTCGTGAGGGCATTTGTAGCTTTGGGCCTTCGCAAGGTACGAATAACAGGTGGAGAGCCTTTGCTAAGACCTAATATTGGGTTCCTACTGGAAGGGTTAGACGGTATCAGTCAAATCGAGTCACTTGGTATTACAACGAATGGGACAAGACTTGAGGAGTTTGTACCTTTCTTGGCTAAGACTAGGTTTTCGGTCAACTGTCACGTCGATACCTTGGACCCCGAGCGATATCGGCTTACTATGCGTGGCGATGACCCGAGCACGGTGGTGAAAGCCATTATAAAAGCCATCGAGCACAAGATAGCCATAAAAATAAACTCTGTGGTAACGCCTATGACCTCTTTTGAAGACGCTGACAGGCTTGTTGCCTTTGCCGCACACCACGATATCCCAGTGCGTTTTATCGAGATGATGCCTATCTCTGACGCTCTATCCGTGCCAACATCGTCTCTTCCCATTAGAATGTTAGAGACCAAACTTGTGGAAAAATGGAGGCTTTATCCAGCAGGTCGGGAGGGTGTAACCAGAATCTATAGGGGATTGAATAAAGTAGCATATGTAGGTTTTATTACCCCTAACGACGAGAGGTTTTGCCACAACTGTTTGCGCTTCCGCTTGTCTGCGAGGGGCATACTTCGGACCTGCCTTTACTCAAGGGATGGTGTGAACCTGAAAGTCCTTGTGCGAGGTAGTCACCCCGAGATGCTTTTATCGGTACTCAAGGATGTTATCACCCACAAACAAATGTCTCATGGAAGACAAGGCAGTGTAATCGAGGCGATGTGGGAGGTCGGAGGATGAGTGTAGGCTTGACGACAGAGATGAAGGTCGTGGCGGTTGCGTTGTCGGCAAAAAAGGGGACCCCAAAGGAACAAGCGCCCTATGTATGGGTTATGAGAAACCATGGGGTGCAGGGCGACGCCCATGCGGGAGAGCACATAAGGCAAGTGTCTCTTTTGTCCTTGCAAAGCATAAAAAGAATGGAAAAGCGACTTGGAAGGCCTATAGATCCTGGCCGTTTTGCCGAAAATGTGGTCGTAGATGCTCCTTTGCAAAGTCTCAAGCCGAAAGATTTGATTGGGCTAGGGGAGGATGTTGTCTTGGAGGTGACTGCGATTGGAAAAGAATGCCATTATGGATGCGAGATCAAAAGGCAGAGCGGATACTGCATCATGCCCACTGAGGGTGTGTTCGCTCGGGTAGTAGCCTCTGGAAGAGTGAGCCCAGGCGACAGAGTGAATGTTGTGAGGTCAAACGCCATTTCCGTCGTCGTTCTAGCTGGTGGTAAGTCACGACGATTTGGGAAGGATAAACGGTTTGCTTTGCTACCTGACGGAAGGACATGGCTTCAGAGGGCGATCGATTTGGCTTATGAGATATCGGATGATGTAGTTGTTTCCGTTTCTGCAAATGAGTCAGGTGCTGATCGTGACGGAGCGCGTTATATACCTGATAAGTACCCTGAATGTGGACCTCTTGGGGGCCTGGTCACCTGCATGGAGGTTTGCAAAGGGAGCGTGGTACTAGCTTTTGCGGTGGATCAAACACGAGTTGTAGGAGACCTTTTGAGGATCTTGGCCACGCAGTTACGAGGGATTGGAGTGTGTTTTGAGGAGAATGGCGAGATCGAACCTTTCCCTTGTGCGCTTGATCGGGTAAAGGCTTATACCTTGCTAAAACAAGCAGTGGAGGATGGCAGATTGTCCGTAAAAAAGGTCATGAAGGAAATAGGGATTGACGGCTTTCCTCTAGAACGAGTTAAGGAGATCGGCGAGCCATCGTATCTATTGTCTAATTGGAATAGCCAAGAGGATGTTATTGAAAGCTCTCACAGTGGAGGGGTATCATGAAGGATGTAAGTAAAAAAACTAGCACCTTGAGGGAGGCTGTTGCGACATCGTTTGTGTTTATGCGTAAAGAAACCGTAGCACAGGCCATAGAAGGAAAAAGCCCAAAAGGAAATGCGCTGGAGGTGGCTAGAGTTGCGGGGATCATGGCTGCAAAGGATACGCAAAGAATTATTCCATTCTGTCACCCAGTGAGGTTGGATTGCGTCACAGTGACTTTTCAACCGAAAGAAAACGGTATTCTTATTTCTTGCACGGCTAGGGCGGTTGACCGTACTGGGGTGGAAATGGAGGCACTTTGCGGTGCCTCTATCGCTGCGTTGACCTTGTACGACATGTACAAAGCAGTTGATGATTCACTTTCGATTCAAGAGGTTCGTCTTGTAGAGAAGAAAGGTGGTAAATCTGATTTCGTTGAGGTCTTTGAAAAACCTTTACGGGGTGCCGTCGTTGTCGTGTCAGACTCTTTAGCGGCTGGAAAGCGCAGAGATACATCTGGGAAAGCAATAGTAGAACGCATGAAAGAATCAGGTGTGGAGGTTGTCTCTTTTACGGTGGTTGCGGATGAACAAGAACAGATTGAGCAGGAGCTGCGCAGGTTGCTATCTGAAGGAGTGGATATCGTTTTCACCACGGGAGGAACTGGCGTTGGCCCGCGTGACGTAACTATCGAGGCTGTAAAGCGAATTATTGATAAAGAAGTGCCTGGTATCACTGAGGCAATGCGTACACATGGGTTTGCGCGCACCCCGTGGGCGATGCTATCGAGAGGCATAGCAGGAGTTTCAGGCAACACCTTGATCGTGACACTGCCTGGTTCCACAAGAGGTGTCCAAGAGTCCTTGGATGCTATTTGGCCATCAGTTCTCCACATATTTCCAATGATGTGGGGGGGCGGTCACCCTCGTAGCAAGTGACTAACCGTGGAGGAGTGCCCGATGCATGGAAAAGACGACCTTATCCCATTTGAAGAGGCGATAGACCGTGTCATTAGCGTGGTCGTCCCACTGCCCGTGTGCGAGCTAAGAGTCGAAGAGGCTGTTGGGCTATTCTTGGCTGAACCCGTTGTAGCGGTCGAGAATAGCCCTGCTGCACCCATAAGCGCGATGGATGGCTACGCTATTACGGAAACAGTTTTCAGACAGTTGGTCGAGGAAGGCACTGCAGTTGTGAAAGTGGTGGGTGAGATAGTTGCTGGATGCCCTGGCTTTGATACTGAACCAGCACACAACGAAGTGGTTCGAATATTCACGGGCGCTGTCGTGCCGAAGTGGGCAAAAGCGGTAGTCAAGCAAGAAGATACAACTTGTAGTGGGGAACAGCTTATCATTCAAGCGCACGTGAAAGAGGGTCAATACATTAGGGATGTTGGAAGCGATGTTTTGAGTGGAACGCAGGTTTGCGGACAAGGGGACTTGATCACTCCGCAGGCGGTTGGGCTTTTGTGCTCGTTGGGCATTGAGAGGGTTAGGGTAAGACCGAAACCAAGGGTTGGCATAGTGACAACGGGTTCAGAACTCGTATCACAAGGGAAGATAGAAAGGGGACAGACGCGGGACTCTAATGGCCCTTCCCTTCAAGCAATGGCTCTTGCGTTAGGTGCTAGGGAAGTTATGAGAAGGTGCGTGCGAGACAATCCAGACGAGATCGCCTCTGCCATCGACCAGATTTGCCCACATGTCGATTTATTGGTAACCACTGGGGGGGTTTCTGTGGGTAAATATGATATAGTGAAAAACATCCTTATCTCCCTTGGATTCAAAGAACTTTTTTGGCGAGTTGCTCAACGACCAGGAATGCCGTTATTTGCTGGCGTTAGAGATGGACTGTTGGTGCTAGGGTTGCCAGGAAATCCCGCATCAGCCTTAGCCTCGTTTTTGTGTTATGCGTGGCCTGTGCTAAGACGGCTTCAGGGGGCAAAAACTGAAAGAGTTAGGGCTAAGGCTATTATGAAACGGGAGGCAAAAAAGCAAAAGCGATTTACCGCCATGCTTCGAGGCAGAAGAAGTTTTGATGGAGCGACTATTTTGGTCGAAACCACTGGACCTCAGGAAAGTCATCAACTATTGCCATTTGTAAAAGCTGACTGCCTCATCCTTGGTCCCCCTGATAAAGAGATACTAGAAGTGGGGCTTGAGGTCGAAATAGTTCCTTTCCCGTGGGCTATTTAGTTTGTCAGATAGGACGATTGATGGAGTGGCGTCGCACTAAACTAGAGAAAATGTCGCAAAGTAAAGTATTACGATAGGTTTTGTTGAGAAATGTCAGATTACACTTTGCGTCTTATTGACAATAATGTTGCAAATGGGGCTAAATTCTGTGTGACATGTGTTGGGCTCCTATTTCAGGGAGGAGTTTAGTATGCGATTCTCGCGTAATCCCATTGCTGTTGTTTGTTATGTATTGTTGTTTGCATCATGTCAAGGACCCACTGGAAAACAGGGGCCACCAGGCGAGGCAGGCAAAGATGGGGCGGCAGGCTTGGCATGTTGGGACACCAATCAAAATGGAGTTTGCGATATCGATATCGAAGACTTAACTGGTGACGGTCGTTGCGACGTCTCTGATTGCCGTGGAAAAGACGGGGAACCCGGTGCACCAGGGGAGGACGGAGCCCCAGGGATTTCCTGTTGGGACTTAAACCAAAACGGGTCATGCGATCTCGCATTGGAAGATGCAAACGGTGACGGATTCTGTGACCCTTTGGATTGCAAAGGAAAGGATGGAGAGCCCGGGAAGATCGAAGTGCCAGAAATTCCACCAGAACTTCAAAACATGAACCTAATTGCTTTTCACGCGAGCATAACTGAGGAAACACCTGATTCTTTGTGCCGCACTTGCCACGGCAACATGCGAAACCTCTTCAGTTTGGACCTTTCCATAAAACAGTTTCATGCACGCAAGTTTGAGATCTTGGGTGATACCGCTTGCACTTTCTGCCATGGGTCTGTTGACCTCCTCGAAAAGTCAGGTGCAACCTTGCGTAAGCAGGTTGATGTGACAGCCAAGTGCGCTTCTTGCCACTCTGGCACAGGTGGCTTCTCTGTTTTTTACGGATATTGATGGAGGGAGTGGTATGAAAACTACGCGGAGACAATTTCTGAAGGCGACCGCCATTGCGGGCGGGGCGCTTGCGACGAGCGGGTTTTTCCTGAAGGATGTGTACGCGGTAAATGACGAGATTCACCCTGACCCATCCTATGACGACCCAAATGTTAGAACAATACGAACTGCGTGTATGATGTGTAACGCTGGATGCGGAATTCAGGTTCGTGTAAAAAACGGCGTCGCCTTGAAGATCGAAGGGAATCCGTACTGCCCGCATACGAATGATTACAACGCCAGCGGAACGACGGTAGTCGCATCGGACATTCCTGATCCGGACCATCAGCCAGGTCGCATCTGCGTACGGGGCAATGGAGGCTTGAAGACAGTTTATTCTCCTTATCGTCTAATGACTCCATTGAAGCGAGTGGGGCCCCGTGGGTCGGGTCGCTTCGAGGCGATCTCGTGGAAGCAGGCTATTGATGAACTCGTGAATGGAGGCGTCCTTCCAAACGCCTACGGAACCGGGACATATAACTTTGAAGGACTTTTAGCCATTCGTGGCGACCTAGCACCTTATGCACCTGCTTCGGGTTATATAGATGAGTCCGACACTGCTTATGCTTCAGAGGCTAAAAACGGCGATCCCAAGAATTTTGGCAAGAAGGCGAATCGTTACATGTGGATGCGAGGGCGTGACCAGATCTCCCAGATTACAAAGCGCTTTAATGAGTCATATGGCACGGTAAATCACATCGAGCATTCGTCCCTGTGCAATACGGCTTGGGCAAAAGGGATGAGCCACACGTTCTTCTCGTGGCACGAAGGGAAGTATCTTTATGCGAGAGCAGAACTGACAAATGTGAACTTTCTTGTGTTACTTGGGACGAACCCTTGTGAAGCTAATGTTGGAACCCCGTACTGGATCAGGAAACTCACTGATTTGAAAGCGAAAGGCGGGAAAATCGTGTATGTGGACCCGTTCTACACACCTACTGCAAAGCTTGCCGATAAGTGGATACCAATAAGGCCTGGAACCGATATGGCATTCGTATTCGGGCTACTAAGACACCTGATCGACAACGGGCTTATCAATATGGAATATGTCAAAGTGGTTGGGCCACATTTACTAGGAAATACTTATAAGAACTGGACAGGCGCTTCTTACCTCGTAAAGATTGAGCATGGCCACGAGGAGGGTTTCTTGAGCGACAAAGAGGCAGGACTTGGTGTTTTGACTTCTCTTTACGAACCTATCACAAATAAACAGGCTTCAGTTATTAAAGTCAGAGACGCCTCAAGGCTTCCTGACAAGGGGATGATCAGGATTGGCAATGAGTTTATCTATTATTCGCAGAAGGTAAGTCAGGGTGATTATTGGGAGCTAAGTGGTTGCAAAAGAGGGATTGACTCTTCACCTAGCTTTGCACCTCAAGATGCTGAAGTGCTGGTTCCTTATGTGGTGCATGCAGGTGGTGAGTTTAAACGATACTTTGAGGTGTCATCCATCGAAGAAGTGGATGCCGAGTACGAAGGCACAGTGAACGGACACGAAGTAAAGACCGCGTTTAGGTTATTGGTGGAGGAGGCAACGAGCCGAACGGTGGAAGAGTGGGGCGAGTTGTGTGGAGTTGATTCAAATACTATTAGAGAAATAGCAACGGAGTTTGTTGCCCCCCAAAACAGGTCGTGCCTCGAAGCATATCGTGGGGCGTTTGGACATACCCACGGACAGATGACCCAGGCTTTGGTCAATATCTTTAACGCTCTGACTGGACGGGTGGATCGGGTTGGTGGGTATTGCGTTTCTAAGCGATTCAATGTCAAGGACCCGGCTCGGGCTGTTAAAACTATGGGGGATGACTCTGTCAAACTCACAAGTGGGGTTCGCTTCGACCGCGCCGGAGCAAAGTATGAAGGGGTCCTTCCTAAACCCACTAGAATGTGGTATCCGCTTGCCTCGGTCGTTACCCAAGAGGCAATTGTCAGTGCTGCGCAGGGCTATCCTTATAGGTGCAAAGCTATCGCGTTTTACTGCCATGATCCTGTATATACCACACCAAATAGCACTCCAGTGGTTGAGGCTCTATTAAAACACGACGAAAACGGTGAATATGCCATTCCATTGTTGTTCTCTTATACACTGTTTTTAGATGAAACCGCTGCGTTGTGTGATTATGTGCTACCTGACTCATCCTAT
>Ga0197143_1002277_pt1 | contig 14459 bp, 17 predicted proteins | sample GBS70_MetaG_FD_148603 | JGI IMG/M metagenome (GOLD analysis project Ga0197143, IMG submission 148603) | Sediment microbial communities from Great Boiling Springs, Gerlach, Nevada, United States - GBS 70_MetaG | ecosystem: Environmental > Aquatic > Thermal springs > Hot (42-90C) > Sediment...
TCACTAAATCCGGGAGAGCCTGGGCGGTTACCCCCTCCTCTTCCTGCACGACTATAGGTGTCGGAGTAGGCCGGGGTGGGGAGCTTTCCGTGGGCAAGTTTAGGGTAAGGGCAAGTAAGGTTAGGGCAAGGAAGGTAAAACCTACTCCAACGAAGATGAGGACTTTCCGCATTTTGCCCTCCTTAACCTTGGATTATCCTTCCCCTGAGCCATCGGAGGGTTAGAACCAGAAGGGCAAGCATTGCTCCACCGCTGAGGAGCATAAGGCCAGTCCAGCCTGTGGTAGCGAGGGAAGCTGGGGCAGGGGTTGGAGTTGGCGAGGGGGTAGAGAAGGGGCTTAGAGTAGGGGTAGGAGTTGGAGTGCCGGGAAGCGGGGTCGGAGAAGGCGTGCCTGGAGGCAGGAATGGGGTTGGGGTAAAAGTTGGTGTGGGTATAGGAGTAGTTCCGGGAGGAGGCGGGGTAGGAGTAGGCGGTGGCGGTGACGTTGGGGTTGCTGTGGGGCGAGGAGGGGCAGGGGTTGTGGGCCAAGGTATTGGAGTTACGGGGCGAAAGGTTGGGGTAGGAGTGGGCGTAGGAGGGGTCGGAGTTGGGGAGGGGGTGGGGGTTATGGTAGGAGTTGGGGTTATGGTAGGGGTTGAGGTTGGGGTAGGGGCCAGGACGGTGAAGTTTGCGGTGTCAAAGTAAGTGGTGGAGTTTACGGTGACCTCAGCCCGGATGGTGTGAACCCCTGGGGTGGCGGTTATGGGCACAGTGAACGAAGCGCTGAACCGCCCGAAGCTGTCGGTCACAGTAGAAGTGATTACGTCCGTATCCCATTTTATGGTTATGGTGCTTCCGGTAGGGATGGTATAGGTTTCCCCGCTTACTCTAACCAAGGTTCCGGGTACCCCCTCGGAAGGGTAGACGGAGGTAATGACCAAAGCCGGTTGAGGGGTTGGGGTAGGCCTAGGAGTCGGTTCGGGGGTGGGGGTTCCTTGAGCGAGGGAGGATTTCACCAAGAGGAAAGCAATGGCTAAAGCTGAAAGGCTTGCTGCAAGGATAATAAGCCAGAACAATTTGCTCCTTTTCATTTTCATCACCTGTTAGAATCTCCTGCGCCAGTCAGCCTGGACTTCGTGGACGCCGTTTAAGCATCCTCCGCCCACGTATACTCCCCATGGGGCGGAGGCTGGCTGGCCGTTTTCTATAACCTGAAGCCACCACCTCCCATCGGAGAGGGCAGAATAAGGGATGTAAAGGGAGTAAATCCCATCGGCATCAGAAGGGCCAGCCATGACCGAATGGCCCGCTTCGTCCCAAATTTTAACGTAAATTCCGGCCAGGGGCAAGCCGTGGGCACCCCATATTGTGCCGTGAACCCCACGCCAAGCGCAGTTTGTCCGCACACCCCAGTTTATGGGTTCATAAGGTGGAGGAGGTGTTGGAGTCGGGGTAGGGGTTGGAGGGCGTGGGCGTGGGGTGGGCGTGGGGGTGAAAGTGGGGGTAGGGGTTGGAGTAAAGGTTGGAGTAGGAGTTGGGGTTGAAGTAGGGGTAGGGGTTGGGGAAGGGGTAAATGTGGGGGTAGGGGTCCAAGTTGGGGGGAAGGTTATCACGGCTATCGGCCCTTCAGGGGTAGGTTGGGCTGTAGGACGAGAAGAGGGGGGAGGAAAGGGGTTGATTGGGACGTAGGGGTCAATGAAGATGATGAGGTAGATTCCTCCAACCAAAAGGCTCAGCATAAAGAAGAACAGGGCAAGACCTCTTAATAGGGCATCGCTTACTCTCACCCTTCTAAGCATCGTTTTCCTCCTTATTCTGCCTCGTAAGCAAAGGTTCGGGAGCTATCAAGGAAGATGAGCTTTGGTGTGTGGCTTTCTTTCACCTCGGCTACGATTTTGTCCAGCGGTGCATTCGGGTATAGGCCAAGCAGGGCATAGTATGCTTTGAGGGCTGCTATTTCGGACCAGGCCCTTTCGGCCTCGGAGGATTTGGGGAGGGATACAGCTTGCTCGGCATATATGGCGAAGAGTTCGCTGTAGGAATTGGCCATTTCTTTCTCTATGATGGGCGCATCCACTTCCCACTCAGGAACAAGGCTAAGCCCGAACCCCCCCATGGCTATCCGGTATTTCAAGGTAAGCCAGGCTATCTTCTCTAAAAGCCAGCCCACTTTGCGGGGGAGAGATTCCTCAGAGGATATCTTTTCTTGGTAAAGGGCGAGCCTGGCCGAATCCTCGCTTTTGAGTGCTTCCCTCAACGCTTGGAGGTTCTTTTTCGTCGGGGATGAAGCCAAGGTTTGGGCAAGCCTTTCCCTTTCCTCCGAGTTGTAGTTCTCTTCGGGCAGGATGGCAAAATCCTTTGAAAGCGGGACCGGCTGCGCCAATTCTGAGTTTGATTCATCGGGGTTTACATTCTTACCCAGTTTCTGGCCCAAAGCAATCCGCTGGGCTTTTTTAAGGTATGGGCTGGAGCGGACTAAAGCCTCGGCCTGGCGCAGGACGAAAGAGGCCCGCTCTTTTTCTCCCATCTTTTCCAGGCCTTTACCTGTTAAAATAAGAGCCTCAACCCGTTCCAAATCGGAGAGGTAAGGGCTTAGGAGCGCTGTATTGTAGACCTGGCCGTAGGAGATTAGGGCTTTCCGGCGCAGGCCTCTTTCGGCAAAAGCTTGGGCGAGGGAAATCCATCCCCCAAGCCTTTCCTGGTCTTCCAAAGACGTGGAGAAAACTAAGGTCACGTAAGCTGTTTCCAGCTCCCCTTCCTCCATGGCTTTCCTGAAGACTTGGAGGTCGTCATAGCCAGCCAAGGAGAGGAGGGCGATGGATGGTTCTACATCTTTTGGGGAGAAAGCCAGCAGGGGGTCAACCTGGGGGTAGAGGACGAATGGCCTGCTTGTGAGCCAAAGCCTAACTCCCAGGAACAGTACCCCTAAAAGGAAGAAGGAGCCCAAGAAGAGGAGGAACCAGCCCCAAATTTTCTTAATCATCTTAGAAACCTTTGAATGCGAGCGGAGGCTTTCTCTTTCTCCAGCCATTCCTTGAATTTCTGCTCCCGGAACATCCTTTTGGCCTCTTCGGAGAGGGGGTGGTTAGGGTCTTTTTCCAGGACTTGGATTATGTGGTAGCCGTAGTAGCTTTTTATCACTCCGCTTATTTGGCCTGGGGCGAGGGAGAAGGCAGCCTCTTCCAGCTCCGGGGGGAGGCCAGAAAGGCCTTTGGGGAAGAAGCCAAGGTCTCCTCCCAGCTCTCTGGTAAATTCGTCTTTGGAGAACTGGCGGGCCAGGGAAGCAAAATCTTCCCCCTTGCGGAGCCTCTCCTGGATTTGCAGAGCTTCCTCTTGGCTGCTTAGCAGGATATGGCGGGCGTGGACCTGTTCCACAGTTTCAGGAGGGGAAGGGGTAACAGCTTCAAAGAGCTTGAGGCTGAGGAGCTGCAATCTGGTCATTTCCCGGAATTCCTCCATGGTCAGTTCGCTTTGCTCAAGCCAGCGGTTGAAGTTCTCCTCCCCTCCTTCTTGGATGACTTTACGGATGTTCTCCTCCAGTTCCTCCGGAGAAACTTTTACCCCCAACCTTGCCGCCGCTTGCTCCATGATAGCTTGGTCTATTAGCCCTTCCAGGACTTGACGGCGCATTTGCTCCAGCGTTTGGGGGTCGGGCTTTTCACCAGAGGCCTCCATAGCTTTTTGGAGGTGCCTAAGCTGCTTTTCCAGGGCCTCTTGGAAAATGGGCTGGTCGTTGACTATGGCCACCACGTTTGGAGGGATGGGGGTTGGGGATGGGGTTGGGGAAGCTGTGGGAGAGCAAGAAGCCAGCAGTAGGATTGAAGTTAAAATAAAAAATGCAAATCTTTGCATGGCTTAGCTCCGTGCCTGGTTTCGGTTTTTATTATAGCCTCAATGTGAAGAGAGTGCAAAGTTCTTACCCTTGTTGGACCCGTGGCCCATGTTCAAAAAAAGCAGCAAGCCGTTTTACGGCTTGCCACTTTCCCCTAATGCGGGCGGGGGCTATTTTCTTTCAGCTTAGCTCCATACTCTGTCTAAAGCTATGGAATTTTAGCCGGAATCTTGGTCACAATAACCTTCCTATTTGCCTCCACCTCATCTGGCGTCCGCTTGCGGACGAACTCCTCCGTCAAGAAGAGGTCGGCATTCCCATGGCAAGAGTTGCAGGATTCTGTCTGCGGAGTGCGCCGCTGGATGGTGTGTGGAGTGGCGTAGGTCCAGGTCTCCCGGGCGTCAAAGTTTGGCAGCAGATTCTCCCCGTAGTAGGCAAACGTAGTGCGCGCTATCGGGACGTGCCGCACCACTACGTACTCCCAAGGCCGGTCTGGACTCTTTATGGGGTTGCGCCCAATCTTGAAGAGAATCTCTGAGGGCTCCACCTTGAAGTAAGGGACACCTTTGTCGGATAGCTGGACGTGGCAGTTGTAGCAGTGCTTATAGGGTGCGGCATGGCAGACCTGGCATTGCACTTTCTCCAAATGCACCTTGGTGTGATAAGCTACCTTATCTTCTGGACCGCCAATGTTTTCATGGCATCCCTTTTGAGTGCAAGATGGGTCTGGTGGGCCATCGTAACGGTGGTTGAAGACCCCCAAGGCCCCATGCATCTGGTCACCGGTGTGGCAGGCGAAGCAGGACATTCCGCCGGGGTTGAAGTGGACGTCGGCCGGGACCGGTTTGCCGTCGGCGGTCTTGTTCAAGCCTTTGTATTCATCGTTAACCCGTGTGCCGTGGCAGGCGGTGCAAGTCAGGTTCATTGGCGGAATCTTCTTGAACTCGTGCTTGTTCAAAAGGCCACCTTCATGCAAATCTGGCCGGCTTACGTGACATTGACCACAGGAAGAGTGGCACTGGTCGCAGTGATTGTCAAAGGCAACCATTAACTTATCCCAGTGCTCCTCACTGCTGCGGGCCCGTAGCACAGTATAGTAGCCCGCCAGGGTCACATGCAAGCTTTTCTGATAGGTTTCCACGATAGACTTATGGCATAATGCGCACCTCTGAACTGGGTCGGGGTCCCTGACAATGCCCTGATGGGCCTCTTCCATATCCATTGTCCCGCCGACGCCCCCATGGCAGGCGATGCAACCCAAGTCGGCGTGCGTTTTGCTTAAAGCTTTGTCATCCAAGAAGACCTTCTCCCAAGCCTCCAACGGAGGCAATTCGCCCCCTCAGCCCTCCCCCTCGGAGAGGTGCTCTACCTCTTCCGGCTCCTTCGCCAGCGCTTTAAGGGCCTCTTCATCAGTATGGCAGGCAATGCAAGTGCTATTGTCCGCTATAGGGGTTGGAGTCGCCTTAGGGGGTACTGGTTTAGTAGCGGGGGTAGGGATAGCAGGAAGCATTGGGCTGGGCGGAAGAGGGGTGATCTCCGGCCGAGCAAGGCAAGAAACCAGTATTAGCCCCAGCAGTCCGCCTAAAAAGCGCAAAATTCCCTTTCGCACGATTACACCTCCCCCATAAGTAAACCCATACTTTTAGCAATGGCAAGTTTTTGAAGTTGGGGACTTCCACAGGGTAATACCTGCGGAAGTCCCCGCATCTGCTACGGCTATGGCAACGGGTGCGGCTCAGTCTCAATTGGGTAGTCGGGGGCGGTAGCTACGTCGTAGCGGGGCTGAGCCAGCACCTCATCCTTATCGGTCCAGCCCATCATCCCGTACTTAAGGTTGACCACGTTGTAGCCCAACAGGAGCAACGCTGTGCTAGCAGCTTGGCCGGTGTGCCCAGTGTAACAGTAAACCACGATAGGCTTATCGGGAGGATAATGGGCCAGATTTTCCAGCTTTGCCACTTCTTTCCAGAAGACGTTGTAGGCGCCTTTGATGTGACCCTTGGCATAGTCCTCGGGCTTGCGGACGCTCAAGATGAACGGGTCATTGGTGGGGTCACCATCGGTTAGGTTCTCATAGAGCTTGCTTGCATCAATGACCGGAGTCCATTTGGGGATTAACTCCTGAGCGCGAGCCAAGACGATCTCTACCGGGTCGGTTTTGCCGGTCTTCCAAGACGGATAAGCGTATTTTTCAGTCAGCTTATGAGGCTCCATCTCCACCGGGTAGCCCGCAGGCCCGGTGTAGCGAGGCTGCCCCAGTGCCTGGTCGTTCTTTGTCCAGCCCATGAAACCGAACTTTAGGTTGACTGCGTTGTAACCAAGGAGCATCAAGAGTGTAGCCGCGACCTCTCCCGTGTGACCGGTATAGCAATAGACTACGATCTGGCGATCTTTGGGCAGTTTAGCTAAAACCTCGCTCTTTATGATCTCCTTCCAAAAGACGTTGTAGGCGCCTTTGATGTGTCCCTTTGCGTAATCTTCGGGCTTGCGGACGTCAATAATGAAGGGATCGTTAGCGGGATCGCCGTCGGTCAGGATTTCGTAGAGCTTGCTTGCATCAATAACTGGGGTCCACTTTGCGAACTTTTCGGTTATGTGGTTTGCCAAAAGCGCAAATTCGTCCACAGGCACTGGCGTAGGTGTTGGTGTTGGTGGTACTGGAGTAGGCGTTGGCGTTGGTGGCACTGGAGTAGGCGTAGGCGGCACTGGAGTAGGCGTCGGCGTGGGCACGGGCGTCGCACAGCCTGCCAGTAGCACGGTGATAATTGTTAAGGCAATTACCGCAAAGCTGAACCAGCGTTTCATTTTTACCCCTCTTTTTCACAGATTTTTATTTTCTCCACCCTGCCGGGGTATGGCAGCGCTCACAGTTATCATCCCCGAAGGTGTGGGGACGTTGGTGGCAGTCGCTGCAGACATAACGCAATCCCCTGAAGTTGGGCTTCTTGTGGCAATCAAAGCAGGCCAATTCCGCATGCCCTCCGGTCAATTCCACCGGATGGACTGCCAGCTTGACATTGCTCCAAGTTCGGGTAGAGCGATGGCATACCTCGCAATCAAGCACGATGTCATGGGGAATTATGTGGCACCCAGAACACTTCAGCCGTTCCGGGGGAACGTTTTTCGCCTGGTGGCAATCTATACAGTAGGCTGCCAAACCCTCATGAGAAGCAAGAGGCTTTTCTCCATGGGCTACCGGTCCGTGGCAGTTGCTGCAGGCACAAACTTCCCAGCCTTCCCGGATTCCCCTCAGGATTCTCTCATGTGGCGTATGGATGTGCTTTTCGGGAATATCAATCCGCACGTTGCTGTGGCAATGAAGGCAAACCTTTGCTGCTTCTCGGTAATCAGAGGGATTAGGAACAAGCCCTTGATGGGCCAAAGCCACATCTTGGGTGTCTTCTGTTCCCCCGTGGCAGGTGACACATCCCAAGCGGCCGTGAGTGGAGAAGATTTCCGCCGGGTCAATCCAGAGCCGTTCCAGTTCCGCCGTATCAGTAACAATTTGGCTAAGCTTCTCCCAGTTGGTGTGGCAGAAGATACACTCCCAAGATTGAAGGGCCCGATAGTTTAATAAAACAGGGGTTGGAGTCGGCTTTGGCTGCTCCATAATTTTCTGAATCAGCGGCTCCATTGCTACACCGACTCCGACAATTGCTAACACCAAAGCGAGAGTAACAGGAATCACAATCAAACGATTAACCATTAACCCCTCCTATAGAAATGCTGGCACTCCACTGACCAAGATTAGATACCTAAGGAACAGGCCAGAAAGCAAAATACTTATCCCCGAACTAAGGCCCGATACCAGCATGTGCCAGCCCAGGCCGGCGGCGTAGATATGGCCTACTAAAGGGAAGACAATGGCCAGCAGGATGATGAAGATCCAGAAGACAGGGGCGTGCTGGCCTAATACAATCTGTCTGGCCGATTCTGCAGCTGCCCCACCTTCGCCGAAGGCGTGCAGGAGAAGATGGCTGATCAGGAGGGCCTCGGCAATAATTAGCGCCAGGTGAATCAGGTGTGTCCGGCGGCTATATGGGAATCGCCCACCAGCAAAAAGCGTCGCGATAATGTCCACCGTCAGAGCATCCGCTGTAGAGAGTGCGGAGACCAGGAATAGCAGAGGCATCAGCGGGAAATGGACCCCAGGGAAAAGAGGGGTGGACCAGAAGGGTATGGCTGGGCCAACCGCGCTCAAAAGCACACCAGTATAGGTTGCTACGCCTATGGCCAATACGGCTCCAACCCCGGCAAAGATCCGTTTGGTCCGGCGAAGGGGAAGGTTCCATAGGAAAGATGTCCAACGCAACCAACGGCGGTCTTTAAGCCACTGGCGAGCCTTTGGGAAAATGTCCAAAAACTCCAGAAAGCCGTAGAGCAAGGAGACAGGGATGAACGAGGTTAACAGCCAAACGCCCCAGGTCATCGCGGAAGAGAAATTAGCAAACAAGAAGAAAATGCGCCAGGGTTCCCGCCGACCAGCTCCGAGGTCAAAGATGAGTAAAAGGGTGCCCAGGATAAGAAGAGGGCCAGAAACTGTTGCTCCAGCCAAAGTGATGGGAAAGAAATCATGCCGTTCTCGGTCTTTATAGAATTCAAATAACACAGCGATTAGCAATGAGCCTGCACTCAGACCACCCAGGAAGAGGTAAATTGCTACAAGCCAACCCCATGCTGTCTGCATTGCTCACCTCACTCTTCTTGCATGATGTAGAACAGAATGGATGGCTCAGTACCAAACTCGGGGTGGAGGGGTTTAGCACGGCCCGAAGCTATAAGTTGGGCTACCTCACTCTGAGGGTCATCAGCACGGCCGAAGATACGGGCGCCAGGAATGCAGGCTTCTACGCAAGCTGGGAGTCCTCCACCCAGAACCCATGGCAAACAGAGCCAACACTTATCCGCCACGCCCCGTTCCTCATCGTAAACACGCGCCTGGTAGGGGCAGGCCTGCATGCAATACCTGCAGCCCACGCATAGCCGCTCGTCAATCAGCACCACCCCATCCTCTCGCCGGTAGGTGGCATTGGTAGGGCAGACGGTAGCGCAGGGCGGCTTAGCGCAGTGCTGGCACTGAACCATGAGGAACCACCTATTGCGCTCGTTACCTTTAACGATACGGCGGATATAGCTCAGGCCCTCGGGGAGTTTGTTGCGCAGGCGGCAGGCCTCTATGCATGCTCCGCAGCCTGTGCATTTAATAGTGTCAATGATTAGGGCGTAGCGGGCTTTCGGACCCTCTTCTGCTGAGGAGGCTTCTTTCTTCAACAGGGGCACACCCGCAACAGCCACAACGCCGGCTGCAGCCGCTAAGCCCAAAAACCGGCGACGCGAGATATTGACTGGCATTGCTCCTCCTATTCAGGCTTGAATAGTAAAGGCTGTATCTTCAAAGTGAATTATACCACAGCTTTATGCAGGTGTCAAGTTTCATCAAGCCTGAATAGTTTGGCTCTGAGCAGGTCTTGGTGATATAATAATTGTGGAGGGGCCAATGGCGAACGAAATTCCAACTCTGACCACGAACGACCTTTTAGTTCTGGGTTTGCTCCTGGACCGGCCGATGCACGGATACGAAATCCTCCAGCAAATCCGGGCGGCGGGTGTAGACCTTTGGCTGCCAATCAGCCCGGCGGCAATATACTACACCCTATCCAAACTCCACCGCTGGGGGCTGGTGTTGGAAACCCGCGCCCGCGGGGAAGGACCGGAGCGAAGCATCTACCACCTGACTGAACGGGGGAGAGAGGCTTTCTTGGCCGGGATGGAAAGAGCTTTGGCTTCCCAAGAGCCTACCCGGTTTGAGTACGGCCTGGGGATATTATTGCTCAACAAAATCCCCCAGGAGCGCGCCCTGTCACTTTTAAAACAGCGACTGGAGTTCCTCCGCCAAAGAGAGGAAGTGATCGCTGAGGCCCAAAGGCGGACCAAGGGAGACCCCTCACGGTGTGCTGTCTTCACCTATGCGGCGGCTTGCACTCGGGTGGAACGGGAATGGCTGGAAGGACTGATACATCACTTACAAGGAGAGGAGGTTCAGGAATACCGAGGCTTGATGCTCCTGCGGGGCGACTTGCGCGATTTCCACCTACCTGAGCTTATCAAACTCATCGCCTCTGGCGGCCACAGCGGCACCTTAACCATCACGGATGGCTCCTCAGTGCGGACTATCTCCTTCCAGCAAGGGCGCCCGGTCTGCGCTACCTCCTGCCGGCCCGAAGGAGTAGTGCAAGACCCCACCCAGGTTCTAAATGATATCTACGACCTATTCCGCTGGCAGGAGGGGGCATTCACTTTTGACCAGCGTATGGGCCCACAAGAAGGTTGCTTACTACTCCAGATGAGCGCGGAAGAGTTAATCTTATCCGGTGCGCGCTGGATGGACAACTGGGCCATCATCCAAAAAGTAATCCCGTCCTCAGAAATGATTTTTGAGCGCCAAAGCGAAATCTCCTTAGACGGGAGCTTGGAGCTTACCCCGGAAGAGAAGCAAGTCTGGCAAGCCCTGGATGGAGTGCGGAATGTATCAGAAGTAGCTCAGACTTGCGGACTGACGGAATTTGAGACCAGCAAGATTCTCTACGGCCTCTATGAAGCCGGCCTAATCCGCCCCGGGGATGTGGATAAAATCCGCTTGCGCCGAGCATTCCGGGAGTTCGCCGAGCTCCTCTGCCAAGCCACGAAACCGTACCGAGCCTCCCCCACTGATTTTACCTGTGAAGAAGAGGTCAACCGCCGAGCGGCTAACCTGCCAATACGATTCAACTTCAGCCGGATTGAAGACCGGACTGAGCCCGCTCTGCCGATAGATAAACTGGCAGAGATGTACCGACGCTTCCTGCAAATTCAGCAAGAAGTGGTGCAGGAACGCTTCGGCGAACCCCTTCTCCGCCAATTGCTCCGACAAACAATGGCTCAAGTTAACCCCTCTCTAATGGAGACGCTCCGAAGGTATCGTTTGATTCCTCCTTCCTTTTAGGCCTCTGCCAACGCATTTCCCTACCAAAGCTTCTATTGGCAAATTGACTATTGACAAATTGCAAATAATGTAGTATAATTGCTTTGCAAGCTGAACAAGGAGGGTGAAAATGCACCGCAGAGGTTGTGGGTGGCATTGGCAAGGGTGTTCCCGGCGGGCGGTGCGGTTTCTGGAGCCTGCGCTGCTACTTCTACTGCACCATGGCCCCGCCCATGGCTACACCCTCCTGGAGCAATTGGGATCCTTCGGCCTGGGAGAGTTTGACCCCACTGTTGTCTATCGGGCGTTGCGAGAGATGGAGAAGCAGGGTTGGGTGGTCTCCGCGTGGGACCGAGAGCATACCCAGGGACCACCCCGGCGCGTCTACCGCCTGACTCCCCTGGGGGACGAAGTGCTCCGGTTGTGGGTCCAAGACCTGGAGGAAACCCGCCGAATAGTGGAGGATTTCCTAAAGGCCTACTATCAGCATGTAAAAGAACATCCAATGGAGGAGGAAAAATGAAAATCGCAGCTGTATCCGACGACGGCGTGACCATCAGCCAGCATTTCGGTCACGCTCTGCTCTATATGGTCATTAAAGACGACGCAGTGCAGGCTTACCTGAAGTGCAAACTGGAATACCATCCGGAGCGGTTACATTGACGGAATAAGGAGCATGACCTATGGAACAATTGACACATTTCGCCCCTCAGGAGCAAAGCGCTTTCCTGGCTTACCAGCGGGACGAACTGACCGAACACCACATCTACACCCGCCTGGCCCGGAGAGTCCGGTCGCCAGAGAACCGGGCCATCTTGGAACACATCGCAGCGGATGAACTGCGCCACTCCCGTTACTGGGAACGCCTCACCGGGCAAGAAGTCCGCCCCGATTGGCTTAAGGTTTGGTTTTACACCCTGGTTGGGCGGATTTTCGGCTTCACTTTTGCCGTCAAGCTTATGGAGCGCGGGGAGAAAGGAGCGCAGGATAACTATGCCCGGATAGAGGGGGCCCTCCCCGATGTTAAGGCCATTGTCCAGGAGGAGAAAGAGCATGAGGAAGCCTTGCTGGCGATGCTGGACGAGGAACGGCTGCGTTACACCGGCTCCATCGTCTTAGGGCTGAACGATGCGCTGGTAGAGCTTACTGGTGCATTGGCAGGGCTAACTTTCGCCCTGCAGAACACCCGCCTAATCGCAATGACTGGCGCTATCACTGGCATCGCCGCTGCCCTTTCCATGGCGGCATCTGAGTATCTTTCCACCCGCGCCGAAGGCGGAGAACGGGAACCAACCCGCGCCGCTTTCTACACCGGCTTGGCCTACACCTTCACTGTCCTGGCTCTTATCTTCCCCTACTTGATTCTGAAAAATTACATCCTCTGCCTGGCGGCAACCCTGGTAGTGGCGGTCCTCATCATCGCTTTCTTTAACTACTACATCTCCGTAGCTCGCGACCTCCCGTTCCGGCGGCGTTTTCTGGAGATGGCGCTCTTGAGCTTGAGCGTAGCAGCGGTCAGTTTCGGCATCGGGGTCCTCCTGCGCACTGTGTTCGGGGTGGAAATATAACAGGGAAAGGAAGTGAGTCCGATTAGAGGCTGGCACCATTGGGGTGGTTGGCGTCATAGTTGGCGCCACTTGCGTTGCGCCCCGGTCGTGCTGGGCTGGGCCTGCTGGGGCTGTCCTCCGCCCTGGGCTGTTCCGCTCACCCGCGAGAAGGAAATAGAGATGCTGCGGGAAGAGGCGGAATGGCTGAAGGAGCAACTGGAGGCGGTCAACCGACGCTTGGCCGAGTTGGAGAAGGCTGCTGGGTAAAGTCGTCCGTCTTTGGCCTTTGGCCAATTGTCGGCCCCTGCCGACCTGGATAAAGGCGTAAAAACGGAGCCTTGCCCCGAGGCCTCAGGGTGAGTAAGTGCGAAGTGCCAGAGCAATATCTACGCTGGCTAAGAGATTGCCTCACCGCCTTTGGCGGCTCGCAATGACATCCCGACCCGCTATTGCGCTACCCGCCTATAGGCCACGCCTTGAGGGGCTTGCAATGACCTTCCGGAAAAACTTTCAGGTAGCTGGAGGAGCCTTCGTTTATTAGCGGGTCATTGCCCTGAGGAAGCTTTTACTCCCTAAGAGGAACCAGCGTGGCTGGCTCAGGAGCAGAGGGACAACGGCTTTCACGAAATCGTCCCGAGGGTGCGCAGCTAAAATCCTGAGGCTTCGGGCATTGAGCAGTTTGAGTAGCAAATTGTAATCTTCATCGGAAAAGGTGTCCAGGAGGCGACGGAGCCAAGCGTGCAGTGAAAGCTCCCGCTTCAAGGCCTGCCAGGTATCTCCTACTTTGACTCCTCCTGAGGAAGGGATGAGCGCAGAGGCCCCCCTCAATCCGGTTACTACCCCTCCCACTGTGGTATTCTTCATATGCCCAGCTGCATCCCCTACCAAGATTGCCCTCTTTTTTCCCCTGCCAACAACCATATCGGTCCCTGGGAGATAAAGGGGGACAATGGCTGCTTGGAAAGAGGATGGTTCCCAAGAATGAGAGGAGAGGAAATCTTCTAAGCTTCGGCGTGCTTCCTCCATGCTATCGGCCACAAGGCCCACTACCCCCAAAGTGGAACTCTCAGGAATAAGCCAAACGAAAAAGCGTGTCCGGTTACGGTCAAACCAAACCTGCACTTTATCCGGAGGAATGGGCTTTGGGAAATTGACCTTGGCTTGAATTACTGCCACCAGAGGCAAAGCTTTACGGCCCAAAAGGCGGCCTACGATGCTTTCAGCCCCATCGGCCCCGATAACCGTTGATGAGGACACAGCTTTATAGCCTTCGTCTGTTCGGAAGCGCAACAGGAGCCTTCCACCTTCTTCTTCCAAACCCTCAACGCGATGGCCCCAATGGATTTTCACCCCTGCTTCCAAAGCCTGGCGCATTAGGAGCCCGAAGAGCTTGCGGCGCTCTACCACCAAATCCGGCTCCTTGAGGGTGACAGTAGCCGATGCGCCAGCCGAGATAAGCTCAAACTGCCATACCCTATTGATTATGACCTCGTCGGGTGGAAAATCCAAGACCTGCAAGAAATACGGCGTAAGGATTAGGGTGCGAGGGGCAGGGTTTAAAGAAGGTTCAGCTTCGTAAATGTGGACTTCAAACCCCTTTCGGGCTAAGCGATAAGCGGCGTAAAGGCCAGCTGTGGACGCTCCTATAACATGCACCTTTCTTTTCATTTCGCTCCCCTTAAGGAATGATGAACATAGTGCCGGTGGCCTCAGCCACGAGGTTGCCATTTGGGTCCCGTGCTTCGGCCTTAGTCACGATAAACCTACCGCCCTCGCGGGCTAACCAAGCCTTAACCGAAAGGGTTTGTCCTACTTTGGCTGGCCTGCGGAAGCGAACTTCAAGCTTACCTGTAACAGTCTTTTTCCCGTTGAAGATAGCAGCCCAGCCCATGGCTTCGTCCAGGATAGTGCTCAGTATTCCCCCATGCACGACTCCTGGCCAGCCCTGGTATTCGGGCCCGGGGGTAAACTCGCAGAGGGCCACTCCTCCTTCATCCCTGAACTTAAGCTTTAGGCCGATGGGATTGCTCTTCCCGCAGCCAAAGCACTTATCGTAATCAGGCAGAACTTCAAAGCGCAAGGCCTCGGCTCCCATTGCCCCTCCTCGCAAGTTAGTCACTGAATTTTAGCAAGGCTTCCC
>Ga0197143_1002278_pt1 | contig 14452 bp, 18 predicted proteins | sample GBS70_MetaG_FD_148603 | JGI IMG/M metagenome (GOLD analysis project Ga0197143, IMG submission 148603) | Sediment microbial communities from Great Boiling Springs, Gerlach, Nevada, United States - GBS 70_MetaG | ecosystem: Environmental > Aquatic > Thermal springs > Hot (42-90C) > Sediment...
TTGCTAAAGGAACAATCGTTTATGACTTTAAGTTCACAGACATTCAATCCAGAATAAAAGCGGCAAAAAAAATTGGGGAACTATATGCGGTTAACGTAAACGTTTTTCAAATTAAAGAAAAAATCTTTGCCGTGTACTTCTGATTTAAAATTAACCTAATGAAGAAGAATATCTTAATAATTTTTACCGGCAGCGGAAAAGGGAAAACGACGGCTGCTATCGGTCAGGCTCTTCGCTATCTTGGCGCTGGCAAAAGAGTGCTGGTTGTACAGTTTTTCAAACCCGGCACCTCCGGAGAAATAACGATGCTTAAAAAGCTTGGAGTTAAAGTATTTGCAGACCCTGAGTCAAAGTTGCCGGTAGATTTAAGCAACGATGCTCTCATCAATAGACAGCTTGAAATTCTTGGACAGGCAGAAATGGCTGCTCTAAAATACCAAGCCTTTGTTCTCGATGAATTTAATTTACTTGCTTCATCACCACTAATTGACAGACAGCGCTTAAAAAACTCCCTTTATCTTTTTCTTAATTACGGCGACACAATAGCTACCGGGCGCAATGCGCCTATCTGGCTGATTAGAATGGCTGACACAGTCTCAAAGGTTGTTGAGGTTAAGCACCATCTCCAGGCAGGTATCGATGCTATTAAAGGAAGGGAATACTAAAAAACGTCCCAGGATACTGATAATTTCAGGCATTGACCCAACAGGGGCTGCCGGTTTCACTCTTGATGTTTCCCTGGCAGCTTATATGGGCGCAGCAGTATCCGGTGTTCCAACCTGCCTTGTTGCCGAAAACTATCGAACCGTTAGTGATTTGCAGCCAGCCAGAGTAGAGGTTTTTGTCAGATCAATCGAACTTTCTCTTGAAGAGGGTAACTTTGCAGCTGTCAAAATCGGACTTATTCCAGTCGCGCTTATCGAACCGCTTATAAATACGATTTCGGCTAACCGCTCAAATTTTGGTAAAGTAATAGTTGATCCTGTGCTTTTTTCATCCAGCGGTTTTGTATTTCACCAGAGTAACGCAATTGAATTTAAAAAAATATTAACCATTGCTGATCTGCTAACTCCTAATTTAGAAGAGTTTAAGACAATCTTTAAAGGCAAAGAAACTGATACAGACGAACTTTTGAGAACATCAGGTGCTTCGATCTTAATAACTTCTTTCAGGAAAACCAGCAATTTCATATACAACCTTTTAATTAGCAAAGATACAAAAATCCTCTTTAAAACAAAACGTTTTCCCTTTGAGGTAAGGGGGACAGGCTGTGCCCTTTCAACCCTTATTGCCTGTTATTCGGCTTATGGCTGCGAAATTGATCAAGCTGTTAAAAAAAGCATGAGTACGCTAAATAAATTGATTAAGAAGGCAGAACCCCTGCCTGGAAAAAACCTAAAAAGAATCGTCTTAGGGTAAACGGGTTAAATTACGATTTCAGCTTTTCCTGCTTTGAGGCACCTGGTGCAGACGTAAGCTTTTTTTACCGAACCATCAATGCGGATATTTACTTTTTTAAGATTGGGCAAAAATTTCCTTCTGTTAACCTTATGAGAATGACTTATTTGATTGCCAAATACTGTGCCTTTGCCGCATACCTCACATCTTCTTGCCATTTTTTCCTCCATACAGGAAAGAGTGTAAAAGAAACGATAGCATTTTATAACTTCACAGTTAAAATATCAACAAGATTTTAGCTAAACATGCTATTATTCATGAGGTGATAGCTAATGAAAACAAAATACGGTCAGATAATCGTTGGACCAAAGCTTATCTCCCAGATCGTTGCTAGGGCAGCTCTTGAAAGTTACGGTATTGTTGCCCTTGCGGGAGGGTCTGTAAAACAGCGTTTGGTTTCAATTTTTAACCGCGATGCCATTCCGCCAAGGTCAATCGAGATCAAAAAAGCAGACGATTTGCTGGATTTAAGAATTCACGTGATAGTGGAATATGGTGTAAACATCCCTGAGGTTACAAAAAACCTATCTGAAAGAATAGCCTACGATGTTCAGCACTTTACAGGATTAAAAACAAGGAGTATTGAAATTGTTATTGAAGGAGTGAAAAGCTAAAAATGCCCCTTACAGCCCTAAGAGCAGACAGTGTGACCTCGTTTCTTATAAGGGCAGCCGAATATATAAAGCTATCCGAACAGGAAATTAACAATCTTAATGTCTTTCCTGTTCCCGATGGAGATACCGGAACAAACATGCTTTTAACTTTAAACTCTGTGGCGGCTGCTCTTGAAACCCTTAAAACAGATTCTTTTGCGGAAATTGCAGAAACAGCTACTAAAGCCGCTTTGCTTGGTGCACGCGGCAACTCGGGTGTCATCCTATCCCAGATAATCAAAGGCTTTTTTCTTCCCGTAAGAGAAAAATCCCTGAATGAAATTGATGCTCGCACGCTTATTGAATGCCTTGAAAAAGCCCGAATAACTGCCTATAAAGCTGTTAAAAAACCGGTTGAAGGAACGATGCTTACCATAATCAGGGCTGCAGCCGAATCCGTACAGCGGCTGAAGCGAAATCGCAAGCTAAAACTGGAAACAGTAGCTGAAGAAGCATTTAGAGCTGCCACTGCTGCACTTCAGAAAACCCCTGAAATGCTCGACATTTTAAAGCAGGCAGGAGTGGTGGATGCAGGCGGGCTTGGACTGGTAAAGATAATCGAAGCACTTCTGGATACGATAAACGAAAGGCCGCTGCAAGAAAGTCAGGGTGTATTAAAGCAATCGGCTGATGTTGTTTTCAGCAGCATACCCGAAGAGGACATCAACTTTACCTATTGTACCGAACTTCTTATTAAATCGGACCTCATAAACACAGAGGCAGCTATAGAGTACCTGAATCAGCGGGGAGATTCCGTGCTTGTTATCAGGGACATGGATATTGTAAAAATTCATGTGCACACCGATATACCGCTAGAGATTCTAAATCACTTTAATAGCATGGGCGAAATCATTGATGTAAAGATAAACAACATGAAAGCGCAGACGGAAGAAGCTAACAAAAACCGCAGATTGCAGGTTGAAAGGCAAGAACACAAAAAGGATGTTGCATTGGTTGCGGTAGCTCAGGGTAGCGGGTTGATTGATATCTTCAAATCCTTAGGTGTTGATGAGATAGTTGAAGGCGGTCAGACAATGAATCCTTCTTCCAGTGAGATTCTTGAAGCAATCGAAAAAGCACCCTCTGATCACGTTCTGGTTCTTCCTAACAACAAAAACATCATTCTTGCCTGTGAACAAGCAGCATCCATGACCGGAAAAAAGGTTGAGATCATGCCTACGACCACCATCCAGCAGGGGCTGCAGGCAGTCCTTAATTACAATCCGACACGCACTTTTGAGGAAAACGTAGAGGCTATGAAAGAAGCTCTTGAAGAGGTGACTTCGGTTGCGTTAACGCGTGCTGTGCGGAACTCACATATCAACGGCATCAAAATCGATAAAGGTGACTATATAGGTATTATTGAAGGAGATATTGTCGAGAGCGGTCATAATCTTTCACTCGTACTTGTCAAAACACTTAAAAAAGCTCATGCGGATGAGGCATCTTTTATTACCGTTTTTACGGGTCGTGAAATTACACCGGAAGAACAAGAAAAAATCGCAGCCATTATTGAAAACAATTTTCCTGAGGTTGACTATGAAATAAAATTTGGCGGGCAGGAACATTACCAGTTGTTGCTTGCCATCGAGAGGTGATCAGCTTGGCGTTAAATTGTGGCATTGTAGTTGACTCTACTTTTGATCTGCCAATTTCATTTTATAGAGAGCACGATATTGAAGTGGTTCCCTTAAGGGTAATTTTTCCGGATAAAACAACTTACAGGGAGCACTTTGAACTTTCAGCTCCAGAATTTTACAAAAAACTCAGCCAGGTTTCTGAGGTACCCACCACCAGCCAGCCACCCGTAGGTGAATTCATCGAAGCTTACAAAAAGATGCTTAAACGATATGAATTTGTCCTGAGCCTGCACCTGCCCGAAACATTAAGCGGCACCATGAACTCAGCCAGAACCGCAGCTGAAGAAGTAGACGGGGAAATCTATGTAAAATCTACCATGTCTGTTTCAATAGGGTCTGCCCAGATTTTAAGCAAAATCCTGGAACTCAGAGACACAGAAACCGACAAACAAATTTTCCTTAATAAAATCGACAACCTGGTTGAAAATCATCTGCTTCTGGGTGTGTTGCCTACACTCTACTATCTTGAAAAAGGCGGGCGCATAGGTAAGGCTCAAGCTCTCGTAGGAAGCCTTCTTGACTTTAAGCCACTTCTATGTATCAAAGAAGGAGTCGTAACCCCTCTTGGACGTGTTCGCGGCATGAAAAGGGCATTTAAGGAACTCTACCAGCACATTCTTGATTTCGCTGATGGTAAGCCTGTCTCACTTTCTTTTGGATATGGAGAGAAGCCCGAAGAAACGGAGAATTTCAGGAAATTTCTTAAAGACACGGGCTTTGAGTTTAAGGATGCCGGCATATGGCAAATTGGCCCGGTTATAGGTACCTATGTTGGTCCAGAAGTCGTCATGATCTCAGTTTTAAGACATGTTTAAAAAAATGGAGATCAGTCTGGAATCACCTGTTGAGGAGATACCTTTTACGGGAAAAAAGCTCGCCCACAAGCTCAGGTTGAAAGGAATTTTAACAGTAGGAGACCTTCTTTATTTTTTGCCCAGAAAGTATCTTGACCACTCAAAAATCGTTAGCATCGGAACCTTAAAACCTGGAGAAACAGCCACCTGTATAGGAACTCTACGCAGCCTTCAGGCAAGGCTTTCAGGCAGTCTTAAAATTACCGAAGCCATCATTTTTGATGCCACCGGCTATCTCTACCTAATCTGGTTTGGCGACCGCAAGCTCGAAAAATTTCTCGAAGAGGGAACCACTCTTGCAGTCAGTGGCAGGGCAACCTACTATCGGGGCAGGCTCCAGATGGAAAACCCAGAGTTTGAAATAATTGCTGAGCATGAAAAAAAAGTGCTGCTCAACACAGGAAGAATAGTACCTGTATATCCGGCTGTAAGCGGAGTTGATACGAGAAAACTCAGGAAAATTATTTTTAACGCGCTGGAAACAAGCTATATTCCTGAAATCTTACCAGCTGAAATAATAATTGAAGAAAAGCTGCTTCCGCGCCAGATTGCTTTACAGGAACTGCACTTTCCCTCCAGCATGGAACTTGTTGAAAAGGCACTTTACCGCTTGCGCTTCGAGGAGCTCTTCCTTTTGCAGGTAGCTCTGGCCGACCTTAAAAAACGCTATCAAAGTCCGGAACTCGGCATTGCCCATCGCGGCAAGGAAGAAGTAATAAATACTTTTTTTGCTCAAACTGGTTTAAAACTAACCTCTTCTCAGGAAAGGGCTATCAGGGAAATCATCAATGATCTAAAAAGACCGGAACCCATGAACCGGCTTCTTCAGGGGGAAGTTGGTTCAGGCAAAACCATCGTTGCGCTTGCCGCAGCAGTTTATGTTGCCTCAGGAGGACATCAGGCGGCCTTCATGGCTCCAACCGAAATTTTAGCCGAACAGCAGTATTTGAGATTTGAGTCAGAATTAAGAAAGCTCGGCCTTAATCCATCTTTGCTCACAGGCTCCATCAAAGGCAAAAAAAAGAGTAACATTCTTGAGCTTATTGCCAGCGGGAAAACAGAAATTGTCTTTGGCACACACTCCTTAATTTACGATGACGTGGAATTCAAAAACCTAGGCCTAGTTATTATTGATGAACAGCATCGTTTTGGAACCATGCAGCGCCTTCTTTTAAGAGAAAAAGGAAACTTTCCTGACTTGCTAATAATCTCTGCAACACCCATCCCGAGAACCCTTGCCCTCACTGTCTTCGGGGATCTTGATGTCACCACTTTAAAAGAACGCCCAACTGGTCACTCGCTTTCTGAACAAATTAAAACCATACATCTGGAAACTAGAAAGCGTCATCTTGCTTACGAGCACCTTCAAAAAATTGTTTCGTCAGGCCAGCAGGCATTCGTAATTGTTCCTTTAATTGACGAAAACCCTTCGCTGGCGGCACGGCACCTGAAAGAAGCTTTTTTCTTTCTTAAGAGGTTTGTTCCCGAAGATACAGTAAGAGTTCTTCACGGTAAATTAAAAACCGAAGAAAAAAGAAAAGCGATTGAGGATTTTAGAAGCGGAAAGGCCAGAGTCCTTTTGGCTACCACCGTTATCGAGGTCGGCATCGATGTCCCTCAGGCTACCCTGATGATCATAGAAAACGCTGAGCGCTTCGGTCTGGCACAGCTCCACCAGCTTCGAGGTAGGGTTGGAAGGGGGAAAACCTCTGCTTACGTTTATGCTATAAGCGATCTTTTAACCGAAGAAGCTGCCAGAAGAATCGATATATTCATCCGTGTCTACGATGGACTTCAGCTTGCTGAAGAAGATCTCAAGCTTCGGGGAGAGGGAGAACTTCTTGGACTGAGGCAGTCAGGGCCGTCCGGATTCAAATTTGCCCAGTACGCACGGGATATTGAATTACTTGAACATGTCAGGAACCTGGGGTTCAGCTATTACCACCGCTATCAAAATCACAGCCTTTCAGTTAAAATCATATTGGAAGAAGCCAGCAAAAAATTTAAAAATATTGAGCTAGCCCTAAAAGCATGATCAGGATCCAAACAGGCGAAGACAAAGGAAGGGAACTGAGAATGCCTTCATCGCCCTCAATAAGACCAAGTACCAATAAAGTCAGGGAAGCTCTGGTTGATATTCTGCGCTCAAGAAAAAAGATACTGAATTCAAAAGTACTTGATCTTTTTGCCGGAAGCGGCGCTGTTGGTTTCGAGCTTTTATCTAACGGCGCACGCGAAGTAACTTTTGTCGAAAAAAGCCGCACAGGCGTTGAAGCTATCAAGGAAAACGCCTTTAGAACAAGGAAGGAAGAACGAATAAAAATATTTAAAGAAGATGTGGCAAGGATACTCGAAATGCTTGTAGCCTCAGGGGAAAAATTTGATATTATTTATGCGGATCCTCCTTACAATATTAACGATCAGTACCTGGAAGAACTTGAGGAAAAAATCTTAAGCATTCTTGCAGAAGGCGGCATATTTGTGCTCGAGCATTCAGCCAGGCGAACTTTCACTTTTCAAAGGTTGAATTTGTTGACCAGTAAAAGGTATGGCGATACCATATTAAGTTTTTACGGAAAGGCAGAAAGCTAATGAAACAACACAACCATATTGCCATAGTTCCTGGAAGCTTTGACCCGATCACCTACGGACATATTGACATTATTCTGAGAGCAGCCAACATATTTGATCGGGTTATTGTTGGCGTAGCAATCAACCCCGAAAAAAAGCCGCTTTTTACCCTGGAAGAAAGAGTAGCTTTCATCAAGGAGTTTTTTCAGGAAACAGAAAAGATTACCGTAAAAAGCTATAATAAACTACTGACGGACTTTGCTGCTGAAAACGATGCTCAAATTATAATCAGAGGATTGAGGGCAGTTTCGGATTTTGAACGTGAATTTCAAATTGCCCAGTTTATTAAAAAATTGAACCCAGAGCTTGAAGTCATGTTTTTGATGAGCTCACCTGAGTACATGTATCTATCTTCGAGCGCAGTTAAAGAAATAGCCGAATTTGGAGGCTGCCTAAAGGGCCTTGTGCCTCAGAATGTTGAAAAAGCGCTAATTAAAAAATTCAAACACCTGAGGAGGTAAAAATGGACATCATGGAAATAATTGATAAGCTCGAAGAGGTTGTGACCAATGCTACCAAGGTACCGTTATCCAATAAAGTTTTGATTGACCCAGAAGAAGTTTTTCGATTGATAGACAGCTTAAGAGAAGCTCTGCCGACAGAGATAAAAGAAGCACGGTGGATAATAAAGCAGAAACAGCAACAGCTTGAAGAAGCCCAAAGGGAAGCTCAGAAAATTATTGCTGAGGCTAAGGAAAAAGCCAGAAAGCTAGCTTCCGAGAGCGAGATTGTTAAGGAAGCCAAGCGCCAGGCTCAGGAAATTATAGAAAATGCAAGGGCAAAAGAAAGGGAAATCAGGAATGCAGCAGAAGATTATGCTGATGAAATGCTTGCAAATCTGGAAGCTAATCTAGGCAAATTGCTGGCGGCTGTACAGCGAGGTCGTGACAGATTGCAGAGCAAAATCACTCCCAGAGAATGATTTTTTTATTGAAAGGAAGTATATGCCATGAAAATAAAAATTGACGTTAAAAAACTAATAGACTACGACGAGGTTTTTCTTCGGGAAGAATCGGACTATACACTTGAAGACTTTAAACTTTACGGGGAAGAAGTTGTTTTTAAAAAGCCGGTACATGCCAATCTTCATTTAACTAGAGTGAGATCTGGCATTATTATGGATGGTAGCATTCAAACCCTGGTGGAACTTACCTGTGTAAGATGTCTGAAAAGGTTTGAACAGGAAATAGAAGCAGAAATTCACGAAGCCTATAGTCTGCCCGGAATGGAGCACAATTTTGAAGGTTTCGATGATATTTATTTAATTGAAGCAGGGTCGGACATAAATATTGAACCGGCGCTTCATTCCAATGTAGTTGTCAGCATCCCTGCCAACCCAATTTGCAGCGTGGAATGCAAGGGCATCTGCCCTGTGTGCGGTGCTAATCTTAATGAAGAAAGCTGCAGCTGCAGGGAAGAAAAATTAGATCCACGGCTTGAAATCTTGAAAAAACTGAAACAATCGTTATAAGATTTAAATTTCTCTGAAAATTAAAAAGGAGGTAGCTTCATGGCTGTACCAAAACGGCGAACAAGCAGAGCCAGAAGAGATAGAAGAAGATGTCAGAATGAAAAACTATTTTTACCTTCCTTAAGTCGTTGCCCTCAGTGCGGTTCTCCAAAACTTCCACATAGGATTTGCCCCAACTGTGGCACCTATAAGAACCGTACTGTAGTTGAAGTAGACTAGGAATTTGGCAGATGGCCGCCGCTACGCGCATTGTCCTTGACCTTCTCGGTAGCGACAACGCACCCGACCCGGAAATCGGCGGCCTTAAACTTTTTCTTCAGGATAAAGATCTAAACCCCGAAAGCTATTCTCTTATAGTCGTTGGCAACGAACAGGCACTTAAAAGGCTTGACAGTATTGATTCCATTGAAAAGGTAAAAGCAGCTAAAGGTATACCTATGGATGTTCAGCCGTCGTTTGCACTAAGAAACTATCAGGACTCAACCATCAGCGTCGGTCTTAAGCTCCTTTCTGTAGGCAAAGGCGATGTCTTCGTAAGTGCTGGAAACACCGGAGCAGTTCTTGCCTTTGCATTAAAATTTTTAAAGCGGCTTGAAGGATTACCCAGGCCCGGCATTCTCATAGTATTGCCCGAACCGCTCGGAAACAAAATCATCATAGATTGCGGCGCTAACGCCGACTGCAGACCCGAATACCTGCTGGGCTTTGCAAAAATTGGCATGGCTGCTGCAAAAGCACTGTTTCATAAGGATGAACCAGCAGTAGCCCTTCTTAACATTGGCGAGGAAAAGTCCAAAGGTGATCAGCTTCGAAAAGAGGCTTACAAAGAACTGGAGGCTCTAGGCAAGAATTTCTATGGTAATGTTGAACCTCATTCTCTTTTCAGTCTTTCGATTGATGTAATTGTTACTGATGGTTTTACGGGAAACATTCTTTTAAAAACGCTTGAAGGTTCTTTTGAGTTTCTTGCAAAATACATCAAGAGAACCCTATCAAGAGGAAATCTTGCCATGCTGATTGCAGCAAGCATTTTAAAGCCTTCCCTTAAAAGAAGTTTTCAGCAGTTTGAATATTCGGCTTATGGAGGAGCATTGCTGGCTGGACTAAAGAAACCCGTGCTCATTGCCCATGGAAGAAGCAACGAGCTGGCTATTTATAACGCTCTTAAATATGCGCTTAAAGCCAGTTCCATCCAGCAGTTTCTTGTTGATTCTCTGAACACAATTCATGAAGAGCAACCTTTTACTGAGGATAGCGACAAAAAAACCCTTTTTGATTAGCAATGAATTTTTACGAATATGATTATCTGATTGGCGTCGATGAAGTCGGGCGTGGATCGCTTGCAGGCCCTCTTGTTGCGTCTGCCGTTGCAGTAAAAACTGCCAACCTTTCAAAACTGGAAAGAATTGTTGATTCAAAAAAGCAAACCCAGTCTCAGCGAATTAAAAATATGAGAGAGCTGTTTCCCTGTGTTGAATACTTCTCTGTGGTAAGCATTCCTTCAGCTTTTATAGACAGGTATGGCATTAAAAAAGCCAACCGGTTTGCCCTTGAAAAAGCTTTATTTAGTGTGTTAACAAGAATCTCACCTGAAAAAAGCTCGCTTGTTCTGGTAGATCATTTTCACTTACAGTTCAGTCACCCGGGAGCAAGAATATACAGCTTTAGCCACGCTGACAGTCAGTTTGGAATCGTTTCCCTAGCTGCAACCCTTGCAAAGGTTTTAAGGGATCTCTGTCTTACATGCCTTGAAGAACTATATCCGTCCTACAGTTTTTCCTGCCATAAAGGCTACGGTACCGACGGCCACTTAAAAGAATTATTGATTTCAGGTCCTGTAAAAATTCATCGCAAAAGCTTCAGGCCTATTTGCCAGCCCAAACTTTTTAAACAGAGCTAGTTAGGCAAATTTATCTATTTCCCGAGTAAGCCAGATATGATTAATTTTTCAACATGAAACTGCTCCATTACCGGTTTATACTGAAAGAAACATACCCGTCTTCAGATAAGCTTTATTCTACAACGGCTTTATATTTAATGATGGATTCCGGTCCATTGAGCTTTGAGGAAGAACTATTTCTCCTTGACCTGATCCAAAAAACTGCTGCCAGCTGTATCAGGTTTATTATTGACACTGACGGCCTCTTTCACCTTAACCCTGTCTTTCAAAAACTGATTGCCTCGAGTCCTGAAACTCTGGCAAACGTCTACATCCTGTCTTTTCAGCCACAAGCAGAGTTACCCTTAAACCGTATTGAGGTTGCCGGACCTTTTTACGGTGATTATAAAAACCTTATCAAATCCTTGATTTTAAACCTTGACCTTGACCTTAAAATTTTTATCTACAGGCAGCCAGCAAACAAAAAGTTTTTTGAACTACTCGATCTAGCAGCCGAAAACAACAGCGACGTATTCCTGTTGCCCAGAGACCATTTTGATGGCCGTGCCAGCGGCAACCAGAAAGCCCTTAAGGAAGGCTGTCTACCGGTGTTTGGACTTGAAGAGCTGATACAATTAATCTCCGGCTACTAAATTCAAAAAAACGGGAGGTTTCATGGGCAAAAAAAAGGTTGCTATCATCGGTGGAGGTCTTGCAGGTTCTGAGGCCGCACTTCAGCTTGCCAGAAGGGGAGTTAAGGTTGTCTTATACGAGATGAGACCACAAAAAAACACCGGTGCCCACCAAACGGGCTACCTGGCTGAGCTTGTTTGCTCTAATTCTTTCAGATCAAAAGAACTAACGCGTGCAGCAGGCGTGCTTAAAGCAGAGTTAAACCTTTTGGACTCTGAACTATTAAAAATTGCCGTTAAAAACCAGGTGCCTGCCGGATCCTCCCTGGCAGTTGATAGAGAAAAATTTGCTGCTGAAGTTACGGCAACCATTTCGGACCATCCATTGATTGAACTTAGAAGAGAAGAAGTTACCGATCTACCAGAAGAAAGACCCCTCTTAATTGCAAGCGGACCCCTTACATCCCCGGCCTTACTCGATAACATAAAGAAGATTATAGGAAATGCTTCTTTGCTCCACTTTTTTGACGCAGTTTCCCCCCTTATTTACGCCGATAGCATAGATTTAAGCCGTGCTTTTGTACAGGATCGTTACGGGAAAGGTGAGGGCAGCTACATAAACTGTCCGCTGACCGAGGACGAATTCAACCGTTTTTATGAAGAACTCCTGAAGGCAGAAAAACATCCTCTAAAAATTGAAGGGGAAGAAAGATACTTTGAAGCTTGCCTGCCTGTAGAAGAGATGGCCAGAAGAGGAAGAGAAACCCTTCTTTTTGGACCCCTTAAACCGGTGGGTTTGGTAGATCCTGAGACCGGGAAAAGACCTTATGCAGTCGTCCAGCTGAGGCAGGATGACGTTGCCAGACAACTTTATAACATGGTAGGTTTTCAAACCAACCTTACCTATAAAGAGCAAAAACGGGTTTTCAGACTCATTCCGGCATTAAAAGAAGCTGAGTTTGCCCGCTACGGCAAGATGCACCTAAATACCTATATAGAAAGCAACCGCGTTTTAACTCCTTACCTTGCTTTGAAAAATGATCCTGAAATCTTTTTTGCCGGACAAATTACAGGCTCAGAAGGATACGTGGAAGCTATAGCTACTGGTGTGGTGGCGGCCATTAACATTTATCGCCTGCTCAAGAACAGGGAACCGGCTGTTTTTCCTGAAACAACCATGATCGGTTCTTTAATCAAATACCTGACCAATCCTTCAAGGAAAGAACAGCTTCAACCGATGCACGCCAGTTTCGGGCTTTTGCCCGAGATCGAAAAGAAGCTCCCCAAAAGGCTTCGATATCTCTATTACGCAGAGCGTGCCCTAAAAGATCTTCGGGAATTTCTTGCTTTATTGTTATAATTTTCGCATGGAAATTAAAGAGCTTTTGGATAGCTTTGCCTGTTTCCTGGTAACAAACAAAGGATACAGCAAAAAAACTGTAAGAGCTTACACTGGTGATTTAAAAATTTTTTTTGAATACCTAAACAGGCTCCAGATAAAATCTCCTTTTAGCAACGAGGTAACTCCTCTTTTGCTGCGCAGGTTCATTGCATATCAATCTACCCTTAAACTTCATCCACGTACCATAGCCAGAAGGATTGCAGCTTTAAAAAGCTTTTACCGCTGGGCTAAGAAAAACGGACTTATAAACACAAACCCCGCCCAATCTCTTTCCAGCCCGAAACTGCCTTCATCACTTCCTTCATTTTTATCTGAGCCGGAAGTTGAAAGACTGTTTGAATCCTTTAAACCGAGTACTCCCGGTGAATACAGAAACTACCTTCTCTTTAAGCTTGTCTACGGGCTGGGCTTAAGAATTTCTGAAGCTCTTGAGCTTAAAACCGATAGCTATAATCCACGTTCAGGAACTGTTATCGTTAGCGGAAAAGGCAACAAGCAAAGGATAGTTCCTTTGCCTGCCCGCCTGAAAGAAGAGCTTGACTTTTATTTGCGAGAATTAAGACAGCAGATCTGTTCCCCGGGTAGCAGCTACCTCTTTCCCGGAGCTAAAGAAAAACCCCTTTCGGATACGGCTGCCCGAAAAATTCTTCGAAAAATGATGCTTAAAGCTGGCCTAGCAGCAAAAATTTCACCCCACAGCTTGAGACACAGTTTGGCAACCCATCTGTTGGCAAGAGGTGTTGACATTCGGATAGTGCAGGAAATTTTAGGTCATGCTTCGCTACGTACAACCCAAATTTATACCCATACTGACAGAAGCTGGTTACAAAAGGTATACTTAAAAACACATCCGCGCTCTTGATAGGAGAGGATTTGAGAATTGTTGATGAGTTCAGACTTGGATCTTTCAAAAAAAGAGCTTGAAAAGATCTGGAAAGATTACAAAGAAAACGGCGATGAAGCCGCAAGACAAAAACTTATCATCTACTATTCACCACTTGCCAAATACGTTGCAGGTCGCATTGCCTCTAATTTACCAAAATCGATAGATGTTCAGGATTTGATCCAGAGCGGCATTTTAGGTTTGATTGATGCTCTGGAAAAGTTTGACCCCGGCCGTGACATTAAATTTGAAACCTATGCCATCAACAGGATAAAAGGAGCTATTCTTGATGCTCTTCGCTCTCTTGACTGGCTGCCGAGAACTCTGAGATTTAAGGTAAAGGAAATTAACAGAGTGTATGCGGAATTAGAGACAAAATTAAACAGGCCTCCAACTGAAGAGGAAATTGCAGCTGCCATGGGCATAACCACCGAAGAACTGAACGAGATAATGAATGAAGCTCGCTTCTCCTCGGTCATTGCCCTTGAAGATTCTATACCGGGAAGCGAAACCGATGAGGACGTCACAGTATATCAGAGGGTTGCCGATGTTGATGCAGTTGAACCTTTTGAAGCTGTTGAAAATAAAGAGGTTAAAGAGAGGCTTTTGAAAGCAATTAAGGAACTTCCCGAAAAGGAACGAAAAGTAATTATACTTTATTACTACTCGGGCATGACTTTAAAAGAAATTGGAGAGTTGATGGGAGTCACCGAATCAAGAGCCTCGCAGCTTCATTCAAAAGCTATTTCTCGCTTGAAAACCATGCTAAAAGATTTGATGTAATTTATCTATTTACATTCAAACAATCATCTGATATTATTCACAAGGCTGTTTCTTCAGCCAATACGTACACCAGCTTTCTAAAACCGGTCCCCGACTAAAGGGGCTATAGGCTGGTGGAGATAAAAAAACCGGGAGGGATGTTGAAATGCCATTTTCAATTACAATG
>Ga0197143_1002280_pt1 | contig 14447 bp, 24 predicted proteins | sample GBS70_MetaG_FD_148603 | JGI IMG/M metagenome (GOLD analysis project Ga0197143, IMG submission 148603) | Sediment microbial communities from Great Boiling Springs, Gerlach, Nevada, United States - GBS 70_MetaG | ecosystem: Environmental > Aquatic > Thermal springs > Hot (42-90C) > Sediment...
GTTCTTCGCCAGGCATCCGCGGCGGCCACTCTATCGGCCGGCGTATGATAGGTAGTCCAGGTGGTGCGGGTGCGACACCTGGTAGTGTAACCCTGGGCACACCAACCGGTGGCGGTCCGAACACCGGCCTCGGCCCCACGATAAGCGGTAGCCGTGGTATCGGGCGTACCGCCGGAGGTGAAGGTGGCGAAGGTGGCTGATCAGGTGGGGTTGCCCCCACGTCCGGTATTAGCTGCTTGACACCTGGGAGCAATGGTAACGTGGTTCCCATTTCGCTATCTATTATAACACACAACACACCCAAAGTCAACAGTGTCACATTTTTCACTAACCCACCCACAAGCTTAGTAAAACACAAACCCACAACCAGCTATTTTTGGCAATCCCACGGCCACTAGGTCGCAGGACCAAATCCGGCTCCTACTGACGATGGCTGTACATCAATACACCTGGATTTCACTTGAAGTCCCTTGAAGTGCGTTTTGTGGCGATGGTCTTATAGGTGGGTATTCCGGCACTATTTGCCAGGAATCAGTATTTATGCGGGTTTTGTTCATTTTCAGCCGCCCGCAAATCCTGTCCCGTGCCACCGATTTTAGTCGAACATTTCGCCGGTTGCCGCTACCATAAAGCAAAAGTCACGTGACGCCACACTAAACCCGCAAACACAAATCCCCATCCCACACCAAAAGCCACAAATCAGTATTTACGGGCATTCCACTTCACCCAACCACCACCCAACTGACGCCTTCCTACACCCCCAAACCTACACCAACACCACCTACCAACCACCTAACTACCACAATCAAACCAGATCCAACACCCGCCAAATACCAAAACACTAAAACCAACGCATCGTTCCATATCCACCAAAGTACAACAGGTAGCACATTACCAAAGTACCAAAATCAATCCAGATCAAAACCACCCCAATACCCCAGTACCATGTCCAATCTCACAACACAAGTAACCAAACATAAGTAACCAAAAGGTGAAAACCCGTCAAATCCGACGCCTCGTTTGTTAAAAAAGTTCCGGTTTGCATTGGCCCCGCTCGGCATGGGCATGGGGGGTGCACCCGGGTAGGGTACTCCCCTGGCCTATTTTCCTCCCCCTCCCCGTGCTTGCTATTCGGTGTTGGGAAGGGCTGGAGCAGCCCAACCCTACCAGCCCTTGTGTGCCCGCAGGGGTTGGGAAGAAACCATGGGCAGGAGGTAAGCGCTATGCGTAACCGTAACGTGTACGTTGTGTGGGGGCCCTCCCCGGAATGGGGAGACGGAGTGGGCGTGATTGGATATGCCACGAGCAAGGCTTGGGCTCTTGCTATCCTGCGAGAGGCGGAGCAGGAGGAGAAAGAGTACGGCCCCCGCTCGTGGCGCTCTATTCGTGAATGCGGAGGTATCGAAGTAGTAGACGCCTTTGAGTTGGGTTGGGATCGTTCTGTGTCGCTTCGACGATTCGTCGAAAAGCTGAACGAATCCATCTAGTTTCCTGGTTAGGGCCGGACACAATCCGGCCCCTGCCAGGGGGCTAGAACCCCTAACCGCCACGGTCAGCCCCGCCATGGTGGGAAAAATCCCATGGGGCAGGAGGGAAAAAATGCTCAGCACGAGGGTACACGCGGACATGGTGCTGGTGCGTCCGTCCGGACAGGCGGTCAAAATCGCCGGTCCAGAGGCGCAGGCGGTGTTGGAAAAGGTGCTGGCCGAAGTGGTAGGCCAGGACAATATCGTGACAGTACAGCTACCGACACCGCGCGGAGGATACACGACGTGGTTTTCGATCGACGCGACAAAGCTTGATGTTGCCGCGGCTATCAAGCTGCACCGGACGTTCGCGGAAGCCGTCCGGAAGGTGGCTACGCCGCGCGCCATTGCGTTGGCGCTTCGTACCGGGACCGATCCGGCAACGGTACAGCCCCGGCGCCGGTCCAAGAAGAAGGAAAAGAAGGAGAAGGCGGCGGTCAAGTAAACCGCCGCCCCGCCCCGGTGCCGCTATTCGGTATCGGGGCCTCCTGGTTAGGGCTGGGTTGAATCCCAGCCCCTACCAGGTGGCCTGTGGCCTGGACCCCACCACAGGCCCAAAAACACAGGGGCCAGAAAGGGGGAAACAAAATGACCCGGCTGGTGCTGGTGGAGGACCGCCGGGGCGGGCTGGACGTACTGATCCAGCCCGACCGGCGATCCCTAGAGGGCGTCCGGGTGGCCTTGGAGGATTACGCCCGGCCACCCTACCCCGCCGGGAAGCTGGGCCGTTTGATGGCCTGGCACCTGGCGGAGCGTATTAAGGTCGAATCGGGTAGGCCGGTAGCTATCCGCTTCGGCCTCTAAATCCCAGCCCTAGGGGGTAAAAGGGTCCTAATCCCGTTACCCCGACCCTGCTTAGCCTATTCGCATTTGGGAGGCTAAGTAGGGTGTTTTCGTTGTGCAGTGTGTGGGGTTATATGCAAACCTTAGGCCCGTGCAAACCTTAGACAAAAGACCCAGAAGGGAGGGAAAGCAATGGTTAGGAGCCGGTTCTTCTGCCGGGTGAACCACCCGGCGGACGTGGTATCTTGGCTCGCCTGGACTAAGTACGGGCGGGCCGAAGTTGCCAGGTACTCGAATGGTCTGGTGGTCTTCTTCTTGCACCATGACCGCGGCTCGTGGAAGAAGGAACTTGGATGGCGTCCCCTTGATTGGGACCCAAGCTGGGAGGAAATCGGGATAGAGCCTTGGTAAAGGGGCAAGATAGGGGAAAAAGGGGCCGCCGCCCGGCCCCAGGGGTCCAGGCGCCTGGGCGCCTGTTGCCGCCCCGACCGTTGGGGTCGGCGGGTCCAGGCCTACGGGCGCCTGTTGCAGCCCGCCGACCAGGCGGCCCCCACCCTACCCCTGCTATTCATTGTAGCAGGGGCCCCCGGTAGTGGGTTAGGGGCCACTACCAGGGGCTATAAAAAGCCCCTACCGGCACCATGGGCCCCGTGGTGCCCGGGACAAATTTACGGGGCAGGAGGACAATATGAGGCGATACCTGCTAAACGCATTGGTCCCCGCGCGGGGGACCATGCGTGTATTCGGGCCGGTCCAGCTGACAGAGGACCTGGCCCAGCGAATCGGCCGGTGGGCCGATGCCAGCTACATCGGCCACCCGGCAACTGCCGCCCTGTTGGGCGTGGCCCCCAGTAGGGGGGAAGCCGCGCCCCAGGCCGGGGATGCCGCCGTGGTTGTGCGCTTGCGGCGGCGTTCTCCGCAGCCCGGTGCGGACCTCCAGGTCCAGCCCGAGGATCTGGAGGCCTGGTTCGTTTTGTACGGGGAGGACGATTCTGGTATCCTCCCCCCGTGGCAGTAAACCCGAAAACAAAAGAAGGGAGGGAAGCCCAAATGGAACAGCGTTGGGTAAAGGCAAAGTACAGTTGGCCTGCGTGGATCATCCACGCGGGCGAAGCCTACGCTCTCTGCCCGGAGTGCGCCGCCGAGGCGGAGGGCGAGGTTCAGGAATTCATAGTCTATGAGGTAGAATCGCCGGACGTGTGTGATGTATGCGGTCGGTTTATCGTAGGGCCGACCGTTACGTCCGCCGCCGGGTGTGCCTACGAGGGCGCCCTGGAGGGGCTGGAAGCCCTAGGTGACGCCCGCCGGGTGGATCCGGCTTCCCTGGATACTGAGGAATTGAAGGACTACAAGATCGACCCGCTGAGTTCGGCATACGGTACCCTGACGGCCTGGCCGGAAGGCCAAAAGCCCTCCGAGGCCTGGGATGTTTACGACGGTCAGCACCTGATCTTGTGGTTTGAGGGGTTAGGGTTCTTGGCGCTAACACGGTGAGCACAAACCCATAGGAAAGGAGGGAGCCATGAACAACAACGGAATGGTTGTTCATGTTGTTGGTCCCGAGGACTTCCGCGGGACCACGGTCACCGTCTACCCGAACGGGGAGTTCAAGGACCCCGTTCTGGAATTCTGGTTCAATTACAGGGACTCTGTACCGGCGCTCCGGTACAGGTTCCTGGTCGCCGCTGACCTGCACGAGATCCAGGAGGCGGGCGCCCTGCTGAAGTCCTTCAGACGTTTTCTAGACAAGCTCCCCGTCCCGCCGCGTTCTCCCGGGGAGTTTTTCACCTGCGTGGCAGCGTGGCTCAAGAAAGACAGGGCCACGCTGTACACGGCCGCTAATAGCGATTCGCCGCTCAGGAAGCAGGGCGATGCGCATGTATCACGCATTGCCCGTCTATTGGACGAAAAAGCAGTAGACAGGGGAGGTGCGTAATGTACAGGTGGACCGCACGCCATGGCGACAGGATGGTCGAGGTTGTGCGCCTCGGCCCGCTGCACCGCAGCACGTACAAAATCAAGTTGCATGACAAACACTCCAACAGCCCCATCCGGATGGTGTGGGCCGGTGCGGCCACCTGGATGGTGGAGCGCGTAGTTAGCGAATGGCTGGGTGCTCCTGTGAAGTTGTGGCTATGGCAAGGCTGCACGGTAAGCGGTGTAGAGAGGAGGTGATCAGGTGGAGATAGCCGTAGTAGCGGTTGTGGTGTTGATCTGGACCTGTCTGTCCATCCTGGGCTGGCAGGTCCGGAATCGGTAAACCAAAAAAGGAGGGGAAAGACAAATGGACAAGCAGGAACTTGTTAGATACCTCAAAAGTTTGCTGGAACGGCCGCTATCCAGGGCCGAAAGCGTTGCAGTATACCGGTTCCTGTGGCGCAAGGACCGCCCCATAGCCACAGCCTCTTCGGAAGGTGCCACCGCCACAGCAACATGGATCGGCGAGGGGCTACAGGGAGACTGGCCGGGGCTGCCGGACGATGTGCCAATGGTGCGGCTCGACGTTTACTACCCGGACAGACCGGATCGATACGAACCGCACTGGACAGCGTGCACCTGCATCGACGCCCGCACTAACCCCGAGACCATTGCGGCCCTGTGTTTAGCCGCAGCAAGGGGAGTCAGCCATGGACTACGCAGGCAGTTCCTGGCTGGTGTGAGTCTACTTGCTTCCGAAGACATTACGACGCTGCAACTGCCAAAGCCCCGATAGAGGGAGGTGAGTATCAAATGGACAAGCAGGAACTCTTGGACGTGATCCGTGAGCTAGCACCCTGGGCCAAGGCGGACAGCCTGGGCCAGGAGCAACTGGAAGCTCTCACCAACCTGCTGGGTTGGTGGGATAGTCTGTCGGACGGTTTCCGGGAACTGGTCATGTCCTGCCTCGCCGCCCTGCCGGGCGGGGAGAAGCTGGAAGGGCTAGTGGAGCCCGCCCCGATCGCCTGGGTGGAGGCCGAGCTACTGGGCCGACTCCTGCTGTCCCTGCGCGACAGCGAGGACGTGGAAGTGATTGTTGACACGTTGCTGGGCCCCGACGAGGAGACGGAGGAGGAAGGGGAGGACGAGGATGAAGCCTGAAACTTTCGAGAAACTCTGGGAAGAAGCAGTTTGGGAACTGAACAAAGCGGAAGTAAGGTCTAGAAAAAGATTGCTACCTCGTGACTGGGCAAAAGAGGAGTTGCGCCGAATAGTAAATGCGGAGCCATTCGGGGCCGCCGTACTCGAAGGCCCTGGGGTCAGTATGGCCTATCCAGGGTACAATGCCAACACGACAAAACTTGTGGTTATCTGGATAGGCGATGAATACGCAGTGCGCGCCTACCGCGGGGAGGCCAGACGTGGAGAACGTGGGGTGAAGTTTCCGATAGTGCGACGCATCGAACCGTGGCACGTTGCGGCCACCAACAGAGAAAAGGAAGTCAGAGACAAGGTGATCAGCCACCTAGACAAACTGATACGCGCGGAGCTAGTAGGCCTTTGCCTGCCAAAGGCCAGGCTGATCGAGTACACGAAAGTGCACAGCATGCGAGAACGGTGCGTAAAGGTGCTAGACGAGACGTTCACAAGATGGTTCTGCTGGGAGCACTTATCTGTACCAAGTTTTAACGAGGACGCCTTATCCGCACTCCGGGAGGCTGGCTTCAGCCTTGACGAGGCATACAAGATCATGGCAGGCGAAGCCAGCAAAGAGGAGATAGAGGCGTGGTCTGCGATGGCAGCACTCAGAGAAAAATAACAGGAGGTGATCATGAACAGCAAAGCGCTGCAGCGTGCCCTTCGGGCCGGTACACCTGTCCTGATCTGGGGACCGCCCGGTGTCGGCAAGACAGCCACCGTGTACGCCCTGGGCCGCAGCCTGGGGCTGCCGGTGGAGTCGGTGATCGCGTCCATCAGGGACCCGGCCGACTTCGGAGGGTTCCCCGTCCCGGCCCAGGACGGGCTGCGCCTGGAGCCCATGGCCTGGGCCAAGCGCCTGGCAGAGGCCGGGCGTGGTATCCTGTTCCTGGACGAGATCAGCACAGCACCACCGGCAGTCCAAGCCGCCCTGCTGCGGGTGGTGCTGGAAAGGGTGGTGGGTGACTTGCACCTGCCTCCCGACGTCAAAATCATTGCCGCGGCCAACCCTCCGGACATGGCCGCAGGTGGGTGGGACCTGGCACCGCCCCTAGCCAACAGGTTCACCCACCTGTACTGGAAACTGGACCCCATGGCCTGGGTCGAGGAGTTCCCAGGCTACTGGGGACAGGCCCCCGATGTCCCAGGGTTGGACGGCGAACTGTGGGCGCGGGCCAGGGCCATGGTGGCCGCGTTTATCAGAGCCAGACCGTCCCTGCTGCTACAGGTACCGAAAAGTGCCGAGCAGCAGGGCAAGGCATGGCCCAGCCCGCGGTCCTGGGACAACGCCAGCCGCCTGCTTGCCTCGGTCATGATGGACGGGGAGGAAGCGACCGAGGCCGTTGAGCTAATCGCCGGAGCCGTCGGTGAAGGTCCGGGCCTGGAGTTTGTGGCCTGGGCCAGGGAACTGAGCCTGCCGGACCCCGAGGAACTCCTCGCCAATCCGGACAGCTTCAAGCTGCCACCTAGGGGGGACCAGGCCTACGCTGTGCTGTCCGCCGTCGCGTCGGCGGCGGTCTCCAAGCTGACTGCAGAAAGGTGGCGGGCGGCCTGGAAGATCATGGCAGCCGCAGCGGATCAGGGAGCGATTGACATTGCTGCTTCTGCCGTCCGTACACTGGCTCGTGCTCGAGACCGCGAAAGGTTCGCAACCCCTAGCGAGGCAAGAAAGTTCATACCACTTTTACAGCAGGCCGGACTAATGACGGTGCACGTGAAGGGGTGAGAGATAATGCTTCCGGAGAAGATGCAAGCTGCTAGACTCAAGCTTGTGCGCCAGTACCCATTCCTGGCCTCGGCACTCTGGTCAGTAATACCGATTGAGAAGCCGGGGCTGGGAACCCTGGCCGTCGACAAGTGGTGGAGGTTGTACTTTGACCCAGTAGTTGTCCAAAAATGGACTGTCGAAGAGCTATCGGCAGTCTTGTATCATGAGGCTTGCCACTTGCTCCGCGACCACGCGTCTAGGTTTGAAAACGCGGTACAAATAGTCGCCAACTTAGCAGGCGACATCGAGATCAACGACGATATCCGGGCAGAAGTTCAACTACCTGGTGGCGCTATCTACCCTGAAACATTTGAATTGCCACCTGGTAAACTCGCAGAGGAGTACTACGATGAGCTAGCAAAGAGGTTGGGGACGGCGCAGGCCGGGTCCTCGGGCGACGCGGGCGGTCAAGAAAGCGGGGACGGGTCTAGCAGCCAAGGCCACCCCCAGCAGGGCGCCGAGGGTGCCGCCGAGGGTGCTGGGGACGGGTCGAAACCCACAGACCCCTCCTCGTCCGGATCACCCGCCTCGTCCAATCCGTCCGGTAGCCCCGTAAGTGGCAGCGGCGCTACCGGCCACGGGGACAAGGACCACAGCCATGCGCCGTCCCCATTCCCTGGTGCCGGGCGCTGTGGGTCCTGTGCCCACGGACAGCAGGAGTCGTGGGAGGAAGGCCCACCAGGGCAGTCCAAAGTACCCGGTATTTCCTCCGGAGAGGCCGAGGTAATCCGGAGGAAAGTGGCCGAGGATGTTATCCGGATTGACCAGTCCTCCGATGACCGTGGGACCGTACCAGAGCACTGGAGGCGGTGGGCTGACCAGAAACTACGGCCCAAGGTGGACTGGAGAAAAGAGCTGGCCTCTCTGGTCCGGCGGGCCATTGCCGCCCAGTCCGGGGCCTCGGACTACACGTACCGGCGGCCGTCCAAGCGCAGCCCACCCGGGATTATCCTGCCGTCGCTGTACCAACCGGTACCGGAAGTGGCGGTGGTGGTTGACACTTCGGGGTCCATCTCCGACAATCAAATCGCCCAGGCCCTGGCCGAAGTAGCCGGGGTCTTGCAGGCTCTGGGCTACCGCAACAGCATTACCGTTCTGTCTGTGGACGCGGAAGTGCACACCTGCCAGCGGGTGTTCAGGCCGGAGCAGGTCAAGTTGGTAGGCGGCGGTGGTACCGATATGGGCGTAGGCCTGGATGCTGCCCTACGGCTACGCCCACGCCCAGAGGTAGTGATCATCATTACCGATGGGCTGACACCGTGGCCGGATAAACCGCCAACTAACACAAGCGTCGTTGTGGCACTGGTCGGCAACGGGCAGTCACCTGATTGGGCGAAAACCGTACGCGCGGAGGTGAACCAGTGACAGGACCATACAAACAAATGAAAGAAGAGTGGAAGAAGGTAATCAAGCTGGCATACAGCGAGACAGAGAGGTCTGCGTATAAGGCCCGGCGCGCGCTCGACGAAATCTACTCGCTACCACATGATGCACGACCGAATCTAGACCGTATAGTACCGCGACCTGGCTGGATAGAAATCGGACCACTGAAGTGGCCCCAAGAAGCTAAAGACGGCGATTGGTTTAACTATATTGTACCACACTGTAATATGCCTGACTATCTCGCGAAGTGGGTCGCCACGCCGCGGGACGTGTTCAACGCACTGCGAGCCCTCAAGAAAATCAAAACCAAATGCGATACCATAGTCCGTCGGTTGGAACGCGAAAGCGAGTGGGCCATGAAACGTTGGATGCGCAAGTATAGCAGATGGAGCAAAAAGATTGAGGCTGAACTGGCAATGCGAGCGCTAGCAGGTAGCGACAAGACCTAAGGAGGTTGAGAAAAGTGAAAGACGAACTTAAAAAGCTGTTGACTGAAGAACTCCGTGAGCTCTGGGAGCTCGTACAGGCGCTGGAAAAACAGAAAACAGTGCCATACACACGCCTGCCAAGACCTCGTTTTTTCCAGTTGGCTCCTGGAGTAACATGGCCTGCAACCACGTATCGTGATGGAGTCGAATGGAATGCAATAGAGACTACCGACCGGATACAGTACCTGGCATATCCACACTACATAGCGCACGATCTAGGAGAAGCGGTAGGTTGGCAACCCAGGAAAGTGATGCATACGATCCGGCAAATAGCGGCCAAACAGTGGTGCCGCAACAGGATAGAAGGGAGGGAGAGAGAGGCACGTGAGATTCTGAAGCAACAGAAGAAGTGGGCCGACATGGTAGAATCCGAAATCGCAATCCGGGCACTTAGATAAAAAACACAAGGAGGTGAGCACAAAATGGAAAACCTAGAAAAGGCATACAATCAGGGAGTCGAAGAGTGGCTTCAAAAGCACCCTGACCTACAGCACGAAGCCACGTTTGCCGGTATCGCCCAAGCCGTCGGCTGTTCATTCTCGACTGCCCGCGACCTATGGGATGGGACCGCAGTACTGTACGAGTCCAAACCACTGCCGTTCAGCGAGCTGGTTGCCAGGATCAGGAGCTACTTGCTCAACGCACCGGAGAGGTTCTATCGCGACCGGCGGGTTGGAGCATATGGGTTGGACTCGGACGTGTTCCTGGCAGACGAAAAATACCGCCATGCCATACCATTTTCAATCGAATCTGACATTAGAGCATTGGACGAAGCCATGCAAGATGACAGTATCCGCCGCGAAGCCGAGTTAGAGGCTGCCAAGTGGTGTCGCAGGAATAGCCAGGAACACGCAGAAAGGACAGAGGCGCTGCTACCCTTCGTCAAGGTGAAAGTTGCCCGGCAAATCAAGAACAAGGACTGGTTGGCAGAGCGCCTCAGCCAGTACATGCCAGAGCCGCCTAACAAGAACAAATGGCATCTATACGCTCTGCACGGCCAGATACTCCTCGGCAAAGATGACGAAGGGGTCAAGAGAGCCATGGCTATGGCGGAGGAAGTGGATTCCCACAACCTCCGTGCTTACAACAGGTGTGTATGCTTACAGGAAAAGCTGGACCGGCTACTGAAGACAGCCGACGAGATCCTGACGAATCCGCCGACTATACCGCTACGTAAGCCAGAGGAAAGCCGTCACCTGCGAAACCTGAAATCCCTCACTCCGGCAAAAGTGTTTGGAGCGGGCAACGTGTACAGCACGCCTGACTGGCACGGTAACTACGCTGTACTGGTGTTTCGCCCAGCACCGCCCGATCTGGCACGATGGCTAGAACGTGATCCAGACCGGCAATGCAAGCCACCAGCGAGCGAGAAGGTGGAGGCACTGCGTGAAAAGCTGCAAGGAGATACAATCAGGATGCAGCTGATCGCTGTGGAAGAGCTGATCGGGATGCCGCTGGCCCTGCTACGGGATGAAACCGAGGAGCTGATCACGCTGAACCTGCTGTACGTGGCCTGGGTCATGAAGCTATTCGGGGATGTCACTTTCGCCCGTCCTGCCGACATGGACAAGTTGGTGGGGGCGTACAAGGGCGACGAGCTGGTCGCTGCAATCGCCCCTGTCCAGACGATCTACAGTTTCCCGGGCAAAGCAGACTTACAAGAAGCCGTCAGGAGGTTGGGACTGTGAGCCGTTCCCTGACGCGCCTAAGGCGCACACTGTCACACCTACACATTCCCGACGATGAGAACGACCCGATCGATTCGGTAACCTTCCACAATAAGAACTGGGCCATGGTGTATACCGGCAATTACTCACGATACTGGTTCTGTACCCGATACTTTTATGTGAAGGCTGACTGGACAAAGCCGGGTATGATGATATTAGCCAACATGGGATTCAAGCCGGAAGATAACATAGCTGTGCTACGAGGGGTGGCGGACCAGGAAACTGTCGAGACCTATCTAGCGCTACACGCACTGTGTGGCGACACAAACAAGCACATGCCAGACAACTACTACTACGAACTGGTACGACTGCTTGTAAACGATGAAAAAGCGCTACTAGAATGTGCCGCACTACCACCGAGATACAAGTCTGACTACAATTGGTGGTGGAAGTACTACGTCTCAGAGCCAGAAAAGGCCGCGCTACTGATCCTGTGCAACGACACTAGCTACTATAACCTACCCTTGCGTGGAATAGCTGATCTCAGCCTTGCCAACATAGAGAGGGTGGTCCAATGGATACACAACAGGCTTAAGGAAGAGCAACTTTGATGACAAAGCCAGAAGACAGCGGATGAAAAGGTGACCATCAAGTCAGGAGGTTGGTACTGTGAAGGGCAAATACCGCCGGTTGCTAAAGCACTTACAGCTACCGGATCGCCAGATCGTTGACATACTGATGCGCAACAAGAATTGGGTAAACGTGGTGGTTGACAACCTCACGTACTGGGTCTGTACAAAATACTTCTACGTTGCGGCCGATGGAACCGGCGTGGCGACGGTGCGCAGCCTGGGGTTCACTCCGGAGGAAACAGTAGCTATACTACGCGGCCTGGCTGACCAAGAACAAGTTGAGGCAAAGATGGCGCTATACGCGTTGAGCGGCGACGTAACCACTTCAGCGGCTGGCGTGGACTGGGACATGGTTGACGTATTTCTCAAAGACAAACACGCACTGCTGGACTGCATAGCGTTACCGGACGAGAAGCCGTTCTGGAGACAACAAGTATGGTGGAAGCACTGCCTGTCGCCAGCCGAGAAGTTAGCGCTGCTGTACCACTACGCTGGACTCAGGCCGATCTCCGACTTCCCGGTTGAACAGATAGACAAAGTAGGAACACTGACCATCAAGGAAATAGTCAAATGGCTGCACAAGGTAGGTGATGCCTGAAATGCGAGAGCAGCTAAAGCACCTACAACTACCAGAGCACGCCATAGCACAAGTCGTGTCTAAAAACAGAAACTGGGCTATAGTGCTAACAGCGGACCTAGAATATTGGCTGTGCACGCGGTACTTTTACACGAAGGCCGTCGGATCCTGTACACAGACGCTATTGGGACTGGGATTCAAACCCACAGAGGTGATCGATATAATCCAGGGAAGTGCAGACGCCGAACAGATCAAGTCAAAAGTGGCGATGTTAGCACTAGCGCAGGAGAAACTCAGACCAACAGCAGGAATCGCGATGGCAAAGCCGCTAGCAGAAAACCGGGAAGCACTATTGGATTGCTTGCCAGAGCCGCCAGAAGATTATGATAGAGTCTGGCATTGGTGGAAGTTAAGCTTGTCGTGGGTAGAACGACAAGCCTTGCTGCTACTCAGAGCGCCGGATCTTGTGGGTAAAGTACCCCGAGACCAGCTAGAACAACACCTTATGCATCAAATATGGCTATGGGTAAGGGAAGAGATGGCTAGGAGGGCAAACAGTGACTGACAGAACTATCCAGGCCATACTCAACGATATAAAAAGCCACTTGTATAGGGATTCTGGGACGCTGGAGAAACTACAACTCAATCGAATACTGAAAGAATTGCGCAGACACTTGGAAATACGCAAATATCAGCGGATCGGTGCCCTGCAAATTATAGGATCAGGCGCCATAGTGGCTGTCTTGTGGGCCGACGAGGAGTTCTACACTTACACGCAAAAAGTGCCGCCAGATGTAAATTTCGTCGAGTATTATCCGCTGCTAAAAATAACAGCAGCCTCAGTCGAAAACAAGTACAAAGATGTCGCTTTCAAATACTTCATAGCCGTCGACGACAGTACCCACAAAACCGACGTGGTAGACAAGTACGTTAGGATAGCTGACGAGATGGTGCGTTCCCGACTAAAGGAACTAGTGCTGCCGGACAGGCCGCTGGTTCATATAGTCGAGGCATCTACAGTCGGTCACTACATGGCACTGCACAAACCAGGCCACGGCCCAGAAAGTCGCGATCCGTATAATATCCTAGAAAGCTACCGCCCAGAAAGGTGGGCGATAGTGAGGGACAAACACGCAAACTCATGGCTATGCACAAAGTACTTCTACATGTACACACAGCACCCGCTAGAAGACTTATGCTTAACGCTAATGCTAGCAGGCTTCACGAAGGGGCAAGCTGAAATGATACTGAGCGGCCTCGCTGATCCAAACGAGGTCGAATCGTGGATAGCAGAGGCAGCTTTGCGGATGTAGGAGGTGCACGAAGGGCATGCAGGGTGAAGACAGGGACAGGATTATACGGTCAAAGCTTAGCCACCTGGTGCTACCGGACAAGCCGCTCATCAACTACGATACGCTAGAAAGGCGATCATCACCCAAAAAGTGGGTATATGTCGAAGACGCAAATTTAGATTGGTGGCTGTGCACTAGATACTTCTACGTGGAATCGATAACTGAAAGCGCGATAGGAGACCTGGAGTATGCTGGTTTTACGCGCGAACAGGCCAAACGCATACTGTATGGCAAGCCAAGTAAAGAGGAAGTCGAGGCCTGGATGGCGGCAATAGCCTTGAGCTTGCTGTAGAAATAGCGAGGAGGGGAAAGTATGCATTGTGACTTTTGCAATCAAGAAATCGAAAAGCAGGATTGCGTGATTTATCGAGCCCGCCCAATCGTGATGGTGGACAGCCTGGGCAGGGGTCACGTACTGGACGGTGAATGGGCAGCTTGCGGCAAGTGCCACAAAATGCTAAAGGAAGGGAGGTGGAATGAACTGGCGGAATACATAGCCAGCAGGTTCTCGGATGTCACGGGCATCAGAATCGAGGATGCTCGTGAAAGCGCAAAGCACGCGTTAGAGGTTTTCAGAAGGGCGATGTTGATCATACACTAGGGGAGGTGAACGGTATGGACAACAGGGAAGGACTGTACTACAAGATGCTCGAGGCGGAGGATAGAGTTACGATGCTCCGTGGGGCGCTTGACCTGGCATTCAAATCCTTCCTGCGCAGCCCCACTAACCCGGACGATCTTATCAGTCTGATGTGGGAGTACTATCTGGCCGTCGACGAATATGACGACCTGCGATACGAATACGAAAAGTCAGAGTCAGAAGAGGAGGAGGAATATGTTTAGTCTAGAGAACCGTATAAAGTACGGCGGGGCACTCATAGCTATTGGTATAGCCTATGCGGTAGCAAACATGGTGTACGAGGCTGGCAGGGTCAGGACAGACCCAGTAGGGTTGACCATAGGTATTGCCATCTTTACCTGGCCCCTGCTATACTTGGTTGGGTGCCTGCTCTGGGCCTTGATCGTCGAACTCGGGGCAGCCCTGCTGAAGGGTTGGTATCACGGGGCGGAAAACTTCGAGGTGCAGTTCCGAATCGGTAAGGCGAAAGAGGAGGAGGAGCCGCGGTGGCCGAGCTTGAACTAACAGTCGTAGGACC
>Ga0197143_1002281_pt1 | contig 14441 bp, 10 predicted proteins | sample GBS70_MetaG_FD_148603 | JGI IMG/M metagenome (GOLD analysis project Ga0197143, IMG submission 148603) | Sediment microbial communities from Great Boiling Springs, Gerlach, Nevada, United States - GBS 70_MetaG | ecosystem: Environmental > Aquatic > Thermal springs > Hot (42-90C) > Sediment...
CGGTTCGTTTCTTTTTCGAACACCCTGGTCGCTATCTTGGTTCATCCGGGGTGAAGATATGAAGCTTGGAAAGGTTAGGGCGCTTCGAGGTCCTAATAGGTGGGGAAGGTTTTGTGCGATAGAAGCAGAGGTCAGCCTGGAGGGAGAGGGTGAATCCGGCGAAAAAGTTCATTTTGCCCTTTTGCCGCAAATCCCTTCATTGGAACGTTTTCGTGCTTCTAGCTCGATTCCAGAAGCAATTAGCCATGTTGCCCTTGCTTTGCAAATAGAGGCAGGCTCGAATGTGGCTTTGGGTGGCGCAATATTCGTGAAGGAAGAGGACATCTGGCTAGTCGTTACAGAATACGAGGTGGAAGGCGCGGGGAGAGAGGCGGTATCGCTTGCGTTTGAGCTGGTTTCGTGTATGCTTGAGGGAAAAAAATCAGATGTGCGAACTGCTATCCAGAGGATTAGACAAATATATCTGGAGGAAAAGTTTGGACCTAGCACAGGCTCAATAGTCGAAGCGGCTAAAAGAAGGATGATCCCTTATATCCGCTTGAACGAGGGGAGTTTGGTCCAACTGGGCTATGGGGCTAAACAGAGGCGGATATGGGCATCCGAGACATTTAGGACTTCAGCGGTGGGCGAGGCGATTGCACAAGATAAGGAGCTGACGAAGCGCTTGTGCTTCGCTGTCGGTGTCCCTGTGCCTGAAGGCTTCGTGGTGAGATCCAGAGAAGAGGCGTGGGAGAAGGCTCGAGTTTTGGGGTGCCATGTAGTTGTGAAGCCTAGATACGGGAATCAAGGTAAGGGAGTATCGGTGGGTTTACGAACTATGGAAGAAGTGATGCAGGCTTATGATTTGGCGTCGCGGTTTGGGGACGAAGTAATTGTCGAGAGGCAAATCATAGGCAATGACTACAGATTGCTTGTAGTGGGTAACGAACTTGTGGCAGCTGCAATGCGTGTCCCGCCTAGCGTGATTGGCGATGGGGTGCGCACGATCAAAGAGCTCGTGGAGGAGTTGAATTCTGACCCTAGAAGGAGTGATGGTCATGCTACTGTTTTGTCCAAGGTCAAGCTGGACGATGTGGCATTAGCGACCCTTGCGAAACAAGGGCTTACAGTAGAAAGCGTTCCTGAAAAAGGGCGGAAGGTTTTATTGAGAAACAATGCGAACCTTAGCACAGGCGGGATGGCAGTTGATGTAACCGATTTTGTCCACGAAGAAACAAGGCGCTTGGCGGTTTTGGCTGCGCAGGTTATTGGGCTAGATGTATGCGGGATTGATATCGTTTGTAAGGACATTGCACAGCCACTTGTCGAACAAGACGGGGCTGTGCTTGAGGTAAATGCAGCTCCAGGTCTCAGGATGCACCTTGAACCAGCGGTTGGGAAGCCAAGACCTGTCGGGGAGGCAATAGTCTCTAGCCTTTTTCCGCCTAACGACAACGGTCGAATACCTTTAGTGGCAGTGACAGGCACCAACGGCAAGACCACGACTGTGAGGTTGATTGCGCATTTTCTATCGCTTTCTGGAAAGCGAGTGGGGATGACCTGCTCGGATGGGATTTATGTGGGGGGAAAGCGCATCGAGGCAGGAGATTGTAGCGGTCCCAAGAGCGCACGAAGGATATTGATGAACCCTATGGTGGAGGCAGCTGTACTGGAATGTGCAAGGGGTGGAATAGTCCGGGAGGGGCTTGGATTCGACTATTGCGATGTAGGTGTTGTGACCAACATTGGTAGAGGGGACCATCTTGGTATGGCTCATATCCACACGGTGGAGGAGATCGCAAGGGTCAAGAGGGTAGTTGTAGAAGCAGTTGCGCCTTGGGGTTTTGCTGTTTTGAATGCGGACGACCCTCTTTCAGCGGAGATGGCATCGTACTGCAAGGGTGAACCCGTGTTCTTCAGTTTTTCCAAAGACAACAAAAATATTCAGGAGAGTATCGAGCGTGGGAGGCTCGCAATCTTTATTTCAGATGACAGCATCGTCGCGAAACAAGGTAGTATGGAGTTGACCTTTCCCTTGGAGCGCATACCTATTGCACTTGGAGGAAAGGTGCGCTTTGAGATTCAGAACGTTATGGCGGCACTGGGTGCTGGACTAGCGCTCGGTATCAAACAAACAGTCCTTTCGCAAGGGATTGCGTCTTTCTATCCTGATGCCTCTATTGTGCCCGGACGATTCAATGTTTTTGAGTACAACGGCGCCACCGTTATAGCGGACTATGGTCACAATCCGGACGCAATTGAGGCACTCGTGGAAGCCGTGACCCATCTGCCTGCCAGGAAAAGGGTTGTAGTTGTAAGTGGGGCAGGGGACAGGAGGGATGAAGACTTGCGAAAACAGACCGAGATACTTGGCGAGGTATTTGACGAGGTAGTCCTTTTCGAGGACAAGTGCAATCGAGGGAGACCTGAAGGGGAGGTGGTTAATATCTTGAAGCAGGGACTTTTGAGTAAGCACTGGCGCGGGCATCTCGAAGAAATAAAAGGTGAGTTCAATGCCATCGAACGGGGACTTGCAAGGCTTGAGTGTGGGGATTTGGCTCTGATACTGGTAGACCAGGTGGAGGAGTCTTTGATGTTTATCCAGAACAAGGTGTTCCGAGATCGAGCGAGAGTGTCGAGAAAGATTGCACGAGGATAAACCTCTCTCAGTTCGCCACACTTTTACTCAAGCCTCTTGCTACATGTAAAGGTTCACATTGTCCGCATTCTAGGCTTGTGATTGCGAGAAGAAGAAAACCTGTCTGAACTGTTTTGGGTCTATAATAGTGACATGCGGCTCTCGATAACAGCGAGGGTGCTTTTTGGGTTTTTAGCGCAGACAGTCGTTCTTATAGGTGCAATCCTCTTATTGATAACAAACCAGGCTGCGATTCTAGAGTACATTTCAAATGTGAAGGAGAAACTTGAGCCTTTAGCACTAGACGTGAAAGACCTCGTAGCGGAACTAAAGGATATAGAGGAGAGCGCGGCAAAGGGTAGTAAAGACGCTGTTTTGAAAGTATGGAGCAGGCTTCCTCGGATGAATCTCTTCGACAGGCTACAGGTCTATCTCTCGACCATCTCAGCCGTGTCCAAGTTCGAGGCTTGCGATGCAAATGTTAGAAACAGTCTGAATAGGGCGTCGGAACTACTTCAGGAACTAGTTGCGGGTGACAGGGTGGCAGGGCAGTTCGCGGATATCCTCGATAGACCCAATGTTCGGTCGAACAAGGAAGCGATGTTACTTGCGTGGGAAAAACTCGGTAACGCACTTGGTGCCTCAAACGAAGATGAGATGAGGTTGATAAACTCTAGGATGCAGAGCGTAATAAGATATATCAGGTCTGTATGCGCTAGGGCCGGACAGGCTGTGCTCGAGGCATCAAGGGAGGCGAACAATCAGATATATTCGCTAAGACAAAGGCTTTCATACCTTTTCGTTGCAGTGCCAGTATCTGCGTGCTTAATAGGACTTCTGGTTGCCCTGGTGACTTTCCTTGGAATACAAGACCTCCGTCGCCTAGCGGTCGTGGTGGAGCGCATGGGAAAGGGCGAGGTGGTAAAAGTTGACCCTTCAAAATACTCAGGTGAGGTGCAAGTGCTTGCGTCCGCGCTGAACTCGCTACTGTCAGGCCTTTCTGAACACGAAAAGAATTTAGAAAAGAAGACTGAGGAACTCATGAAAGCGGAAAGACTTGCCCTTGTTGGGAGGATGGCTTCTGTTGTCGCACACGAGGTTAGAAACCCTTTGAACTCCATATCCCTAAATGTCGACCTTTTGAAAGAGATGATTAAAGATGTCACAAAAAGGGCAGAGGCTGAGAAGGTGCTTTGCGCAGTGGAAAAAGAGGTTGAAAGATTGGGAGAGATTACTGAAGAATATCTACGATTTGCAAGGCTTCCAAAGGGGAGCCTTGGTCCTTGCAGATTGAGTTCATTAGTTCGTGCTACGCTCGATTTTATGACCGGTGAGTTCCAATCCCATGGTATTACGGTGGATGCGGAAATAGAGAGCGAGAGCAGAGTCCTTGCAGACGAGTCCCAAGTTCGACACGCCTTGGTGAACTTGTTCAAGAACGCAATCGAGGCAATGCCGAATGGCGGAAAGATCTCGGTGAGAGTTGAGGAAGGCGATAACAGGGTGGTTGTTACAATTAGGGATACTGGGTGTGGCATTCCTGAAGAGTTCAAGCCTAGGCTGTTTGAGCCATTTGCTACTACAAAGCCTAGCGGGACTGGGCTTGGACTTGCGTTTGTACTTCAGGTCATGCAAGAATGCAAGGGTAAGGTGAGTGTGGAGTCAACTGCCGGCTTAGGAACTACTGTAACTTTAGAGTTCGTGCCATACTCTGGAGGTGACTGATGAAAAGGAATGCTTATTACGTTGGATGGCTTGTTGTTCTCTTGTGGGCATGTGTCCACCATCGTGCGACTACCAGCAAAGGAGGTGACAAAATGGAGGTGAAGGGGCGAACCGACTTATCGCTTGAAACATTGAAGGCGAAAAGGGCAAGGTTTAAAGATGTGACGGTCGGTGTAGACCTCAAAGAGGTTTCTGACGAGGACAAGAGGGTGCTTTGGCACTTGCTCAAAGCAGCAGATGTCATGGACATCCTGTTCTTCAAGCAGGCTTCTCGAGATGGACTTATGATCTATGAGGACCTAAAAAGAAATGCTAGAACCGAGATAGATAGGGTGCTTCTAGAACTTGTGGAAATCAACTTTGGCATTTTCGACAGACTTGACCACTTCAAACCGCTCATTGGCAAAAAAGAAAAACCGCTTGGCGCATCCTTTTATCCTGAAGACATGACCAAAGAGGAGTTCGAAGCATTCCTTAGGACACATGAAGATAAAAAGGATGCCTTTGTCTCGCCCTATACAGTCATTGTACGAGGGAAGGATGGGGGACTTGAAAGTGTTCCTTATTCAGAGTTCTATAGAGATGAGCTTGAAAAGGCTGCAAGACATCTGGAAGACGCAGCGAGAGAAACTAGAGATGAGGCGTTGAGGCGCTTTTTGCTAAGCAGGGCTGAGGCGTTCAGGACTAACGATTATTTCCAAAGCGAGTGTGATTGGGTTGATTTGCATAGTTATAAAGGGGAAGGGAAAAGTGCGGTGGAGATAACAATCGGTCCTTATGAGGTTTACGAGGACAGGTTGTTCAACTACAAGGCTTCGTTCGAGGCGCTCGTCGGGGTGGTGGACGAGGTAGAAAGTGCCAAACTTGGACTGGTAGCATCATTTCTTGATGAGCTCGAAGCAAACCTTCCGATTGAGGGGAGATACAAGAACTTTGGGCGTGGTCAGGTATCGCCTATCCTCGTAGTCAATCTTATCTATTCGAGTGGCGACACAAAGGCTGGGGTACAGACAACCGCATATAACCTGCCGAACGATGAAAGGGTCCGTGAGGCGAAAGGGTCAAAGAAGGTGCTTTTGAAGAATGTCGCGCGCGCAAAGTTCGAGGCGAGTCTTGTTCCTATTGCGAGGCGTGTGCTTGACCCAAAGCTTTTGGATTTTGTGGATTTCGATGCGTATTTCAACGATGTCCTGATGCACGAAGTAAGTCATGGACTAGGCCCAGGAATCATCACGGCTCAAGACGGAAGCAAGGTTCAAGTAAATGTGGCTCTGAAAGAGACATATTCGACTATCGAGGAATGCAAGGCTGATGTGCTTGGTCTATGGACATCGTTTTACCTAATAAGAAAAGGTGTTTTGCCACAAGAACTTGGAAAACGCATCATGGCAACAATGCTTGCAGGGCTTTTCAGGTCCATGAGGTTTGGGGTTAGCGAGGCACATGGGCTTGCAAACCTCATCGAGTTCAACTTTTTCAAGGATGAAGGATGTATTCTGTTTGACGAAAACACTGCGAGGTTCTCTGTGGTAGAAGAGAAGTTTTGCAGATGTGTTGAGGCACTGGCGAGAAGACTTTTGACAATAGAGGCAACAGGTGATTATCATGGGGCGAAGAGTCTGATAGAGAAATACGGTAGGATCCCTGTCGAGGTAGAGCAGGCTTTAAGGAGACTGGAAGACATCCCTGTTGACATAAAACCTATATATTCGAGCGCAGAAGAACTTCGCAGGACGATGGGAAGGGAATGAAAACAGTGTACTAAGTTTTCAGGAGGTTTTGATGTTGGGAAGGCGTTACTATTTTTTTGGGCTGATTGTGGTTCTGCTCGCTTTCGGGATCACCGAAGTCGCGCTAGCAAGGACTTACATCCGCAAAGGAGGCTCTATAGTGGCAGAGATTGACGGAAAGTATTTAAGACAACATGGCTCTATTGTCTTGGAGTTCGACGGCAAGTATGTGCGTCAACGCGGTTCCATAGTGCTTGAGTTCGATGGCAAGTATGTGCGCCAGAAAGGAAGTATAATAGCCGAGATTGACAACAGATATGTGCGGAAATCGGGCGCAATAATATGGGAGATTGACCCATCTGGCAAAATAAGAAGACACGGAAGTATCGTTTACGAAGTATCGGACTACTACGACTCCCTCGAACAGAAAAGAAAGATTGTCGCGTTTTTGCTGTTGCTTGCGGAATGATGAGATAAACCAATGCCTTGGAAATCTAAAAAGGTCTTGCTTATAATCGGATTTCTGGCGTGTTCAAACGACAAACAAGAAGGAAGAATCGAGGCATCAGGCACGCTCGAGGCAGTATTGGTGCGCGTTGCCCCCCTTGCTTCAGGACAAATAGTGCGCCTGAATGTTAGGGAAGGAGAGGATGTAGCGAAGGGGGATGTGATAGCAGTTATTGACGACAGGCACATAAAGGCACAGATTGCGCAAGCAGAGGCAGCGCTTCAGGCTGCTGATGCTGCGTTGAGGCTCGTAAAAAAGGGGGTAAGGAGGGAAGACATAAATGCCCTGCAAGAGCAAGTGCGTCAGGCGAGAGAGGCTTATGAACAGGCGGTTAGGGAAAGGGACAGAGCGAAGAGGCTTTTTGAACAAAAGGCGATTCCACAAAAGACATACGAGGATGCTGAGACTTTGGTTGCAGTAAGGGAGGCAGGGCTTCGGGCTGCACAGGAACTATTCAAGAAGGCAAGAACTGGCGCTAGGCAAGAAGAGATCGAGATGGCGAGAGCGCAACGGGATCAAGCAGAAGCTGCGCTGAATCTTTTAAAAGAAAGGCTGAAAGACTACACTGTTTACGCGCCAATCAGTGGGACCGTGATACAAAAATATGTTGAAGAAGGGGAAACTGTTGGGCAAGGGCAACCCATATGCACCCTTGCAGACCTGTCTGTCTTGGAACTTAAAGTTTATGTGAAGGAAAAGGATTTGGGGCGCATCAGACTTGGGCAAGATGTGAAGGTCTTTGTGGATGCATTCGAGGATAGGGCGTTTCATGGTAAGATAACCTATATCTCTTCGCAGGCAGAGTTTACGCCAAAGAACATCCAGACCAAAGAAGAAAGGGTCAAGACCGTTTATGCAGTCAAGGTCATGGTCGAGAATAAGGAGGGGATCCTGAAGATCGGTATGCCCGCAGATGCCATAATCGAGACAAGCCCATAAGATGAAGGAATCAGTCCTGAGCATCGAAGGTCTTTCCGTTACTTTTGGCGATCTACAGGCACTCAACAGGGTCACATTGCAAGTATCAGAGGGAGAATTTGTAATAATCGTGGGTCCTGATGGGGCAGGGAAGAGCACGCTTCTGTTGGCGGCATGTGGACTTGTAAAGAAGAGGGAGGGTGTCATAAAGGTTTTAGATAAAGAGGTGCCAAAGGAGCTCCCCGAGGTCAAGCAGCATATTGGGCTTTTGCCACAAAAGTTTAGCCTTTATCAGGACTTGACTGTGGAAGAGAATATCAGGTTTTTCGCTAAGACTTTTCGTGTGCAAGATTACAGGTATGAGATGGATCAACTTCTGGAAGCCACAGGGCTTGCACCTTTCAAGAAGCGTTTGGCGCTGAAGCTGTCCGGCGGTATGAAACAAAAGCTCGCACTGTGTTGCACCCTTATCCATAAGCCAAAGCTATTGCTTCTGGACGAACCAACCGCAGGGGTTGACCCAGTATCTAGGCGCGAGTTTCTGGACATCCTTCTCGGGCTTCTGGAAAGAGGGATGACAATCGTGATGAGCACTCCATATATGGACGAAGCTATGAGAGGTCAAAGGACGGTGTTTCTCCATAACGGGAAGATTATTGCGGACGCACCACCACATGCACTTCTTTCACGCATAAAGACAGTTCCCATAGAAATCATTGCGCAGGAAGCGCAAAGGATTTACGAGTTTCTTAGTAACAAAAAAGGGTTGCTCCGTCATGCACTTGTGGGTAATCGGATTTTGCTGTGGTCTGACATGACCGTAGATGCGCTTACAAGTTTGCTTGCTTCCGCTGGATTCTCATTGTTTTTATGTAGACACGCTATCCCAACCCTCGAAGATGTTTTTATCCAGATGACAGAAGAGCTGGGAAATGGCTGAAACGGTAATAGAAGCAAGAGAGCTCACCAAACGGTTTGGCGATTTTGTGGCTGTTGATAGGGTTTCTTTTCAGGTGGTGGCGGGCGAGGTTTTTGGGCTTTTAGGCCCTAACGGAGCGGGAAAGACAACCACGATAAGGATGCTGTGCGGTCTTATGAAGCCTTCTTCTGGGTCCGCGATGGTCGCATCCTACGATTGTGCGAGACAGAGCGATCAGGTAAAGAAACGAATCGGCTACATGTCGCAAAAATTTACGCTTTACCCCGACTTGACTGTTATTGAAAACTTGGAGTTCTACGGGTCTATTTACGGAGTGAGAAATCTAAAAAGGCGATTGCGGGAAGTTATAGAACTTGTATGGCTCCAAGGACTCGAGCACAAGCTCGCAAGAGACCTTGCTGTTGGGCACAGACAAAGGCTTGCCCTTGGTTGCGCCATTGTTCACAACCCCCCTGTCCTGTTCCTAGACGAACCTACCTCGGGCGTTGATCCTGAAAAGAGAAGAAGGTTCTGGGAACTTATCTATGCCCTAAAGTCGCAGGGGACCACTATTCTTGTCACGACTCACTACATGGACGAGGCAGAGTTCTGCGAAAGACTTGCACTTATCGGTTCTGGCAGGATACTTGCATGCGACACACCCATGGGTATAAAGAAAGCCCTTTCCTCTGTTCAGGTCATTGAGCTCGTATGTGAACCTCAAATTGTCGCACTTAGGATCTTGAAATCGCATCCCAAATGCCTCTTTGCTAGCGCCTTTGGGAAGGCTATTCATGCTGGGATTGTGGGGGGAGATGAAGCTTTTAGAAGTGTGTATGAAACGCTTTTGTCCAGTGGCATTGCGGTGCATTCTACTTCACGGGCAGAACCATCCCTTGAAGACGCCTTTATTTATCTGGTTCAGCAGGGAAAGTCGTCGTGAAAGGCATTTTCCTAATTATGTGGAAGGAGTTCATCCATATCGCGAGGGACAGGGTCGGTCTTTTCATCATGGTTGCATTCCCTGCCATTACACTGATGCTTTATGGATATGCCCTAAACTTTGATGTGAAAAATGTGCGTCTTGGCGTGTGCGATCTAGACAAGACTAAGGAAAGTCGGGCTTTTATAAAGTCTTTCCTTACACACGAGTACTTCGTGCTCGTCAAAGAGCTACAAAGTGCGAAAGACATCGAGGACGCACTTTCGCACGGGGAAATAGCGGTTGGCATAGTGATACCAAAGGATTTTGGGCGTGCTGTGCAGACTGGCAAGGAGATCGCATTTCAGGCACTTATAGACGGGGCCAATGCGCAGAGCGCTAGTACTGTTCTTGGCTATATTAAGGGTTTTACCCTCCATTATGTTGCAAGAAGGATTCAGGAAAAAGTTGAGGCTGCAGGGCTCAGGATAGGGCAGGGCGGCTTGGATTTGAGGATGCTTATGTATTATAACCCAACGCTTGAAACCGCCCGTTTTCTAGTGCCTGGCCTTATGGGAATTGTACTTACGGTCATGGCGGTTGTAGCAACTGCGCTAAGCCTTGTGAGAGAAAAGGAGCGTGGAACTATGACTATGCTCAAGATGCTTCCATTCAGGTCATATCAGATTGTCATCGGGAAAACACTCCCATACCTCTTATTTTCCCTTTTCGCAGCATCGCTTGTTCTTGTTGCTTCGAAGATTTTGTTTGGGGTCGAGGTGAAGGGGAGCATAATATTGCTTTTTGCGATGCTTCTTGTCTATCTTTTTGGTGCGCTTGGACTGGGGGTGTTCATATCGTCGCTCACAGAGAGCGCTCAGGTCGCTTTCACCATCGGGGTCACCCTGACTATGCTTCCGTCCTTTATCTTGAGCGGATTCGTCTTTCCTTTGGAATCAATGCCCTGGGCAGTTCGGGCAGTTTCTTACATCGTGCCCGCCCGTTATATCATTGCGATCATCAGGGCAATAATACTAAAAGGCGAGGGGCTCCAAACATTCATATTCGAGTTTTTGTGGCTCGTCGGCTTTGCTTTGGCAATGACCTTTTTTGCAAGCCTGAGGGTAAGGAAAACCCTCGCTGGTTGACAAAAGATGAGGGGCGTTTTTGCTATAGTCAAAAAGGAGTTTAGGCACATCGCAAGGGACAAAAAGATGATCCCCCTCGTCCTTGCATCGCCTGTTTTCCAGCTTGTTTTGCTTGGATACGCAGCTACCATGGATATAAAGGAGGTTCGGCTTGCGATATGCGATCATGACAGGTCGGGTATGTCTAGAGAACTTGTGCGGAGTATTGTGGCTTCTGACATCTTCAAAGCAGTCGCGTTTGTGGACAATGAAAATCAAATAGACCCATTGATAGCCTCCTCAAAGGTGCACATGGGGCTTGTTCTCCCAAAGGATTTCGAAAAGGGGATAGTCTCGATGAGAGGCACAAGTGTGCTCGTGGTGGCTGATGGGTCAGAGGCAGCAAAGGCGACGATTGCACTCAACTACATGCAGGAAGCCATCTTGGTTTTCGCTCAGGATAAGGCACGTAAAGCACTCACTATGATTGGAGCAAAGGATCTTCCTGTTATCAGAGTCGAGCCGAGGGTTTTCTATAATGAGGAGCTCAAAAGCAGGGATTTCATGGTGCCTGCTGTGCTTGCCATGGTGTTGATGGTTATGACCGTGGTTCTGTCTTCAATGAATATCGTCCGCGAAAAGGAATATGGCACAATCGAACAACTCGTAGTTACACCTTTGGGGGGTGGTGTACTCATCGCTGGAAAGTTACTGCCTTTCCTTGTGATTGGTCTTGTTGACATCTGTATCGTGGTTTTGGTTGCCGTTTATTGGTTCGATGTACCAATGAGGGGTTCATATGTGTCCCTTCTTGGGGCAAGCCTCTTGTTCCTTGTGTCCACACTTGGGCTAGGCCTTTTAGTTTCCACTGTGGCGAAGACCCAACAGCAGGCGATGATGATCGCTGTGTTCTTCATAATGGTGCCCTCGGTTTTGCTATCAGGCTTTATCTTCCCTATCGAAAACATGCCTAGGGTCTTTCAGGAGGCGTCAAGATTTATCCCTATGAGACATTATCTTACGATAGTGCGAGGTTTATTCCTAAAAGGCACAGGCCTACGCTCACACCTATCTGAAATCGTGCACCTTGCTGGTCTTGGGCTTTTTATCTTCAGTCTTGCTTCCATGATGTTCAGGAAGCGAGTGGACTAAGATGCGATCATTGAAAAGCCCCAACTCTTTAGGATTTCTGCTTTTTATAGGTTCAAGTATCATTTTTTTGCGAGGGCTCGATTATCCTCTTTTGTTAGATGACCTTTATGCGGTCAAACAAAATCCTTGCTTCCAGCCCGAAGTAAGTGTCTTTTGCATATTGACCTCGAACAACTGGGGTGGACACGAAAAAAATCCTCATCCCCTTTATCGTCCAGTTTCGTCTTTGAGCATTGGTCTTACAATCGCTTTTACCAATGATGTCCGTGTGCTACGATTCCAGAATGCGACACTGTACGCATTACTTTGTGTTTCTATCTTTGCCTTTCTCATAAGACTTGGCTTGCCCTTGGTTTGGTCTTTCCTTGGAGCACTATGGTTTTCCTTGCATCCCACTCATGTGGAGGCTGTAAGGTTCATAATCAATCGTGAAGAGATACTTGCATCTCTCTTTGTGGTTCTGGCACTAATGTATGTAGCAAATAGACAATCCCTGTCCTTTCGAGGATATGCCTCGGTGTTTTTACTTTGCCTGCTTGCGGTTTTTTCCAAGGAGAGCGCTTTTATGATCTTTTTGTTAATTCCTTTATTTGCTAACGCTCATCTAAAACAAAGGATAGTTTTGTCAGGGCTTGGGCTTCTTGCAGTTTTTATATCCGTGGTCGGCAGATGGCTTGTTCTTGGGAGGTGGTTTCCAGACAGAATAGCATGGCAAGACAACCCTCTTGTTTTGTGTTCAGGCATTGAGAGATTTTGGCACGCCTTACGTCTTATCCCAACAACCTTGAGTACTTTGTTTTTGCCGACTGACTTTACAGTGGACTATTCATATGATGTGCTTGGGATTCCTTTGCAACGCGACATAGTCGGGGCAGTCTTGGGGTTACTTGCCCTTGTGTTTGCACTCTTTGTTGTTAGCAAGGCTCGAGGGCAAGTAAGAAAAGCGGTGTTGTTCACACTAGTGTGCTACATTCCTGTCTCGAGCCTGGTAGTGCCTTCCACCATAATCTTCTCGGAACGAGGTCTTTTACCTTGCTCGATTGGAAGTGCATGGCTTTTTGCCTTGCTGTTCCAGTACCTTTGGTCCAAAGGCAAAGCGTTTCGCAGTGCAGGGGCTATAGCTATGTTTTGCTGGTTTTTGTTCTTCGGATGGAAGACATGGACAAGGAGCGAGGATTTCTCGTCAGCCATAAGGCTTTATGCATCATCCCTATCCGCATTTCCAGGCTCTTCAAGGCTTCACAACAATCTTGGACTTGCTCTTTGGGACGAGCGAAGATTGGAAGAGGCAGAAAAGCATTTTCGCATGGCACTCAGCATTGATAACAAAAACTTTTACGCCCATCAAAACTTGGGAGTTCTTCTTGCCTACATGGGTAGATTCCTCGAGGCTGAAACTCATTTCAGGGAGGCCTTGAAATTCAAAGCTACAAATAATAAGGCACAATCTGCTATGTGTATTTTGCTTGTGCAAATGGGTCGCTACGAAGAGGCGCTAGAATTCTGCGAACCACTTCCATGCACAGCGCCCTTGGAGGCAAAGGAGGCACTTCGTATCTTGCAGACCGAGGGGAGGTGCGGCTTGGAGTAGGCAGCTTTCGTTGCGAAAAGAAAGAGTTTTCGTCTGGCGGGTTGAATAGAAGGGGTTGCATGACCCCAGGAAAACCACTATCCTTATTGCACGTTGTTACGGAGATACCATGCGAAAAAGTTCGTTGATAGTAGCTCTGTTTTTACCTTTTGGGCACCTTCTTGCAGACCCGCTCTATCCATTTTCTGGCCCTTCCGAGCCTGTAACACTCGAAGACATCCTCCCGCACTACGATAGAAGAGAGTGCAAAAAGAACGAGTTTTATAGCGAATGGTGGTCTTTCATATTTTCACTAGAAAACAAGTATGGAGCGTATGTCCAGTTTTTGCTTTCGAACCTTGGAAAAGGTGACGGAAGAGCCTATGTGAGGGCACATCTTTCGACCCCTGAGGGGCTAAAGATCCAGAAAAAGGACGAGTTTGACGAAAAGCAATGGTCATACGAGAAGGACAAGTTTCTCATAAGGATTGGTGAAAACTTGGTGTCTGGTAATTTGCAAGGGTTTGTCCTGAAAGTGAAAAATGACAGTTTTGAGGCTGAGTTCAAGGTGAGTCCCTTAGTTCCTGCCTATAAGCCAGGCAACGGAAGGGTGCAATACGGGTCATCGAAAGAGCGCTATTACGAGTATCATGTGATTGCGCCTGTTGCTGAAGTAAGTGGCAAAGTGAGGATACAAGGCGAGGAAAATGAGAGAAGTGTGTCGGGATTGATGTTTGTAGAGCATGTGGCAACCACGCTTGGCATGCACGAGCAAGCGAGGCAATGGGTAAGGTTTAGGAGCTTTAATAAGAATAGGGTGTTTCTATTTTCCCAGATCTTACCTCCCCCTGAGTATGGTGATAACCCTGCAAGGTTTGTAGTGCTATTTGAAAAGGGGCAAAAAATTTTTGAGGCGCTCAACGAAGATGTTGTGGTTAGATTGGCCTCTTTCAAAGAAGACGAAAAGAAAAAAGGATATTTTGTTCCGTGGGTAGCAGAGATCTCGGGTAAAGGAAAAAACAGGTTCGGGATAAAGGCGCAGGCGATTACCGGGAGGGAAGACTACCTAGAAGAGGTTGGAAGCGTAACAAGATTCATCATCTCGAGGTTTGCAAAACCTGTGCTTTATAGCTTCGACGCATTATTTTCAGGGGAGGTGGAGGTGCAGGGTAGGCTCATAAAGGTCGGAGGTTTCGGCAGATATTATTTTACCATAGTAAATCCTTGATAGGAGGGGAGCAATGGCTAAGGTT
>Ga0197143_1002282_pt1 | contig 14424 bp, 13 predicted proteins | sample GBS70_MetaG_FD_148603 | JGI IMG/M metagenome (GOLD analysis project Ga0197143, IMG submission 148603) | Sediment microbial communities from Great Boiling Springs, Gerlach, Nevada, United States - GBS 70_MetaG | ecosystem: Environmental > Aquatic > Thermal springs > Hot (42-90C) > Sediment...
CAGCCATTCGGCGGCACATAGGCTGGGAACTCACCATTGGGGGCTTTCGCCTTGGCTTGAGCAATAACTTCCTTAATAACTTTGGCTCCAGGATTGATGAAATCGATGAGGCGGAGCCACTCCTCTTCCCCTTTGTCCAAACACCACTGACGAGACTTAGAAACTTCCATGACCCCCGTTTTCCAGTATACCCCGTAAGCGGAGGTTGGGATAACTTCAACTCTTGCTTTTTGGTTGCTTTTTGCCTAGTATAAAATAGAGGTGGAGGCAGAATGCCCAAAAGGTATCGAGAGGAAGAGTCTACAAACCCGTACGCGCGTCGGATGGCTATTTTGGATATCGTGTTTTCCACGAACGGCCCAGTGCGCACAAGCGACCTTATCGCGCGATTTAAGATTGAGCCCAACCTCCTGGCCTATGACCTCCGCCAACTAGAGGAAATGGGGCTGGTGGAGCGGGGTTATGGGTGGGTAAGGCGGCGTATTGCTGCCATCGAGGATATTTTCGCTGGGAGCGAATACCTGGCCCGGATGGGAAGGGCCAGGGAGGCCAAGGAGCGCATTGCCCAATACATTGCTGAAAAATTGATCGAGGCAGGGGATCAAGTGGTCTTTGACGCGGGTACCACCGCGTTTCTTGTCGGCCGCTTCCTCGTGGATCTAAAGAAAGACGTCACAATTTGGACCAATAACCTCCCCCTTTTCCTCTACGCCCTGGCGCACTCAAATATGGTCTGCAACCTTGTTGGCGGCACGGCAAGCCGCGCTCATGCCGCTTTAGTGGGAGACATGGCTGCTTATCAGATCGCCAACGTCAAATTCGATGTGGCAGTCGTTACCCCTAAGGGATTGATTCTGCAAGATCTGGAGAAGGCCATGGATGGGCCGTTTGGAGATGAATTGGCGAACAAGGAGCTCGATGCTTCGACGGTTTGCCTCACGTTGTTCAATGAAGACTCAGCGCAACATGCCTACAAGCGAATGATGGTGCAAAACGCCAATCGTGTAGTAATCGCTTTGGACAAGGAGAAGTTTGCCGCGGTGGGACATGCGTTTCTGCTGATCGCGAGCGTGAGGCGCGAGGCACAACCCGGTGCGGTGCGGACGCGCGGGGCGATATTGCCCAGGGGGGCGGTTCGCTCCCGGGGGCTGCTCGTGGAACCGGCTGCGGAGCAGGTCGAAATCGAAATCGGTTTCCCACCTGAAGTGACCGTGGTCACGGATGCCACGCTGGAGGAAGTCAAGGAGAGGAACCCCGACGTGGAGGAAAAGTGGTTCGAGGAGTGGGCGAAACACAGTTTGGTCACGGTTACCCAGCCAAGTTCTCGAACTTGATCCCTTGTCAATCTGCAAGGCTTTGTCCTAGCTTATTTCGAAAGTTGTGAGCTCTTCTCAAGCTTTTCCCAAAAAAGCTAATTGAAAGATCGCCCTCGCGAATTCCTCGGTGACCTCCCTAGCCCTTGACAGCCACCACGGGGTTGGGGTACTATATGTTTGTTGAAATTGGGCTAAAGCCGGGAGGTGAGGCGGTAATTACCTTCTCTTGGGCCGGAATTTCGAGCAAATCCCTAAAATTTCCAGGAGGGAGGTGAGAGACTGTGGGAGAAAGAGATCGATGGCAGGTGAGTTTCCCGGAATCAACGCCGTGGAACGAGTTGAAGACAAACTTTGCCCGTTTTCGCTCAGTTTCGTCCATAAGGATGACCACGGAGTTAAAAACAATGGTGCCCAAAATCGATCTCGTGCCTAATCTCGCGAAGTGGGTACCGACTTTGGAAAACACCTGGATTTCCAGCGCGTTGGTGCGCTCTTGGGCTCTCTGGCCAACTTTTGAACTTTCGCTAGGTTTCCAAGCGGTCAAGATAGAAACGAGCACTGTTAAGCCCAGCTGGGAAGGCTTTCTGGTTTCACAAAGGGTTTGGGAAGTTCCGGCCAAAGCGCAGGTCCCTCTTTTTGAGGCCGACTTCGCTCAAAAGGTGGCCAAGGTGAATGTATCCAATGCGATTAATGTCTTGCCGAAAATGCCCCTCAACGTGATGACGAGCGAACCCCCCTTGGAGCGGCCTGTGGTCGGCATCCTTTGGCAGGCCCTCAGCGAGCGAATGACGAGCTTCCTCGAAGAAGTGCGCACAAGATTGGACCAACTGGTGTCGCCGATGCCCGCGTTTGCACCGGGCGCGGTCCTCACTGGAGGCCCGGTGCGAAAAAGAGGGAGCCTTGAAAAGAAAGCCCTGGGGCAGGTTACTGCTTTCGTCCTCAGTGAGGATTGGGAGCCAGAACGCACGCTTTCTCTTCCAGTAATCGAGGGGCCAATGGTCAAAAATGGCCGCCTGACCTTGGTTCTCAGGGTGGAAGACCCCTCCCTTGTGGGCCGGGAGGCCGATCTAGCGTTGGTGGTGGAGGGCCTGGAAGTAGCGCTCTGCTCGGCGAAGGTGCCTGCTCTTCGGGAAGGGGGTGCGGATCTTGCTTTTGAGTTAGATCTCGCTGAGGCGGGCATCAAGGTGAGGGACGGTTTGATTCCCTTGAAAGTTTTCCAGGTTTTCATCGAGCCCGAAACGTCGGAGGGCTAAAAGGAGGCCAATAAAGAGAAAAGGAGCAAAAAATGGAAGATGACCTGCAGCAAGCGATCAAGAAGCTTGCTCCACGTGCCCAAGAGGCTTTGGAGTTAGCGCTGAGGAAGGCAACAGCTCACGGTTTTCTTGGTGTGGAGCATTTGGTTTTGGGGTTGCTCGAGATCCCTGAGTTGGTCCAACGAATCCAGAGCGCCGGGCTGGACAGGGGAAGGTTGGTTCGCGTTGCTCAGGGCCTTCTTCAGGAGATCCAAATCCGTATAAGGTTGGAGCCGGAGGAGGTACCTCCCTGTAGCCCTCGAGTTGCCAAACTGCTTTGTGAGGATGCTCCCCGTATTGCTAAGCGGCGGGGCCACATGTTCGTTGAACCCGACGACGTTTTGATTGCCGTCCTTCAGGAGGAGGGAATCCCCTTTGTGGAAAGGCTTCGGGAGAACGTTAATGTGCTGCAATTTCTGGAGCGCTTGGAATATGCAAGGCCACCGGCTTTGACGATCCCAGAGGCGTTGCGTCGCTGGTGTCACGATCTGACCGCTCGCGCAGAGAGAGGGGAACTCACCCCCATTATTGGCCGGGAACGTGAGCTAGAACAGGTGATTCGTATTCTCCTTACCCCGATAGGGCCAGCAAATCCTGTCCTTGTCGGGGAGGCCGGCGTAGGGAAAACCGCCATCGTCGAGGGCCTAGCGCAGCGCATTGTCGCCGGAAAAGACCAAGCCCTGCGCAACATGCGCATTGTTCAAGTGGACATGAATGCCATGCTGGCCGGGACTTTTTTGCGCGGTTCTTTTGAGGCCAATCTCAAGATAACCATTGATTTTGCCAAGAGAAGGCCAGACGCTCCGAAGATCGTTCTTTTCATTGATGAGCTCCATTCCATTGTCGGCGCGGGGCGGGCTATGGGTGTTCCCGCGGATGCGGCCCAGATCCTCCTTGGCCCATTGGCGAGAGGCGAAATCCAGATCATCGGTACCACCACCATTGAGCAGTATGAGGAGTATATCGCCCAGGACCCGGTGTTGAATCGGCGATTCACCATGGTCAAAGTGGAAGAACCGAGTTTGCACGAGACCAGAGCCATCCTCGAGGGCCTTCGCCCGGCCATCGAAAGCAGTTTTCGGAATCAGGGAATGGAGATCCATTTGACCGACGCGGCCATTGAGGCGGCTTTAGACCTTTCCCAACGTTACCTTCTTTCCCAACGTCTTCCAGATAAACCTTTGCGCTGGATTGAGGCTGCCGGTGTGCGTTGCTATCGACAAGGAAGGGATACAGTCACTCCGGAGGATGTGAGGGCTGTGGTTGCGGAAACCACAGGAATCCCCGAGGACATTCTCTTTCGTTCCTCGGGCTGGACTCCGGAATATTGGATCAGGGTTCTCCGTGAACGAGTTATTGGGCAGGACCATGTGCTCCATGAAGTTGCACATCGTGTTCTTTTGAATCTCGGGCCTCTGCGGGAGAACAGGCGCAAGCCGGTCGCTGTTTTTCTTTTTGCAGGTCCCACAGGAGTGGGAAAGACGGAACTCGCGAAGGCTCTCGCTGAACTCTTATTTGGGGATGAGGAACGCATGGTCCGCTTGGATATGTCAGAGTTCCTCGGCGAGCTTGGCGTCCAACGGCTGATTGGGCCGCCACAGGGCATTGTCGGCGCCGGCCGGGGTGAGCTCACCGATCGAGTCCGGTACCGGCCTTATACCGTTGTCCTTTTGGACGAATTCGAAAAAGCAGATCCGTTGGTAAGGGCTCTCTTCCTGCAGGTCTTCGACGAGGGATGGCTTGCGGATGGGCTAGGTCGTCGGGTTTATTTCACCGATACAATCATTATTGCCACCACGAACCTTGGCGCTGAGGAATACCTAAAAGAGACGAGTCGAAGATCACCAGGATTTTTGCAACCCGAGCCCCTGTCCCCCCAAGAAGCCGAGACCATTTTCAGAAGGGCAATTGAGAGACAACTTTCTCCGGAGCTTCGGAATCGGTTCAGCGCGATTTGCATATTCCATCCGCTTGGCCGCCAAACTCTCGAAGAAATTGCAGAAATGGAGTTGGAAAAACTCAGAGAGCGCCTGCACAGAACCACCGGCAAAAACTTCTCTTACAGTCCGGAAGCGGTGGCCCTTCTCGCGGAACAAGGGCTTGACCCACGTTCGGGAGCGCGGGCCCTCAAGCGGGCCCTTGAGAGTTTTGAAGCCTATGAGCTCAATCCCCGCCTCGCCAGGGGTGACTCCTTCCGAATCGAGGTGGCAGAGGAAGGCGAACAACGCAAGCTTACAGTGATTGTGGAGGAGGCGGTGATGGGATAGGGGGTGAAGATGGACGAGGAGGCGCAGGCGTTACTGGAAGTCATGTCTGGGCCAGAAGACGGGAGGGTGATAGCTATTAATTCTTCAGAAGTAGTGTTAGGACCGGTTGCGGATGCTCTCCTTTCTTTGTCTTACGACAACGCGGTACCTCAGACTGGGTTGAGAATCATCCTCAGGGAAGAGAACTTGCTTGTGGGCTCGGAAGTTAAGCAATACGGCGAGCTTTTTAAAGTGGGGCATATCTGGCTGCGTATTCTGCGGCCACAAAGGAGGGCGTAACCATGCCCATGGTGAGCCGGCAGCAAGCGGGGGATTTTTTGACCCAGCTGGGTCTTCAACAGGTTGACCCAGAAATATGGGCGGGCCAGCAATGGCTGGTGGGGCGGATTTTCCCTGTATTCGTCGCGCTAAAGGAACGTTTTGTACAAATCGAAATACCGCTAAATCTTGTGACGCAGTGTGACCAAATCCCACTTCATCGGCTCTTCAACGAGGTCAACGGGCAGATTGTGATCGGCAAGTTCGCTATAGGCTCGGAGACCGATCACGGGGGCCGAATGCTCGTTCTCCGCGTAGATTTCCCCGCTGGCACGGAGGAGGAATACGTAGCAATGGAAAGTCTGGCGATACTTTTTGGCGTTGCGTTCCAGCTAATAGAGAAGCATTACTCTCAAGTTGAAGAAACATTTCGTCGAGGATGCCAAGTTTCTGGACGGCCACCGGAGGATCGGGGCCGCGGACTTCTAGAAAGAATTAGAACTTTCCGCGGGGGTGAGGAGGGGCGCCGTGCCTAATGCTGAATTGCTTACAAGTGCCGAAATAGAAGAGTGTTTTCGGATATTAGAATGGCGTTGGTTGCCAGGTCCGAGGCCGGAAATCTGGGTTTTGCCCTTTTGGGATGCGGAGAGAAACACGACGGAGATGATCCTTGTGGATAATGGTCAAGGCAATGCTAATTTCATCGTGGTTGTTTTACCCATTATGAGGGCCACAAAAAATCAGGATTGCGTATGCAAAGCTCTGGCTTTGGCCAATGGTGTGCTAGGGTTAGGGAAGCTGTGCATAGACAGCGATGGGGATGTGACCGCTCGCGCTTGCGTGCCCAGGCAGCGGGGTTTATTCCGCTGTCAGATGCTCCGTCATGCGGTGGAAGCTGTGCTGACCGGGGCTGCGTTTATTCGGCCGATTTTGGACTGTTGTCTCGAGGACGAGCATTGTGACGTGGAGGCCGCCTTCCGCCGCCGTCTAGCCAAGGGTCCTGGTGTAGTACCTTAATAAAGCAAGAATGCGGGATAAGGGGGGATACTTAATGAGGGGAATAATTAAACGCGGATTGTTTAGTATTGTGATCTTATTTGTTTCTTTCGGCGTCTGTCCTACAGCTGTGGCAGGGAGTTTTTGCGATTACCCGGGCGAGGATTGCGGGGCTTTGATCCAACATTTATTCGTGGGCAACCCTGACATGCCCATTCTCTTCGTGATCGAGGAAAACCATGCCGATCTGGCTGTCCAATGGCAAGTCGCTTGTGCCATTGAAATGATAGCTATGACTCTAAAATGGGAACAACCTATCTTATTGATCGAAGGCAGCGATCCGCGCCAGCTTTCCCTTCTGTCAGAACAAGTATTACGAGCTGAACCCCGATGGAGAATAGCTGTAGCGGAAGCTTGGTTTGAGTTAGGGTGGCTCTCAGGAGCCGAACTGGCAGCCATACGTTTGCCTAATTTGCCAGTCTGGGGGGTGGAAGAAGCTTTCGGACCGGAGCGCCTCAGCCACTGGGAAGCTCTCCAAGCTCAAGAGGACGCTTGGGCCAGGATGATCCCGTTGTGGAAACAATTATGTTATCTCGACCTAAACGTATTTATTGCGACTTTGGAAGTCGTAGCATGTATAGAAAGTTGCGAAGAACCACTTGTTGAAGGCTTGCCACTTAAGGAGATGGTGGAGGGCCTCTCGGAGCGGCTCGCTGCGGGTGAGGCCCTGCGTGATGTCCTGAATAAATTGAAGTTCACCCCTCCAAGCGATTCCTATGCCAAGCGAAACGATGAGCTTGAGATAGCGAAGCAGAACTTGCTCAAAGCCGTTGTGAGCGCAGCTTCGGCAAACAATATGCTGGATCAGAATGAAGCCGAGAAACTCCTTAGGCTATATGAAGTTGCGCACGTGGCCACCGAGATCCGTCATCAGGTGCTTATCAACAACATCAGCAAGATTTTGAGAGAAGGGAAAACGATGGTCGGCATTTTGGTCATCGGTGTGGGCCATACTTCAAGGTTAACTGAAGAACTGGGCCAACAGGGGTTCTCCTACATCGTGATCACTCCCACAGCAATCACCGGCACGACGCCGGCCCGAGAAGCTAGCCGCTTCGACCAAATTCTGGAACGTCAACACCGCGGGGACAAGCATCTAGATCCAATGACGAGATGGCTTGCAAGAGACATGTTTAAGCCCTCTTTAATCCTTACTAATCCTGCTTCGGCAGAGTCGTTCTCCGTTTCCTGCGGCCTTCTCCAAATGGCCGAACGCGCGTTGCGTGGCGAACAGGTTTCAGGATGGGCAAAAGGGGCGGTGATCGAGGCCATCGAAGTCGTGAGAACACCGCAACTTATCAGGATTTCGGTGGTTGGAAAAAGCGGACGTTCTTTTGTTTGGGAACTCCCGTACAATTTTGTTTTAACGGAATCGGCCGCGCGTGAGCTAATCAAACATACGCTGCAAGCATTGGAAGCGGACAAATTGTTAGAAAAGAGGGAAGATGGTTTCTTTACTCCGTCCGTTCATGTTTATCTTGAGCCTGACGGCATGCATGGCGGAGCCTTTCTATCGCACAAACCAAATAAGTCGACCCTCGTAGTTAAAGCGGTCCCTCTCAATCTACCCCGTAGTGCTGAAGAGTTGCTTCAGGAATATAGGAAGGCAATCCAGGAATATGAGGAAGCGGTTAGACAGGGATTACCGCAGTCTGAGCGTCGAGCTCGTTTTCTTGCTGTCCTTCAGGTTCTAGATGTTCTTCAACCAGTTGTGACTCTCCTAAATCCGTTGCTTGATGACTTGAAGATCCCTAAGGATCAAATAGTGCCGGTTGTTTTGTCGATGGCTCGGATTTCTACTGAGGTGGCTCTGCGGGAGATCAACTTCACGCAGTTGGCAGTGATTGCACGATTGGTGCAAAAGCCCAACTTTGATCGAAGGCTCTTGTTTGTAAAGTGTGGTCTGGAACCCGGCGTACAAGTTGGTTCTCCTGAACGATGGCTAGTTTCCACCTTGTCCAATGTGCACGCCTGGGCACCAACGCAAAAGCACATCGCCGTGATCGTTGTGCCAACAGAAGGTACAGAGGAGGAATGGAACAGCAACCCCTTTGCTCAATATCTTGCAAGGTGGGGTGTAACCCTTGGAGACTACAGAACGTACATCCTGCCAGCTGTTCAGGAGGCAATCCAGGCTATTGGTTCAGACAACGTGATGCAACCTTCAAACTTTGACGAGTTTTTAACACAGCTCGAAGAATCCTTAAAAAATATCGATAATGCCACGGTGACGCTGACCTTTGTCGGACATCGCGTGGCTGATAAAGAGGGCTTCTATATCCACTTCAAAGCCAACGGAAGCGAAGAACCTTTGGATGTCGTGATCTCCAAAATTCAACAACTACAGGAACAAGGAAAGATACCTGGAACAATTCACCTGGAATTCAACTTGATTATATGCTCAGCGGAAAAGGAAGCCGTTCCGGAGCTTCTCATGGGATTGCCGGCCCGACTTGTTTTGTCTTCTCCCCATGAGGTTGGACTAGTAACGAATATGAAGTTGCTTGCCGAAGAAGCGAACAGGTTAAGAAAGGGAAAGCTTCTTTACGAAGCTTATTTAGAGGCGATGGAAGCCCTTGTGCGTACAATTCTTGAAGGTAGCGACGTACCATCTCTTCTATTGCTTGAGCCGTCTGCGCGGAGCGATGGGGAAAGAAGTGAAACAGGAGTTGGCTAGGAGGGGCGAATGGTCCTCAGAGAAAAGGCTCTGCGTGACACTGCTTGGGATCTGACAGTGGGCGTTCTTGCTCAGATTAAACCGGAGGCTCTGAAGCTTCAAAAAAATGAAGTGGAAAGTATTGCTTTTCCGAAAGAGGTTTATTTAGGCCCACATTATGATTGTATTTTGGGTGCAGCTGGACGCCTTACCGATGTCCTCATTGCCGCAAGCCTTTTAAGATTGATTGTCCATGTGCTAAACGGGCTTGAACAACAAGAAGTTCTTCAAACCAGCTCTCTAGAAGAGCTGGCAGAGAAGCTAATCGTACAGCTTGAGACTCAATTTCTTCAGGGGAAATACATACCCGGTCTCGAGCAAGTAACAGGGGCTTTACGGGAACTCTTCAAGCAAAGCCCTTCCGTTGCAGACTCTATTTTCGGGCTTTTCCTAGATTTGCTCCCCATCAAAGAAGAAGCCGAACCCATTGAAATCCTCAGACGGTGTGTGTTGAAAATCATCGATTCCCATGGGCGAATGAGTACAGGGTTTGCCCTCTGCAACTGTGGGCATGTTCTAACCGCAGAACATGTTGTTTCAGGTCACAAAAAGATGAGGATAACGTTTCGCTATTCCACAAGTAACGGGGAAAAGCAAGAGTTAATGGGATGGGCAAAGGTCATACACGCTGACCAAGGTCGGGATGTCGCTATCCTCCAAGTCCAAGGGAACGAATGGGGGCGATTTAAAATGGGCGGACTCGCTCCTCCGCCTCTTTCGCTCGACTGGCAACCCTGCGACAGGCTCCTGTGTCTGGGCTATCAGGAACAAGAGATTTACGCGGATCCATCAGCTGTGGAAGCATTCATCAAACCCTGGGATCCGATCCTGTCTGTAAGGTTTCGCGATGGATCAGAACGAGACAGTTTGGTGTTAGTAATACCCCATGATTATCCAACGGTTGTGCCAGGGATGAGCGGAGGACCTGTTATGAACCTGCGCACCCGTAAGGTTATAGCTACGGTTACTGGCGCGACGCGTGAGGCTTGGGTGCGGCAGAAGTGGAAAACGGAGGAGATTTGGGAGTTGATCTCGTCTGCGCGGTATGGATTTGCAATACCATTGAGTTGGGTTGCTGAAAGCTGGCCGGGGTTCCGGGAGTGTTGCCTTAAGTGAGGAACAAACACGATAAGGAGGTGTGGAATGGCGCTGAGCAAAGAGCTTCAGGAACGGTGGAGCAGAATGCTCCAGGACGCCGATCCCAGGGTGCAAATGGAGGCCCTCACCGAGATCGGCAGATCTTATTTCCACGTGGAAAGTCGGGGAGAGAGACCTTTTGAGGAGGTCTTTCTTGGAGAACCGGCTGCAATTCAAGTCAAGGGGCCAGCGAAACCTGGGCTTCCTACTTTGCTCCGCGATGCGATCCTAAGCAAACTCGCAGCGGACGATCCAAGTATGAGAGCAGAAGCTGTTTTGGCTTTAGTACACTGGCGAGATGAGGAAACGATCGACGTTATTCGGGAAAGGCTCAAGGATTCAGATAGCACAGTTCGCTTAGCAGCGGTCCAGGCACTCGCTACGTTGGGCGAGGCGGAGCTCGTTCCGGACTTGCTTGACGTGGCGCAAACTGACCCCGAAGAGCTCGTCCGGGCGCATGCTCTCTCGGCCCTCGCCCAGATCCCCGCGGAGGACCTCAAGAGCTGGGAAAGCAAAACAGCTGGGGCCGTCCGAACGCGAGGCGGCATTACCCTGCCGGGATATGTAACTGTGCTCAAGCAGATTGCTGAAAGGGATTCTTCCCGTTACGTAGCATTCCTGGCGCAGAAAGTACTTGAGCGCTTTTGAGAACCAAAGAACAAAGCCAAAAAGAAGGTGAGGTAAAATGAGCACCCTTTTAAAAGGGCAGATCTGTGCGCTGAGAGATTACCTTGCGAAGGGCGCATCGGGCTGTGCTTCAGCAGTCCATGACGCCGTGAGCTGGTATACCGCTTCTGGAGAACAAACTCTGAATAACGTTAAGACCTTGTGGAGGTCGACTGTGCCTGCGGAGTTACCCAGCGATCTAGCTGACCTCCTTGAGCGCGAGACTTTCCCGAAGTTTGAGCCTCTGGAAACAAAACCTATGCCGCTTACAAACATAAGCATTGCGCGCGTAGTTGCGGAATGGCATCGCAAACTTTTCAGTATATTGGATAACTTTTGCCAAACGGGGACCCCCCGCAAGGTGCTGTGCGCCTTCAATGTTGTAGACGATCTGATCTTTTACTTCACCAGCGCTACAGACTTCGAACGTTTTTGGCGAGCATTGGGGCACCCTCCTCTTGGCATACCGCAGGAAAGACCGACAAACGTAAATGATGCTCTAGCTAGTTTGATTGAGGTTATGAATGATCCCTTAAAACACGGGAAATTCTATCCGAATCCCGCTGTAATTGACCGTTTTTACGAAGCAGCTCTTCAGGCTGGGCTTCACTCAGAGCGTTTTCTGGGCGGTGCCGCAGGCAATATGGCTTACATCCTGAGCCAGATGGGTGTAGAGGTGCATATCCACTGTCCTTATCACAGCGACCAATTAAGGTGGGATGAGCTGGACCCTTCAGCCCGATATCTGGAGTTCGCTCCCAACCAATACCGGCTGATACCTACTGATCCTGGAACTCCAAACTTGCCGCACAAGAGAACGGTAGGGTTCCAAACCGTTCCCGACTGGTCTTTCCCAACGCTCCATGTCCAGGTGGCCCAGCCCGGCAGAGCCCTTTTCATTGGGAGGTATCCCACGCTGAACCCCCAGCAAAGAACATGGCAGAATACCGAAGTGCGTTGGCAAGGGCACAGCCAACCTTGGAATGGCCCGTGGGATTGGAATAGAGATAGAGCGGTGTGGCCTCATCCCACGGTCCTGGGCCATCAGGAGGTTGTAGGCCAGGTCTTTAACGTCATTCCTGCTGATAGTGCACTAACACAGCAGCTAGCCAGAGGGGAACGGTACAACGTTGCTTTGCTTAAGGATGTGGGAAATCATCTAGGCTTGCCCCAATTAGAAGAGGCTAGGAAAGTGCAGGTAGAGCAACTTAGACAAGCTCGAATTCCAATTTTTGTGGAAATTAGTTCAAACCATGATCTCGCTTTTCTTCGCTATCTGATCTCGGGCTCGCCTTATGGGAAGGCAAGCTATTGGAGTGCCGGGCTAAATCCCGATGAGTTGCTGGACATAACTGACCGCAGGGCGAAAGTTTGGGATTACCGCGGTCAGAAACTCGATACCTATTTGTTTCCTGAGCCGGGAACGTCAGAGAGTTTTCTGCAACGATTCGTGCGCGCTTTACACCTGCTGGAGAAACTTGAATTGGATTGGATCTATGTGCACGGAAATGAACTAGACATCGCCATCTGGAGAAAAGAGGCCTGCGAGCTAATCGAGCAGCTAGGACCAAATATCGGACCAAAACTCCGCGATGGGATGCTCCTGGCAAAAGCCGCTGTAGTGGCGGCGATGATTACCCGTAACCCTAATCCGCAGTTGAGGCAAATCATCAACAGCCGACTGGCGCAGGGTTCAGCATTGGCGGTAAAGGGCTTCTGGGCCCTTCTTTCGTTTGCTCGCCAATTTAGCGAGTGGGCTGCTGGCCGATACCACAATTTAAATATTCAGGCTAACACTGTCTATCAGAATTTATTGAACGAGGGCTTCTATGAAGTTGGAAACGAGTTCGGAGTTGCGGTAGCTCCAGTGTTTTGGCCCGACGAAGCCAACTATCTCCACTTAACAGGAGCAGGGGACTATTCTTCCGCAGTCGTAGCGACATATGTATGGGCATAAAAGGGGGAGACTATGGAAGTAAGAATACTTATGCAGCATGGAGTAGCATACGAACTTGTATTAAGCATTCCCAAGGAAGAGTTGGAGCAATGCCTGCTCAGCATGCCGGGTTGGGAGGAGCTGGTCAATTCCTATGGGTACATCCGCCATCGCCTGCTCGATATGCCCGATGGCCTAGAGCTGCCAGCCTCGCAAGACCCCAGGACTGGCCAATGGCTTAGAGGCGACAGGGGAATTAAACGTTACAAGGTGCCGCCTGAACAGCATCTTGAGCCAGCAGTAGGTATCGAAGGGGGTTCTGCTGTCCATGGGCTAAACTTGGTTGACGGCTACGGTTGTCCAACCCGTCGTCTTATTCTTATTGGGAACCGAAACCTCGGCAATAACCCAGGATTTGTAGCCTGGCACAGCGAAAAATCTCCGCAACTCTTTCACTTAAAGGGCGAGAAAGTCGAAAATAGAACTTTCACGATGCTGACTTCTTGGAAAGATGGTGATCTTTCCATTGAACCAATAACTTTCAAACCAGACGGAGGCAGTTATAAGCCATATCTCCCACCTGGACACCCGCGAAAGGAAGAGACAATCGCTTGGTGTACCTATGGTCAACAGGTTTTACGGAAAGGAAAAATCGTCCCCATCGAAGAGAGCATTGATCAATTTTATGATATCCGGCATGTGCTTTGGTTTCCTCTTCATCCCATTGGTGAAGGCCGGTGTTCCGTAGCCGAAGAGGAATTCATGAAAATCTATGAGAATTATCCGGAGGCTTTCCACGAGAATACCCTTAGGGAGCTGAAATCCGGGCGGCCGCGAAGTCGTTACCTCCACAATGCTGTGGGAATTGCTTCGGATCGAATCATTATCCTCCAGAGGCATGGCACCCCGGAGGAGATCGGCCAGTGGCTTAGAGAGGAGGGCGCGGAGGATGGCTTAATTTTGGATAATGGCGGAAGCGTCTTTACTTGGGCTTGGTGGGCTTATAAGGACACAATCCGCGTTGAAGAAAAGGTAATTATAAGGACGGGAAACGTTATTTTTAGTTCCCCTGACTGGCGTCCGCCAACGATCAGCCTTATCGCCTTTGTTCTGCGCGGTCCGGCCCGGCATGTGGAGCCGCCCGGAACAATTGCTATGGCCATGGTATGACAACATGCGCTTTAATTTCTGGCTCCATTAGCTATTTTTGGTTGCAGCCAGTCCGGGTCAGGAAGTCGTTCGTGGCGGTTTGTTTTTTGTACCGTGGTTGTCTTTCGTCTATTGGAAGAGTGCAAGACAGGCGCAATGAAAGTGTCTTTTCTAGGGGCATTACCGCATAGTGTAGCGTCTAGTGTGTCTGGTCAGCATGGTAGCTTCCCATCTGGATTTCCGCAAACCCTCGGAGCCGATGGGCTCCCCAGACCTCGTCCAGCTGACTCAAAACCAAATACAAAAGCTTTTCCGCAGCCTCTTCACTACAAAACACTTCCACCACCTTGGTCCACCTCTTCACCTCCTTAGCGAGCCGTTCTAGTTGGTTGGTGGTGTAGAGGTAGCGGCGGATGGGTTTAGGATGACGTAAAAACGCGAGAAGGGCGTAGGCTTTGGTCTCCCACCGCTCCACGATCTTGGGATACGCCCCGCCCCAACGCTCCCGCAAACTTCGTAAGGCTTCCTTGGCCTCCTCCTGGCTTTCAGCCTGATAGATCTTCTTCAGATCCTCAGCCAGCATGTCTCGGTCCTTCTTCCGGCTTTTATTCAAAGCGTCCCGCACCGCGTG
>Ga0197143_1002284_pt1 | contig 14412 bp, 13 predicted proteins | sample GBS70_MetaG_FD_148603 | JGI IMG/M metagenome (GOLD analysis project Ga0197143, IMG submission 148603) | Sediment microbial communities from Great Boiling Springs, Gerlach, Nevada, United States - GBS 70_MetaG | ecosystem: Environmental > Aquatic > Thermal springs > Hot (42-90C) > Sediment...
GCAGGTGGAAAGAAGCCACGCAGCATGACGCCTCGGCAAACGCTGGCATCAGCCTTGACATTGACCGACCAGGCGATCGCTGCCTTGGAGAGCGGCGAGGATGCTGCCGAGCGATGGGTGACCCGAGCTCTATCGGCTTGCGAAGCGGCGGCGTCGCTGCCCATGGATAGCTTGACGGGCACGGAAGAAGCGGCCGCCATTCGCGCCCTGGCGGAGCGGGTGCGGTGCCTCAGCGAGGCGCTCGGCGCAGCCACCCGCCAGGTCGGAACGGAGCTGGAGCGGCTGAAAGCCAGCCGGCGCGCCACCGAGTACGGCGCGTCAGCTCCGGCGGTCGGTGGCGAACGGGAAGCCTGATGCGGCGCCGTGCGGCGAGCCCTGCCGTTCCCTCGGCCGTCGCGCCCGTCTCCTGCCGCGGGCTCCGCGGGCGACGGTGACAGTCTCGGACCGTCGCGTAACCGAAGTGACGCTCAAACAGCTACGCAGATGGGCCGACACTTCCGGCGAAACCCTCATTCGAGAACGCGCTCAGGTACCGAACCCGTGCACCGTGCTCGCTCCCTTGCCTCGACGTTCGCCTTCTGGGGTCTCGTTGCAGCGGCGGCCGGATTTCTCGCCTGGGATGTGTCGGCGGCCCTCTTTCCAGCCGTCGAACACCGCACCGGCGGGATCCCTCTGACGGTCGCCGCGGTCGACCCGGGCGAGGAGGCGGGCCCGGAGGACCTCCCGGCGGTGCGCCCCCGCTTCACGGATGGCCGGCTTCCGACCCGTCTCGTGATCCCGAGCGTGGGCATCGATACGCAGGTCGAGGAAGTCGGCATCGTCCGCCTCGGCGGGGAGCCGCAGTGGGAGACTTCGTGGCGCGCAGCCGGACACCTCATCACCTCCGCGCTACCGGGCCAGCCGGGGAACGTCGTCTTCGCCGGGCACGTCTCCGTGGCCGACCCTCGGAACGTCGCCGTATTCGCCGAGCTCGACCGGGTGCAGCCAGGCGATGTCGTCGAGGTGCACGCGGGGGCGGCCGTTTACCGCTACCGCGTGACGGAGATGCTGGTCGTGAAACCGAACGAGATTTGGGTGCTGCGCTCGCAGCCGACGCCCACCATCACGCTCATCACCTGCACGAAGGACCTGCGCGCAAGGCTCGTCGTGCGAGGGGAGCTCGAATCGTGAGCCGTTTCGAAGGGCCGTTGCAAGGCGGCCGCCGGATGCCTAGGATGACGAGGAACGCGAACCATGATGTCCGAAGTGCGTGAAACTCCCGGCGCTTCGAATGTCGTCCGCATCGAGGAGCGGCGGAACGCCGCCCGAGCTGCGCGGAAGCCTGCCGCACCGGCTGCCGACCGGAACGGTGTCAGCGAGCGTGCCCGCGAGCTCGCCGGCGCGCTGGAGGCCGTGCGCGCTGCCCCCGAGACACGCGCTGTCAAGGTAGCGGTGTTGAAGGCCGCGATCGCAAACGGCAGCTACCGTCCCGACCCGCGAGCCATCGCCAGGGAGATCCTAGAGCGGGGACTGTAGCCGCGCCCCGCAGGGTTCCCCGACGCAAGGATCCGTCTGATGGCCGTCCCCAGAGCGGGAGCTCCCCGATTCGAACGGGGAGCTCGGCGGGTAGGTTATCCGTAGAGGTCTCCGCGAAAGGGTTCGCCGGTGCCAACTGTCCTCGCGATCGTGGCCGATACGCCCCCGAGCATGCAGGGCCGGATGGCGGTGCACCCGGGGCTCGCGGTCGAGGTGTGGAGCGACCTCGACCTGGCTCTGCGCCGCACCGCCGGGCAGCGCTTCGACCTCCTGGTGCTCGCCGAGATGCCGGGTGAGCGGCAGGGCGAGCTGGTTCATCGCCTGCACCAGATCCGCCGGTGGCGCATCGTGCCGGTACTGTACGTGTTGCCGCCGGAGGAGCCCGGGCTCGTCGTTCCAGGCAGCTTCCGCCCGGAGATCGACCGCATCGTCCGAGCCCGCTTCCGCTCTCCTGAGGTGATTCGCCTCATCGAGGCGATGGCCCGCGAGGGCATCGGCGATGCAGAAGCGATCGTCGCCGGAACAGCCGAGCTCGACCCCCTACGGGGGCGCCTCCGCGTGGACGACCGGGAGATCATCCTTACCCGGCGAGAGACGGAAATCCTCGCCGTGTTGATGCAGGAACCTGGCAGGACGATACCCTTCGGCGAGCTGGTCGAGCGCGGCTGGCAGGCGAGGCCGGATGGCAGGAACGTCCAGATCCTTCGCCGGCACATCTCCAACATCCGGCGGAAGCTCGAGGAAGCCGGCGTCCGCCTCGCGCTCCGAACGGTGAGGGGCACAGGCTATCGGCTGCAGCTGCCGAGGGCGAGCTGAGGGCAACCTAACGGGGGATGAACGTCGGGTCCTCGCGGTCGATCCAGCACGCCGCCAGCCGGTGTTCGTATCCGGGGAGAATATCGAGCGGAAAGTCCCGCACGTAGGGCCACGAGAGGGCAACCACCCGCTCGCTGACGAAGTTCACCGCCACGGCGAGGTCGAGGACCCGACGCTGGGCCTCGAACCCCGTGGCGCGCCGCTGGGCCGTGTCGAACTCCGTGCGCTGACGCTCGATGAGGGCATCGAGCTGGGAGTCGCGGAGCGCGAAGGTGTTGTTGGAACCCTGGGAATGGAAGAAGGGGTACAGCCAGTCGTCGAGCTCGACCCAGCCGACGTCCGGGCCCGCCGTCCACGGCGCCTGGCCTTCGAACATCCGCTTCACAAGCTCCGCCGTGGGAACGGGATACACCGTCACCTGCACCCTAAGGACGGATTCGATGTCCTGTTCGATTCGGCTGCCCAAGCCGAGCACGCGCTCGGCGTCCTCCGCGACGACGAGGCCGACCTCGGACGGGAACGACCCTTTCTCGGACCGGTAGGCATCGAGCAGCGCCTTGGCGTCGGAAATGTCCTGCATGCGGCCGCCAGAGCCGAGGCGATACCCGGGGCGAGCGCTGAGCTCGTCGGGAGACAGGGCCCAGCGGCGCACCGGCCAGCTCACCCAGCCGTTCACATCCCCGGAGCCCGCAAAGAAGGCTTCGATCATGGCCCGCCGGTCGACGGCGATGGCGAAGGCCTGACGGACACGGGGGTCGTTGTAGGGCGTGACCGGCGTGAAGAACCGCATCCCGAAGAAGTAGGCTTGGCCGACCTGGGCCTCGACGAGGGCGGGAAGGGCCGCGCGAAGGCGGTCCGCCTCCTTACGGCCCACGAAGGCGACGTCGAGGCGCCGAGTGCGGAAATCAGCCTCGATGAGTCGGCCATCGATGGGGTGGCGGATCGTCACGCCCGCGAGGTGCGGACGCTCGGGGCCTCCGTGCCATGCGGGGTTGCGCACGACGCTCGCGAAATCCTGCTCCGCCCACTCCACCCACTGGAACGGCCCGCTCCCGATCTGCAGTTCGGCCGAAAACCCCCGCTCGGCCGCTTCCGGGGCCACGATGAAACTGCTGGGCGCGGCGAAACGCTCGACGAGGGGGGAAAACGGCGCGGAGGTGTGCACCACCACGACGTCCGGCGAGGGCGCCTCGATGCGATCGATCATCGTCCAGTAGTGGTGGCGCTGGAAGGATTCATCGCCCCGCTGGCGTTCGATGGAGTACCGCACGTCGTCGGCGGTGACCCGTCGCCCCTCCAGGGGAGGGAGTTGGTGCCAGCGGGCATTCGGGTTGAGGCGGAAGATGTACGTCTGCTGGTCGGGCTGTTCGGGGAGCGCCAAGGCGAGATCGGGCACGATGACGCCATCGGCCTGGCTCTCGTAGGCCAGGAGACGGCTGTAGACCAGCGATTGGACAGCGATGAGGGGACCGCTCTGCGTCCTGTGAGGGTCGAATTCGCCGTCGCTCTGGACGATTCCGACGTAGACGAGCGTGCTCGCGGCCTGCCCCTCGGGAACGACTTCGGTCAGGGTGGCAGTCGGGACGGGAGTGGGCGGCAGCGTCGCCGGTGGCTGTTGCCGTCCCTCCCGACGGCAGGCCGTCATCGAACCGGCCGCGCCGAGCGCCCCAAGGCCGGCGGCCAGCCGGAGGAACCGCCGGCGGGTCAACGGCCGCGAGCCTCGGGCGTCCGACATACCGGCCATGGTATCGTGGTGAGCCGTAAGGGCAGGGAGCCTCGTGCCGGCAGTTGCCCGAGGCTGAACCCTCCCTGAAGGCCAGTTGCGTCTACGGGGGCAGCGATGGAACGGCGACGGTTGAGCGACGAGGAAGTGCAGCAGGGACTGGCTTCGCTCCAGGGCTGGGAGGGCACATCAGTCGAGCTGCGGAGGGAGTTTCGTTTCCGGGACCACGTGGCGGCGATGGGATTCGTCACGAAGGTGGCGCTGGTCGCCGAGCGGATGAACCACCACCCGGACCTGCGGATCATCTACAACCGGGTCGAAATCGCCCTATCGACCCATGACGCGGGCGGAGTCACGGAGTTCGACCTCGCCCTGGCCCGAGAGATCGAGCGCTGCCTGGAGGCGTAGCAGCCCGCGCCCATCAGTGGACGCGCTCGTAGAACGCCTTCCGCGCCTGCTCCACCAAGCGAAGCTCCTCCTCGCTGAGAAGGGAGGGGTCCTTCTTCATCTCGTGGCGCAACGGGAAGATGTGGATAGCATCCCACCCGCAGACGTCTTCGCAGAGGCGGCAACCGGTGCACTTCTTCTCGTCGACCGTGCTGACGCCGAAGAAATCGTCGATGCGATCGGTGTGTTGGAGGCTGAGCGCATCGAAGGGGCAGATGTTGATGCACAGTTCGCACCCGGAGCCGATGCACTTCTCCTCGATGACCACCGCCCTCGGCCATTCGTTCTTCTTCAGCGACTTGCAGACGTCACCGTCGCTATCGAGGATGGCCTCGGGGGGACAGACGACACCACAGGCGCCGCAGTCGATGCAGAGGGTGGGATCGATGACGTGGAGCTGGTTCCGCTCGCCGGAGATAGCGTTGGTGGGGCACCGCTTGGTGCAGGCAGTGCAACCGATGCAGGTCTCGATGATGGAGTAGGCCAACGGCGGAACCTCCTGGCGGGCGGTCGCGGGCTTGCCCTCCCATTATCGGCAGGCGGCTCCCCGGCGAGCAACCAGCGCGGGCGCCTTCACGACACGGCTACGTTGCCTGCCCGCGACTCGAGATCGGCCAGATGGTCGATGCTCGGCCGCTCCTCGGGGTCGACTTCCACCGGGGCGAACCACGCATCGAGGATCGCGGGGACATCCTCGGGGCGCGTCCGCAGGAGCGAGAGGCAGAGAACGTTCGCGTCGTTCCACCTGCGAGCACCGCGCACGATCTCGGGGTCAGCACACAGGGCCGCGCGGACGCCGGGAACCTTGTTGGCAGCGATGGAGACACCAGTTCCCGTGTAGCAGCAGAGGATGCCGCAGTCGGCCCGGCCTTCGGCCACGTCGCGGGCGACCGCTTCCGCGACCCACGCCCAGGGCAGCGCTTCCCCGCCGGGCTTGCCGTGGACCACTGCTTCAACCCCCCGCCGCCGAAGCTCGGCGAGGATCGCCTCGGTCACGGGGGTAGCGTCGTCGGCGCCGAAGGAGACCTTCATATCCGTATCGTACCCGTGGACGGGTCCGCACGGGGCGCCCGGTCGCCGTCGTCGCGGACGACGATGCGCGCGGGTTTCCCGCCGGCGAGCGCCGCCGCCAAGTCGAGCGCAGCAGCGATCGTCTCCGCCCGAGCGGGAACGGCCAATCGGCCTCCGGCGACACGCCACGAGCCGTCCGGCAGGCGTTCGACCACGATCACGGTCGTGTCCACGGCAATCCGTTTCCAGGGGGTTCGATATGTCGTTCGGCAGGCGGGTGTCTGGGCCGTATCGGGACGAACCCCGATTACGGGGAGCGTGCGCGGAAGCCCGGCCCGGGGCAGGATCGGGCCGTGATCGTGCGTCGGTGGGGGTTCTGGCCGGCCGCAGCGGGAGCCGCAGCCGCTGCCGGAGCTGCCTACTACATCTGGCAGTTCGACCGACAGGCGTTCCGGGTGAGCCATCGCCCCGCCGTCCTCGACGCGCATGTCGCGGAGGTCGCCGGCGACCGGGTGCGCATCCGCCGCCGCGCGCCGCTCGAGCCGCCAATCATCGGCCTCGAATACCCGGGCGGGCAGGCGATGCTCGACAGCCGCGAAGGCGAGTGGTACCGCATCGCCAGGGTGTGGGGGCGCCGTCCGGCGCGCGGCATGGCCTGCCGGTTCGACTCCTTCGTCTTCCCCGGCGACCCGGAGGTCGCACACGGCATCGGCTACGAGGAGGTCCGGTATCCGACCGACCTCGGACCATGCCCCGCTTGGCTCGTCCCGGGGAGCAGCCCGGAGGCGCCGTGGGTCATCGCCGTCCACGGGAAGGGCGCAAGCCCGAGGGAGGTCCTCCGCATGCTGCCGGTCATCCACGGGGCGGGGGTGCCACTCCTCGCTATCGGCTACAGGAACGACATCGACGCCCCTGCCAGCCCCGACCGCCGGTATGCCTTCGGAGCGTCCGAGTGGCGCGACCTCGAGGCGGCCGTCCGATTCGCTCGTGACCGGGGCGCGCGCAGCGTTATCCTGTTCGGCTTCAGCATGGGCGGGGCCATCGCGGCGGGCTTCCTCCGGAACTCGGCCCTCTCCGCCAGCGTTGCGGCGATGGGGCTCGACGCGCCACTACTCGATCTGCGGGCCGCGGTGGAGCACCGCGCGCGCAACCATACCCTCCCCACAGCGGTCCACCGGGCGATGCTGCCCGTGGCGGCAAGGGTGCTCCGCGTCGACTGGCAACGGTACCGGTATTTGGACGACGTCGAGCGATGGCCGGGCCCCATCTTCCTCGCGCACGGCACCGCCGACCCCCTCGTCCCAGTGGCGACGAGCGACGCGGCGGCCGAACGCCTCGGTCCTCGCGTCCGCTACGTCCGCGTCGACGGCGCCGGACACGTGCGCTCCTGGAACGCTGACCGACTCCGATACGAACGGGAGCTGGAAGCGTGGCTTGCCGAGGCGGTGGAGGCGGCTCGCCAGCTCACCTCAGCTCGGGGTCGGTGACGGAACCGCGGCGTTGCAGCGTCTCGGTCACGAAGAGCAGCATCACGAGCGCGCCCACGAAGGCAAACCCGCCGGAGAGGAGGGCGGCGCTCCCCAGTGCGAGCCCCTGGGCGGTGCCACCGACGATGGTCGGCCCCGCCACGCGCCCGAGGTCGGTGAGGAAGCGCCACAGGCCCAAGAACTCGCCGCTGCCGGCGCGCGGCGCGAGATCGGACCCGAGGGTCATGACCGCGCCGCTGCCCAGACCGTTGCCGATTCCGGAGAGTAAGCCCACCAGCAGGAGAGCGGAGAAGCCGTCGGCCAAGGGAAGCAGCGCGAGGCTCGCACCCAACAGGAGGAGCGACGGCACCACGGTCCACTTCCGGCCCCAACGGTCCATCACGTAGCCGACCGGTACGAACAACGTCATGTCGATGGCCGAGGAGAGCCCCATGACGAGGCCGATGGCCCCGACGCCCAAACCAACGTGGTCGCCCCACAGGGGGAGAAGAAGCTGGCGAGCTTCGCGCACGAAGGTGAGGATGAGAGCCACCGTGCCGGCGGTGAGGAACTGGTAGCGGAAATCGGCCAGCGTGCGCGCGAGCCGAGCGTGCACCCGAGCGCCGCTCCTCACCGGCTGGGCCGACGCCTCCCGCCGCAGAAGGACGGCAGCCCCGGCCACCGCCGCCGCCCCCGCCTGGCCGACGAAGGCCGCTTCGAAGCCGAAGCGCTCGGCCAGGAAGCCCCCGGCGATGGGGCCGACGAACACGCCGACCCGATTGACGCCGCCGACGAGGGAGAGCGCCCGGCCTCGGTACTCCAAGGGGACCGTTTCGGCGACGAAGGCTAGGCGCGAGACGAGCCACATCGACCAGCCCGCGCCGAAGACGAACATCAGGGCGACGAGCTGCCAGGTATGGGCGGCAAAGGCGATTGCCAGGGCCGAGCTCGCCGCCAGGCCCGCGCTCACGAGCATGGTGGCCCGGCCGCCGAATCGGTTCACCATCACGCCGGCGGGAATATCGGAGGCAAGCGCCCCGACGCCGCGGACGGTGACGGTCGCACCCACGAGCGCAAGGGACGCCCCGAGAGCCTGCGCGTACAGCGGCAGCACCGGGAGCGTCATCCCCTCGCCGAAGGCGAAGAGGAGCGTTGGCAAGTAGACGGGGATAACGAGACTGCGGAGGGAGAACCGCGGCCGCTCGGCTACCGGAGCGCCCATCCGCGCCGCCGGGACCTAGGCGGTGTCCTGCTTGGGAGGGAGGTCGGCGCGGGAAGGGTCCTCCAAGCGCAAGATGCCCTTCTGGATGGCGTACCGGATGAGGTCGGTGCGACTCTTCGTCTTCAGCTTCTGTGAGATGTGGGCTTTGTGCGCCTCCACCGTCTTGATGCTGACCGAAAGCTCCTCGGCGATGCGCTGGTTGGTGTACCCCTCGGCGATGAGCTGCAGCACCTCCCGCTCCCGCGGGGTGAGGAGGTCCAGTCCGCTGACCGACTCGTCGCCGCCCTTCGCCCGGTAGAGGAGCGCAGGCACGTCGAACTGCTCAGCAAGCGCAGCCGAGAAGTAGGTGTTGCCCCGCGCCACCGTGCGGATCGCCAGCAGGACCTCGTCGACATCGGAGCGCTTGACTAGATACCCCGAAGCGCCGGCGCGGATGGCATCGACGAGCTGCTCCTCGTCGACGAAACCGCTCAGCATGATCACCCGTGCGGTTGGCACGGCCTTCCGAAGCTGGCGGGTCGCCTCGACGCCGTTGAGCGCGGGCATCACGACATCCATGAGCACCACGTCCGGGTTCGTGCGCTGCGCCGCGAGGACGGCCTCGCGCCCGTTCTCCACGTCGGCCACGACCTCCACCCCCTCGAACGACTCGAGGAGGCGTCGGAGGGCCTGGCGAATGACGGCGTGGTCGTCGACCAGAAGCACACGGATGGGGGGAGGCCCGGGTCGCTGCAGCGCGGCCCGCCGTCCCCGCAGGCCCAACCGGCTCTGGTCGGTCACCGCCTCACTCCGGCACGGCGAGGTGCCACTATCCTATCCGCTCCCGGACGCTTTGTGTCCACCGCCGTGAGCCCGCTCATGAGGCTCCCGTGAGGAAGCGTCGCGGCACCTCCCGCTGGATGCGCTCGATGATATCCGGGTCGACGCCGTCGGCTGCCAGGGCGGGGAGGGCTACCGTGCGGAGGAAGAGGTACCGCGTGGGCCGCTCCCGGGGGACATCGGCGGCGCCGGCACGAACGGGCTGGGGCGCGTAGTCGTGGCCCACCATGAGGCGGTCCGCCCAGCCCCGTTCGATCAGCGCCTTGAGCGTGGCGTTCCGCTGCCGCCAGTCGGGGCGCCCGGGCGCGCCCGGGTAACGGTCCATCGAGAGAAACACCCCCGCCCGCAAGAGCGACTCCAGGTAATCGACATCGGTGGTATCGGCGCTGTGGCCGATGCAGATGCGATCCATCGGCGCGCCCTCCTCTCGGAAGATCTCCACCTGGCGGGCGCCCACCCGTTCCGGAGCCCACTGATGGGTGCTGATGGGGCACCCCGTCCGCTTCAGGGCGCGGGCCGCAGCCCGGAGCACGCGCTCCCCTTCGGGTGTGACGCCACCGGCGTCGTTCGCGACCTTGATGACCCCCGCTTTGACGCCGGTATCCCCGATCCCGACCTCGATCTCCCTGACGAAGATGTCGGCGATTTCGTCAGGGTCGCGCGTCCAGAAGGAGCGTGGGATGTCGCGCCAGATGCCTGTGGCCACGACAACGTTCACGCCCGACGCTCGGGCGGCCTCCCGCACGAACGCCACGTCGCGCCCCAGGTCCGGTGTCGTGAGGTCGATGAGGGTATCCACGCCCCCGGCCTTCGCTTCCTGGAGCTCCTCGACGACGCGGGCCTTCGTCCGCTCCCAATCGAAGAGCCAGGGGTAGTGGAAGTGGTCGCCGAAGGAGACGAGGACATGCTCGTGCGAGAGGACGACGCCGAGGCGGGAAGCTTCGACAGGGCCCAATACGGTTTGCACCACCGCAGTCATGGAGCGCTCTCCCGGTGGCTGACTCGCGCGTATCGTGCCCTCCGCTCTCGCCGCGCGCAATCGCAGGGACCAGCTCCCGCGGCTATGATGCCGAGCATGGAGCTGCTGCGTTCGGCGCCGATTGGGGTCGTCTCGTTCGGGCCCGGGGCTTCGCTCGCCGCCTGGATGCTCGCCGGCCTCGGGGCGGACGTGCGCCACCGCACCTTCGCGAACAACGCAGACCTCGATTGCGCTGCCTTCATCGACGGGGCAGAACCCGCCTCGGGCTCCGACCCCTTCGGTGACCTCGAGGCCCCCGTCATCGTTACCGATGCGCCGTTCACCTCGGCGAACCGCGCTGCGCTCGAACGAATCTCCCGCGCAGCACGCGTGGTGTGGATCACCCCATGGGGATGCGACGGCCCGTGGGCGGAACGGCCAGCCTCGGACCTGGTGCTCCACGCTGCGGGTGGATGGATGTCCGCCACCGGGGACCCCGACCGGGAGCCTCTCGGTCCGCCGGGGCCGCAAGCCTCGTACCTCGCCGGGTTGTTCGCCGCGGTCGAGGCGGCCGCAGCGTTCGCCCTTCCCGGAGGAGCGAGGCCAGGCATCACCGACGTCAGCGCAGCCGAGGCGGTCCTCGCTACGACCATCTACGATGCCGTGGCCTTCCAGTACTTCGGCCGGGTACGTCCGCGCACCGGCGCACGGTACGCGCCGACCCAGCCGACGATTGTCACGCTGCCCTGCCGCGACGGATTCGTGGGGATCCATGCCACCCTGCACCGACAATGGGTGCTCCTGGCCGAGGCGATGGGACACCCGGAGCTGGTCCGCGACCCCCGCTTCCTGACGCACGGCGACCGGGCGGAACACCTCGCCGAGTTGGACGCCTACCTACTGCCGTGGCTGCAGGCGCATGGCCGTTGGGAGCTGTTCGAACGGCTTCAGGCGTTGGGCATCCCTGCAGCTCCGACCCCGGATGCGGCAGAAGTGCTGTCGCTGCCTCATCTCGAAGTGCGGAGGGCGTGGCGCGACCTCCGGCTTCCGGATGGCAGGAGCGTGCGCGTGCCCGTTCTGCCGATCCGCGAGACGTTCGTGTCCCCGGCGGTCGCGGCGGCGCACGATGGGCGCGAAGGTCCGTGGCGCCAGGGCGCGCTCCGCGTCGTCGACCTCTCCATGGGGTGGGCAGGCCCCCTGGCTGGACACATCCTCGCGTGTTTCGGGGCCGACGTCATCAAGGTGGAATCGCACCGGCGGTACGACTGGTGGCGCGGCGGCACCCCCGGCGCCGACCCCGAGCTTCAGCTCCACGAACGCAGTCACGTCTTCAACGGCGTGAACCGGGGGAAGCGGGGCATCGCCCTCGACCTGGCGACGCCGGTGGGCCGGGAGGCGCTCCTTCGCCTCCTGCGCGGGGCCGATGTCCTGGTCGAGAACTTCCGGCCAGGGACCCTCGAGCGACTCGGGCTCTCGCCGGAGCGGCTCCTGGCGGAGAACCCGGGGCTCGTGGTGCTTCGCCACTCGGGATTCGGCAGCACGGGGCCGTGGGCACGCTACTTCGCTTTCGGGAACACCATCGAAAGCCTCTCCGGACTGGCAGCCGCCACCGGCTACCCGGGCGGCCCACCCCGGATGATGAGCAACGCCTACGGCGACCCAGTCGGCGGCCTCACCGCCACCGTTGGCCTCCTCGCCGCCCTTGCAGCCCGGCAGCGCGACGGTCGTGGTCGGTGTATCGAGGTCGCCCAGCTCGAGGCGATGCTGCCCCTCGTCACGCCGGTCCTCCTCGAGTACCAGCTCAGCGGCCGAGTTCCGCCCCGGCGAGGAAACGCCCGCCCGGGATCCGTACTCGCCGGCGTCTTCCCCTGCCGCGGCGAAGACCGGTGGTTGGCCGTCGAGGCGCGCAACCATTTTGAGGCCGCCCGACTCGCCTCCGTCCTCGGTACCGCAGAGACTCCGACCCCGGCCGAAGTTGCGGCCTGGTGCAAGGTTCGGGACCGACACGAGGCTGCCGCCACGCTCGCCGCTGCGGGCGTCCCCGCTGCCCCGGTGTACGACGAGGCGGACACGCTCGCCGAAGAGCCGTTCGCGAGCCGCGGGTTCTGGTCGGGCGAAGAGCGAGCGGTCGTGGGGTTCCACCTCTACCCGCTCCTCCCGTTGCGGCGCGACGGTAAGCGATTCCACCCGGGTCGTCCCGCGCCGCTTCTGGGCGAGCATACGGCGGAGGTGCTGCGCTCCCTCGGTTATGACGAGCGGGCCGTGGAGTCATTCTTCCAGGAGGGGGTTTCGGGGTCGGTGCCGGTACCGCCCTAGCCCCTCACGGAGCTGTCACCCCCAACGCTTCGGCGACCGAGGGGTGAACGATGCGCCCTCTCCGGACGACAAGCGCCGGACCCAGTTCGACGTCATTCGCCGCTGCTTCGGGCCCCAGCCGGGCGAGCCGCCGGATGGCCGGCAGAGCGGCCTCAGCGAGGGCAAGGGTGCTCGTCCGCGGCACAGCGGCGGGCATGTTCGGCACGCAGTAGTGGACGACTCCCTCCTCGACGTAGGTCGGCTCGGCGAGCGTCGTGGGCCGGCTCGTCTCGCTCGCTCCGCCTTGGTCGATGGCCACGTCCACGAGCACTGCTCCCGGCCCCATGGAGCGAACCATCGCACGGGTGACGACCTTCGGCGCTGCGGCGCCTGGTACGTGCGGCGCGAGGACGGCGAGGTCGGCTCCGGAGAACGACTCCGCAAGTGCGGTAGGGCTCGCGTAACGGGTGGCCAGACGGCCGTCGTACTGCTCGTAGAGGGCGCGGAGGCGGCCGAGGTCCACCGAGAGCATGGTCACCGCCGCATCGAGCCCTAACAGGGCACGAGCGGCAGCGGTCGCCACCGTGCCCGAACCGACGATGACACACCGGCCCGGAGGGACGCCTGCGACTCCGCCGACGAGGATGCCTCGGCCCGGCCCGGGCTGTTTCAAGAGGTGAACGCCGACCTCGGCGGCGAGCCGGCCGGCGATCTGCGACATCGGCGCGAGGAGCGGCAGGCTCCCGTCCGGTGCGCGCACGAGCTCGAAGGCGAACGCTGTCGCGCCAGACGCGGTCAGCCGCTCCGCGAGTGGCCGGTTCGCCGCCAAGTGGAGGAAGCCGAAGAGGAGGGTGCGCGATGAGATGAGGGGGAACTCCTCGGGCAGGGGCTCCTTCACCTTCACCACGAGGTCCGCCTCCCACACCCGGCTGGCGTCGGCAAGCTCGGCGCCAACGGCGGCGTACGCCGCATCGGGGTACCCGCTGGCCTGCCCGGCCCCTCTCTCCATCACCACCGCGTGGCCGTCGGCGATGAGGGCGCCAACGCTCGCTGGGGTAAGGGCAACGCGGGTCTCGCCGGGCTTCCGTTCCTTCGGACAGCCGATTCGCATGCTCGCCTCCTCCGAGATGCTACCGAACCGCAACGGCGATGCCGCCTCTCCGGCACGCGGTCGGGTGCGGAAGCACCGACGGGCAGCCGATGCTTGTGGCAGGATACCGTAACGGGGCGGGGCTCTTTCGGCGGTGCAGCGGATGAGGGGGAAGCGGCTCGGTTCGTGGTCAGCTGCTGCCGGCCTGGTGATGCTCGCGGCAGCGCTCTTCGGCTCGGCTGCCGCTCCTGCCGGGGCCGGCCCGACCCCAACCTTCCACGATGTTCACCTCGAGTTCGCCGTCCCGCGAGGAGACGCCTGGTACATCGTCAGCATCCAGCTCTTCGTGGCGGGCGGCGAAGACGGTGACCCCGATGCCGAGGCAGCAGCAGCCAGAAGCGAGATCCTCGCTCGCTTTCCGGGCGCCGTGCCGCTGGCAGATGGAGACGTCCACGCGCAGTGGGTAGCCGCGGGCTGGAGATGGCCGGACGGCACGGCCTCCTGGCGATACAACGCTACCGGAAAGCCCGCTGGGCTTTCGGCCGACGAAGCCGCGATAACCGGCGGGGCGACAGCCTGGAACAGCATCGGTGTGAACTTCTCCTTCTCCTACCTGGGCACCTCTGGAAGCGGAACGGGTGCCTGTCACAACGCCCCCGACGGCACGAACACCGTCGGCTGGGGACCGCAAGCGGGCAGCGTCCTGGCCGTTACCTGCACGTGGTACGACCCGCACACGAACCCCTACACGGCCGTGGAGTTCGACATGGAGTTCGACCCCGACTGGCCGTGGACGACGGGGAGCCCGGTCTCGGTTGACCTACAGAGCGTCGCGGCCCACGAATTGGGCCACGCCCTGGGGCTGGGCCACTCGGAGTACCCGTCAGCGGTGATGTACGCGACCTATAGCCAGGGCCAAGTGAAACGGACACCGACGTCCGACGACATCGCGGGCGCTGCCGCCATCTACGGCTGGAGCAGCGGCACGCCGACCCCGACGCCCAGCGCGACTCCGACCCCGACACCCAGCGCGACTCCGACGCCCACACC
>Ga0197143_1002285_pt1 | contig 14411 bp, 18 predicted proteins | sample GBS70_MetaG_FD_148603 | JGI IMG/M metagenome (GOLD analysis project Ga0197143, IMG submission 148603) | Sediment microbial communities from Great Boiling Springs, Gerlach, Nevada, United States - GBS 70_MetaG | ecosystem: Environmental > Aquatic > Thermal springs > Hot (42-90C) > Sediment...
TATCGGGCCCGGGTGGTCCGGGCGGAGCTCCCGGAGGCTCCCGCAGCCCCGCGGGGCGATGGCCGGTTCGATCTCCTGATCATCGGCGGGGGATCGGCGGCCTTCGCCGCGGCCATCCGCGCCGCCGAGCTGGGCGCCCGCGTGGCCCTCGTGGAGGCAGGGACCCTGGGCGGGACCTGCGTGAACGTGGGCTGCGTTCCGTCGAAGTTCCTGATCCGCGCCCTGGAGGTCTACCATCGGGCGGGCGCCCATGGCTTCCGGGGGGTGAGCACCGCCCGGGGGGCGCTGAACTGGGCAGAGCTGATCGCTCAGAAGGAGGCCCTCATCGCGGCTATGCGCCGGGAGAAATATGAGGAGGTCCTGGCCGCCTATCCCCAAATCACGCGGATTCAGGGTCGAGCCCGCCTGACGGAGGGCGGAGCGGTGGTGGTGAACGGCATCACCTACGCCCCGGGCCGGGTGATCCTGGCCACCGGCGCGCGGCCGTGGGCTCCGCCCATCCCAGGCCTGGCCGAAGCGGGCTATCTCACCAGCACCGAGGCCCTCTCCCTGCGGGAGCTGCCTCGCTCCATGATCGTGGTCGGCGCTAACGCGGTGGGGCTGGAGCTGGCCCAGGTCTTCGCCCGCGCCGGCGTCGCGGTGACGGTCCTCGAGGCCCTCCCCCGCATCGTCCCCTTCGAGGAGCCGGAGATCAGCGAGGCGTTGCAGCGCGCCCTGGAGGAAGAGGGCATGGTCTTCCACACCGGCGTGAAGATCATCCGGGCCGCTCGATCCGACGGCCGCTATGAGGTGTCTTTCGAGAAAGACGGGGAAACCCGCATCGTCTCTGCGGAGCAGCTGTTGATAGCCACCGGCCGCCGCCCGAACACCCAGGACCTGGGGCTGGAGGCGGTCGGGGTGGCGGTGGGGCCGAGGGGGGAGATCCGGGTCAACCCCTATATGCAAACCTCGAACCCCTCGATCTACGCCGCCGGCGATTGCGCCGACCTACCCATGTTCGTCTATGTGGCCGCGGCCAGCGGGACGGTGGCGGCGGAGAACGCCCTGCTGGGCAATCACCGGACGCTGGACCTGAGCGTTGTCCCTCGGGTCACCTTCACCGATCCGGAGGTGGCTTCGGTGGGATGGACGGAGGCGCAGGCCCGGGAACGGGGGGAGACGCCGAAGGCTGTTCTGCTCCCGCTGGAGGCGGTGCCCCGGGCGCGCATCGCCTTCGAGACCCGCGGGGTGATCAAGCTGGTGGCCGATGCGAACACCGACCGGCTGCTGGGCATCCATCTCGCGATGCCCCAGGCCGGGGAGGCCATCGCCGCCGGCGTGATCGCCCTCCAGGCCGGATATACCGCTCAGGATCTCGGCCGCACCCTCTTCCCGTATCTCACCTGGGCGGAAGGCCTGCGGTTGGGCGCCCAGTCCTTCACGCGGGATGTAGCCCGGTTGAGCTGCTGCGCGGGATAGGAGGGCCCCATGGCGGAAACCCTGGATCCGGAGCATCTGGCCCATCGGCTGATGCTGGAGCTGAGCGGCCGTGGATGGGCCCTGGACCGCGGGCCGCTGTTTGAGGCGGCATTGCGGCTGCTCGCCCGCGGGGAGCCGGTCCCCCTGGATCGCCTGGCCGAGGCGGTCGGATGGCCCGAGGAGGCCGTCCGCGGGGCCCTTCAGGGAGATCCGGCGGTCGAGTGGGATAAGGCGGGCCGGCTGATCGGCTGGGGCCTTACCCTCCGCCCTACGCCGTTCCGCCTGGAGTGGGAGGGACGGTCCCTCTGGACTTGGTGCGCGCTGGACACATTGCTCTTCCCGCTCTGCCTGCAGCGGGAGGCCCAGGTGGAGGCCTCGTGCGCGCGGACCGGACAGCCCATCCGTTTCACGATCTCCCCCGCGGGGATCCGGGAGATCGAGCCGGTGGAAGCCGTCTTGGTCCTGGCGGCCCCCGGGCCTGGAGCGGGCATCCGGGCGGCGTTCTGTCAGCGAACGGTTTTTCTCGCCTCGCCGCGCCTGTTCCAACCCGGCGGTCCCTGGGATCCGGTCCTGGCGTTGCTCTCTCTCCCGGAGGCCTTTCATCTAGCGCGACGATTGGGGCCCTATTTGCAATGGGAAGGGGGGATCGGTTGCTGCGCGGCGATCCCCGATCCCGATCTCTGAGGAGGCAGGGATGGAACAGGAGGCTGGAGCGGATCGGAAGATGGGAAAAACGTCGCTTCGCTGCGCGGAGTGCGGAGCTCCGATTGAGGGGACCCCGGTCTTCGCCCATGGGAAGGCGTTTTGCCATCCGTGGCACGCGGAGCGGTATCCGCGCACCCATCCCGGGTTCTGGCAGCGGCTGTGGCGCGCCCTGAGGGGTCCGGGGGAATCCGGAGGAGGCGGTTGCTGCTGAACAGAGAGGAGGTGGATATGCTCAAGCATCTTCGCCAGGGCGTGGGACTGGCTCTGGCGCTGGTGACCTGTCCATGCCATCTGCCGGTGACGGCCCCTCTGCTTCTGAGCCTGCTGGCCGGGACGACCCTGGGAGCCTATCTCTCGACGCATCTGGAGGTCCTGGCGGCGGCCTCGACGGCGCTCTTCCTGGTCGGGCTGGCGCTGGCGGCAGCCGGATCCGAGGGCCGCCAGGGATCCGGCCGTGCAGCCGCTCATCCCGCCGCTTCCAGGAGGTCCCGGCGATGATACAGAATCGATGGCATGTTCTCCTGCTGGCGGCGATGCTGTTCTGGACCGCCTGCGCTGCGCCCCCCGCCCCGCCGGAGGTCCCTTCGGCCCTCCCACAGGGGACGGTGGCTCCGGCCTCTGCGCCGACTCCACCTCCGGAGCGGGAGGGGCGCTCGTTGCCCCAGTCCACTGAGCCCCTGGCGACGGCAACGCCCGAGCGGGCAGCACGTCAGATCTACACCACCTTTCGGACGATCCCCTCCCCATGCTGTCCCCCGCGCCCGCTCCTGGAGGTGATCGCCTCGCTGGAGGGCATGCCGGGGATCCGGGCGATCCATCTGGAGGGAGACCGCCTGATCGTGGACTACGATCCGGGCGTTCTCTCGGCCGAGGACCTCCCGGTGCTCTTCGCGTTGCAGGGGCTGGAGGTGAGCCCGTGAAGGCGCTGCGGCGGTGGGGAGTCTGGCTGGGGATCGGGCTCGTGCTCGCAGGCTGCGCGGGGCTGGGGGGAGGCGGAGCTCCGGCGCCGGATTTCAGCGTGCCCACCCTGGATGGGAGGATGTTCACGCTTTCGCGCGCCCTGGGCGAGGGCAAGCCGGTGGTGCTCTTCTTTATGGCCTACTGGTGCGGCACCTGTGTCCCGGAGGCCCGGGCGCTGGCCCGTCTCCATGCGCACTATGGGGATCAGGCGGTGATCGTGGCCCTGGATGTGGACCCCACCAGCACCCCGGAGGACCTGGCGGCTTTTCGCGAAGCGGCCGGGAACCCGGATTACATATGGGCCTTCGATCGAGACAACACGGTGGCCCTCGCCTACCGGGTAACCCGGTTGGACACCACGGTGATCATCGATCCGCAAGGTCGGATCGTCTTCCGGGACGAGGTTCCGACGTCGTATGAGACGCTGGCCACCCAGATGGCGCGGATCCTCCCGCCCGCCTCCCGTTAGCAGGAGCCCAGGATCCGGAGGTCTCTCCTATGGATCTTGCCCTGGCCTTCTATGCGGTGATGACCGGGATGATGGCCACGGTCAATCCATGCGGCCTGGCGATGCTGCCGGCTTATGTGGGTTATGCCCTGGCGCGAACGGGAGGGCGTCTTTCGGTGCGGGACGCCGTCGGGATGGGGCTGGCGATGGCGGCCGGCTGCACCGGTTTGTTTGTGGCGGCGGGGTTCGCCCTGGCGATGGGCCTGAGAACCCTCACCCGCTGGTCCCCTTTCCTGGGCCTGGGGGTCGGTGGGATCCTGGTCCTTCTCGCCCTCTCCCGGCTCGCCGGGCGGCCCTGGCCCCTCCTCGGGATCCCTTTGGAAGTCCGCGCGGGGGAGCGCCCTTCCCGATGGACCTGGTTCGGCTTCGGGTTGGCATATGGCCTCGCTTCCCTGGGGTGCACGTTGCCGCTGTTCCTCGCCCTGGTGGGGTTCTCGGTGGCCCGGCAGAGCGGGGGGGAGGCGCTCCTCTTGGTCCTGTTATATGGGCTGGGGATGGGGGTGGTGCTCGTCGCCCTCTCCATGGCCCTGGCCCTCGCTGGGCGTCCCCTGGCCCGGGGGCTCCGCCGTCTGGCCGCCGCCGTGGAGACGGCTGGGGTCCTGCTCCTGCTGGGGGCCGGGATCTATCTGATTTACTATTGGGGACGTATCCTTCTTTAATCGGGGGTTGCCATGGGCGAGACCGTAGTGTATCGATCCCATGTGCGGGTTGAGCGGGTGAAGGGCCCCTTGCGGCGGGCGTTTCTCCCCATCGAACCTCAGCCTATCTTTTTCGGAGTTCACACCGAAGTCGCCCGGCATTATGGCGTGGATCCTCACGCCCATGAGCCCCATGCCACCACGCTGGATGATCTGGTTGCGGCGGCGGCAGGCTGACTCACCGGGACCTTGGGTGGCGCGCTGGAAGCGCGCGGGATCCCGGCAGGGGAAGGCCGGCTGATCGCCGAAGCGGTGGGGGAGGTTGAAAAGGAAGACAACGTCCTGGTCTTGCGGAGGATCCACGTGACCTATCGTCTGCGGATCGCTCCCTCCCAGATGGAGACCGCTCGCCGCGTCCATGGTTTCCATGCCCGTTACTGTCCGGTCGCGCGGACGATCGGGAACTGCGTGGCCATCACCACCGAGCTGGAGCTCATCCCGGAGGGGCCTTGAGCCCGGGGATGGCGTTGAAGGGACAAGCCCATCTGAACCCTGATCCAGGAGGAGGTCAGCATGGCGTATCTCACCACGGTCTCCGGCCGGCTGTTACCGGTGGATCCGGTGTATGCCGCCTTGACGGCTCAGGACCCTGCGCAGGCGGAAGCGATGTGCCCGGTCTGCGGGGGGCGGTTCCCCTTCCGGATCCGGCGCTGGACGCTGGAGCGGATGGTCCGAGGCGAGCACTTCGACAAGATCCGGGATGCGGGTGTTCACTTCTGCGAGACCCCGACCTGTCCCATCGTGTACTTCCACAACGGGGAGGGCCTTTACTTCGCCCTGGAGGACGTACAGGTCCCGGTGGGGATCAAGCGTCTCGAGGCGCCGATCCCGGTCTGTTACTGCAAGAGAGTGGATGAGCAGACCATCCTCTATGAGATCGTGGTCAAGCGCTGCTGTGATTCCATCAAAGACATCCAGGCTTATACGAAGGCCCGCACGGGGACGGAGTGCCACATCCGGAATCCCTCCGGACGCTGTTGTGGGGACCATGTGCAGGCTGTCCTGCGCAAGGGGCTGGCCATGGCCGCGGATCTCCCTCCGGTCCTTCGGGCCGAGGCCGAGGCGGCCGCCGCGGAGATCCCCGCGGATGATTCGTGCTGTGCTGTGCAATGACAGGCTCCCTCATCGCACCTCGAACTCCACGCGGACCTGCAGGCGGTCCTCGATGTAGAGGCGGACCTCCCATCGTCCGGCCGGGAAGCCGTCCGGCCGGGTGTTGTAGATGTAGCCGGGCTGGCCTGGGCGGCCGTCCCAGAGCAGGGTGCTGCTGTCCTCCAAGGCGCCCTCCCGATACCAGGCTACCGTCCATGGGGCCCCCATGGGCATGTTCTCCACCCGAAACCGCCCGCAGATCCGGACGGTCCCGGCGGGGAAGACCGTCGGCGGCGGCGTGGGGATCCGGAGCGGCCGTCCCCGCTCATCGCAGGCATCTGTGAGCGCCAAATCCGTGAACCGAGCGTTCGGGGGCGCCGGGACCGCGCCGGGAAGCGGGGTCAGCAGGGTGGGCGGATACGGCAGCGTCGGCGAGGGGAGGGGAGACGGCGGCGAGGTGGGCGACGGGGAGGGTGTCGGCCGGGATGTAGGTGTTGGTGGGATCTCTTCAAGGGGTGTAGGGGATGGAGAAGGAAGGGCCTCCAGGGAAGGCGTAGGGGAAGGGGAAACCGGCGCAGGCCATCCTGGCGGCGGGATCTCGAAGGGCAGGTGGAAGCCGGAGCGGGCGAAGGCGTTCAGGGTGCCTGTGCCGAGGGCCAGCCCGAGGGCCAGCCGGAGCCAGCGGCGCGCCCGCCGCTCCGCGGCGCGGCGCACGATCAGATAGGGGGTCAGGCGGGCTTCCCACCATGCCCGGATGGCCAGGATCAGAGCGAGGAGCGCCCCGATCAGCCCGATCCCCGTCAGCGCCGAAACCCAAGGAACCCCGGCGTTCATCCGCTCCTCTTGGAGGGAGAGATCCGGGCTGCTTGTCCTCCCCTCACGCCGCCGGCTCCAGATCCCGGGCGAAAGGCTCCGGGGAGAGGGGGTATCCGGTGGCGAACACCATCAGGGTGTTCCAGTCGACGGAGCGTCCGGGCCGGAAGTAGCGCCGGATCAAAAAGGCCCCGGTCTCCGGGGAGGCGATCCAGGCCTCATCCTCCCCGATCCGGGCCCGCAAGGTCATCAGCAGCTGGGAGGCTGCCAATTCCCCCAGCAGGTAGTTGTGATAATAAACCGGCGCGACGCTGAAGTGGATCTTCGCCGCCCAGTCGGGCGCATCCCGCCCCTCCGGGCGCCGCACCATCTGAAACTCCTCCACCAGATCCCACCACAGACGATTGAGGTCCTGCCGGGGGTTTTGGTAGAGGGCGCGTTCGAAATGGGCCATCACCAGCACCCAGCGGGTGAAGATCAGGAGCTTAGCCCGGTGGCGTCGGAGAGCCTGGGGGAGCGCTTGCTGCAGGGACTCCTCCTCCAGGCCCAGATAGCGCCGCAGCCAGGCCGGGTGGTGGATCAGGCGGCCCATCAGCACGGCGATGGCCTCGGTGGAGAGGATGTGGGCCGGCGTGCGCAGCAGGAAGGGGAGGTCCCGGTCGATGTATTTGTCGTAGACCGCATGGCCGAGCTCGTGGAGCATCGTCTCGGCCCAGTAGGCGTCGGGCTGGAGGTTGGCCAGGATCCGCACGTCCCCTTTGCGGTCGATGTGGATGCAGTAGGCGTGCTGCTGCTTTCCCTCCCGCTCGTAGAGATCGCTGCGGGCCAGGATGTCCTCGATCTCCAGCCCGATGGCCGAATAAAAAGCCCGCGAGAGGGCCACCGGATCGCGGCCCTCGAACAGGCGGCTGATCCCATCCCCGGCTTCCGGCGGCTCCTGGAAGAAGGGGTCGCTGTAATGCCAGGGGTAGAGGTCGGCGACCTCCACACCGAACCGCCGGGCCAGCTCCGCGTCCAGCTCCGCCTTATAGGCGGCGAACAGGGGGCGGGTCAGCCGATCCAGATGATCGAGCAGCCGGAACAGCTCCCCCTCATCCTGCTCGGCCAGGGCTAGGCTCATGGTGTAGAAGTTGTCAAAGCCCACCTGGCGGGCCCCTTCGTTGCGCCGCTCCACCAGGCGGAGCAGCCGTTCGGCCACCTGGGCGCCGATCTGCTTGCTGGCCTCCCAGGCCTCCCGCCGCAGGGCCAGGTCCTCAGAGGTCCGCAGGATCTGGCGGATCTGGTTGTCGGTGACCGGCCGTCCCCGCAGGGTGGCCCGGAAAGTGTTGAAGGCGCCCTCGACCTCTTTCTCCAGCTCGGTGATGGCATCGATCAGGGCGGGGTCGATCTGCAGGCCGCGGAAGTCGTCATAGAGGATGCGGGCCTGGCGGGCGAGCAGAGGGGGGACCTGGGGGTTCGGGGTGAAGACGCCGTCTTTGAGGAGCCCGGCCTCCTCCATCAGCCGGCGCAGCCGGGCGAAGGCCTCCCGGTCGGCGTAAACCTTGCGCAGGGCCGCGGTCAGCCGGGCGTATTCTTCCTCGTCCTCCTTGCGGCCGGTGGTGGTGAACCGCCAGTAGGCTTCGGACTGGGCGACGACCAGCGGCTCCACCTGCCGGGTGTGGGCCTCGATGAACGCTTGCAGCGCATGGCTCACGGTTCCGCTCCCTTTTCTATGCGTTCTCCGGATGCTCCATGGGGCGAGGGCGCCGCACCCAAAGGACCAGCACGTCGCCCTCCGGCCAGCGCTCCACCCGGGCGGCGATCACGTCCGCCCAGCGCCGCTCTCCCGATGGGGCGGGGAAATCCAGCTGCACCGGGCGTCCCTCCCCCCAGGCCCGACGGCAGCGCTCCAGCATCTTCTCCCCGTTGAAGGTCCGCATCTGGCACACCGCCACCGGCTGGGGCGTGGGCCCTTCGTAGATCGAGAACGCCCAGACCTCCCGGGCAGGTTGGAATTGCGGCGCCGGCCCCTCCACGACGGTGATCCACTCCGGCTCTATCCACCGCATCCTTCCCCCACCCCCTTTCGGATCTTCCGATTTCCATATCCGGTTAAAACATTTTACCACACCCTGCAAGCCCATTTTGACGAAGCGAACATCCATTGCCCGGAGCGGGGGATCTCCGCTTTCCCCCGCGGCCTATCGCGGCTCGGAGGCGGGCTGTGGGGCCGGGGCAGGCGCATACCGCAGCACCAGGCTCCGGGCCGCCCGGGCCTCGTCCAGCCGACGGACAGGGGTGGTGTGCGGAGCCTGCTGCAGCCGCTCAGGGTCCTCCCGGGCTTCCTCGGCGATGCGCCGCATCGCCTCGGCGAAGGCGTCCAGGGTGGCCTTGCTCTCGGTCTCCGTCGGCTCGATCATCAGGGCTTCGGGGACGATCAGCGGGAAGTAGTTCGTCGGCGGGTGGAAGCCGTAATCCATCAGCCGCTTGGAGATGTCCAGGGCCCGGATGGGGGTGCCGGGGATCTTCCCCATGATCACGAACTCGTGCTTGCAGAGCCGGTCGTAGGGCACCGGGTAGATCCCCCGCAGCCGCGCGAGGAGGTAGTTGGCGTTGAGGACCGCCGCCTCGGAGACCTCCCGCAGGCGCGGGCCGTGCATCCGAATGTAGGTGTAGGCGCGGACGAAGACCCCGAAGTGGCCGTGGAAGGCCCGCACCCGGCCGATGCTCCGCTCCGGCCAGACGAACGTGTAGAAGGGTTCGTCCGGCCGCACTGTTCGTTCCCGATCGATGGCCACGATGGGCCCGGGCAGATAGGGGGCCAGCCGCTCGCTGGCCCCGATGGGGCCGGCCCCCGGGCCGCCGCCGCCGTGGGGGGTGCTGAAGGTCTTGTGGAGGTTATAGTGCATGACATCGAAGCCCATCGCGCCGGGCTTGCAGATCCCCATCAGGGCGTTCATGTTGGCCCCGTCCCCGTAGATCAGCCCCCCGCAGCGATGGACCAGGTCGATGGCCTCCAGCAGGTTCTCGTCGAAGAGGCCCAGGGTGTTGGGGTTGGTGATCATCAGCCCCGCCACCGTCTCGTCGCACTCCTTCCGCAGGGCGTCCAGGTCGATGTTCCCCCGCCGGTCGGAGGGGATGTTGACCACCCGCAGGCCCGCCATCGCCGAGGAGGCGGGGTTCGTGCCGTGGGCCGAGTCGGGGATCAGCATCTTGATCCGCTTCTTCCCCTCCCCGCGGTCCCGATGGTAGGCCCGGATCATCAGGATGCCGGCCAGCTCCCCCTGGGAGCCCGCCGCCGGCTGCAGGGAGACCGCGGCGAACCCCCCGATCTCTTTCAGGAACTCCTGCAGGTGATACATCAGCGCCAAGGCGCCCTGCACCGTCTCCGGATCCTGATAGGGGTGCAGGTGGGCGAAGCCCGGCAGGCGGGCCATCTCCTCGTTGATCTTGGGGTTGTATTTCATCGTGCAGGAGCCCAGGGGGTAAAAGCCCTTGTCCACCCCGTAGTTCATCTGGGAGAGCCGGAGGAAGTGGCGGACGACGTCGACCTCGCTGACCTCGGGCAGCGGGAGATCCGCCCGCTGGAACCCCTCCGGCAGAGGGGCCTCGGGCACATCGGGCTCCGGCAGCTCCACCCCGCGCCGGCCGGGGACCGAATATTCAAAGATCAAGGGCTCCGTCATCGGTTCACCTCCCTCCTTGTAGGAGCGGCTTCAGCCGCGACCTTGCGGGATCGAAGACGCAGGTTCAGGTTAGAGCTTTCGCCGCGGCCCCTCGCGTCATCGAAGGCGGAGGTTCGGGGCTAAAGCCCCTCCTACAAAGGATCTTTACCCGCTTCCGCCACGGCTTTCAGCCCGCCGATCTCACTCAGGGCCGTCACCAGGGCGTCCAGCTCCTCCCGGGTGTTCATCTCGGTGGCGCACAGCAGCATGTGGCCGTCCAGCTCTGGGTAGGCCCGGCCCAGGTCATAGCCGCCGATGATCTGATAGTCCTCATAGAGGATCCGGTTGATCTCCTCCACCGGCCGGGGGGTTCGGACCACAAACTCATGGAAGAAGGGCTGCTCCGTCCACACCTCGTAGCCGGGGAGGGCGGCGATGCGCCCGGCCAAGTAGTGGGCCTTGTGGTAGCAGAGGGTGGCCACCTGGCGCAGGCCATGCCGGCCCAGGGCCGAGAGATAGATCGTGGCCGCCAGGGCCATCAGGCCCACGTTGGTGGTGATGTTGCTGGTGGCCTTCTCCCGGCGGATGTGCTGCTCGCGGGTGGAGAGGGTGAGCACATAGCCCCGACGGCCCTCCCGGTCCACCGTCTCCCCCACCAGGCGCCCCGGCAGCTGGCGCACGAAGGCCATCCGGGTGGCCATCAGGCCCAGGTAAGGCCCGCCGAAGCTCAGGGGGATCCCCAGGGGCTGCCCCTCGCCCACCACGATGTCCGCCCCCCAGGACCCCGGGGGTTCGAAGAGGGCCAGGGCGATGGGGTTGATCACCGCGATCAGCAGCGCCCCCGCCCGGTGCACGCGGTCCGCGGTCTCCCGCAGGCGGGCCGGCGGGAGCACCCGGCCCAGGAAGTCGGGGTAAGGGATCACCAGGGCCGCCGTCTCCCCATCCAGACGGGCCTCCAGCGCCTCCAGCACGGCCAGCGGCTCCCGCAGCTGCTCCCGGGTCCAGCCTTCATCCCCCTCTAGGCGGACGTCCAGGTGCTGCACGTAGGTGCGGACCACAGCCCGGTATTCCGGATGGATGGTGGGGAAGAGAAGGATGCGGGGCCGCTCGCCCCGGGTCAGCCGCAGGGCCATCAGCACCGCCTCCGCCAGCGCCGAGGAACCGTCGTAATGGCTGGCGTTGGCGACCTCCATGCCGGTGAGGGCGCAGATCATCGACTGGAACTCGAACATCGCCTGGAGGGTCCCCTGGCTGACTTCCGGCTGGTAGGGGGTGTAGGCGGTGTAGAACTCGCCCCGGCGGAGCAGCTCATCGACCACGGCGGGGATGAAATGGCGGTAGGCGCCGGCCCCCAGGAAGCAGGCATATTGGCCGGCGTGGGTGTTGGCCTCCGCCAGGGCCTCCAGCTCCCAGCGGGCCTCCAGCTCGGTCAGAGGAGGGGGGAGGTTCAGCGGAGGGAACCGATAGGCTTCCGGGACATCCGCGAAGAGGTCCTCGATGCGCTCCACGCCGATGGCCCGGAGCATCTCCTGACGCTCTTCCTCGGTGTGCGGGATGAACCGCATCGGCGCCTCCGGAACACGATGGTCCCGCGCGGGGAACTCCGAGGTTGCGCGGAGGAAGATGGGCTCAGTGCGCGCGAGCTTCGCAGTGAGCCCGGTAGGCCTCCGCGTCCATCAGGGTCTCGTATTCCGACGGATCGCTGGGGCGGAATCGGATCAGCCAGGCCCGCCCGTAGGGATCCTGGTTGACCCACTCCGGGTTCTGGACGAGCTCCGCGTTCACCGCGGTGATGGTCCCGCTCATCGGCATGTAAAGGTCGGCCGCGGCCTTGACGGACTCGATGGTCCCGAAGACCTCGCCCTTGCGGAAGGTGCGACCGACCTCGGGGAGCTCCACGTAAACCACATCGGAGAGCTGGCTCTGGGCGTAATCCGTGACACCGCAGACGGCTTCGTCGCCTTCCAGGCGGACCCACTCGTCGGACTCGGTGTAACGCAGATCCGGCGGGATGTTCATGGTGACCTCCGGCGCAGAGGATCCATCCGTCCCCATTCTAAGCGGATGGGCAGGCGAGGGCAACGAGGGTTATTCCGGCTTCCAGGCATACGCGGTGAAGAGATCGCCCAGGTTGATGTAAACCGGCAGGCGTTCCAGCCGCGCGGCTCGGACCAGCCGGCTCAGCAGCGCGCCCAGGGTTGGGAAGAGGGCGTGGACCCGGGTGGCGAGGTAGCCCAGGCGCAGGTAGCGGCCCTCGGCGGCGGCGTGATGGAAGCGGAACCCGGCTCGCTCCAGCATGTGCTGCAGGGTGCGCCGGGAGAAGTAGTAAAGGTGCATCTCCATCAGCCAGGGCCACCGCGGGCCCAGCAGCCGGGCGAAGGGGCTCTCGATGTCCATCGTATGGATCACCACCCAACCCCCCGGCTTCAGGATGCGATGGATCTCCCGCAGCTCCCCCATCGGATCGCTGAGGTGCTCGATGACGTCCCACATGGTGACCACGTCGAACCAGGCCTCCGGGAAAGCGGCCTCCCGGAGGGTGCCTTCCACCACCCACAGCCCCCGGGAGCGGGCGACCTCCACGGCCCATCGGGAAGGCTCCACCCCCCAGGCCTCCCAGCCGTGGGCCTGGGCGATCTCCAGGAACACGCCGACGTGGCAACCCACGTCCAGCAGCCGTCGGCCCCGGCCGGGTCCGAGAAGCTGCTCGATGGGCCGGAGGTGCCGCTCGAAGGTCAGCACCCGTCCCTCCCGCTCCAGGACATACAGCGGGTCCTCCATCGCCCGATAGGTTTCCGTGATCTCCGCCGTCTCATAGCGGGGGTTGGTGTAGACCAGTCCGCACTCCAGGCACTGCACGATGGGCGGATGGATGCCGTAGCCGTCGCTGGTGCACCGGAAGTCCGGAGCCCGGCTTCGCCGGCGGTCCAGGGTGCTGGGGAACCGCATGCGGGCTTGGGAGGAGCCGCAGAGGTTGCAGGCCACGAACTCCATCGAAGCCTCCAGGGTCATCCGGCGATCCGGTCGCGGGCGAGCCGGAGGACGGTGCCCAGGGCCCGCCAGATCTCCCGCCGGGAGATCTTGGACCGCCCGTAGCGGCGGTCCCGGAAGCGGATGGGCACCTCAGCGATGCGAAAGCCGGCCCGCTGCGCCCGGTAGGTGATCTCAATGAGGAAAGCGTAACCCTCGGCGCGGATGGTCTCCGGGGCGATGGCCTCCAGGACCTGGGGGCGATAGCAGCGGAAGCCGGCGGTGACGTCGCGGGGGGTCAGCCCCAGCATGAGGCGGGCGAACCCGTTGGCCCCTCGGCTCAGCAGCCGGCGATACCAGGGGCTGTCGATCACCTCCCCGCCGGGGACGTAACGGGATCCGATCACCAGGTCCGCCTCCTGGCTTCTGGCGAGGAGATCGGGCAGGTGGGCCGGATTGTGGGAGAAGTCCGCGTCCATGGTGAGGAGACGGTCGTAGCCCCGGGCCCGGCCGAAGCGGAACCCGGCCACGTAAGCGGTCCCTAAGCCCAGCTTGGCCGGCCGGTGGATGACATGGATACGCGGGTCCACGGCGGCCATCCGCTCCACGAGCTCCCCCGTCCCATCGGGGGAGCGATCGTCCACGACCACCACCTCCAGGTCCAGGGGGAGGCTCAGGATGGCCCGGATGAGGGCCTCAATGTTCTCCCGTTCGTTATAGGTGGGGATGATCACCAGACTGCGCACCGGCTCTCGCTCCTTTCCTTTCCTTCAAGAGGGATGGGCAAGGGCGTGGGATGCGATCAGGATCATCCGCTGTTTGCGGATGATCCATCCATCTGAGCGGCGGATGAGGATCTCTGCGGCTTCGGGGCCGCCGGAGGCGGCGAAGGCGCGGGCCCGGGCGGCGGCCGGGCCGTCCGAGGGCACCGGCGCCCACCAGCGCTCCCAGGGGAGAAGCTCCTCCACGACCTCCAGGGCGCGCACCTGCAGGCCGGCGGCCTTTATCCGGGCTTGCCATTCCTCCCGACTGAGGGCTTGCATATGGGAGGGATCCCGGATCCGTTCCAGCTCGTTCAGGAAGCGGGCGGCGGCCGGGTCGGAGGGGGCGATCATATCCACCAGGCCCAGCCGTCCGTTCGGGGCGAGCACGCGGGCCATCTCCGCGAGGGCGCGAGGGAGGTTCGGGAAGTGATGGGCCGCCCGCCGGCAGGTGACCCACCCGAAGGCCCCATCGCGGAACGGCAGGGCCTCTGCGTCACCGATCACGAAGAAGGATCGAGGGAAGGAAGGGGCCTGGCGCCGGAACTCCCGGGCCATCGCCGGGGTGAGGTCCAGGCCCACCACGGCCTCCACATATGAGGCCAGGGCGAAGGCGGTGTGCCCGGGGCCGGTCGCCACGTCCAGCAAACGCCCGCGGCCCTGGGGGTGAAGCAGGGCGATCAGGCGTTGCAAATCCTCCCCGGATCGATGGGATGTGCTTTTCGTGTATGCCGGGGCATAACGGGAGAAGAAGTCCTCCGCCCGCTCTTCGGGATCCATGGCCTCCTCCGAACGCGGATGC
>Ga0197143_1002287_pt1 | contig 14399 bp, 16 predicted proteins | sample GBS70_MetaG_FD_148603 | JGI IMG/M metagenome (GOLD analysis project Ga0197143, IMG submission 148603) | Sediment microbial communities from Great Boiling Springs, Gerlach, Nevada, United States - GBS 70_MetaG | ecosystem: Environmental > Aquatic > Thermal springs > Hot (42-90C) > Sediment...
ATTAATTTATACAAATGAAGTTCAGTTAAAAAATTTCGAGGTAAGTAAGATAAGATTTTATAATTTAATTAACCCTGCAAACCCCATAAATGCTAGTGAAATAAGTCCTGCTAAAATAAGAGTAATAGGGAAACCTTGTAATTTTTTAGGGATCCCAACTAATTCAAGTTGTTCCCTTATTCCAGCCATTATTATTAATGCTAAAGTGAAACCTATTGCAGTAGAAACTGCATAGATAAGGCTATAAAAAAGATTAAAACTTTTTAATATTGATAAAATAGCAGTACCTAAAACAGCACAATTTGTTGTTATTAAAGGCAAATAAATACCTAAAGCTCTATATAAAGGAGGACTTACTTTTTTCATAATTATTTCTACTATTTGTACAAGAGATGCAATAACTAATATAAATGTAATAGTTTGCATAAAATGTAGTTCTAATGGAGTGAGAATAAAGTAATATATAAAGTATGTAACGAAATTAGCTAAAGTCATAACAAAAATTACGGCTGCTCCCATTCCAATTGAGGTAGAAAGTCTTTGAGATACTCCTAAAAAAGGACATATTCCTAAAAATTGTGATAATACAACATTATTAATTAAAACTGCATAGATAAAGATTGAGAGAACGTCCATAATTTATAATTTTTTAAAATTTTTCCTTAATTAAATTTATAATAAAAATTAAATATCCAAGTGTAATAAAAGCACCTGGTGGCATAATAAATAAAAGAAGTGTTTTTGCGTTTGAACTAAGAAGTTGAAGATTAAAAAATGTACCATTACCTAAAATTTCTCTAATAGAACCAATTGTAAATAAGGCAAGTGTGAATCCTAACCCCATACCTAAACCATCGAAAAATGATAATATTATGTTATTTTTTTGAGCAAAGGCTTCAGCTCTACCTAATACCATGCAATTTACTACTATTAATGGTATAAATATTCCTAACGCTTCGTATAATGATGGAGTAAATGCTTTCATTAATAAATCTACTACCGTTACAAATGTCGCAATTATCACTATAAAAGATGGTATTCGTACTTTATTTGGAATAAAATTTTTTAAAAGAGAAACTAATAGATTAGACATTGTTAATACAAAAGTGGTTGCAATACCCATACCTATGCCATTAATTGCAGATGTTGTTACAGCTAAGGATGGGCACATTCCTAACCCTAATATTAATAATGGATTTTCTTTTATGAAACCTTTAGTAAATTCTTTTTTAATTTTCATAGTTTTTTATTTTTATATTTTTAAGTGTATCATATGCAATTTTTATTGCTTCACAAAAAGCTCTTGTAGTTATTGTGCTTGCAGTAATTGCTTCTACATCTCCTCCGTCTTTTTGGGGTTTTAGTATAAATGTTGAAGGATTTTTATTTACAAATTGATTTATAAATTTAGGGTCACTCATTTTTGAACCTAAACCAGGAGTTTCATTTTGTTTTATTACTGTAATGTTATTTATAGTTAAATTCGGAGAAAAACCAACCATAAGAACAATATCACCATTAAAACCATTATGTGAAACTGTTTTTACAGCATAACCAGTAATTTCCTTGTCTTTTTTACCAATATAAATTTCTAAGTCTTTATTTATAATAATTTTTTCTTGAAAAGGATTATTATTAAAATTAGAGATTACTTGTGATATAGCGTTATTTATTTTTTTTAGTTCAGCTTCTTGAATATTTTTTTTAGTTAAACTATGAACAAAACCTAATAATGCAGCCATAAAAAAGGAGATAGAGGTTAAAGACAACACTAAATTTTTTAAATTTGACTCTAATTTATTCATATACTTCCAAATTTTTTAGTTTTTACATATTTATTTATTAATGGAGTAAAAGCATTCATAATTAATATAGCAAAGGAAACGCCTTCTGGGTATGATCCCCAATTTCTGATTATTACTGTTAATAATCCGCAACCTATACCAAAAATAATTTGACCTTTTGGTGTCATAGGGGATGTAACCATATCTGTAGCCATAAAAAATGCTCCTAAAAGTAAACCTCCACTTAAAACATGAAATAAAGGATCTATATACCTTTCTGGATTAATTAACCAAAATATCCCAGAAAAAATAATAACTGTAATTATGTATGAGAAGGGGATATGTAAAGTAATAATTCTTCTAATGAACATAAAAGCTGCACCTATAAGTATAGCTATTGCGGAAACTTCACCTAATGAGCCACCAATTTTGCCTAAGAACATTTCAGTATAAGATGGAACTTTAGTCATTATATGGCTTACTTTTTCGTTATTTAGAATACCTTCTTTATATATTCCAAGAGCTGTTGGTCCTGTAATGAAATCTGTAAGTTTAGTTGATAAAGGTTCAGGTTTTGGCCATGTTGTCATATCTACAGGGAAAGAAATTAATAAAAAAACACGTGCAACTAATGCAGGATTGAATGGATTTTTTCCTAATCCACCAAATGTCATTTTTCCTATACCTATGGCTACTAATGAACCAATAATTATTTGCCATAATGGTAAAGAACTTGGTACATTAAATGCTAATAATAATCCAGTTACTACAGCAGAGCCATCATATATAGTTATTGTATTTGATTTAAATAAATATTTATTAATCAAATATTCGAATATTACACAAGATATTACAGAAGTTAAAGTTAATATTAAAGCTTTTAAACCAAAGAAATATATTGATACTAGAAAGGCAGGAATAAGTGCAATTACAACTCCCCACATTATTTTAGGAACATCTAAGTTATCATGGATATGGGGAGAACTACTTATTACTAATTTTTCCATTTTTAATTTTTTTTAGATTTAAGCATTTGTAAAACTTTATTTTTACCCAATCTTATATATTCAAGTAGTGGGCGAAAAGAAGGGCATGTGTATTCGCAGCAACCGCATTCTATGCAATCTAAAACATTATTTTTATGAGCTTCTTCTATACGTTCATTTGCAATTAATTTTTCTAATAATGATGGCATTAACCCCATTGGGCATACCATAACACACTTAGCACATTTAATACAAGGGTATAACTTTTGTTCTTTGTAATCTTTAAAAAGTAATATGCCTGATGTGCCTTTTGTAACCGGTACTTCTGTTGATATAAGAGCTTTGCCCATCATTGGACCTCCACTAATTATTGAAGTAAAATTGTAATTCTGATCACCAATAACACTATTTATAAGTAATTTTATTGGAGTTCCTATTCTTACTAAAAAGTTTTTGCCTATAAAGCCTTCACCTGAAACAGTAACTATTCTGTATATTAATGGTTTATTTTTTTGTACTGCTTCATAAACTGCATATGTTGTACCAACATTTTGCACTATGCAACCAACATCAATAGGTAAACCGCCAGAAGGAACTTCTCGACCAGTAATAGCATATATTAATTGTTTTTCTGCTCCTTGTGGGTATTTAAGTTTTAAAGGTTGTATTATTATTCCCTCATAGTTCTTTGATAATTCTAATAGATGGTTTATGGCATCTGGCTTGTTGTTTTCTATACCTATATAGCATGTATTTACATCTAATGCTAACATTAAAATCTTTGCACCAATTAATATTTCTTCGCCCTTTTCTAACATTAATCTATGATCAGAAGTTAGATATGGTTCGCATTCAACTCCATTAATTATTAAATAATCACATTTTTTTCCTTCGGGTATAGAAAGTTTAACATGAGTAGGAAAAGTAGCTCCTCCCATTCCAACTATGCCTTTCTCTCTTATTTTGTTTATAATTTCACTCTTGTTTTTTATTTTTATTTCACGTACTATATTATTAGAGGTATCAATATCTTCTACCCAATTATCTGTTTTTTCAGCATTTATAATGATAGTTAGTTTTCTATATCCAGATACATCTATGTGTTCGTCAATTTTTTCTACTATACCTGTCACTGAAGAATGAACGTTAGCAGAAACAAACGATTTAGCTTCTGCAATTAATTGACCAGTTTTAACAAAATCACCTTTTTTTACGATTGGCTCAGGGGGAGCGCCTAAATTTTGAGTAAGTGGAATATAAACTTTATCTGGTATAGGGAACTCTTCTATAGGTACTTCTTTAGTTAATTTTTTATCATCAGGATGTATGCCACCCCTTTTGAATGTTTTTATTTTAATCATAGTGTTGTATTTATTTGTTCATCAGCTTGTATTAAATTTGATTTTTTAGGTGGAAAATTAACTTCAATAATTGCACCAGTTGGGCAAACTTCTACGCATTTTCTGCATAATCTGCAAAGATTGTAATCAATGTATGCTAAGTTATTTTCTAATTTTATAGCATTAAAAGAACACACTTTAACACATCTTCCACATCCAATGCAAGCTACATTACAATTTTTTTTGGCTATAACTCCTTTTTCTTTATTAACACAAGAAACATAAATACGTCTATTTTTGGGGCCTTTATTACGTAATTCTATTATATTTCTTGGACAAGCTTTTACACAAGCACCACATGCAGTACACTTTTCCTCAACAACTTTAGGTAATCCAGTATCTTTGTCTAAGTAAATAGCATCAAATAAGCAAGCTCGAACACAATCTCCTAACTTTAAACATCCATAAGGGCATCCAGATTCTCCTATAAAAAGTAAATTAGCAAAACTACAATTTTTTATCCCTTCATATTTAACTTTTGGTGGAGCATTTGTTATTGAACCATTACATCTTATAACAGCTATTTGGGGCAACTTTTCTTCAATTTCTAAACCTAATAAGTTACTTATCTTTTTCATTGTTTCGTTTCCACCTACAGGACAAAATAAGTTCTCTAAAGAATTTTTATTAATTATAGCTTCTGCAAAACCTCTACAACCTGGATATCCACACGCCCCACAATTTACACCAGGTAATAATTCTTGTACTTCATCTATTTTAGGATTTTCTTCAACTTTAAATTTCTTGTCTATAAAGAAAATCAAAAAAGCAAAGATAATTGCCAATATTGATAAAACAATTGCTGATATTGCTATAATCAACATTAAAATGTTTTTTGCAAAATTAATTTTCCATTAATAATAAAAAAATTTTTTTAAGCAATTTTAAAGACGCCTTAATAAAAGCTTATTAATCAATATATTATGAGTTTTTTGAAAAAGTTAGATATATTATGAGTTTTAGAAAAAATTACAAGATTATTTTTTATTAAAAATTAATACTTACAATGTCATTATTCTCTTTTAGGTTTTAAACTACAAATAGTTTTTTTAATAAATCTAATTTTTTCCGAAGTTTAAACATTGTTTTTTTTTAATCTCTGATAATAAGCAAAGTTTTATATATAAAAACTTAAAGGTAATTAAAATTAATATGTAGTTTTAAAAAAAATTTTTTAGTAAATACTTGCCAAATTTTCTTGCATTATTTTTTACTTACATTTGGTTTGAAGAGAAGAATTTAAAAAAAATTAGTTTTTTATGATAAAATATTGCAATAATCAAAAAATTTTAAAAAAGTGGAGATGAGTTTAAAAGATTTTTTAAAATAGGTTTCTGAAGAAAAAAAATTTTCTTAAATGAAATATTATTTCTTGTAAAAAATTAACATTAAGAATCATGAAATATAGATAATAGTTAGGGTAGATTCTCAAATTGTTAATAATTAAAGCCTTTTATTAATTTGACTTAGAGAAATTTTAAAAAGATTAAAAATGTTATCATGGTGAAATAAAAGCTTATAATAATAATTTACATTCAGAATAATTAAAATTAAAAAAATTATTATGAGGAAATAAAAGAGAAAAAATTTTTAAAGGTAGAAATTTATAAATATATTAGATTTCGATAAATTCAAAAGGAATATTAAGAAGTTTAGAAAATCTGAGACCGGAAGTTAACATATCAGTGTCATCTTTATGATAGTACCATAAGATTTTTACTTTAGATACTTTGGCAATTTCCTGTAATTCTAATAAAATTTTAGCTATTTGTTTAGCTGAAGCGGTATTAAAATATTCAAGTTTAAATTTAAATATAGTTTCATCTAAAGGAGAATTCTTATATTCTTGAAGCCAGTTTATTATGGGTTCATAAAAACTTATAGCATTTTCTGGTAAAGATCTTTCGCTTATTTCAAATATTTTTTTGTCTTTATCAAGAATAACTTCTGGTGTATCTTCTTGTGCTTTTATATATAATGCTTTCATATTTTTAATCAATATTAACTAAACTTTGCAAAGTTAAAAAAGAATAATTTTCATTAATAGGCAAAATATCATAATCAATTTTATGTTGGCTTTTTATTCTAATGTCAATTAAACCTAATCCTGCTTTTTTATAATTTTCATTGGCAAAATCAAATAAAAAGTCATTAAAATAATTATTTAACTGGTCTGAATTCATGTTATTAACTTTATCAATTTTTTCTTTTAGTGTGTATAAGTCCTTATTTTCTATAAAATTTCCAGTAAGTATCCTGTATTTATTATTTATCTGACCAAGTAAGAAAATTCCAGGAACAGCGCTTTGATCATAATTTTCTGGTATAAAACCGTGTTTTATAATGTTTTGTATCATTTCAATTACAATGTAATAAACTTTCTTTTTATAGCCTACGTTACCAATCATTTGACCTTCTAAGGAATTAAGGAAAATTAATAAATTTTCTTGGTTAAAAGGTCCATTATTAATGATGGAAATATCTTCTTTGTTTAAGATTGAATGAATTAATTCAACAAATTTAAAATCATTTTTATAATCTGAACAATGAGAAGAATCTTCAAGGATTGGGATTATGCATAGATAGAAATATGAATAATTTTGAGAAAATGGTACAAATTTATATAGTAATTTATTTCCAGATTTTCTTGCAATGTCAAGCAACCCTAAACCTGCTCCTCCTTTTTCAGAAAATTCACCTTCTGAAAGTATTTTTAAATAAAATTCTTTTAATTCTTCTTTTGATAATTCATTTATTTTGTCTAACAAAGATTGTAATTTACTTACATTTTCTGTTTTTATAATGTTTCCTGTAGTTATAACATATCTATTTTCAATTTTTTGAATTAAAAATAAACTATCGTGAAAAGGATTTCTTTTATGATCTTTTGCTTGGTGTCTAATAACATTTTGTAAAGATTCTACTAATATATTATAAACACGTTTTTTTAATTTAATAGATTCTTCTTGCTTTTCAAGTTTATGTTCAGTTAAATATAATACTGTATCAGTAACTTCTGGTGTAAATATTCCTTTATAAATGTACCCTAAATTGTGCTCGTGCATTAAAAAAAACAAAGACTTAACAAAATCTAGGTACATTAAAATGGCTTTTTACAAATTTAATAAATATATTTTTTTTAAAAAAAATTTAGAATTTTTTAAAAAATTGAATAAATTTGAAAAAATTTTGTATATCTATTATGCCTTTATCTATAAAGGAAGTTGAAAATAAGGATGACCTATATAAATTTGTTAAATTACCATATATATTATACAAGGATGATAAAAATTGGGTTCCATATTTTATAAGAGATGTAATAGCTTATTTAGATCCTGAAGTAAATCCAGAATATAAATTTTGTAAAGTAAAGCTTTGGTATGTAACTAATAATGGTGAGTTATTAGGTAGAATAGGGGGTATAATTAATTATAAGTTTAATGAAAAATATGGGAAAAAATATGGACGAGTTTCACGTTTTGAATGTATTAATGATATAAATATTGCAAATTTATTATTTGCTACCGTAGAGGAGTGGTTTAAAAAAGAAGGAATGGAATATTCTATTGGTCCTTATGGTTTTTCAAATTTTGATAATAATGGTCTCCTAATTAAAGGTTTTGAATATATACCTTCTATTGCCTCTACTTATAATTTTGATTATTATCAAATTTTTTTTGAAAAAAATAATTATGAAAAACTTATAGATTGGTTAGAATTTAGATTAAAGATTGAAGATATACCTGAAAAAGTCTTGAATTTATGTAATTTAGTAAAAGAAAAATATAAAGTAAGGGTATTAAGCTTTAAGAAAAAAAAGGACTTATTAAATTATGGAGAAAAGATTTTTAAACTAATAAATGTAGCATTTTCAAATATTTTTGGATTTGTTGAATTAGATCAAGAATTGTTTGAATTTTATAAAAATAAGTATCTTAAGTTTATTAGACAAGAGTTTGTAAAAGTTATTGTTAATGAAAAGGATGAAGTAATAGCATTCATAATAAGCAATCCATCAGTTTCTGAAGCATTACAAAAGATGAATGGAAAAATTTTTACGACAAAGATTTTTCATTTAGTTAAAACTTTAAAAAAACCAAAGGTTGTAGATCTTTTATTGACTGCTGTTCATCCTGATTATCAAGAAAAAGGAATAACAAGTTTATTAATTTTTGAACTGCAAAAGACTTTGCGAGAAAAAAGAATTGAATATGCAGAAACAACTGGTATCCTTGAAAATAATTATAAAGCAATAAATCATTGGAAAAATTATAGTAGTATACAACATCGAATAAGAAGATGTTACATAAAAAAAATTTAATATGCCATTGAGAGCTTTCATAAAATCAAAAATTGGTGAAATTCTTTATATAAAGAAAAACAAAAAAATACAAAGAAAAAGGTTTTATCATAGTTTAAAGACTGCAAATACATTTGGAATTTTGTTAAATTCATATGATACAGAGGCATTTTCTGCAGTTCGTTCTTTTTATCGTTTTTTAACTGATGAAGGGAAAAAAATAAAATGTGCTTGTTTCGTTTTGCCTATAGAAAATTATGTAGAAAATAATGTATTTATTAGTCCATTTCTTTATTTTAGTGAAAAAGATTTTGATATTAGAGGGAAACCAAAAAGTTCGTTTTTAAAAGATTTTATAAATACTCCATTTGATATTTTAATAGATGTTAGAAAAAATACTAATTATTTTATTGATTATGTTTTATATTATTCACAAGCAGCTTTAAAAATTGGTTGCCTTCCTCAAAATTCCGCTTTTTATGATTTGTTTGTAGATGATTATGCATCTAGCTCAAATCCATCACTTTATTTAGAAAATGTTAAAGAAATATTAAAAATAATGAATTATGATTCCATATTTGTCTGGTCTAGGGATAGCTGTTATAACACCATTCAATGATAATGATGAAGTTGATTATGATAGTTTAGATAATGTTATAAGTTATCTTTTAGCTAATGATGTTGATTTTTTAGTTTTATCCGGTACAACAGGAGAAAATCCTACTCTAAGCTTACATGAAAAAGAAAAAATTTTAAGATTTGTAATAAATAAAACAAAAAATAAAGTTCCTATTGTTCTTGGTGTAGGTGGATATAATACAAAAGAAGTTATTTCTGAAATTAAAGAATTTGAAAATATTAACGAAATTTTTGCTTTTTTATGTGTAACCCCATATTACAATAAACCAACACAAGAAGGTTTATATTTACATTATTCAGCTATAGCTAAATCTACAAAAAAGAAACTAATTATTTATAATGTACCAACGAGAACTGCTTGTAATATTAATGCATCTACTATAAAAAAATTAATAGACAATTATAAAAATATATATGGAATTAAGGAAGCTTCGCATGATGCAAGACAAATTAATTCAATTTTTCTTTTAAAAAGTGATGATTTTAAAATATTTTCGGGTGATGATAGTTTAACATTTTTATTTCTAAAATTAGGAGGTGATGGATTAATTTCTGTTGCAGGTAATGCTTTCCCCTCTTTAATGAAAAAATTTATAAACTGTATAAAAAATAATAATTTAAATGAGGCAATTAAAATTAATCAAAATTTAAACAATATTTTTAATTATCTTTTTTATGAAAATAGTCCTGCTGCTATTAAATGGATTATGTATAAAATGAAACTTATAAAAAGTCCAAAACTGAGGTTGCCTATTACTCAAATATCTGAAGATTTAAAAGAAAAAATAAATCTTGAACTTTCTTTATTGAATTTATAACCTTGCCTATTATCATAATAGGTTTTATTACGCAACGCAAAAATCTAAAATTATTTCGAATAAAATTTTTATCTTATCATAAAGCTTTAATAATTTTTTTTCTAAAGTTAAGTTTTTTAGATTTGTGTCAATAAACTAAAGATAAATGGATAAAAATACAATAATAGGTTTGTTGTTAATCTTTATCTTGTTTATAGTTTTTTCTTTGATTTATAAGCCTCAACCAATACAACAAATTAAAGAATATAAAGATACACAACCAAGTAATGATAATGTGACAGCACAACTTTTAAAAAATGATTTTAAACATAATCAAAATACTTTAGTGATTACTAATCAAAATGTTGATACTAATACTATTATGCAATCGTTAAAAGAAAGATATGGGCTATTGTATAAATTTGTAAAAGGTAAAGAAAAGTTATTTTCTTTGGAAAATAAAGAATTAAGAGTTGAGTTTACAAATAAAGGAGCTTTTCCTAAAAGGATATACTTAAAAAACTTTAGAGATTATAAAGGTGATACTATTGTTTTTTGGAACTCTGATTCAATTATTTTTTCATTAAATTTTTTTGTTGAAAATAAACATATCAGTACGTCTAATTTGTATTTTTCTTTGGTTATGTATGATACAGTTAATAAAGTTCTTATATTTAGATTAAATGCAGATACAAGTAATTATTTAGATTTTGAGTATAAACTTCCAGAAGATTCTTTTAAATTGTACTTTACTATTCGAACTAATAATTTTAATGAGTTTTTAAAAAATAGGTTAGATTATTTCACTTTTAATATAACTTCTTTTGCAAGTAGATTTGAAAAAAATTTTGATTATGAGAAAAATAATTCTACAATTTATTATAAATATGAGCAAGAAGAAGTAGATCATTTATCGTATAGTAAAGATGATAAAAAAGAAATTTTAAGTAAGATTTCTTGGATATCTTTTAAACAACACTTTTTTAATTTTACGTTATATGCTCCAAAGTCTTTTAATAGTGCAGTATTGGAAGTAAAAAATTCACGGTCTGAAGAAGGTTTTTTAAAGAAATTTTATGCTGAAATGACACTAGATTTTGGGTATTCAAAAAATTATGAACAAAATTTTGTTTTATATTTCGGACCAAATCATTATCGTACTTTAAAGAATCAGAATATTCCGGATTTACAAGAAATTATACCTTTAGGTTGGGCATTATTCCGGTGGGTTAATAAATATTTTGTAATACCAATTTTTAATTTTTTAGGTAAGTACATCTCAAATTATGGAATAATTATATTGATAATGACTATTATTATTAAAGTAGTTTTATTTCCTTTAACATATAAGTCATATTTAGCAATGGCTAAGATAAAGGTTTTACAGCCACAAATTCAAGAATTACAAAAAAAGATTCCTAAAGACAAACCTTTAGAATTACAAAGAGCAATGATGAATTTATACAGAAATGCAGGAGTTAATCCTATGGGTGGATGTTTACCAACATTATTACAACTTCCTTTGTTAATTGCCTTGTTTCAGTTTTTCCCAAATTCATTTGAATTAAGACATAAACCCTTTTTATGGGCAAAAGATTTATCAACTTATGACTCAATTATAAATTTTGGCTTTAATATTCCTCTTTTGGGTGATCATTTAAGTTTGTTTTGTATATTAATGACTTTAAGTAGCATTCTTTATTCTCATATACAAAATAAAATGAATCCATCATCTACTTCTATGCCAAATTACAAGTTTATGTCTTACCTTTTCCCTATAATGCTTTTGTTTATTTTTAATAATAGCTCGGCTGGATTGAGTTATTATTATTTGTTATTTAATTTATTTTCTTTTGGGCAAACATATTTTTTCTCTTTATTCATAAAAGAAGAAGAAATTTTAAAACAAATAGAAAAAAACAAGAAAAAAGGTAGTAAAAAATCTAAATGGCAAGAAAGAATTGAAAAATATCTAAAAGAACAACAAAAAAAACATAAATATTATAATAAAAAGTGATTAAAATATACACAACAAATTATATAAACGCTTTACCTTTTATACATGGAATTAAAAATTCTCCATACCTAAAGAATATTAGGTATGAATTAATATTGACAACTCCTTATGAATGTGCTGTTTCATACTTTAAGAATAAAGCAAATTTTGTTTTATTACCTTCTGGAGCAACTAGTTCTTTAGTAAAAAATTTTTTACCTTTTGGAATAGTAGCCCAAAAAAATGTTGATTCGGTTTTATTGTTATCAAATTGTAATATAAGTGATATAGAATTAGTTTTTTTAGATAGTGAATCAATTACCTCAAAAAAATTATTAAAAATTCTTTTAGAAAAATTGTATGGTAAAAAAAATATTATTTATGTAGAAAAAAAAATAAATACAATTAACAAATTAGATTTAAAAACAAAAGAAGCCATTTTAATGATAGGAGATAAAGCTATTTTGAATAGAGAAAAATACACTTATTCATTCGATTTAGCAGAATTGTGGTATAAAATGACAAATAAGCCTTTTGTTTTTGCTTATTGGGTAGAAATTAATGTAGATAATAAAAATATTAAAGATAGTTTTGTTAAAGCTTTATTTTGGGGTATAGAAAATAAATTTGATATTTATTCTACATTAAATATTAGTTTATCTAAAGACTTTTTAAAAGAATATCTTGGTAGTAAAATTAAATATTTGATAAGCTCAGAAGAATTTTATGGCCTAAAATTATTTTATAAATATATGTCTTTAAGTAGTGGATTTTAGTATAATAATATATGGTTTGTTGATAGGTTTTTTTGCTTCTATTCCATTGGGTCCAATGGGATTTATTGTAATACAAAAAACACTTATTAAAGATTTTAGAGCAGGAATTGTTTCTGGAATTGGAATTGCTTTAGGAGATACTTTTTTTTCTCTAATAGCATCTGTTGGCTTGAATTTTATTTATAATTTAATTTCTGAATATAGACTTTTTTTTAGATTGTTAGGTAGTATTATTATGTTTGCTATTGGATTAAAGATTTTTTTTACTAACGTTATTAAACAAAGGTATGAAAGTTCTATAGGCATAAAAAAATCTTCTATTGAAATATTAAAAATGTTTATGCTAACAATTTTAAATCCTCTTATAATTTTGGTTTTTGGAGCAATTTTTGCTGCTTTAGGAATATTTAATAAATTGAATAGTTTTTTTGATTTAATCTTTTTTAATGTTGGTTTTTGTATAGGTGGCTTTACTTGGTGGCTTTTATTATCTTTTTTAATCTTTAAATTCAGAAAAAAAATTAGGATTCGTCAATTATGGTGGTTAAATAGAATTATGGGAATTATTGTAATAGTTATTGGTATTTTTTATTTATTACTTTCTATACTAGAAGTTCTAAAATTTAATTTCTCTTGACTCTTTTTTTAAAATTTTTTGTAGAAAAATATTTTTTTAAAAGCTTTAGAATTTTAATATGATGGTTTTTCATGGGCATTGGATAGTCTTCCTGAAGTTAAAATTTTTTTCTAAAAAAAACATACTTGTACTTGAAAATTTTCTTTTTTAGAAAAAATAATTTGCTTAAAACTAAAAAAGAAAAATTTTTTAGTAGAGAATTTCTAATTTTTTTAAAAATATTAAATTTGTATAAAATATGAGACTAATTTTTTTAATATTTTATGTAATCTTGTTTTTTTTATTGGGTAATATTTCCTGTAGGAAACTAAATCCTCCTAGGGCTATTATTATTGTTAAAGATACATCTTATAAGCCTGTAGATAGAGCTGATGTGATAATTTATGTAAAAGCTGTAGGTGGATACGTTGATCCAAAGCAAAGGGTAGAATATTTTTCAAAAAAGACAAATGACTTAGGGAAAGCTGAATTTGAATTCAAAAATGAAGCGATTTTAAATGTGATTGCAAAAAAAGGCTTTCCTGAAAAAAAAGGCGAAGGTTTAATTTATTTAAAATTTAATGAAGTAATAGAAAAAACAATAATTATAAAATAAATATAAAAAATGAAGAAAGTTTTTTTATTTTTTGTGATGATGTCTTTAGTTTTGATATTTGGTGTGAAATGTAAAAAAGAAGAACCTCCTAAAGCTATTGTTTTAGTTGTAGATACATTAAATAAGCCAATAGCAGGAGCAACTGTAAGAGTTTATGCTGATCCTAAAAAATATAAAGGTCCAGACTCGTCAATAGTGTATCCTACTGTGGGTTATTTTGACCCAGATAAAAAAATTTTATTTGATCAAAAGAAAACTGATAACGAAGGAAAAACTTACCACGAATTTAAATACGAAGCTATATTTTATGTATATGCTTATTATCCAAAAAAAATTGCTACTAATAAATATGATACTTTAAAAGGTTATGGTGCATTAATACTAAAAGCTAATGAAACTTACGAAGAAAAAATTGTACTAAGGAAAAAATAGTTTTATTACTTTTTTCTATTTAAAATGTCTATCATGTAAAAAGTTTTTTAAAACTTG
>Ga0197143_1002288_pt1 | contig 14387 bp, 14 predicted proteins | sample GBS70_MetaG_FD_148603 | JGI IMG/M metagenome (GOLD analysis project Ga0197143, IMG submission 148603) | Sediment microbial communities from Great Boiling Springs, Gerlach, Nevada, United States - GBS 70_MetaG | ecosystem: Environmental > Aquatic > Thermal springs > Hot (42-90C) > Sediment...
AAAAAAAACTTTTTAGAATCTATCAAATCCCATCACCCCATTTTCCTTGAAGAAATAAAATCAAAATTAGACCTATACACTAACTTCACCATCTTCTCAAAAGAAATAAGGTCAAGACTAAAATCAACCAATGCCTCCGAAAACCTGCATAAAGAACTTGAAAAAATAAGAATTAACTCAGGCGGATACTTCCAGGCTGAAAAAATACTCTTCGCAAAATGGGCTATCTTCATCAAAAATCTCCATTCCAAAAAATGGCTAAAACCAGAACCCTATTTCAAAGCCAACCTGCAGAGCCTCCACCTCCTGTTCCAGCATACCTTCCAGTGCTATGATATAAAAAATGAAAAAAATTATATATAAAACGGACACAAAATTGTTGAAAAGTGCCGATGGACGCAGAAAAACTCATATCCATTTTCTCTTAAAAATGTGCAAGTGTGAACCAGTAATGACCAGTTGGCTCAATGCCAAATAGGACACTCTCCATACCACTCTCAACCTTCCACTTCATAACCTCGTTTAAGGACTTTCTGAATCCTTCACCATTGTTTGAAAAATCAAAATGACCATATTTACTGCCATCCGGAGTAAGCCCAACCGCAGTGTGCCTCTCCCTCCCTACCTCAACCCCTATAACTAACACCTTCTGAATAAAGCCTTTCCATATTCACACCTCCTGAATTTTTGAAAAATGATAATACAAATATATATTTCATAAACTAGGTTATAGCTTTCTGAGGCAATGCTAAAATCTTTTTGATTTTTCCTGCAAGTAGATGTAGATTTTAAAAAAGAGGTTCAATTGAACATAAAGGACATAAAAAAAGTTATAAAAGAAATGAAGGCTGGAAAAATCTCCGAAGATGAGTTTATTGAAATCCTAAAAAAGGCTTTCATTTTGAGGGATGGCAATTTAACTCTTGATATGCACAGGGCTTTGAGACACGGTTTTCCTGAGGTGATAATGGGTGAAGGGAAGAGGTTTGAGGATTTGAAAAAAGCGATTTCTCACATGGAAAAGGTTTATCCCGACCTTCTCGTCACAAGGGTGGATGCAAATACAGGAAAAAAATTAAAGAAAATTTTCAAAAATTTTCAATACAGCAAGGAGGGGAGGTGTTTTTACAGACATCTTTCAAAAAAGAAAGCTGGTAAGGGAAAAATTCTTATCATTTCAGCAGGAGCAAGCGATGAGCAAGTAGTTGAAGAGGCTTACATCACAGCAAAGGTTATGGGAAACGATGTAGAGAAAATAACCGATGTTGGCGTGGCTGGAATCCACAGGCTTTTTTCCTTTTACGAAAAAATCAAATCAGCGAGGGTTTTGATAGTTGTTGCTGGAATGGAAGGTGCTCTGCCATCTGTTGTCGGCGGACTTGTTGATAAGCCGGTTATAGCGGTTCCAACGAGCAGGGGATATGGAACAGGAACAGGGGGTATCGCAGCACTCCTCGGAATGTTAAACTCATGCTCTCCAAATGTCCTTGTTGTAAATATAGATAATGGTTTTGGAGCAGCATATACAGCTTCCCTCATAAACAGGCTATAAAAGTTCTTGATTTATTAAAAATAATGATTATATTGAGTAATGACAAAATACAATAAGGAGGTGAAAAGATGAAAGTGAAACCGTTGAGGGATAGGATTTTGATTAAGAGGATTGAAGAGGATGAAAAAACAAAGGGAGGGATAATCCTTCCTGATACTGCTAAGGAAAAACCGATGATAGGAATTGTTATGGCTGTTGGTAAAGGAAAACTTCTTGAAGATGGAAAGGTCCAGCCTCCAGAGGTAAAGGTGAAAGACAAAGTCCTCTTCCCAAAGTATGCTGGAACTGAGGTAAAGATAGACGGTGAGGAACACCTCATTGTTTCTGAAGACGAAATCCTTGCAATAATTGAAGAATAAAATAAGGAGGTGATAAGATGGCCAAGGAATTAACATTTGCCGAGAAAGCAAGGGAAAAGATAACAAGAGGGGTAGACATAATAGCAAACGCTGTTAAGGCTACACTCGGTCCAAGAGGAAGAAATGTAATAATAGAAAAGACTTTCGGCTCCCCGGTTGTTACAAAAGACGGGGTAACTGTGGCAAAAGAGATAGAGCTTGAGGATAAATTTGAAAATATGGGAGCACAGCTTATCAAAGAAGTTGCAAGTAAAACTTCGGATGTCGCAGGAGATGGAACAACAACCGCTGCTGTTCTCGCACAGGCAATCTACAAAGAAGGTCTGAAACTTGTAGCTGCTGGGCATAATCCGATGGATATAAAAAGAGGTATAGAAAAAGCGGTGGTTCTGGTAGTGGAAGAACTGGAAAACCTAAAAAAAGAAACAAAGGACAAAAAAGAAATTCAACAGGTAGGAACCATTTCTGCGAACAATGATGCTTCTATAGGAACGATAATAGCAGATGCGATGGAAGAGGTGGGAAAGGAAGGAGTTATTACAGTTGAAGAGGCGAAAGGTCTGGAGACAACTCTTGAGATTGTTGAAGGAATGCAGTTTGACAGAGGTTATCTCTCTCCATATTTTATAACGGATCCAGAGAAGATGGAATGCGTTCTTGAAGATGCTTACATCCTCTGTCACGAGAAGAAAATAAGCAATATGAAGGAACTCCTTCCACTTCTTGAAAAAATTGCAAGGGAAGGAAAACCCCTTCTTATCATAGCAGAAGATGTAGAGGGAGAAGCACTCGCCACACTCGTTGTAAATAAGGTTCGCGGGGTTCTCAGATGCTGTGCAGTTAAAGCTCCTGGCTTTGGTGAGAGAAGAAAGGCAATGCTTGAAGACATTGCTATACTCACCGGCGGAAAGATGATAGCAGAGGAGCTTGGAATAAAACTTGAAACTATTCAACTGAGCGACCTCGGAAGGGCCGGAAAAGTTATTGTGGATAAAGAACATACCACCATTGTGGACGGACGCGGAAATAAAAAAGATATACAGGGAAGAATTGCTCAGATAAGGAAGCAGATAGAAGAGACCACATCTGATTACGATAGAGAAAAACTTCAGGAGAGACTTGCAAAGCTCGTCGGAGGAGTTGCAGTTATCCATGTGGGAGCTCCGACTGAACCCGCTATGAAAGAGAAGAAGGCAAGGGTTGAAGATGCCCTTCACGCTACAAAAGCTGCAGTTGAGGAAGGTATAGTATGCGGAGGCGGTGTTGCATATATAAGGGCAGCGAAGGTTCTTGATGAACCCCAGAAGGTTCTTGATGAATTGAAGAAGAAACACGAGAAGCAGGTGGAGGAAAAGAGAAAAGAGGGAGCCCCTCCTGAGGAGTGCAAAATGCCATATCCCGATGAGTTCTATGAGATTAAAGGCGATGAAATATTCGGGATTCAAATAGTTAAAAAGGCTCTTGATGAACCTGCCAGATGGATAGCACAGAATGCGGGATACGATGGAAGCATAGTTGTTGAAAGGATAAAATCTGGAGAGGGAAATTTCGGATTCAACGCTTTAACTGAGAAATTTGAGGACCTCGTTGAAGCCGGGGTCATTGACCCAAAAAAGGTGGTTCGGGTCGCCCTTCAGAATGCGGCAGATATCGCCTCGCTACTCCTCACAACTGAGGTGATGATTGCTGAGAAACCAAAAAAGGAAGAAAAGTTTCCTCACGCACCACCTGACTACGAAATGTAAAAATTCCAGAGGAGGGGAGGGAAATTTAATTTAAAAAAATGGAAAAGGAGGGGGTGACTAATTGAATTTTAATGTGAAGTTTTATATGATAAAAATATGAATTTGGAAATACAAATTCGGAAAGACAATAGGGAAGATGAAGAAATACATCATCTATCATCCAAAAATAGGTATATGAAATGACAGGTTTAATAAAAAATGCTCCATGAGAAAAGGATACAAAGAAATTAAAGAGCGCATTATAATATCCTCAGAGACCTCAGTGGTTAAAGAGCAACTAAGTTTTATTCAAGAAAATGGAAGTGAACGACGAGTAAAAAATGGAGGGGATCTGAGCGTGTATATAGGAGATGTAAACAAATGTCTTAAATTACTGCCTGAGAACAGTGTAGATTGTGTTATAACAAGTCCTCCTTATTGGAAACAGCGAGATTACAAAGACCCTCGCCAAATTGGTCAAGAAGGGACCTATGAAGAATATATAAAAAAACTAGTTAATGTGTTCAATGAGATAAAAAGGGTTTTAAAACCCACAGGAACTCTCTTTTTAAATGTAGGGTATAAATATCAAGACAAAGAGTTACTCCTTATCCCTGAACTGCTAGCCGCAGAACTTCAAAAAAACGGTTGGGCTCTCTTAAATAAAATTATCTGGTATAAACCTAATGCTATGCCCTCTTCAGTGGATAATAGATTTTCAAATGTTTATGAGCCCGTATTTTTATTTGTAAAAAAAGAAAGTAAATACAGGTACTATTTGTCAATTGATACATTGAGATTACCGCCTAAGAATTTTATGAATAATAAAAACCCGGAGGATATACTGGGTTTAGAGGTGAGGAACTCCTTATTGAAAGATAAAAAACTCAAAGGGCGTATTTCCAAAGTCTTTAAAAATTCTAAAGGTAATATTTTTGCTCAAGTAGATTGGGAAGATGGGAGAAGCACCGTTGAAGTTGTTCAGGATTTTGATAAAGAATCCCAGATTCCAGTGGACCTGATTTGTTCTGATTGTGGGAGAATTATAAGAACCGAGATAGATATAGATAATCATCTGAAATGTGAAAGGTTTCCAAAACCAATTTTACCTCCGGAAGCAGATTTTAATGAAAAAAAGGAGTTAAAACCTTCATTTTTACTTCCTCCTATGTCTGTGCAAGCAGGGAGAAATCAATACAAGGGTAAATTCAAATTGAGCCCGGATAATAGAGGAGCTTCTCCTGGTGCGCGAAAATCCCTCTTTGGAGAATATTTTGTTCTGCAGCGGAGATATAAAATTCTCCAGCCAATAATTGCGGACTACCTTCAATTCTGGAGGAGAAAGAAAAATATCTCCACGAAAGAAATTGACAAACTGTTAGGATATAGAGATACAGCGGGGCACTGGTTTAGAAAAGATACAGGAAGCTGGGGAAGAGGAGGTTCTGTTCCGTTGCCAGACGATTGGTTCAAACTAAAAAAAATACTTGATTTTGACGACATCTACGATAGGTGGGTTACTGAAACCCATTTAGTTCTTCAGACTGTAAAGGCTCATCCTAAAGGTAAAAATCCTGGAGATGTGTGGAGTATAAAACTTCAGCCTTTTCTTGAAGTCCACTTTGCAACTTTTCCAGAAGAACTAGTTAAAAGATGTATTGAAGCAGGTTGTCCTGAAAGAGGAATTGTGTTAGACCCTTTCGCTGGTTCAGGAACAACAGCTAAAGTGGCCCAGGAGATGGGAAGGGACGCAATATTGATAGAACTTATCCCGAAGTATTTAGATATTATTAAGAAAAGGTGTAAAAATATCAAAGAGGTAATTTATGTTAGATGATTTTGAACTTGAAAAAAAAGAAAGACAATATTTTGACTTAATTCTACTTCATCTTAAACAGGATTTAAGAGATTTAATTGCAGGATTAAACTCACGGATAAAAATTCTAAACAACTGGTATGATAATTTTATAAGAACCGCAAGGAGTGGATATAAGGCATCTGATTTAGATGCCGGCGCAGAGAGAATTTTTCATCATTTTTTTGCTCCAATCTTACGATTTCCCAATTCTGCACCTATTGGTTCGGACTTAATGTTTGAACTCCCGGACGCTTTTATACATATTGAGATTAAAACCGCACTAATAAACAATCCTGCGGATTACAAAGGTAAACTCAACATTGGAATTAATCAGACTTCTTACAGAGTGAATAACAAATTTGTACCTAACCTCCCTCACTATTACCGAATTTCTACCAAAATAGAAAAGCCCTGTCTAACTTACATTATCCAAATAGTTCATGAACATGCTAAACCAGATATTAAGGCTCTCAAATTAGTATGTATCCCTAATGGTCAGCTTTATCCTCATTATGGAGAGAGTATTTTTAAAAGTGGTAAAGGAGGGTATGTTAAAGCTATAGATTTTCGTTATAATTACTCTGCAGAACCTTATTTTAAACTCTTAAGAGAAAAGTATAAAGAAAAAATATTTAGGGTTGAATTAATATATTTAGCCAGAGGAGTGAGGAAGGAAGACATTACCAATCTTTCAGATGTCCCTGTTCATTTTCAATTTTAGAGACACAGAAAAAGATAAAGCTGCCACCTCACAGAACATTATCATAGATGGCATTCAACTATCTGCGAGCATTACATGGAATTCCTTTTGAGAGTAGAATGGAAAATAAAATGATGCCCATTCCCCCACAGTTTTCTATTCCATTCCTCACTTTCTTTTTAACCTGTTGTTGAATAAAGACAATTTTTTTGTAAAAATAAAATTATGAATTTTAAAAGCATAAAAACACTCGGGGCGCTCAAAAAAAGTGGTTATAGAGCAAAAAAGGTAAAAGAGGAGATAAGACTTAATCTCATTAAAAAAATTGAATCTGGCGAGGAGATTTTCTATGACATAATAGGCTATGATGACACAGTTTTACCTTATCTTATAAATGCACTTCTATCGGGTCATAACATAATATTCTTAGGAGAAAGGGGACAGGCTAAGTCAAGGTTAATAAGGAGGATTGTTGACCTTCTTGATGAGTTCATACCTGTAGTAGAAGGCTGTGAAATAAACGATGACCCATTTAACCCAGTCTGTCCAAGATGTAAAAGACTTCTGATGGAAAAAGGGGATTCTACACCAATTGAATGGCTTCCAAGACATAAAAGATACGGCGAAAAACTTGCAACACCTGATACAACCGTAAGCGACCTCATAGGCGAGATAGACCCTGTTAAAGTTTCGGAAGGGAGAAGGCTTGGAGACCCTGAAACCATCCATTATGGATTGATACCAAGAACAAACAGGGGTATTTTTGCAATAAACGAACTACCTGACCTTCCGGAAAGAATTCAAGTTAGCCTGTTTAATCTCCTTGAGGAAGGAGATATGCAGATAAAGGGGTACAAACTTTATCTTCCAATGGACATTCTTGTGCTTGCTTCAGCCAATCCTGAGGATTACACTAACAGAGGTAGAATAGTAACCCCTTTAAAAGACAGATTTGATGCACAGATAAGGACCCATTATCCCATCAATGTAGAAACGGAGATAAAAATAATGGAGCAAGAAGCAAAGGTCAAAATTCCTGAAGGTTATGAATTGAGGTTTCCCTATTTTATGAAAGAAGTAATTGCAAATATAACTTTTGAAGCAAGAAAAAGCCCGGAAGTAAATCAGCGGTCTGGTGTAAGTGTAAGGATGAGTATAGCCAATTATGAAGCAATTATAACAAACGCCTTCAAAAGGGCGCTGAAACTAAAAGAAATTGAATTTGCGCCAAGAATCTCCGACCTCCACGCCATAATCCCTTCTACTATGGGAAAAATAGAGATGGAATACACGGGTGAAGAGATGAATGAGCAGGCGCTCATTCAGAAACTTATCAAAAATTCTGTAAAAAAAGTTTTTGATTCATACCTCAGTGTGGATTTGTTCAAAAATGTGGTTCTAACTTTTGAAAAAGGATTAACCTTCATGGTGTCAGACGAAACACCTCTTTCGGTTTATACAGAGTTTTTATCAAAGCTTGATGGGGCAAAAGAAATTTTGATGGAAAAACTACATCTGGAGGACACTCCATCTGAACTCGCTTCTGGAATGGAGATTATGCTTGATGGTCTTTACCTTCATAGAAAGATATCAAAAGAAATTGTAAAAAGTGGATATGTTTTCAAAATATGAAATACATCTATAAATCACGAACAAAAATATCTGAGGAAATAGAGGAGTTTAAGAAGGAGGAGATATTCAAAAAATTTAGTGAGGAACTATTTGAAAAGGGAAATGTGGAATCTGCCATTGAAGAAATAATGAGAAAGGGCATAAAATTTTCATCCTCTGAAACGATAAAGGGCACAAATGAAATTTCCCGAACATTAGAGGAAGCAAGAAATTCCATAATGAATAAGTTTAACATAAGAGAATTTTTGAAAGAAATAAGAAATGAAATTTCACAAATAGCCAAAAAAATGGGAAGAGAAGATGTAATAGAAAAACTGAAGGAAGGGAGTTCAATAAAATCAGCAATATCGGAAATGGAAAGGAAGGCAGGATCAAAAGAAATGAAAATCCATATAGAAAGAAAGGATGGGTATGAAAAGATAGAAAATTTTAAGAAGAGATATCCCTTCCTTTTCAACAAAGGAGAAATACCGAAATACGAAGAACTTTTAGATTACATAGAAAAAATAGAAAGTTTGAACTCCATTATAGATGCTTTAAAATCAGGAGAACTTGACAGAGTAGATATTGAAAAATTGAAGGAATTGCTCGGTGAGGAGTTCGGGGAGGATCTAAACCGCCTCAAGGAGATAAGGGATTTTATAAGGGACCCATCAATTACAAAGGAAGAAGGAGAGATTCTAAAACTTACTCCAAAAGCCATAAGAAAGATTGGAGAAACTGCCTTAAAGGACATATTTTCTGTTTTAAAGAATTCGAGGGCTGGCGAACATCTTTCATCACGGAGAGGAGGTGTTGAAACAAGATATGAGGAATCAAAGCCATATGAAGATGAGGACTTCTCTAACATGAATATACCGGGAACCATCTTCAGAGCGTTTAAAAGGAGAATGATAAGCGGAGGACCTCCGCTCGTTCCCGAAGATTTTCTCATATTTGAAACGGATAGAAATATCCGAACATCCCTTGCCCTTCTTCTTGACATGAGCTGGTCAATGTCATGGAACAACAAATTTACTGCTGCAAAAAAGGTTGCATGTGCCTTGAGTCATCTTATAAAGGCAAAATTTCCAAAAGATAATTTATATATCATCGGTTTTTTCACCACTGCTATCCTTTTAAAAGAGGATGAACTCCTTTACACTGAACTCAATCCCGCAGAACCATTTACCAATATACAACATGCCTTACAGCTCGCCCAGAAGGTCCTCTCATCAGACCCCAATCCGAACAAACAGATAATTCTCATAACCGACGGGCAACCCACAGCATATTGTTACAAGGGTGCCATACATATAGAATGGCCGGTATTTGGAATAAGTCCAAATGCAGTGAGGGAGACAATAAAGGAGGTGAGGGTTGTTACAAAAAAGGGAATAAAGATAAACACATTTATGGTTGACGACAATCCATATCTAATTAGACTGGTGGATGAAATTGTTCGCATAAATGGTGGAAGGGTGTTCTATACGACACCGAACGAACTCGGAAAATACCTTCTCGTGGACTACATTTCAAGAAAAAGAAAAGTTATTGTTTGAATAAGCCTTCAGAGATTGTATAAATTAAGGTATGGAGTTTAAAGAATACAAACCTGAAGAAATTGAAAGGAAATGGCAACAGAAGTGGGAAGAGGATAGGATTTTCCAGGTAAAGGAGGAGGGGGAAAAATTTTATCTACTGGAAATGTTCCCCTACCCATCTGGAAAGATTCATATGGGACATGTGAGAAACTATACAATAGGGGATGCAATAGCAAGGTACCTCTTCATGAAAGGATGCAATGTTCTCCATCCAATGGGATGGGATGCATTTGGACTTCCTGCTGAAAATGCTGCAATAAAGCATGGAATGCATCCTGCTGTGTGGACGAAAAATAATATAGACCATATGAGAAAACAATTGAAGTCCCTCGGTTTTTCCTATGATTGGTCAAGAGAAATTTCTACCTGTGACCCCTCTTATTACAAATGGGAGCAGAAAATTTTTATTGAGATGTTCAAAAGGGGACTTGCATACAGGAAGAAAGGACTTGTAAACTGGTGTCCAGAATGTGCAACAGTCCTTGCTAATGAGCAGGTAGAAGGTGGAGGTTGCTGGAGGTGTGGCTCCCCTGTAACTTTCAGGGAACTTGAACAATGGTATTTTAAAATTACTGCATACGCAGAGGAACTCCTTCAAGGGTTAAGGATACTCAAAGGGAGATGGCCGGATAGAGTGCTTATCATGCAGGAAAACTGGATAGGCAAATCAGAAGGGGCCGAATGCTCGTTCCCCATTGAAAACGGTGAGGGGGTTATTACTGTTTTTACAACAAGATTGGACACAGTTTATGGAGCTACATTTATGAGCCTCGCTCCAGAACATCCATTATCAATAAGACTTGCTGAAGGTACTCCATATGAAAGTGCTGTTAAAAACTTCGTCCAGGAAACTTTAAGAAAAAGACTCGTTCAGAAAGAAGAAACAGAGAAAGAAGGGGTATGGACTGGAAAATTCTGCATAAATCCGTTCACGGGATGGAAAATGCCAATATATGTTGCTAATTTTGTTCTCATGGAATATGGTACAGGAGCTGTTATGGCTGTTCCTGCTCACGACCAGAGAGACTTTGAGTTTGCAAAGAAATACGGGCTTCCAATAAAAGTGGTTGTTCATCCGTTAGGAAAATCCATAAAGGAAGAGGAAATGGAAAAAGCCTTTGAAGAGGATGGAATTCTTGTCAATTCAGGGCAATTTTCCGGACTTCACAGTTCAGTAGCGAGGGAAAAAATTGCAGAATTTATAAGGGAGAAGGGGCTCGGAAGAAAAGTAATTAATTACAAGCTAAAAGACTGGGGAATATCAAGACAGAGGTACTGGGGAGCTCCCATTCCGGTAGTATATTGCAAAACTTGTGGAATTCAACCTGTAAAAGAGGAAGAACTTCCGATAGTTCTTCCAGAAAAAGTAAAGATAAGTGGAGAGGGTGAATCTCCGTTGAAAAGTGTTCCTGAGTTTGTAAAAACCTCCTGCCCCAAATGCGGCGGTTATGCTGAAAGGGAAACAGATACTATGGATACATTCGTAGAATCCTCATGGTACTTTCTGAGATATGCCTCACCGGACGAACATAAAGCACCCTTTGACAAAAAAAGGGTTAAATACTGGCTTCCAGTTGACCTGTACATAGGCGGGATTGAACATGCTGTTCTTCACCTTCTATATGCGAGATTTTTTGTGAAGGTTTTGAGAGACCTTGGCTATATAGACTTTGACGAGCCATTTCTGAGCCTCCTAACGCAGGGAATGGTAATAAAGGATGGAAGGAAGATGAGCAAATCTTACGGAAATGTGGTTGAGCCGGACGAGATAATTGAAAAATATGGAGCGGATACAGGAAGACTTTTTATCCTTTTTGCCTCTCCCCCTGAAAGGGACCTTGAATGGAGTGAACAAGGGGTGGAGGGATGTTTCAGATTTATAAACAGAACATGGAGAATTTTTTTCAATATGATAAACACAATAGAGACATCAAAGCAAATAATAGAGGAAGAAAAACACGAAATCATAAGAGCCCTTCATAAAACGATAAAAAGGGTTACAGATGAATTCAATACAAGATATCACTTCAACACAGCAATAAGCGGAATTATGGAATTTTTGAACGTCCTTACATCTTTTTTGGATGAGAAAAAGGGGGAATTTGAACCTCAAGATATTTTTGCTCTTAAAGAGGTTGCCTATCACCTTCCAATAATTCTTTGTCCATTCACTCCCCATGTAGCTGAGGAAATGTGGTCCATTCTTAAAAAGGTTGACGAAAGGGCTAAGGCATATTCCTATGTTTCAAAACATCCATGGCCCTCCTATAATCCAGAAATTATAACCGAAGACTATGTTAATATACCCGTGCAGGTGAATGGAAAATTAAGGGGGGTTATAAGAGTGAGAAAAGATGAAGAGGAAGAGGAGGTCTTCAAGATGGCAATTTCAGAACCCAAGATTCAGAAACATCTTGCTGGTAAAAAAATTTTGAAGAAAATCTATCAAAAGAACAAAATACTTAATATAGTAATAGGGGGATGATATGAGTATAAATAAAGAACTCCTTGAAATTCTCGCGTGCCCAAAGTGCAAGGGAGATGTAGAGCTTTCAAAGAAGGGCGATTCAATTATATGTAGAAAATGCTCCCTCAAGTATGCCATAAAGGATGGAATACCCATTATGCTCATTGATGAGGCTGAACCTCTTAAAGAGGGCGAATAATTTTCAATGTTTGAAATTTTCTATATATTTTTCTCTTTAACATTTTTAATCACATCCTTAATTATCCTGATTTTGAGGAAGTTCAGCCTGCTTTCCAGAGGCGTTATTTTTTCCGGGGTTCTTTCTGGACTGTTCCTGAGCGTCTTTTATTTTCAACTCTTTCCCATTCCAGAAATCATAGAAAAAAAACTCTCTTCATTAGATATAAAAAAAGAAAGATGCCAAACAAAATCTATTAAAAAACTTACCTCGGACCCCGAGGTAAACAAAATTTTTCTGCTCAAGAAGGTAATTGAAATTGAAAATGTAGAAAATTTTCTTGAAGCCCTTGACCCCATTTTGAAGGAGAGACTTTTGTCCTCTTTAGACCCTTATGTAGAAGAAATGGATGTATGCGGTGCAAGGGAATTTTTAAAATCAGCTTTCGGCATAGAACCTGCCACCCCATTTATGCTGAAAACCGGAGAACACATAGAACCCGAAATCATCTCAAAATGGTTAAAAAAAGCAGACGGGTTTATTTTTGAAAACAAACTTCTTTTCTCTCCGGAGAAACTCCTTGAAATGCTCCCGGATAAACTAACTGGAAGTTTTGAAATGTCTGAAAACAGGATTATAATATATATAAAGAAAAGGTGATAAAATGCCCATATTTGAATTCATGTGCAAAAAATGCAAGAAAGAGTTTGAATTCTTTCAGTTGAGAAGGGATGAAATTGTGGTTTGTCCTTTTTGCGGAGGAGAGGAGGTGGAAAAACTTCTATCTTCCTTTGGACTAGGTGGTTCAGGAAGTGAAGGAAAAATATCTTCAGGAGCCTGTTCAACATGTTCTTCAAAAAGTTGCTCAAGCTGCAAGTAGTTTTTTTTCTCCTTTCCTGTGCCCATCTTCCAGATAGGGAGGCGCTAAGGGGCTTTGAAGAACTTTCAGCCTCTGTCTCTTCCCTTTACACAATAATGGGTAAATATGATATAAGGAAATCCTATATAAGAGAGAATATAAGAAAATTTTTTTGCACAGAAGAAGATATGGATGGATTTATATTTGAAAAGAACCATGAGCTTTCAAAATTTAAAATTAAAGACGGCAGGGTTCTGGATTTTTCCATTGAAAATATAGAAGAACATAATGAAAGCACAAGTGTAAAAATCGCTTATAAAGTAAAGGAATTTTTTCCGCTCTTAAAAAGGGTCATCCACACAACCGACGAATGGATAAGAACCGATGACGGGTGGTGTTTGATATTTAGAAAGAAAATAAAATTAGGAGGGTGAAATGTTAAAGGCTACACTTCTTCTCCTGCTTTTATCTACCCTTTCGGCAAAGGATATAGTTGATAAGGCATACAACAGAGATGTGCCGAAAAGCAGTATGGCAAAGTCAAAGATGATAATAATAAACGAGAAGGGTGAAACGAGAGAAAGGGAGATATTGACATACACTGCTGAGATAAAGGGGATAAGGAAAAGTTTGATAAAATTCCTTGAACCTGCGGATGTAAAAGACACATCCTTTCTTCACATTGAGAATCCAAAGGGAGAAGATGAACAATTTCTTTACATTCCTGCGATTAAGAAGACAAGGAGAATTGCGGGGTCCCAGAGGAGTTCTTCATTTATGGGTTCTGACTTTTCCTACTCAGATTTTGAAAAAAGGGATGTGGATTCTGGCGAGCATTTTCTTGTAAAAGAAGAAAATTACAATGGACAGGATGTTTATGTGGTGGAAAGTATCGCGAAGGATGAACCCGATTACTCAAAATTTGTGCAGTGGATAAGAAAGGATAACTTTGTTCCAGTAAGAATAGATTTCTATGACAAAAAGGGAAACCTTATAAAAAGACTTGAGGTTGAGAAACTGGAGAATATAGATGGCTACTGGATATCCACAAAGACAGTGATGCATAGTTTGACGAAAAACAAAAAGACAGTTCTTGAGATAATTGAGATAAAAAACAACATTGATATTCCTGAAAAATACTTCCTGCCACAGAACCTCGGAAAGATTTGAGGAATTGACCTTATTTCTCCACAAATAAAAGGAGAGAAAAGCCGGGAGGTATTTCAACACTGATATAACCGTCCTTCGCTTTCCCCTTTTCTGAACCCGTCAAGGGGTCAAGAAGCATTCCCTTTTTTCCATTTCCTATAAAGAAAACCTCTTTTTGAAGTTCCTTCGTTCCATTGAACAGGAGGAACAATTCGCCATTCTGGACAACTCTGTGGGTTATATCAAAAGGCTGGTATCTGTTTTCGGGGAGAATTGGCGGTTTAATGCCTGATTCCAGAAGGACATGAACTACTTCATCCGGGGTT
>Ga0197143_1002289_pt1 | contig 14384 bp, 13 predicted proteins | sample GBS70_MetaG_FD_148603 | JGI IMG/M metagenome (GOLD analysis project Ga0197143, IMG submission 148603) | Sediment microbial communities from Great Boiling Springs, Gerlach, Nevada, United States - GBS 70_MetaG | ecosystem: Environmental > Aquatic > Thermal springs > Hot (42-90C) > Sediment...
AGCAGACGACAAGGCTTGATAGAATCTGCCTCCACACCTCCTCCTCAAATAGCGTATTCGCAACTGAGGAGGGTGTTGGTGTGCCTTTCGATGCTAAGATCTTCTGGTCTAGGCTGTAACCTGCGCTATCTAGGTGGCTGTGTCTTGCACCAGTCAAGTAACCTATGTGTGCCGCTGGTCCTGTATGGTATCCGGGCATCTCGTGTCCGCCGAATGCTAGCGCGTAGTCTAAGCCTCCGTATTTTGTTGCTGCGTATTCAACACCTTGTGCAAGCGCTTTGTAGAATTCGTTCGGCTGCTCCACGATATACTCAACGGCTTTTATGTATGCGTTATAATCCCCCCATCTAAGGTTTACTATGGAGCCATCGGGTCCGCTGCTTACCACTCCTTTTCCAACGGCTTCTGTAGCCCAAGCTAAGGCTACACCACAACTCATCGCATCTAAACCAGCAACCTCAACCTCATCTATCAGCTTCAGTAGCCCCTCTGGCGAAGTTATGCCCAACATACTCCCCAAAGCGTAAATAGGCTCGTAGTCATAAGATATCATAGTCGTTTTGTAGAAGTAGGGCTCCTTCTCATAAGGCTCTCTTAGGGCTGCGAGGTGTATGCAGCTCACTGGGCAGTGCCCACAAGAAACCCTCCTACCCAAGTAGTTTTTAGCTAAGTTTTCGCCTGAGATGTGTTCCGCTCCATCTAGCCTTGCGCTCTTAAGGTTGTAGGCTGGGAGGGCTTGCAGATTGTTGAGGGGCATTACATTCATGGGTGTGCCGATATCGTGGTACTTCTTTAGGGCTGGTGCGGTTGTCTCCGCTTTGAATATTTCTTGATATAGTTCTTTGTATGCTTTAATGTCCTTAACCTTTATGTTGTTTGTACCCGCTATGGTTAGAGCCTTGAGTTTTTTGCTTCCGAAGACTGCGCCAAGACCTAGTCTGCCGAAGTGTCTATAAGTTTCTGTTATTACGCAAGCATACCTAACCAACCTTTCACCAGCCCGACCTATTCTCATGATAGTCCTAAGCCCAGCCTTAGGCTCCCTCTCTCTAATCACTCTACCAACAGTATAGCTGCTTCTCATGCCCCAGAGCGTCCTAGCGTCTCTGAAACTCACCTTACCGTTGTAAATGGAGAGGTAGATCGGCGTATCACTCGCCCCCCTTATGACCAGAGCACCAAAACCAGCTGATCTGAGCGCTATGCCGCTCCTACCGCCAGCGTGGCTTTCACCTAAGTTGCCTGTGAGAGGCGACTTAAACATAGCCACCGTTTTAGACGCCATTGGAAAGACGCAGTTCAAAGGCCCTATAGCAAAGATTATCGGATTTTCCGGGCTGAGGGGATCAGCACCCTGCTTACACTCTTCTAGAAGAAGTTTTATAGCTACACCTGAGCCCCCAATGTACTTCTCAAAGAGATCAGCCCTCTTCTCAACCCAGTATCTGCGTCTACTGAGGTCGACGTAGAGAACGTTCTGAATAGGGTCTTCTTCGATCAACTCAATCACCTCTAGAGAGTTCTAGCACACCGTAGGGGCAGGCTTGAGCACAGAGCCCACAGTGCACGCATATCATAGGTTTATCTGACTCATCATCCCAGAAAACTGCATTCACAATACAAGCTTCTACACAAAGCTTACAGCCAATACACCTAGCTGCTTCGAGGAGCACACCGCCACCGGGCCTAAGTTTCAACGCATTAGTAGGGCATACAGCTGCGCAAGGTGGATCTTCACAAGCTCTGCACACTTGAACCACAAACCCCCGCTCTATGCCCCCTGCGGATCGTATAAGGATGGCTGTCTTGCCTAAGCCTGCTGAGCCGAATCTACGTGAGCAAGCGAACATACAGCATTGGCAACCCACGCATAAATTAACATCTACAACAGAAAGCTTTGCTCTAACCAACTCTACGATTAAATACCAGAATGCCGAGTATATAGAGTTAACCTCTTGCGCACCGAGCTCCTCGAACTATTGGTCTGTGGCTTCAGAGTCAGAGGCACCCTATGCCTACCTGAAAAAGGTAGGAGCGTAGTCTTCACGGTTCTCCACGGACTACCTTCAACACCAGAACCAGTAGAGCAGAAGGGCTACTTGGATCTAGCATCTCTCTTCACGGAGCGGGGTGTTGCGGCTGCGCTCATAAACCTTAGAGGCACAGGCAGCAGCGAAGGATGCTTCAGCCTCTCAAACTGGGCTGAAGATACTGTGGCGTGTCTAAGATACTTATCTTCGAGATTAGAAGGTTATAAGCAGTATCTAATTGGGTCCAGCGCTGGTGGTGTAGTAGCTATCTATGTAGCAGCAAACAACCCTAACATCAAAGGTGTGGTCTCCTGTAGTGCTCCCTACACTATCAGCCCAACTGCGGCGAGACTCCTTGTTAAGAGAGCCTTATCAGCTGGCGTAATAAGAGGGGATGGAAGGCCCGACTTTATAGATAGAGTGATCTTAGAAGCCTCAAATTATGCGCCCCAGAAGTGGGTAAGAGCCCTAGCGCCCAGACCAATTCTGATAGCGCACGGCAGATTAGATGAGTTGGTACCAGTTGAGGAGGCTTATAAGCTCTATGAAGCAGCACAAGAGCCGAAGAAGCTTCTCTTGCTTGATGCTGGGCATAGGCTTAGAGCGAACCTAGCGGATGCGGAGAAGATAATCGAAGAAGCCCTAGCCTTCTTTAACCCCTAAATAATAAATACCGAGTCTTTGATGCTGAGGGGTGTAGTGTAGCTCCTTGAAGCCTAAGGTTGTCGCAGTAGGTCTAATCCTCTTCCTATTAGGGCTCTATGCTGGTGTAATCAACCCCTCAGTAGCCCTTGCCCTATCGAAGTCGTTAGGTTTCACATACACATCTTACAAAGAGGAGCCTCTGCTGCCCTTAACGCTGCTCAGCATCAACGCTACTGGTAGGGTAAAGGTGGACATAGATCTACCTAGCAACCCAGATAGAGTCGCTATACTCATCAGCTTCGAAGCGGATGGGCCGCTGAACTTCTACCTTATGGATGAAGATGGGTTAAAAGCTTGGGAGAGCGGGAATATGGCTAGAGGTGGGGTGTATGCTGCAGCCATTGCTCAACCCAAATACAACCAAACTATCGAGCTCGAAAAGGCTGGCAGATATTACGCGGTCTTCGATAACACGCAAGGAAGTAGGCGAAGCGTCCTCTTCACACTTAGCGAAAAAGTATTAACATATCAGGTGAACCCGCAGATGGAGGTTCTGCCGCAGATAACCCTTCTTATAGGTTTCATACTCATACTACTAGGGTTAAAGCTGGGTGGTAAAAAGAAATCGACCTAAAAAACATATATATGCTTAATAGGGTGCTTCTGCTACATAGAGAAAGGCGAGGGCAAAATGAGCACAGATATGGCCATCAAAGTCTTGGACGAAAGCCTCGGCAAAACAGTACTCATCAAACTGAAGGGTGGTCAAGTGATCCGAGGCACACTCCAAGGCTTTGACCAACACATGAATCTGGTTCTAGACTCTTCAGAATCCATCTTGGAGGATGGCAGAACCGAGAAGCTCGGAACTATAATAGTTAGAGGAGATAACGTAGTGATGGTCTCTCCGCCATAGCGAGTGAGGTTAATGACTAAAGGAACACCCTCGTTTGGAAAGCGTGGGAAGCATAAAACTCACATAGTCTGCAGAAGGTGCGGTAGGCACTCCTATCATGTAAGGCATAAGGTATGTGCGCACTGCGGATACGGGGCAAGCCCGAAGATACGGAAGTATGCTTGGCTGGGTCAGAAGATCAGATAGCGCGTAGAAAGTTTAACTAATACCACAGAGCAAGTAAGGTGTGGTTGGACCTAGTAGGAGCTGCGATAGGGGGAGGAATAGTAGCTGCTGTAAGCGTATCCTACTACTTATACCGCGCTAGGGTTGCTCAAAGAAAGCAGGCTCAGCCGAGCGGTGTAAGGCCACCTACATTGGATCTAAGGAGCAGAGGGGTTGAGAAGCAGGTTACAGATGTAGAGTTGGAGAGAGCTAAGCGTGAACTTAAAATGCTCCTTCTAGAAAAGGAGCTGATTACAGGCGCGATTGCAAGGCTTTACGAAGCTGAAGCAGCAGGTAAAATAGGTAGGGAGGATCGTGAAAGGCTATCTGCGAAATATAAAGAGCAGCTTAAAGAGATAGAGGCAAGATTGAATGATTTGAATCTAATAATAGAAGTAGGTGAGCTTGAGAACCTTAGGCAAGAATTACTTAGCCTCTTTGAGAGGAAGATTGCGCAAATAGAGGAGAGGTTGAAAGAAGCTAGGGCTCAGCTAGAAGCGTTAAGGGGGGTGCAGCCAGTTACAGAAGAAACCAAACCAAAAGTAGCTGTTGAAGAGAAGAAGGTTGAGCGCAAAAAGAAACCACCTGAAAGCGAAGCGGAGTCGAAGATAAAGGAGATTAGAGAGGAAGTATTGGATGCGCTCGCTAGACTTGAGCAGATAGACCTAGAAGGCTGAAGAAGATGCAGGAAGAGCACATCTATAAGATGGCGGAGCTCGTAGCCTCCATCGCCCCTAAAAGTGGTGTAATCGGTTTAGGCAGCGGTTCAACAGTCGCAGCTTTCATCGAAGCATTGTCTAAAACAGAGTGGGCGAAGGCTTTAACGATTATTCCTTCGTCTATGCAGATAGAAGCCAAAGCCATAGAACGTGGGTTAAGGATAGGTGACCCTTCGCTCATCAAAGAGATAGAGTGGACCTTTGATGGTGCTGACCAAGTCGATAGGCGCCTTAACCTGATAAAAGGTGGGGGTGGTGCCTTACTTAGAGAGCGCGTGCTCTTATCAGCAGCCAAAAAATGTGTGATTATGGTCGATGAAAGTAAGGTTGTAGAGCGGCTTAACAGAGCTGTGCCTATTGAGGTTCTACCCTTCGCAAGATGGTATGTGAAGGAGAGGTTAGAGGCGCTTGGAGGCAAAGCAGTTGTAAGAGCAGATAGGAAAGGCTACCCGTTCATAACAGAAAACGGCAACATAATATTAGATGTAGATTTTGGTGAAATCAAAGAGCCCCAAAGCCTCCATTATAAAATAAAGAAGGTGGCTGGAGTGATAGATACAGGCCTCTTTACCTTGCCCTCCCCAATCGTTTACGTTGCTCGTAGAGACGGCTCAGTCTACCAGCTAAAGGAAGCCTCACTTTAGCGATTCTAACGCTTCCCTCAGACTTATCTGGAATGGACCAAGCTTACCACCGAAGTTAACGGCAGAGATCTTCTTCACACCCTCTACTTCAGCAGCCGCCCTTACACCAACCGCCATTGCCTTCTTAACAACCTCGGTCGTTATACCGTTGAACACGATCTCGTATATGCTCTTAACACCATCAGGGACCTTAGACTCTGGCACCACACCCTTAAGCACTGGGCAGAAGGGGTGGTTGGTAGATGCTGGAAGCTTATACTTCATCGAACCGACCTTCGAGCCAGATCTGCATATCCCACCCGGGAATGTTAGCACCACACCCTCTATCTTCTCCATAGCCTTCACAGCCTGCATAGCCCCTTTCAGCGCTGAGGCTTGGTCCTCAGCCATCACTAGGAAGTTGCCGCCAGCCACACACCTTCTTATACCAAATTTGTGCTCGATTATGAACTCGCCCTCCATCACAGGTATTCGCCAGATAGTCCTATCGCCTAACTTATCCTTCTTCTCATAGCCGTCACCAAACATCCTGATAGATGCGCCTATCCGAAGCATCTTTCTCGGGTAGGGCATAGCGTCGAAGGCTGCTGTAGTGGGGCAAGTTAGAATACACTGCCCTATCCTGGAGATGAGCTGAGCTTTAAGCTCATGCCCAGTCCTATGGTAGATCTGAATATATACACCAGGGCGCCCATCAGGTGTCTTCTCAGGTGGAACAAGAGGTCCTTCGACACCAGCCTCAGCTGGAGACATGATTATGGATGAAGCGAAGCCTGTAGCGGTTCTCGCCGCTATTCGAGCCCACTCCTCGTTTGCTGCTGTGATAAGTATTCTGCTCGCAAGCATGGGGAAGGCTTCAGCAAACGTATCCTCGATCTCAACCTTCTGAGCCATAAAGATCTACTATCACATTGCATAACATATTAAAAACCTTTTTCTCCAGATTAACACTAAACTACTCTTCTTTCTGCGCTTCCATACTACCTAACCTTATAGATGTGGCTGTGGCTGTGACGCTAACCTTAAATAGCGTTGATGGAAAGTGGTGGAGGGTTCAAGTAGGTGTTGACCGCGTCTGGTCGAGTATATAACGCCGCTCTCCTTCTTGAAGACGGCACGCTTTTTCTCGGGCGCGGTTTCGGATACCCCACACAGAAAGTAGGTGAAGTCGTTTTCACAACAGGTATGGTAGGCTATACCGAAAGCATAACCGACCCTTCATATAGAGGGCAGATTCTGACCTTCACCTACCCTCTAATAGGTAATTACGGTGTTCCATCTTATGATGATGCTGATGAGCATAACATACCCCTAAACTTTGAATCGGATAGAGCGCAGGTTTCTGGTGTTGTGGTCAGCGAGGTCTGTAGGGAGCCTAGCCACTGGCGGTCTAAGAAGAGTCTTGACGAGTGGCTCTATGAGGAGGGTGTGCCTGGGATAGAGGGTGTAGATACACGAGAGTTGACCAAGCGGCTTAGGGTGCACGGTGTTATGATGGGTGTGATATCGGTCTCTGAAGATGAGGTTGACATAGAGGATATGAAGAGGAGGTTGGCGAAGGCTGAGAGGTATGGTGAGCAAGATTTCGTAAGCATGGTCAGCATAAAGGAGCCTAAGATCTACGGAGAGGGAGAGGAGAAGGTTGTGTTGATAGACTGCGGCGTAAAATACGGCATAATCAGGGAGCTGCTGAAGAGGGATCTAAAAGTCATTCGAGTACCATATGACACGCCAGCCTCAGAGATCCTCGAATACAACCCGAAAGGTATAGTTGTAAGCAACGGACCCGGTAACCCAAAGATCTGTGCGAAAACGATACAAACTGTAAGCTCTCTTATAGATGAAGGCATACCGATGCTGGGCATATGCCTTGGTGTGCAGATAATAGCTCTCTCGCTAGGAGGAGACACATACAAGCTGAAGTATGGGCACAGGGGGCAGAATAAGCCGTGCTTAGACCTTAAAACTGGGCGCAACTACATCACCAGCCAGAACCACGGCTATGCTGTAGATCCAAGCTCACTAAAAGGGAGTGGGTTAGAGGTTTGGATGATAAATGCTGATGATAAGACGGTTGAAGGGGTTTACCACGAATCTAAACCTCTTTTGGCTGTGCAGTATCACCCAGAGGCTTCACCAGGACCCTACGATACCACCTTCATATTTGACTTATTCGCTGAGATGATGGAGGTGAGTAGCCGTGCCGCGTAACCCTGATATAAAGAAGGTGCTCATTTTAGGTAGTGGAGCCATTAAGATAGGTGAGGCTGGTGAATTTGACTACTCAGGTAGCCAGTGTCTTAAGGCTCTGAGAGAAGAGGGCATAGAGACCGTTCTTGTAAACCCAAACATAGCTACTATCCAGACTGATAAGAGGTTAGCGGGTAAAGTCTACTTCCTACCTGTTAACCCCGATTTTGTTGCAGAGGTTATCGAGGCGGAGCGGCCTGATGGTATCGTGCTCTCCTTCGGTGGGCAAACCGCTCTAAATTGCGGCGTTATGTTAGCGAAACGTGGTGTGTTAGATAAGTATGGTGTTAAGGTGCTCGGCACACCTATCTGGGGTATCGAAGCGACCGAGGATAGAGACCTCTTCCGCAAGACTATGTTGAATGCTGGCATACCTGTAGCGAGGAGTGTGGCTGTGTATTCGCTTGAGGAGGCTAAGAAGGTTGTCAAGGATTTCGGTTACCCTGTGATGGTGCGTGTAGCTTACACACTAGGAGGTAGGGGTAGCGGTGTTGCCTTCAACGAATTTGAGTTTGAGGAGATCGTGACAAGAGGCTTAACGAGCAGCTTAACTCACCAAGTGTTGATCGAAGAGTACATAGGCACTTGGAAGCAGATAGAGTATGAGGTTATGAGAGATGCCTACGGAAACAGTCTAACGGTATGTAATATGGAGAACATCTTAGCGATGAGGGTGCATACTGGCGACAACATCGTCATAGCACCTTCTCAGACCCTCAATAACCGCGAGTACCACCTTCTAAGAACTGCAGCCATCAAAGCCACTCAAGCTTGTGGCATAATAGGGGAGTGTAACATACAGTTCGCTTTAGAGCCTAACTCAGAGAGATATGCTGCTATCGAGATAAACGCCAGATTATCCCGCTCCTCAGCATTAGCATCTAAGGCGACCGGCTACCCAATAGCGTATATCGCTGCAAAGCTAATCCTAGGCTACTCTCTACCGGAGCTTATCAATAAGGTCACAGGGATCACCACAGCGGCCTTTGAGCCATCACTCGACTATGTTGTCGTCAAGATGCCGCGCTGGGATCTAACGAAGTTCGATAAGGTTACCCGACACATCGGCACACAGATGAAGTCTGTAGGTGAAGTTATGGCTATAGGTAGATGCTTCGAAGAAGCGCTGCAGAAGGCTATTCGAATGTTGGATATAGGTCGAATCGGGCTTGTAGCAGATCCGAGACGCGAACCCTTGACAGACCCTGATAAGATCGAATCTAGGCTTCAACGCATGACTGATGAGATAATCTTCGATGTGGCAGACGCCCTTAAGGCAGGTTTTACGGTTGAGCGGATAAGCAAGTTAACTAGCATAGATCCGTGGTTCATAAAGAAGATAGCCAATATCGTTGAGATGGAGAGGCTTCTGAGGCAGAGTGCGAGGAAGGTAGCGAATGGCGGTGCCCCAGATCTGCTTCGTAGAGCAAAGCAGCTAGGCTTCTCAGATGCTCAGATAGCAGAGTGTATTGGTATATCAGCGGCTGAGGTGAGGGATCTGCGCAAGAAGCTTTCAATAACACCAGTCGTCAAGCAGATCGACACTCTGGCTGCTGAATGGCCTGCGAAAACTAATTACCTTTACCTCACCTATAATGGCGTTGCCGATGATATAGAGTTCAAACCTGTGAAGAAGGTGATCATCTTAGGAGCTGGCACATATAGGATAGGAAGCTCGGTTGAATTCGACTGGTCTACTATGAATATGGTTTGGGCGCTGAAGGAGAACGGGATCGAAGAAGCTATTGTGATTAACTGCAATCCAGAAACGGTTTCGACAGACTACGATATGAGCGACAAACTCTACTTCGAAGAACTGACGCTCGAGAGGATATTAGATATTTACGAAAAGGAGAGACCACTCGGCGTTGTGGTCTCAGTAGGTGGGCAGACGCCTAACAACCTCGCGCCTCATCTAGCAGCCTATGGTGTGAAGATATTGGGCACAGAAAGCGTAAACATAGATAGGGCTGAAGATAGGGCTAAATTCAGCGCGCTTCTGGACGAGCTCCACATACCTCAACCAGAGTGGAGCACTTTTACATCTTTGGAGGACGCTAAGGAGTTTGCTAGGAAGGTTTCATACCCTATTTTGGTGAGACCCTCTTATGTTTTGAGCGGAGCTGCTATGAGAGTGGTCTGGACTCCAAAGCAGCTCGAGCAGTTCCTCCTTAGGGCTGCTAAAGTCAGCCCAGAGCACCCTGTTGTGATAAGCAAGTTCATCAAGGATGCACAGGAGTTTGAAATAGATGGTGTGAGTGATGGTGAAACCGTGTATATCGGTGCTGTTATTGAGCATCTTGAGCAGGCTGGTGTGCACTCTGGGGACGCTATAATGTGCATTCCACCACAGCGCCTACCAGATCAGGTTCAGCAGAAGGCTATAGAGTATGCTACCAGAATTGCTAGAAGCCTCAAGATAAAAGGCCCCTTTAACATACAGTTCCTATACAAGGATGGGGTAATATATGTGATAGAGTGCAACCTTAGGGCCTCTAGATCCATGCCCTTCGTTTCTAAAGCTACGGGCGTAAACTTGATTTCACTTGCTGCGGTAGCGATGCTTAACGGTAAGATCCCAACCTTACCTAGAGGTGATCACTTAATGACTGAGGTTTGCGTGAAAGCACCTCAATTCTCATTCATGCAGCTCGAGGGTGCAGACCCACAGCTAGGTGTAGAGATGCGTTCTACGGGTGAAGTAGCTTGCTTCGGCACCACCTTCCACGAAGCTTTAATAAAGGCTCTGATTGCGGTTGGCTTCAAGATCCCCAAGCCGAACGGGAACATTCTGATTACTGTGGGTGGTGTTCAGCTGAAGGATCGAATACTCAACCTAACTAAGGATCTTATAGACCTTAACTTCAATGTGTATGCTACTGAGCATACAGCAGAGTACTTAAGGAAAAGAGGTGGGCTGCAAGTTGCTGTCCTTCATAAGATCAGTGAACCCGAGAGGAAACCCAATATCCTTGACTACCTTGTGGAAGGCAAGCTCGAGCTTATCATAAACATACCATCAACTACTGTTCTAGAGAAGTTCGCCAGCATGCTTGAGGACGAGTATCTGATTAGGCGTAAGGCTGTTGAACTCGGCGTTCCAGTGCTGACCACCTATGAGGCTGCTGAAGCTTTCGTTCAAGGCTTAAAGATGCTCAGAAACCGCGAACTAAAGATACCCTACACTACAGCTTAACCGGGAATCTTCTAAACTCCCTAAATCGCTTAATAAACTCTAGGTGACATACTAAAGCGGTTGCCCGTCAGAATATATGTGTATGAGATGCATCAAGATGACCCTAAGAAATGCACCTCAGCGAAGATGTGTAGAATGCGCCTAGCAACCCCGATCTATAGGCTGACCTCTATCCATCCCAAGATGGTCGTACTCGACCCAACCTCAGCCAAAATATTCACACCGAAAGAAGATGTTTCCTACGGTATCGTTATCATAGACTGCTCTTGGCAAAAGGTTGACGAAGTCTTCTTGCAGAAGATCAAGGGCAAAAGAGTTAGGCTACCGCTCCTCGTAGCCACAAACCCAGTACACTATGGGCACATAGGTGTACTAAGCTCACTAGAGGCGGCTGCCGCAGCTCTCTACTTAGTATCTGAAAGAGAGCAGGCTAAGGAGATGCTCAAGATCTATAAGTGGGGGCCTAACTTCTTAGCCCTCAATAAAGATCTTTTGGACGCTTATTTAGAGGCTGGGTGCGAAGAAGGTATCTTAGAGGTTGAGAAAAAAGTATTCGGAGTGGGTGGGGAAAGGGTTAAAGCAGATTTATCAGATGCTCCTAAGCGTTAATGATTAAACTCGAGATTCTAGTATCACCCCGATGCGCGTACTGTGATGCGATGAAGAGGCGTGTCTATAAGGTTGTTGAGGAGCTAAAGGCGCGGAAGATCAATGTACGCGTAGAGGAAATCGATGTCTTAAAGCACCCTGAGATCATGTTAAAGTATGAGATTTCATCTACACCAGCCCTAGCGGTAAACGGAAGACTGCTATTTATCGGTGTACCAAAAGAAGACGAAATCAAACACCACCTAGAATCTCTGGTGAAGAAAAATGGGTGATCCGTCTGAAGAGCTATACTTCACTTGGCTAATACCAAATAAGCTAGCAGGCTGTAGAGGACCAAGGAACATAGATGATCTAAAGTTTCTTAAAGCCGCTGGTGTAGACTGCCTCATCCGCCTAGCGGACATCGACGAAACCTTAGTGTCGCCGAAAGATGTAGCGGACGCTGGTTTGGAAGACTACCACGAACCAGTGCCAGACTACTGCCCCCCATCGCAAGCCCAACTCGACCGCCTAATCCTTTACATAGATAAGAAGATAAACGAAGGTAAACGTGTAGCAGTTTCTTGCAGAGCTGGTGTGGGGAGAACAGGGACGGTGCTAGCCTGCTACCTCGTATACAAAGGCTTAGACTGGGAGTCTGCGCTCGCCGAGGTCAGAAGAAACCGCCCAGGCTCGGTTAAGACCTTACAGCAGGAGAGTGCGGTTAAACGCTATGCGCAGAGGCTGAACAGAAGCTAACCCAGTTTCTCTTCCGTAGGGTATTTGATCGAACTTACCGTCACTATAGCTGTTTCTGTCTTCACTATGTCTCTTATACCTCTTATCTGTTTTGTAACGATATTCCTAAGATCATCCATGCTTCGGGCATTCACCTTCACTATGATATCATACTCCCCATAAACCACATTAACTTCTTCAACGCCCTCTATCTTTGTAAGTGTTTCAAAGACTCTTGCTTCAGCACCAGCTGCAACCTTAATTAACACATATGCAGTAAGCACAACATTTAAGGGGCTAGAGGTTAAAGAAAACGTCTTCGCTTCTAAAGAAGAGCGTTCGACAAATGTCTAAGATGCTTGGGGCTGCCCTTTGCCTCGAACCGCCTCATCTATCTTCATTTGCAGCTCCTTTATATTCTCCCTAAGCCTACTCTCCTGCTTACTCAAAACGAGTAGCCTAGTATTCGCCAGCTCCTTCTTCTCTTCGAGCTCCTTCAACAGATCTTCACGCTTAACCCTTATCAGCACACTACCCGCTGACTTGTAGACTGGCTCGGCTTGATCAGCCTTCTTTAGCTCCTCTAAAGCCTTCTCAACCTCAGCGGCTTCAAGCTCAACCTGCTGCTTCTGAAGAAGAATAGCCTGTAAGCTCTGCTGAAGCTGCTCAAAACGTGCCAGCTGCTCTCTGAGCCACGGCGGGATTTCTTGGCTAGACATCTACACCTACTCCTAAAGGAACATATTAATTAACTCTTTGCTAGTCGAAGGGATAAGGTTTGGTAGTGGTTTATGAAACTGTGGTTAACCGCCCTTTAAATAAATCGATCGAAGCAAATCTTTATCTATAATCGATCGGTTGTATCAGATTGATCGCTTGGTTTGATGGCTAGAAATCTTCTTCACGTTACCCTAGCCCTACTCCTCTTAACCTCAGGTATCTGGCTTCAACCCATATCTGCAAATATCTTCGAGTCTCCTCTACCAATACTCCCCGACTATGAAGGAAACGATGCCCCTACACTCTTGAAGGTAGATAGCCCTAAGGAATATGTTAGAGTGTTGATACGTTTCAGCGGCTCTGATGCACCACATTTGCCCGAAGGCTCTAAGATTTTAAGAAGATACTCCATTATCCCCTATGTTGCTGCTGAAGTCCCCATCAAAGGGTTAAGTGAGGTCAAGGGGTTAAGCGTCCAAGCAGATAGGGTCTTCAACCTTCAGATGCTGAAACAGGCAGATAGCGGGCAGAGTTTTGAGCCTGGTGTAAACTACCCTCATCTAGGAAGTTACCCCACGCTCCTAAACGAAACCACCCATCTAATAAGAGCGGATGAAGTTTGGGCTGAAGGGTATAGAGGTAGAGGCGTGATAATCGCCATCATCGATACTGGGGTAGACAAGAATCACCCCGATCTCGATGATCTGGATGATGATCCCTCTACAGACGACCCCAAGGTTTTGGCTGAGGTAGCTTTTCTGCCAAGCGGCTCTAATGATACCAGCGACGTTATAGGGCACGGGACATTTGTGGCTAGCATTGCTGCTGGGACAGGCGCTTCTGGTGGGAGAGGATTTAAGGCTACCTTCGCATCAAACAAAGTCCTTAATGCAACGATTATTCCACATACTCAAAAGGGTGTTGCACCTGAAGCCTACCTCTATAACATAAAGGTCTTTAATGAAAGCGGCTTAGCGTATGAATCTGATATCATCGCTGGGATAGAGTGGGCTGTAGAGCAGGGTGCTGACGTCATAAACCTAAGCTTAGGCGGCACACCAAACGCACCACCCTTCGAAGATCCGCTGGTGCAAGCGATAGAAGCGGCTGTAAGAAGGAACGTTGTTGTAACCGTTGCCGCAGGTAACAGCGGACCAGGCTTATACTCCATATTAACCCCAGCGATAGCGCCGAGCGCAATATCTGTTGGTGCAGTCTACGAAACAGGCGAATTAACCTACTTCAGCAGCAGAGGTCCCGCACCATTCGACCTAACTTGTAAACCCGATCTTCTGGCCTTCGGCGCAGCCGTAGTCGGAGCGAACGCCTTTTATGCTAAGAGAGATGAGCCCGCATACGTTGAGATGTGGGGTACTTCCGCCTCTGCACCTCAGGTTGCTGGTGCAGCGGCTCTACTCATCCAAGCGTTTCCAGGGATAAGCGCTATAGGCGTTAAAGCGGCTTTGATGGAGGGTGCGAAATCTCTTTCACTTGACCCCATGTTTCAGGGCGCTGGGTTGCTTGATGTAAAAGGTGCTTTAGAAGCGGCTCAGAAAGCCAACTTCACATACAGATCTTTCGGCATTAAGTCTGTTGTTAAAGATCCTACACCGAACTTTGAGTTTGGTGACCCTATCTTAGGTGCCAAGGTTCTTCTAATAGGTTCCGATAACAACTTCAAGGCTCTTGTTAACCTATTAAAGGAGAGAGGCGCGACAGTCACAACTCTACCTA
>Ga0197143_1002290_pt1 | contig 14379 bp, 10 predicted proteins | sample GBS70_MetaG_FD_148603 | JGI IMG/M metagenome (GOLD analysis project Ga0197143, IMG submission 148603) | Sediment microbial communities from Great Boiling Springs, Gerlach, Nevada, United States - GBS 70_MetaG | ecosystem: Environmental > Aquatic > Thermal springs > Hot (42-90C) > Sediment...
CGAACGCCGAGTGCCCGTTGCGCCAGTGTGGGCAGCGACTGCAAAGCCAGTCGCCCGGTCAAGAAGCGCGCCATAGCGGGGATGCCCACCGTCAGCAGGCGAAAGCCCAGCCATGAGACAAGAGAGAGGGTGAATCGGGGTAGGCTTTTGCGCGCACGAGCCAGCTGCTGCAGATGGGGCGCCTGACTCTTCAGGAAGCGCACGCGCATCAGGCTCATGCTGGCGTTCAGGAAAGCCCCCTCGCGGAAGCGCACCGCACGGTAGGGCGCACCCGGAAAGTGCTGGGCGAACACGGTGTCGGGAATGAACGCCACCGCCACATCGCTTTCGTTGGGAATTGCGCTCAGCCAGTCGCACAGCGCGTGGACGGTCAGCATCGGCAGGTCGACAGCGCAGTGCAGGAAGCGCGCTTCATCGGGCAAGCCAAGGCGCTCCACCCCTCGCAACAGATTTTCGACAGGCTCGCTGCCTTCGGGCACGAACACCAGCTGGCTTGGGTCTTCCTCCATATGGGCGAGCAGCACCTCCGAGCCGACCAGAGCGATGCGCCCGATGCCACTGGCGCGCAGCACGCCTATCACGCGCTGCACAAGCGGCTGACCCTCAAACACAAACAGCCCCTTGCGCGAATCACCCGCCACCTTTGCCAGCTCCAGCGGGGCAACCCCGCCTGCAATCAGAACGGCATCCATCGGTACGGTCTCCCTACCCTATTATGACTCGTGCGCAAGCGCGTTGGGTAGGGACTTTAGTCCCTATTTTGCATTTGTCGGGGCTGCTGAGGTCAGGCAGCTTGTCGGGTTTGGGCAGAGGCGGGCAGTCGCAGGATAAAGAGCGCGCCTCTGCCCCCTGATGATTCTCCTAACAGGAGGGTGCCGCCATGCTTTTGCGCTATCTCCAGCGAGATGGCGAGTCCCAGCCCCGTACCCTTGCCCGGCTCTTTGGTGGTGAAGAAGGGGTCAAAAATCTGGCTGCGGAGGTCTGGGGGAACGCCTGGACCATTGTCCTGCACGCATAGCTCCACCCATTCGCGCTCCTCTTCGCGAACCAATCGGGTACGGAGGATCACCTGCCCATCGGGCTGATTTTCGAGGGCATCGCGGGCGTTGGTCAATAAATTGATGACCACCTGCTCCAGCGCGTTCGGTTCGCCCCAAACGGGCGGCAGGTCAGGTGCGTACTCCTCAATTAGCTCGATGCCGCGTTGATGGAGCTGCTCCCGCAGCAGGATGAGCGCGTTCTGGGCGACCTCGTTTAGGTTCACCGGCTCGTTATCGGTGCGTGGCTTGCGGGCGAAGGTGCGTAGGTGCATGATAATCTGGCTCATGCGCTGGGTCTGCCGCTCGATGAGGCGCATGTCTTCGAGGAGGGTGGGAAGGGCCATCCTGCTATCCTCACGCGTCAGCATCTGGATGGTTTGTTGGGCAATCCCGCGAATGATGGCGAGGGGCTGGTTCAGCTCGTGCGCGACGCCCGATGCCAGCGTGCCCAGCGAGGCGAGTTTCGAGGTCTGAATCAGCTGCGCTTCAGCCTTCGCTAAGGCGTCCGCCATGTGGTTGAAGGCGTCGGCGAGCTGCTCCAGTTCGGTTCCGTCGCGAGTGGGAAGCTGGACACGATGGCTTAGCTCGCCACGCGCGAAGGCTTGGGTCGCCTCCATCAACGCCTTCAGCGGCAGGTTCAAAAGCCGATAGAGATACAAAGACCCCAGTAGACTGAACACGAGAACGCCCAGCAGCACGATGAGGAGCGCATTTATCACCTGGTCGGTTGCGCGTTGGTGGATTTCGGAGGCGAAGGTAGCAAATTGTTGATGGAGCTGCTGGAGGCTTTGCTCGCGCTGCTCTTGGAGCTGTCGCTGGAGCTGGATTTGGCTGCCCCGCAGGTTCGAGTTCAACAGGCGTACAAGGCTCCGCTGCTGTGCGTGGCTTTGGGCGGTTAGCTGCTGCTTTGCCTGCAGGAGCGTCTGTTGCTCCGCTGTGAGCAGGGTCTGCTGCTGAGCGCGTTGATGATGCATCATCTGGTGCTTTACCTGCTGGGCAGCTTGCTGACGCGCCTGCTGGATGGCGTTTTGCAGCTCGCCTTGCTGCATCTGGCGGGCGTGGGCGAACTGCTCCTGCAGGTTATGGGCAAGCTGGAAGGCTTCCTTGCTGGGTTGTATCACGATAAGATAGGCATCAAGAGTGGGCAAGGGTGCAAGGGTTATCAGATCGCCCTCCTGCTCCAGCAAGCGCGGGCGGAGAGCCTCCTTCTCGGCTGATAGGTTGATTAGTTGTGCCCAACGCAGATCACGCTGCCCCATTTGACGCGGGTCGGGATGTGCCAAAATGAGCCCGTCTGCCGTGCAAACCAGCGCATAGCCCTGTTTGCCTAGCCGAAAGCCGCGTATCAGTCGGTTCAGTTCATCCATACCGACAAGGGCACCAACTGCGCCGCGCAGCTCGACACCCCGCTCGCGCACGGGCACAAAGAGAGGGATCACAGGCTCTAACTTGCTCGCCCCTGTATCGAGCATCAGCACCTGCCCAATGACCGCCTCTCCGCTCTGCACCATCTGTTGCCAGAGGGATGCAAGTTCGTTAAGAATCCCCCCACTCCCTTCACCCTCTCCCCCCTTAGTAAGGGGGGAGAGGGAGGGGGTGAGTGGGGATCCAACCGTGACCAATTTGTCACCTACGGTGTTGCGCAGGCAGAGGAGGCGGTAAGCAGGCTCGCGATCCTGAAGCGATTGCAAAATCCAGCGACTCTCTTGGAGGCGCATTTCGCGCAGGGCAGGCTGCTGTGCAATGAGGGTGAGCTGGGTTAGAATGTTCTGCAGGGCGGCATCGAGCTGGCGGCTGAGGCTTACGGTCAGGCTCAAGCTACTCTGCTCCACCTGCGCGCGAATGGCATCGCGGCTGGCGGTGGTAGCGGTCTCGGTGAGTTGCTCCATCGCGCGGGTCTGCAGCGTGCCGATGCGCCGCGCCGTCTCATCCAGAGTACGCTGCATCATCTGGCGAGTCGCCTGGTGTAATTCCGTATTGCTATGCACTATATGCTGACGCAGCTGGGAGAGCATTTGGCGCACCATGCGCTCCTGCTGATGCGCCATCATGTGATGATGTTGCTCCAGCCCCTGCCGCATCTCATGTTGCATCTTGTCGAAAGTGCGCTGCAATTGTTGGGTAGTGGATGCCTCAATTGTGTGCTGAAATTGCTGCAGCGTGGCGGATGTGTCGTGCTGGAACCGCTGGGTCGCTTCGCGCATCTGGAGGCGTAGGTAGAGCAGCAGCATGCCCGTGCCCAGCAGGGCAGGTACCAGCGCCATCAGCACATAGAGCAGCATCAGCCGATGTCTCAGTCCCCATCTCATTGCTGGAACACTCCATCCGCAAGGTTGAGCAGGGTATCGGGGATGGTCAATCCGACGGCGCGTGCGGTGGCTAAGTTGTAGTAGGTGCGTAGGCGGCGCGGGGTCAGCATCGGCATCGTGGCGGGGTCAGCCCCTTGCAGCAGTTGATCGACCAGCTCCGCCGCTATGGCGCCCTGATCAGCGAAATCGACGCCGATACCTGCCAGTGCGCCTCGCCGCACATAAGGCTCCGCAAAGGCAAGCAGGGGCAATTTGTGCTTGCGGCAGAACCCCACAATCTGTTCGAAGGCGCTGGGCGCTGCGCAGAGGGGGTCGGGAATCAGCCAGAAGGCGTCGATCTGCTTCTCTAAAGCAGTCAAGGCTTGGGGCAGCTCACTGGGAGCGCGCAGCTCGACCGCCACCAGCTCCAATCCCAGTCGCTGCGCGTCCTCACGCGCCTGCTCAATCAGTCGGCGCGAGGTGGCATCGTCGGGGTTGTAAAGGGTTCCAAGCCGTCGGACACTTGAAGTGATGTCCAGCAGGAGGCGAAATTGGCGCTGGGGACGGATGGTCAGTCCCACGCCGACAAAGCGCGTGCCGCTGCGCTCCACACTCTCTATCAACCCATCCGCCACGGGGTCAAGCACCATCAGAAAGACCACAGGCGGCTGGCGTTCAGGGGGTAAACGGGCGTATCGCTCTTTCAGCGCATGCGCCGCATCGGTGCCGACCGCTATCACCACCTTCGGCTCCCGCTTCAGCAAGCTCTCGACGGGATCCTCCTTGCTGGATGCTTTGAGCGTGAGGATGAGATACTCTACTGTGCTGCCCGCCCGATAGCCACGCCGTGCCATTTCGGCGGTTAACCCCTGCACCGCTTGCTCGTACAGGCTCCCCTCTCCACTTTGCAGAATGGCGATCAGGGGTCGATGAGCATGGGCGTCGCCCACTGCCAGCACGATTCCCAGAAGCGTTATACCAATCGCGCGTGCAGAGTTCACTATTGCCCCCCTCCTTTAGGTTCCCCCCGCTGCGCGAGGGGAACCGCGCGGGGATTAGGATTCCCTCGCTTCGCGCAGGTTCGGTTCCCCCACGCTGCGCGAGGGGAGCCAAGCCACGCATAGGTTCGATTCCCTCTGCCTGCAAGTTCCCTTCTGCAGGACCAGGGGGGTCTCAACAGACCCTGTTTCTGTGAAGGATAGTTCGGCAATTGGTATTTGATCGCTGGTGAGCTTGCCATTGCACGCCATTCACGCTTGACCCCAATCACCAGTCGCGCTGCCAGGTGAACCAGAGGCTACGGCTGCCACCCGGCACCCGCCACGCCATCTCCGTGCGCACATTAAAGAGATTGTCTACGCGCAGGTTCCAGCGGGTGCGAGCATCGCTCCGATAGGAGAGGTTCAGAAAGGTGTTCCAACCATAGGCATCGGTACGCCCCAAGCCGATAGCGGGATAGCTGAACGCCAGTTGCGCACTCAGCCCATGCTCCTGATAGCGTGCCACTCGGATGACGAGGCGGTCGCGGGCGGGCTTATAGTCCTCCTCGATATCACCGCGGTAGTCAACACGCATGTAGCCCAAAGCAAGCTCTACGGCTGGGAACAGCTTTCCGCTCAGCTCGAGACTATAGCCGCGCACACGAATGCGTGCCAGATTACGATACTGGCGCAAGAGCGGGTCGTTTTGATCCACCATAAACACCGTGATGACATTGCGCACATCCTGCGAGAAGTACGCTGCGTCCCACCGCCAGCCGCTCGGATGGAGATGCTTCCAGCCGACCTCGAAGGCAAGCACCTCTTCGGGTTTGTTCGTGGGCGAGCCGTTCACCCGAATCGGGGCGGGCACCCAGTTGTTGCCATCGAAGTAAGGGATCCACACGATAAAATCGCGCACGAACAGCTCGGCGAAGGAGGGGGCCCGGAAGGCGCGCCCCAGCGAGGCGCGAAAGATATCGCGTGCCCCTGCCTGATAGACCATCCCCGCGCGAGGGCTGAGCTGGTTGCCATAAATCGAATGTGCATCATAGCGGATGCCCAGCATTGGACGCCAACGGTTCAGCTCCCATTCACCCTGCAGAAAGAAGGCGAGATTGTGCGCGGTGTGAGCGCCACCCAGCAGCTGCCCGCTGGCACGCTGCAAGCGGAAGTCCCACCCTGTGAGCATCGTGGCATGCCCCCAGAGGAATTGCCAGTAGCTCTCCAGCCCCAGCACCTGCTGGGCGAAGGCGCGTCGCTCACGCGTGTCCAGCGCAAAGGTAGGCGGTTGCGTGCGCAAGAAGTCTAACTCCCCCGCCTGCCCGTAGAAGCGGGCGATTTGACGGGTTGCACCACGCGATTGGCTCCACTCCACCTGCCAGTAGTGGCTGCGCGGCTGCAAGCGGTCATGGGGCGTGGGGAACAGTGCGTAGCGCAGCCCGACGCTGCCCCGATCCATATCCAGATAGGCATAGTGTAGGTTCCAGCTGCCGCTGCGAGCGTTGAGCATGAGCGAGCGCACGCGCGTGTCGTTATTGCGCACGCGGTCGCTGCCCGGATCGTGCCAAAAAGATGTCTGCACACCCCATCGCCAATCGGAGCCTGTCGTGCCGACCCAGCGCAGCGAAGTGTTATACCCATCGCGAGCAGTGTAGCTGCTATAAAAAGAGGAGCGATCCGCGCTGCTGTGCGCCGTGATGATATTCACCACGCCCGCCAGCGCGTTCGGACCGTACATCGCCGAGCCAGGACCGAATGCCACCTCGATGCGCTCCACATCGTGCGTGCTAATTGCCATCGCCGGGAAATTGCCCAGCAGCGCGTCGTTCAAGGGGATACCGTCCAGCAGGAAGAGCGTGCGCTCGTTGAACTCGGAGGAGGTGTAAGCGCCGCGAGTGCTCAAAAAGCGATGAATCGACGATTCGTTGCCCTCAAAGTCGGCGACCATGCGCTCCAACAGCTCCTGCACCGTCTGTGCCCCCGACAGCTCAATCTCACGGCGGGTCAGCACCCGCACCGTCGTGAACGATTCGGACACCTTATGCTCGGTGCGGGTGGCGGTTCGAACCACCTCTTGGGGGTCAGCAAAGAGCCACTCAGCGGTTGCAGAGGTTCGCTGCGCCCAGAGGCTTGAGAGTATCGTCGTGCCCGCCAATAGAAGGCTAAAAATTCTCATGCCGCACACCTCACTTCCTGAAGGGAATAGAGAGCCTGCCGTATCTCGCTTAGGTCAAAGGGTTTCACCAGCGTGGCGAACACTTTGCCATCGGTTGCGCTCTCGGCGAACGCGTCGGGATAGCTGTCCATCACGATGATGGGCAGCGTCGGATAGTGCTGGTGGACAATTTGCACCAGCATGATGCCGCTCATCAGAGGCATGTGGGTATCGGTGATGAGCAGGTCGACGGCTTCGTTCTCTAAGAGATGCAGCGCCTCGCGCCCATTGTTGGCGACCAACACCCGATGCCCCTCATCCTGCAGCACACTTTGCAGCAGGAACTGCACCATCGGCTCATCGTCCACCACCAGAATCGTCATGCCAACCCTAAATTGTCGGCATGACGCGTTAAATCTGCAGGAGGTTCTGATGGGGACGGTAATAGGTTCAGGTTGCGCCCGCTAATGCCGAATAGGGCTGCCAAACGGGAAGCAATCCGCCTCCGCTACTGCCTCTTGAGCCTCGGCAAGGCGATGCGGGTGCTATAAAGCTCCACCATCCGCAGCAGGCTTTAGCAGGGTCTCGACCGTTTTTTTGAGCCGCTCGACATCAGCGCCCACAATCACCTCACGAATGATGCCCTCCTTGTCGATCACGAAGGTAGTGGGCACGCCCTGCACCTTGTACTGGGTCGCCACGCTGTTTTGGGCATCCACCAGCACAGGGAAGGTGAGCTTGAACTCTTTGGCGAACTCCTGCGCGCGTTTGCTGGGGTTATCGTGCGCCCAGGTGGCGACACCCAGCACCACCACATCCTTGTGGCGAAAGGCGCGCCAGATGTCCTTTTCCAGCTCAGGGGCTTCGGCACGGCATGGACCACACCAGTGCGCGAAGATGTTCAGCACCACCACCTTGCCCTTGTAATCGGCGAGGCGCACCTCTTTGCCCTGCAGGTCTTTCAGCGTGAAGTCGGGTGCAGGCTGACCCTTGAGCCTGTCCACCTCGCCCGCAAGGTTGGGCATCTCAAATGACTCCACCAACTTGAACCCTTCAGGTAGTTTGTAGGCGAACGCACTCTGCTGAATATTGGGATTGACCTCTTGGCGCGTGAAGGTTTCGGTGAAGCGCATCGTGATGCGATTGCCTGCTTGTGAGCTACTTATCACAATCTCCGACTTCCAAATCAGGCGGTCTTTGACCCCGATCCAGACCGTCTGGGTTACGCGCATGCCGGGCATAAGGAGTTCGCCAGATACCTGCAGGTTCACCTGAATTTTATAGGTTTCACGGTTGGCGACCCGTTCGCGCCGCAGCAGTCGGGGTGAGGTTGCCATCTTGCGCCAGTCGCCCCACGCCATCAGGTAAACGGGGTCGAGCCCCAGCATCATATAGCCCGCCTCTGCAAGGTTTTGCTGGGTATACAGTTCACGAAGCGACTTGGGCGCGGGTTTATGGAGAGTCTGCTGCAACCATGCGTTCTCGATATAGAGCTTTTTGCCGTCGCACCGAATCTTGCCGCCCGATGCAAGCTGACCCTGCTCGGTGGTTTCCAGCCGCAGCAGATTGGGGCGCATCGCCATCGCCAACTGATTGGCATTTGTGGTGGTGGTCATCTGACCCATCTGTCCGCTACTGCGCATCGAGAAGGTCAGACGGCTTTGCACCCGTAGCGAGCGCATCTGGGAGTAGGTACGAGCCGTTTGATCGAGGATTTGCGCTGCACTCTGCGCGTTTAGCCACTCCACCGTCAGCATCGTCGCTATCAGCCATGTACCGATTCGCATCGCTATTCACCTCATCACTCTCTATTTCGCTTGCCTTATCTATAGCATACCCGATGAAAACGCCTGTGTCCAGTGTCATAAGTTCGAAGTGGGGGCTTACTCGCTGAAAGTTTTCTCGTCCACAGGTGGGTTCGGGGTGGGTTCGAACTCCATCGTCAGCACCAATTGGGCATCTTGCCCCTCCAGCTTGACGCGTGTGGCAATCTTGATGCGACGCATCAGCTGGGTCTGCTTGTCGATAACAAACTCCCACTCATTCTCGCGATTGCTCTCGTTGCGGATACGCCCGCCCAGCACCACCTGCTTCTCATCCTCCGCCACAACGCGCAGGCTCCGAATCTCCTTTTTGACCTTCTCCTGACTGCTTCTGCCACCCAGCACAAAGACCATATCGTACGGGGTGAACACATCGAGGCTAATCAACCCCTCAATCAGGGCGTTGCCTGAGCCTTGCACCGAGACGCTGCGCTCGCCGCTTTTAAGTGTCGTGCCGTTGCAGAGGTAGCGCGTGCCCTCACCCTGCACAGCGGTGTCTTTGACAACCAGATTAATCTGGGCGGGTGGGCGGATGGTGTAAGCGTAAATCAGCTTTTGGAGGGTCTCGCCTTGTGGATTTTTGGGCGTGATGAGGAGCATGGTAACGGTCGTTTTGCTCTGCAGCGCCTGCAGTGCGCTGTAGGCTTTGAAGCTACGCTCCAGCCACTCGTCGGCTTTGGTCTCAATCTGGGCATACGCCTCAATGCACAGTGCTATCATCCCGATAGTCCATAAGGCTCGCATAGCACTTATGAGTGTACCCTGCTATCCCGTTCACTGCCGCAGTCGTCGCAGCACGACCCACAGATCTGCCAGCGCCCGTCCATACCGCTCCAGCCCATAGTGGGAACGCCCGTGGGCACGGGGGCGATGCACAACTACAATCTCCACCACACGGAACCCCAGCCGATGGGCAATTAGGGGCAGGTAGCGGTGGAAGTCGCGCTCCAGGTAGGGCAGCAGCGCTTGCGCCACGGCGCGACGCATGCCCTTGAAGCCGCAGTTGGCATCATGCAACGGCAGGCGCAAACCCCAGCGCAAAAAGGCGTTGAAGACCCACGATGCCAGCACTTTCAGCCACGAGTCGCGCCGTACCTTGCGCCAACCGACCACCATGTCGGCATCCTGACGCAATCGGCTCAGCATGGCGGGGATGGCAGCAGGGTCCTCCTGCAGGTCGGCATCGATAGTGAAGAGATATTGTCCTTGTGCGGCGCGGAATGCCGTTGCATACGCTTGGGTCTTGCCCAATCGCTTAGGATGGCGCAGTCCCCGCACGCGCCCATCGGCTGCCATCGCCTCCTGAATAAATGCCCAGCTGCCATCATCGCTGCCGTCGTCCACCAGCAGCATCTCCCACGATTCGCCTGTGCGCTCCAGTGCCGCGACGCACGCCTCCAGCAGGCGCGGCAGGTTGGGTGCCTCGTTGTGCAACGGCACAATCAGGCTTAGGGTGGGGGCATCCATCGGTAGGCACGAAACATTTCCAACGGCTCGTCCATGCGCAGCGTGAAGCGAAAGGGCGCATTCGTGCGAACCAGGGCATAGTAGGCAGCCCCACGAAAGTCCATCGTGCGCAACGGCACGGTCGGCAGGCAGGACATCTCATCCAGCAGCACTAAGTGCTGCTGTAGGTTGGGCGGCATCCTGCCCTTGTAGACGCGCTCAGGGATAATCACGATGTCGCCACGCTGCAATCCTCTGCCGTCGGGCAAGAGTTTACGGAAACCGTGCTGTTCAGCATAAAACATCCACCCCCACGAACCCGCGTACCAGACGCGCTCGCCTGCGAACATCTCGGCATAAACCGCTGCTGCGCGCTTGTAGCACACAGCGTAGTCGTAGTCCGCTGCCATCACCACCAGACAGAGCGCGCTCTGCGCCAACAACAGGTTCGAATTCCTGCCTACCCACGGCGTTAACAGTAGGACGAGTGGTGGCAGTGCGTACAGCAGGTGGCGCATTGCTTGAAACGGCACACCCCACACCGACGCCATCAGTGCAACCACCAGCCACAAACGCAGGAAGGGAGACACCGACACCATCCCCTCTGGCAGGCTTCCCAGCATCGCCAGTCCCAGCACAATCACACCCGCCACCAGCCAAAACAGTGTCTGCGCGTGCACAGGCTGACCTGCAAACTGCACCTGATGCACCCATACCACGCCCGCAACCGCCAGCACAATGAGGACAACTTTCCACCGCCAGCCCTGTCCCAGCGCACTTCGGAACCACTGCCCACTACCCAGCCATAACAGCGTGCTGGCGCCCAGCCCAACGATGGCAGGCAACAACTTCGTCCCCCACGGCGCGCTGCCCCGACGCTCCTGCCACAGATACAGCAGATGCACCTCACCATCCGCCCAAAGGTTCAGCAGCGACCAGCCTGCCATTGGCAGTAGCGCTATCAGCAGCCAGCCCATCGCTCCATAGGCACGCCGCTGCAGCGTGTACAGCGCGGTTAGGGGGAACCAAATCAGCGCGGTGTATTTCGCCAGCCCGCTCAACCCACCGAATAGCGCACCGATTAGCAGCCAGCGCACCTGCCGACGCTCCAGCCCCTCTACCCAGCACGCCAGCCCACCCACAAACAGCGACAGCGCAGGCACATCCCGCATCAGATTCATGCCGGGGATAACCGCAGGCGACAGCATCAGCCACCCGACCGCCCACCACGCCCACTCCGCACCCAACCAGCGCGTAGCAAGGCGATGCATGCCCCACATCAGCAACAGAATAAATGGCATACACGACAGGTGCAACACCCACTCGCGGTAGCCCGTTAGCGCAATCCACGGCGCCAGCCAGTAGCTCACCAGCGGTGGGTTCGTCGTGACCTTCGCCAGCGGCTGCGGCTCCTGCAGCCAGAAAAAGTCGCCTGCGAACGGGCGCAGCGGGTCGCGCAAAATGTTCTGCGCCACATGCAGCACCACCGTGTCGTCAATATGCACAGGCTTGACCAGAGCAAACAGCCCAATGCCCACCGCCGTTAGCGCCAGCAGAAAGCGTTGCATCACCACCCGTCGTGCCACACCAACTCCACTGCCATTTTACCTGTTTGGGGTATACTCCAGCTGAGGGAGCAAGCGATGAATGCGAACTTTCAGCATTGGCTGCAGCAGAGCATCGAGGAGCTAAAAGCGCAGAATCTCTATAAGCAGCCGCCGGTGTTGCGTAGTCCACAAGGCGGGCGTGTGCAAATCAACGGGCGATGGCTGATTAACTTGGCGTCAAACAACTATCTGGGGCTGGCGAACGACCCGCGCGTGGTGCAAGCGGCTGTGGAGGCGGCGCTCAAGTGGGGCGCAGGGGCGGGCGCCGTGCGCTGGCTCGGCGGCACAAACGAACTCTATGAGCAACTGGAGCAGAAACTCGCCGAGTTCAAAAAGACCGAAGCCGTGCTGGTGTTCCAGTCGGGGCATAACGCCAACTCTGGCACCATCCCCGCCTGCTTCGGCGAGGGCGATGTGATTATCTCCGACGAGCTGAACCATGCCAGCATCATCGATGGCGTGCGACTCAGCAACGCCAAATACAAAAAGAGCGAAGGCTATGTCTATCAACACAAAGATATGAACCATCTGGAGGACATCCTGAAGCGGTGTGGGCACTTCAAAAAGCGGCTCATCGTCACCGACGGTGTGTTCAGCATGGATGGCGATATTGCACCGTTGCCCGAGATTGTGGCGTTGGCAGAAAAATATGATGCGGTCGTGATGGTGGACGATGCGCACGCTTCGGGCGTGTTAGGCGAGCATGGCAGCGGCACGACGAGCCATTTCGGGCTTTATGGGCGCGTGGACATTCAGTTAGGCACGCTCTCGAAGGCGTTGGGTGTAATCGGGGGCTATATTGCGGGCAGTCGGCTGCTGAAGGAGTGGCTGATTAATCGCGCACGCCCCTATCTGTTCAGCACCGCCTTGCCGCCCGCCGCTGTGGGCGCCTTGCTCAAAGCGGTGGAGATTCTGATGACCGACCCCGAGCCGATGCGCCGCCTGTGGGAAAATGCCCGCTACTGGAAGGAGAACCTGCAGCGGCTGGGCTTCGACACGATGGGGTCTGAGACGCCCATCACGCCCGTTTTCTGTGGCGACGAGGCAATTGCCCAGCAGATGGAGGTGCGCCTGCGCGAAGAGGGCGTGTTCACGCTGGGGATTGTGTACCCCACCGTGCCGCGGGGCAAAGCGCGTGTGCGCACTATGCCCAACGCCACCCACACCCGCGACGACTTGGACGAAGCGCTCGCTGCCTTCGAAAAGGTCGGCAAGCAGCTGGGACTGCTTGGGCGATGGGTGTGAGCCACAACAGCACCAGGGGAACAGTGGTTTCATCACGAAGGTTAATAGGTGAGAGGATGCAGGGTTGCAATGGCTGTCCAATCTGCAAGGCGGAGCAGTTTGAGCAAGTGATGCGCGTTGGGAACCAACATACGCTTCTGCGATGTATAGCTTGTGGCGTTCTCTTCGTGTATCCTCAGCCCTCTTATGAGGGCTTAACCGAGTCTTACAGCGCTGGAAGCGCTGTGAGTGTGGATTTACATGGTCAGATGATTTTGACCCCTAAAAAGTTGCTGATTGCCCGTGACGACCTGAACCAGATTCGTCGCTTACTGCCTTCGGGGCGACTGTTTGAAGTAGGCTGTGGAGCGGGTTATTTCCTCTGGTATGCCAAGCAGCGAGGCTATGAGGTTGCGGGCAATGAGGTGAGCCGTGCTTTGGTTCAGTTTGCGCGGGAGCAGCTTCAGGTCAATGTGCTGGAGGGCGACCTCCTGCAGCTGGAAATAGAAGGCAACTGGGATGTGGTCTACATGCGCAATGTGTTGAGCCACTTGCCTGATCCTGTTGCCACCCTGCGCAAGGTGCATCAACTCCTGCGTCCTGGGGGCTGGGTTTTTATCGAGACAGGCAATGTGGCGGAGCTATCTTCTGCTCGCATCCGCGCCCTGCACCAAATGGGTCGACTCGGCGTGCCCGATCATCTTTTCTTTTTCACACGCGCCGGGCTGCGCCAGCTGATGCAGCAGATAGGATTCCAACCTATCTCGGAAACCTGCTACGGCGTGTGGTTGCACGATTGGCTGATGGCGAAATTAGAGAAGCGGGCGCGTTCCGCACTCCAGACACGCTCTCTCAATAGTCCCAAGTATGTATCCCGCAAATCGTTCTTAATTGGCTATGCGAGTTATCTTCTTGCCTATCCTATTGGGCGACTGCTGCCTTGCAGAGGACGCAAATGCTCTATCAAGTACCTTTTTCAAAAGGTGTGAGCGATGATCACAGCGCTATCCCGTACTGATTGGGCGCGCCGCTGGAAAATAGTGGGTGTTCTTTTGATTCTGCTGCTTGTGCGCCTGTCCCTTTTTGTTGCGGGCACACCGTGGGACTCGGTCAAAGCACGCGACATCTACTTAAAAGCGGACCCTGGAGGCTATCATCAGTTAGCGCTAAATCTGCTACAAACAGGACAATATGCCTTTATGCCCAATCCCACACCCGAACAGATTTCGAAAGCATTTGCTGATCCCAAGCTCTGGCGACTGCCCGGCGAGCCAGAAGCCCTCTGGCCCCCACTTTACAGCCTCTTTATTGCGGGTATTTACGCGATAACAGGGGGGCAAATCGCCTTTGTCCTACTAATGCAGCTCCTCCTCTCCCTTCTGGTGGCAATTGCACTTTATAGCATCTGCTTGCACCTTTTTAAGAGTGAACAGATTGCGTTGCTTACCATGTTCTTGTTCGCGATAGAGCCAACAATGATACTGTTGCCTAATATCATGTATTCCGATTTCATTTTTATATTATTTTTATCAATTTTTTACTTTTTATTTATCAGAAGTGTGATAGCAGTCTCTCAATGCTCGTATCGGGCAGTGGGCTGGGGATTGGCATCGGGACTTGCACTTGGCTTAGCAGCGATGACCCATGCCCGTGGGGTTATGTTTTTGCCGATTGCCTTGCTGGTGCTTTTGGTTGCCCTTTGGGGGGTCTCGGTGCGTTTTCGGCTGCTCGTGGCGCTCATGGTGCTGGTTGGTTATCTGGCAGCTACGGGGTACTGGTACTGGCGCAACTATCGAGTATTTGGTGAATGGGCATT
>Ga0197143_1002293_pt1 | contig 14372 bp, 12 predicted proteins | sample GBS70_MetaG_FD_148603 | JGI IMG/M metagenome (GOLD analysis project Ga0197143, IMG submission 148603) | Sediment microbial communities from Great Boiling Springs, Gerlach, Nevada, United States - GBS 70_MetaG | ecosystem: Environmental > Aquatic > Thermal springs > Hot (42-90C) > Sediment...
TGTAGGCGGGGAAATAGATATTGGAAGGCTCTCTCCGCCCGGTGGAATTTCTCTGGAATACTGGTTGAAGGCGTTTCACAGTTTCGGCTTCCTCATTTTTACTAAAGAGGAATTTGTTGATATGATCAAGGAAAAATGTGAAAAAAACGGCTTGGGGTTTGAGGTGATAGGAAGGACACTGAAGGAGAAAAATTTTTATATCGTTGAGGATTCAAAGAGGATAAAATTTTTTGATTTTTCCAGGGAGAGGATTCTCAAATGGAAATGACCCCGCTTCAGAAATTGAAGGTAGAACTCCTTTGCTACGGAGTGAGGCTTGGAGAAGAGAAGAGAAATTTTACGAGGTACAGGTTCAAAAGGGCTTCGCTGTCCGAGGGACTTTATTTCATCCTCAGGAAGGAGGGTGAGGAGTTACCCGCAAACCTCGCGGTTTTTGAAGATTTCGTTGAGAAATCTCCGTATTCATACAGAGGGGGTTTGATTTTCAGAGATGAAGTTCCTGTTTGTGAGGCTGAGATTGTACCTGACCCAAAGTGGTATAAAGAACTTCTTCCGGATGGAAGGGAGTTTCAGACCGTTCTTCAACAACATGGAAAGGACATCCTCGCACTAGCGATTTCCGGCTGTTTCTACAAAGAGGCGGGGAAGGGATGCCTTTTCTGCGCCCTTCAAGGGGATGGTGGAAGAAAGAGCCCTGAAGATGTGGAATACATAATAAGAAGTTTGAAAGAGAAAGGATTTCGTTACAGGGAGTTGAACATAAATTCCGGAACAATGGCTGAAAAAGACTATGGAGCGGAGGTTTATGGAGAGATTGCGAGAAGGGGGAAGAAGGAGGGATTGAGCGTTTACATTCAGATTCCTCCCATAGAAAAGGATGCCATGATTTTTTTGAAGGAAGCGGGGGTTGATTCAATAAGCATAAACGTTGAGATATACAATGAGGAATTGAGAAGAAAATTCTGTCCAGGAAAGGCACAGATAAAAAGGGAAAAATACCTTTCAGCCCTTTCGGATGCCGTTGAAGTATTTGGAGCCTCGCAGGTATCATCGTGGCTTATAATAGGGCTTGAGCCCGAAGAGGAGACAATGAAGGGGATTGACGAGATGGTGAAGAGAGGTGTAATTCCATATCCCAGTATTTTCCGTCCATTGAAGGGGTCAAAACTTGAAAACCTTCCTCCTCCTTCTCCTGAAATGGCGATGAGGGTGTATTCATATCTGAACCAAAAACTCTTTGAAAAGGGAATAAATCCTGAACTTTCAAAAAGCGGATGCGTTAACTGTGGCTGCTGTTCAGTGATAGGATGAAGATAGCAGATTCCCATGCCCATCTTAATTTTCCACACTACGACAGGGACAGGGATGAGGTTATAAAAAGGGCGAAGGAAGGAAAGGTAATGATAATTATAAACATAGGTTCCGGTGAAGGTGTTGAGGGAATAAAAAGATCCCTTGAGATCGCTCGCTCTTACGATTTTATTTATACTACCATTGGAATCCATCCTCATGAGGCAGGAATTATGGATTTTGAGGAAATCCTTCCATTTTTCAATGACAGAAAGGTTGTGGGAGTTGGAGAGTGCGGGCTTGATTTCTACAAGAATTATTCTCCACGGGAAAAACAGATTGAGGTGTTTAAAAGGCAGATCGAGTTGGCGGTGGAGAAAAGCCTTCCCCTCGTCATTCATTCAAGGAATGCAATGGATGAGATTTTGAAGATCCTGGAAGAGAAGGACCCCTGGAAGAATGGGGTTTTATTTCACTGCTTTTCAGGGGATGAAACTTCCGCGACGGAAATAGTGAAGAGGGGAGGATACATTTCCTTTGCAGGAAACATCACCTACAGGGATACCGAAAGCGTCAAAAGCCTTATCCGAAAAATTCCTGATGAAAGGATTCTCCTTGAAACGGACTGTCCATTTCTCGCTCCTGTTCCGTACAGGGGAAAGAGAAACGAACCACTTTATATATGGATGACAGCAGATTTTGCAGGCAAAGTTAGGGGCATAACTGCTGATGACATGGGAAGGATTTTGTTCGTGAATACAGTGAGGTTTTTCAGAATTCCAGTGGAGATAGAGCCATCAATTGTTTATAAAATAAGGCGCTCCCTTTACATAAACCTCACAAACGAATGCACCCTTTCCTGCACCTTCTGCGGGAAGAGAAGGTCATACTTCGTAAAGGGACATTATCTCAAACTTGAAAGGGAGCCATCCGTTGAGGAGGTCCTTTCGGAGATAAATTCCTGTAAGAGGGATACCTTTGATGAGGTTGTCTTCTGTGGCTACGGAGAGCCCCTTTTGAGGCTTGAGAAGGTAAAAGAGATTGCGAGGGCATTAAAATCAACGGGAATAAGGACAAGGGTTGATACCGACGGACTTGCAAATTTGATTTATAAGAGAAATATTGTTCCGGAGCTCGCAGGGCTTATTGATTCTATTTCCATCAGCGTGAATGCTCCAGATGAAGAAACCTATGCAAAGATATGTCCATCCCCTTACGGAAAAGAGGCATGGAGGCATGTGTGCGATTTTGTAAGGGAATGCAGAAAATACATTAAGGATGTGGTAATTACTGCTGTTTCGTTGCCGTTTATTTCTTATGAAGAGATGGATAAACTGGCAAAAACTCTGGGTGTGAGGTTCAGGATGAGGGAATTCAATGAGATTGGATAGGGAAAGAATTTCCATGATTTTATTGAAAACTTCATTTTCCCTTTTTACAATCTCTCCCTTCGTTTCAAATATCCCTTTTGACATCGGGCTTTTTCTCTTTTTTACAGGTTATCTGCTCAAGGAAAAAAGGGCTTCTATTTTTGAAAAAATTGACAGGCCATATATTGCTCTTTTCCTTGCAGGAATTATATCAATTTTCTTTTCTCCTGAACCACTTTCAACCCTGATAAAAATGAGGTTCTACCGTTTCTTCCTTATGGTCCCATTTTTGAGGATATATCTTGAAGAAAACGGCGGGGAAAATATAGTAAAAATTTCTCTCATTTCTGGAATAATAATAGGCTCTTATATCCTTCTGACAACTCTTACCAATGGAAGAAGCCTTCCGTTTTATCTTCATTACCATTTTGAGAACGACGGAAGGATAATTCCCCAGTGGTCACATGTTTTTTTCTTTTACTTAATCCCTTCCCTTTATTTGATTTCGAAGAAAAAATTTTTGACCCCTTCTCTCATTTTTTCCATCATATCCCTTTCCATAATCGTCCTTTCAAAAACGAGAAGCACCTTCATAGCCATCTTTTGCGTTTCCCTGGTAATTTCATTTTTGAAGTCAAAAAAATTTCTCATCTTTCCGTTAAGTCTGATAGTAATTCTCTTTCTTTATTGCCGTTTTTTTCCCTCATCAACCCCTTCTCTTCTTGTGAAAAGCGTTATCATGCCTTTTGACAAAAGCAGTCCGAGGTATGGTTCTAACATGGAAAGGGTTGAAATGATAAAAGAAGCGTTCTCAACGCATCCTCTGAAGGTCATAACCGGAAACGGTTTTGATTCGTACGAGTTTCAAACAAAGACATCTCACAGGAGGATTTTCTCCGATATAATTCATACCCTTGTATGCACAGGAATTCCAGGGCTCGCTGCTTTTTTGTGGTTGATAATTCACTGGTTTAAATCCTCCGTGGAATCCTGGAGAAAAAAGGATTTTGTCCCCCTCTCTCTTCTCGCTGGATTTCTATCTGCAGGGCTTTTTGAGCCAAATTTCTACAACACAGAGACCCTCCTTTCTTTCTTATTTCTTTTTACCTGGTATACTAATAGGGATGAAGGTACCAGATAGAATCAAAGAGATTTTGAAAAGCATGGAAATGGAAGAGACCTATGATAGGTATGTGAAGGGATTGTCGGAAGATGCACTCTCGCGCCTCCTTGAAGAGCTCGAAAGGGTGGACAGAAAAAGGCTTGTGGAACACAGGAGGGTCCTTCTTGAGCACAAAAAGGGAGTAACTCTTTTAACCCTGGATGGCATAGAACCCCTTGAGGGAAAAGAAATAACGCCCGAGATGGAAGAGATCGGCTGGAATTCCTTAAAAAATGGAGAATGGGCTGATGCGATTCTTGCAGGAGGAGCTGGGACAAGGTTCTTTTCTGAACTCGGAGAAATGAACTTGAGATCAAAGGGGCTATTTCCAATTACCCCTCTCGGAAAGCATTCCTTTCTCGAGTTCTTCTTGTGCGAAATTCTCTCAACGGGAATTTCCTGCGGAAGGCTTCCTCTCTGTTTGATAATGACCAGTTCCATAACCGATGAGGAGGTCGGGGAATGGCTCAAAAAAGAGGAGATTTTTGGTTTTCCGAAGGAGGCTGTAATCGTATTTCGTCAGGAGGAACATCCAAGGCTTGACGATGAAGGTAATCTGATCGTCCTTAAAGATGGAAGCCTTTCGTGGACAGGCGACGGGCACGGCGGAATTTATAAGGCACTGCTTAAAAAGAGAAATGGTGAATCCATCATTGATAGAATTTCAAGGGAAGGGATTAAATACATAGTTATTCATAATGTCGACAACATCCTTTCAAGACCCCTTGAGCCAGGAAGGCTCGGATTTCACATAAAGGGAAATTACCTTTTTACTATGTCATGTGTGGAGAGGACGGATCCGGATGAAAAAATCGGCATAGCAGTTTATCTGAAAGAAGAAAAGAGATGCGGGGTTATTGAATACAGCGTTTGTTCTCCGGAAATAATGAGGGCAGTGAGGAAAGATGGCAGACTCCTTTTAAATGCAGGGCACATAAACACAAATCTGATTTCCCTGTTAGCAATAAGGGATGACATCCCGCCAACCCTTTATACAGGAAAACCCCTCAGGATAGGAGAAAAAACAGTTATGAGCAGTTCTCTGGAGTTTCTCAATCAGAGCCTCGTTCAGATGCTTCCGAAAGAAAGGGTTGGGGTTTGTATGGTAAAAAGGGAGGACTTCTTCTCACCAACAAAGTCTGTGAAGGGAAGGGATTCTGTCGATGACACGAGGAAAAACCTTTCAGCATTTTTCGCAAGGCTTCTTGCAAACTGCGGAGCCGTTGTCCAGGAAGGAGCAGTGATTGAGATAAATCCGTGCTGTGGATTAAACGAGAAGGAATTATCCGGAACTGGTATGGGAAAGAACTGGTTCATAGGAAGAAACTCCGCACTTTATCTGTGTGCAAGGTTTGGGCCAACAGATTCCAGACCTTTTAACACAGGATTTGTGGTTGAGGATGGAGCGAGTTTCATTTTGAAAGTTAGAAAACCATTTGGTAACCCGGATTACAAAACAGGAAGGTTTATAAAATCTGATCCTGATACAGCAGGAAGGGTTAGATTTGGAAGGAACATAAAGATTTCAAAGGGAGTAAGGGTGGAGATAGAGATAGAGGAAAATGGTGTTCTTGAGATCCGGGATCACTTCAATTTTTCAAATTCAATGAGTATAAAGATCGGGAGAGGGGAAAAGAGGATTTTGAAGTAGACTTGTTTTCTTATTCACAACTTTTTCCGCTTTCGTTTAAATGTGGAAAAATATTTGTCTATTTTTTCTCTCAACTCTATTCCTACCTTTTCAAAACAATCCAATAAATCTTCATGCACCCCCTCTCCTCCGGGAAAGTCCCAAAATTCTTTGCCCACTTTCAATTCTTTTTCTAAATCCAGTATTCCTTTTAATGTCCATCTATTATAAGGCTCTGGCTCGCAAGTTTCTTCAAATGGAAAATTGCTTCTGTATAAGGAGTACTTCTATTTTTTTCTGCTCTACACAGCACAGGTGTTTTGAATATTTCAACAATTTTCATTTCGGCTAATTCCGCAATGCGGGGATAGAGCTCAAATTTATCATTGGCTACTAAAAAGATATCATAATCCTCTTGAAGATACTTCTTGCAGTTATTGAGGACCTCTACTATTCCCTGAACATAGTAGACTATAGCCCCCTCATTTTGACCTTTAAATTGGGGACCAATTTCTAAATCATCCATCCGTTGAAACCCGAATATTTCGTATGCATAAGCATGTTGCTCGTGATAATCAATAAGACCAACATAGGGAGGGCTGGAAAATATTCCCTTTATTTTCTGCTTTGATAAAATTTCGGCAAATTTTGGATTTATTTTCTTGATTTCCTCATAAATGTCTATTGTCCTGCTATCTCCTGTCAAGCAAAATTGAAAAGTATCTGTTCAAAACCCCTAGTTTAATTTTAAGGGGTTTTGTTGGGGATTTATTTCTGATGTTTCTTTTCTGGATATTTTCTTCCATTTTCCTATTTTCTTCCCCTCTTTCCCCCTCTCCTCTCCATTTTTTCTTCTCTTTTTTCTTTTATCTCCTTAACTATCCTCTTGAATTTTCTAATTTCCTTCTTCACAATTAGAAGATGATAAAACAAAAATCAAATGTCAAGTGTCAAAAAATCAAAAATCCCTCCAAAAACTCTCAAAAATAGCTCCACTTTTTCAGAGGTCTCTATATTTGAAATTGTGACTTTTCGGTTCAGATAATGAGATGCCCACAGGCTCGCTTCTTTGAGAGTGAGAAATTTTTTCTCTTTTTCACCAAACAGATCTTGCTGTTTCATAGGCTAATTATATTCAAAGAGGTAATTTATATCAAGGGTGGAAAGAATTCTACAAATTGTTGACCATAAAAAGAAAAAATTGAATAATAATTCATTATGATAGAGGCAATAAGAAGGGCGAGGAAAATAAAAGTTCTTATTCTGGATGTGGATGGCGTGCTTACGGATGGGAGGCTTCATGTGGGGGAACACGATGACATAAGGGATTTTGACATAAAGGATGGGCACGGAATAGTTATATTTTTAAGAAAGGGTTTTGAGGTGGTTTTCGTGACGGGAAGGGATTCAAAATCCCTTCAGAGGAGGGCTAATGAACTGGGAATAAAGAGGGTTTATACCGGAGTGAGGAAGAAAGGAGAGTTTTATGATGAACTGAAGAAAGAAATGGGATTCTCCGATGAAGAAGCAGCCTTTGTTGGAGACGATGTAGTTGACCTGTCAATAATGAAAAAGGTGGGATTTCCGATTGCCGTGGGTGATGCGGTGAGGGAGGTAAAGAGGGAGGCGGTTTATGTAACGAAGAATCCGGGTGGAAGGGGAGCGGTGAGGGAGGTGATAGAGTTGATTTTGAAGGCAAAAGGTATGTGGGATTATTAAACTTTTAAAAGGAGGTTGTGATGGAGAAAAAGTATCTAAAAGGGTGTGAGTTCCTCATTGAGGAACCAATAAATACTGTGGCAGTTTACCCCGAACAATTTACGGAAGAACACCGAATGCTCGCGAAGACAGCGGAGGACTTCGCGGAGAAGGAGATCCTTCCAAGCGCTCCTCTTATGGACCAGCATGACTACGAAGTAACGAAAAAACTCCTCAAAAGGGCGGGTGAACTTGGTTTTACTGCAGTAGATGTTCCTGAAAAATATGGAGGACTTGGTCTTGACAAGATTTCTTCAATGCTCGTGACCGAGAAACTGGAGGTGAACGGTTCATTTGGGGCTACCTTTGGTGCACATACAGGAATAGGAACCCTTCCTATAGTTTATTTTGGAAACCATGAGCAAAAATCAAAATACCTTCCCGACCTCGCATCTGTTAAGAAAATAAGTGCGTACGCACTCACAGAACCTTCTGCGGGTTCGGATGCCCTTTCTATAAAGACCAGAGCGGACCTCTCTCCGGATGGAAAGTATTACATCCTCAACGGAACGAAACAGTTCATAACGAACAGCGGATTTGCTGACATGTGGATTGTATTTGCAAAGGTCGGTGGGGAGAAATTTACTGGTTTTATTGTTGAGAAAACGGAAGGAATAATTCTTGGTCCGGAAGAGAAGAAGATGGGATTAAAGGGTTCCTCTACAAGAGCAGTTACTTTTGAGGATGTGAAGGTGCCTGTTGAGAACCTTCTGGGGGAAATAGGAAAAGGGCACAAAATCGCATTTAACATTCTTAACATAGGGAGATTGAAACTTGCTGCAGCCGCTCTCGGTGGTGCAAAGAGGATACTGAAAGAGGCTGTCAAGTATACGAAAGAAAGGAAACAGTTCAACAGACCTATTTCGGATTTTGGCATGATAAGAAGAAAATTTGGCGATATGTGTGCGAGGATATTTGGACTTGAATCGATCGTTTACCGGATTGCCAGTTCCATAGATGACCTTTTAAAGGGTTACGATAAATCCTCCCCCGATTATGAAGTTCACGTAAGAAATGCCATTGAAGAGCATTGCGTTGAGGACTCAATAGCGAAAGTTTATGGCTCAGAGACAGTGGGGATGGTAATAGATGAGGCTCTCCAGTGTTACGGAGGATACGGCTACATTGAAGAGTATCCTCCCGAGAGGGCGTACAGGGATGCGAGGGTGAACAGGATATTCGAAGGGACGAACGAGGTCAACAGACTTGTTATAACCGGAATGCTTTTGAGGAAGGGTATGAAGGGAGAAATTCCTCTCATGGACTTCTACGGGAAATGCGAAGGAATCCTCTCAAATATGGAAGGGTATGCGGATTTCAGCAAATACGAAGTTTTATCGGGGCTAGCCCACCTCCTTGATGCGATGAAAAAACTTACTCTTTATGCGGTGGTGGGAGCGGGAATGAAGTATCTGAAGGAGCTTGAGGAAGAGCAGATGCTTCTTGAACTTTTAAGCAATTCCCTGATTTCCTGCTATGTTCTTGATTCTGCAGTGGCAAGGGCTCTCCAGAGTCCGGAAAGAATAAAAGAATTCATACATCCTATAAAAATTCTTGCCTGGGAAGGAGCCACTTCCATTTCAACCAACATGCTTCAGATTTCTGCATACACAGGAATGAAAAATCTGAGGGATTTCGCTGCTTCCCTTCTCAAAATGGTTGAAAAGGCAGACCTCAATCCCGTAGAAGAAAAGAAGGTTCTTTCAGGGATGGTGGTAGAAAGGGACGGATACCCCTTTTAGTTAAAAAGGAAGAGATACACATTTTTGTTGATTTTTGAGAAAAAAAAATTTAAAAATTTACTCATTATAACACTTTAAGGAGGATAAGATGGCGCGTATAAAAATTGCTATTGTGGGAGTTGGAAATTGTGCCTCTGCCCTCCTTCAGGGAATAGAGTACTACAAGCATTATAAAGAAAAGGGAGTGGGGCTTATGCATTATGAATTAGGAGGGTATTACCCCCACGACATAGAAGTGGTTGCGGCTTTTGACATTGATGCAAGAAAGGTCGGGAAACCCCTTGAAAAAGCAGTTTTTGCTCCGCCCAATTGCGCGAAGATTTTTTGGAAAAAACTTCCAAAATACGGGGTCAAGGTGATGATGGGCGAAATAGGGGATGGAGTAAGCGAGTATATGAAAAGATATCCAAAAGATAGAGTTTTCGTACCGGCAAAGGAAAAACCGGTTGATGTGGCAAAGGTGCTCAAGGAAACAGGAGCAGAAATTCTCGTAAACTACTTACCCGTTGGTTCACAGAAGGCCACGGAGTACTACATGGAAGCATGCCTTGAAGCAGGTGTGGCGGTTGTGAATTGTATTCCCGTTTTTATAGCCTCAGATGAAAAATGGGCTAAGAGATTTGAGGAAAAGAGAATCCCCATAGTTGGAGATGATATAAAATCGCAAGTGGGCGCAACCATTACTCACAGGGTTCTGGTAGAACTGTTTGAAGAAAGGGGAGTGAAGGTGGAGAGGACTTACCAGCTTAATTTTGGTGGAAACACAGATTTTCTGAATATGCTTGACAGGGAGAGACTGGCATCAAAGAAGATTTCAAAGACTGAGGCAGTTCAAAGCATTCTGGGAAGCCCGCTTCCGTGGGATAAGATTCACATAGGTCCATCCGATTATGTCCCATGGCTCCACGATAACAAGATATGCTTTATAAGAATTGAAGGGAGAGGGTTTGGAGGAGTCCCCGTGGAACTGGAACTTAAGTTGAGCGTGGAAGATTCTCCCAACAGCGGAGGGGTTGCAATAGATGCGATCAGATGTTGTAAGATAGCGCTCGACAGAAAGATAGGAGGACCGCTCTATTCCATTTCAGCCTACACCATGAAGCATCCTCCGAAGCAATTCAAGGACAAAGAGGCGAGGAGGATGGTTGAGGAGTTCATTGAGGGAAAGAGAAAGAACTGATTTTGGCTCTTAAGGATTTAGAAATAGAATTCTTCGCAAGGCACATATCAGGGGAGATAGAAAAAGCGGGATTGGGGGAAAGGAAAAAGGGATATGAAATCGTAAAGAATTCCCTTGAGGAATTAAAAAATTTAGAGAAGGAAATAGAAAAAAAGGCAGAAGAACTTTTTTCGCAGCATATTTCCCGATTCCCGGATGCAGACAAAGAAATAGCACTTGACATGATAAGGAAAAGGCTTGCGGAACAGAAGGGTATAGAGGCAAATTATACCTCCGAGAAGCCATCTTTTCTTACAACATGGATATCAAAAAGATTGATAGAAAAACTCGGGATTGAGGATAATGAGAGACTCATAAAATGCGTCCGTTCTGCTGTTTCAGAGTGCTGGGAAGACCTTATGAAAATCTCGGCAGAGGTTTCGGGTTTTTTAAGCGGAAAAGGAATAAGGCAATATACCCTTGAGTGGGACAAAAGGTTTTCTGAGGAGTTTTCAAGAAGACTCAAGGAAAGGTTGAGAAAGGAATAAATGCCCTACATTGTTGAATTGATAAAGAAGCACAACCTCATTGTGATAATTGTATTTTCCATTCTTTTTTTGCTATCCCTTTTCGGGCTCAGGAATCTTGAGTATGAAAGGACGCTCACCCAGTACCTTCCCGGAACAAGCGAGTATGTGAAAGCCTATTTTGATATTGAGGAAGATTTCGGGGGAGGCGAGATAGGATTGCTCGGGATCAGAGGTGACGACATATTATCGGAAGAATCCCTGGAAATAATAAAAAAGATAGAAGAAGGGATAAAAGGGGTAAAAGGAGTGTACAGCGTCTTTTCGATATTTGATGCAATGGATTTCGTTTCAAAACCAGAGGGATTGGAAATAAATCCCCTCATCAAGCACATGGACCTTTCCGACGATGAAAAGGAATATATAAGAAAGCATCCTGACTACTCAGGGGCTATAATTTCGGAAAACGGAAAGGCGACAGCGATTGTCGTAAGAATAAAGGAAAAAGAAATCATAGAAGCAGTAGGGGAGATCAAGAGTTTGATAGAGAGGGAAAAGGGACTTGAATTTTTTTATTCGGGGTCACCGTTCGTCTCCACGTACATAATAAATTCTGTCCGGAGGGACATAGAGAGGATATCTCCCGTTGTAGCCCTGTTTACTCTCTTTATTCTATCGTACTTCTTCAGAAATATCACTGCGGTTTTCGTTTCGATTTTAACCGTGTGCACAAGTGTGGTAATGGTCTTTGGACTTATGGGAATAATTGGCGAACCAATTTCGATTGTGAATTCTTCAATACCAGCCCTTCTTTTTGCAGTCTCCAGTGCTTACGCTGTTCATACTTTCAGAGGATTTTCTTACACTACAGAGGTAGAGGATTATCTGAAGAATGTAGGTATTCCTATATTTTTCAGTGCTATCACCACAGCAGCAGGTTTTTTCTTCCTTTTCATAATGGAGATGCATGCGATAAGGTTTTTTGGTATCTTTGTATCCATAGGAGTTTTGATATCAGCCTTTATATCAATTATTCTCATTCCCTCGGTGTTCGTCTGGAGGAAAAGGTATCCGAGAGGGTGGAATGTGGAAAATCCTCTTCTTGAAAGGATTGTAGAAGTGCTTGAGCGAGTATCACAAAACAGATATGTGAAGTTCTTCATTCCTTTCTTTTTAGTCCTTCTCTTTATAAGGTTCCTTCCGGAACTCAAATACAAAACAGAAGAGGAGTCTTTTTTCAAAAAGGGGAGCGAGCCATTAAAGGGAATGGAGTTTTTCAACAGGGAATTTGGCGGGGCAGACTATTTAATGATAAGGGTGAGAGGAGATTTTTCAAAGCCTTCAACACTTGTTTTTGTTGACACAGTTTCACAACTTTTATGGGGAGTGAAAGGGGTGAAGAGGGTGGATTCTCTTTCCCATGTTATAAAAAGGGCTCAGAAATCGTTGACTGGGGTTTCCCTTTTTCCGTTTACTTCGTCTGAACTCAATACCATAATGTTTTTCATTGAAGGAGAAAAGGAGGTAAAGGGGCTCTATAACAAGGACAAGGGTTCTACTTTGCTACTTGCAAGGGGTGATGCGGACCTCTGGGAGGATGAATACAGAAGGATTAAAGATTCAGTATCCTCTCTCCTTTCCGCATATAAAAGTGGAAAAAGGGAATTTCTTTTGAAAAGGATTGAGGTCTTCAACATGTGCAGGGATATAAAGGTGAATCCGCAGGAGGTTTATTCTTCCCTTCAAAAAGGGGTAACTCCTGAGATTAATTCCTCCATTGTAAAATCTGCCTTAAGTCTCAATCCCGACATTTTCACCCCTCTTCCTCCAGAAGAGGTCATAATGAGGCTCACATCTTCCATAAAGAGAGGGGCGGTTGAATTTAACGAGGTCTGCCGTTTTTATGATGCGGATGAGGATTTATGTGATGTTATGAAGGTAATGTTCTTAGATTCCCTCGACAGGGTTCAAAAAATTAACCTCTTGAAGGACGTAGGAGGGTTCTTCTATGCGTCGTTATCGGAGGATGAGATTTTACATTTTCTTTCGCCCTTCTTCATTGAATGGGAGCCATCGGGAATAGAAGTTTCTTTTACCTCTTCATCCCTCATAATGAAGGAGATCGAAAAGGAGATGAGGAAGGGGCAGATAATAAGCACACTTCTTTCAGCCTTCTTTTCCATAATTTTACTTTTCCTCCTTTCCGGTGAAATTATAATTCTCCTCTACGGGGTCATTTCCTCCATATTCCCTTTTCTCATTCTGTGGACATTTTATTCAATAATTGGTATAAGTGTGGACATGGGTTCACTACTTGTTCCGAGCGTTTCCATCGGGCTGTGTATAGATTACTCCGTCCATTCTTTCTGGGCGAGGAGGATGAACACAGATGTGAAAACCCTGACCCTTGCTATAATTATGAATGCCTTGAGCGTGGGTGGTGGATTTGCGGGAATGGTTTTTTCAAGTGTCCGTCCCACATTGAAGTTTGGTCTCGGTGCCTCTTTCACTGTTTTGATGGGGGCAATTTTTGCAATAATATATTTCAGGGAGGTGAAAAAATGAACGGATTGATCGCATGTTTTCTGGTTTTAGTCCTTAACCTATCGCCCGAGGAACTCTTTAAGAAGGTGGACGATGTTATTGTTCCAAAGGACGATTACACATTCACGATGAGGTTCAAGGTCCAGGAGGAAGGCGCAGGTGAAAGGGAGTTTGAGATAAGGGTGCATGTAAAAGGGGAAAAAAGGCATATAAGGTTTACCTATCCTCCCCAGGTCAAGGGAATGGCTATCCTCTCCCTCGGGCACGATGTTATGTATGTCTACATGCCCGGCTACAAAAAGGTTAGAAGGATTGCTTCCCATGTGAGAAATCAGACATTCCTCGGGACCGATTTCACATACGAAGATATTTCGATTCCAACATACGGGAAGGACTATGATCCAGTTGATGCCGGTGAGGAAGGGGATTTTTACTTTCTGATTCTCAAACCGAAAAAAGAGGGGGAGAAGGATTATGGAAAACTGAGGCTGTTTGTAGATAAGGAGACATTTGTTGTGAGAAGGATAGAATACTACGACAAAAATCAAAAACTTATCAAGGTTGAGAGCAGGGGGAGTTTCAAAAGGGCTAAGAATTCCTGGATTGTAGGTGAGGTGAGAATGGAGAACATGATAAACGGAAGAATTCAGGTGGGCAAAACAACGGAATTTGAGGTAGAGCCTCTGCCGGATGACCTCTTTACAACATCCGCCCTTTTAAGAGGGGAGGCGAAATGAACTTCGTTGTGTTTTTGTTCCTCTCTTTTTCCTTAAATGGTTACGTTCAATCTTACTGGAGGGTTGAAACAGAGGGAAGGGCAAATTTTTCATGGATTCAGAACACATTAAATGCAAAAGTTCATCAGAACATAAAGGACAGGGTCATTCTTTACGGAGAGGTGGAACTTGATTACCTCGGCTTTCCCGGGATTAATGATTTCAACGACCTGTTGAGGCAGGAGAGGATAAATCCGTTCAGGATAGTTGACAGGGAGATATATGTGCAGTTTCCGAAGGTTTTTGGTTTCATAGATGTAAAGATGGGAGATCTGATTGAAAAATGGGGAACTGCTGATACATTCAATCCAACAGATTTGATAAATCCTTACAACCTTGAAGACCCCCTTGATTTTGGAGAAAGCATACCCGTTCCGGCAATCAGGCTCAGAATTCCCTTTGGAGACCTTTTTA
>Ga0197143_1002294_pt1 | contig 14368 bp, 16 predicted proteins | sample GBS70_MetaG_FD_148603 | JGI IMG/M metagenome (GOLD analysis project Ga0197143, IMG submission 148603) | Sediment microbial communities from Great Boiling Springs, Gerlach, Nevada, United States - GBS 70_MetaG | ecosystem: Environmental > Aquatic > Thermal springs > Hot (42-90C) > Sediment...
TCCTAGGATGGTGCGCAACATCGTTAGGGAAACCAAGGGGATCCTGAGCATCCCCCTCTACGTGAAGATGGGATACTCGGACAAGTTGCTGGCCTCCTCCCTCTCGGCTGAGGAAGGGGGAGCGGATGGGGTGGTGGCCATCAACACCCTTCCTGCCATGGTGGTGGATGTCTACACCAGAAGGTTCGTCCTTTCTCACGGGATGGGTGGGCTCTCTGGGCCCGCTCTTCATCCCGTGGCCCTGCGCTGCGTGTACGAACTGCATCGGGTGCTCTCCGTACCTGTGATAGGTTGCGGCGGGGTGGAGGACTGGAAAACCGCAGCCGAGTTCCTCCTGGCCGGCGCCAGAGCGGTCCAAGTGGGCTCGGCGGTGGGCACGAGGGGGCTGGGAGTCTTCTCGGAAATCTGTAGGGGGCTCTCGAATTATTTAAAAAGGGAGGGAATCGAGAGCATAGATAACCTGGTGGGAAGGCTGGAAGGATGAAGTACATCATGGTCACCGGAGGGGTGATGAGCGGGCTGGGTAAGGGACTTACCACCGCCTCCCTGGGGAAGCTGCTTCAGGCCAGGGGTTTGAAGGTAACGGCCATCAAGATAGACCCCTACCTAAATGTGGATGCCGGGACCATGAATCCCTTCGAGCATGGAGAGATCTTCGTCACTGAGGATGGCGGAGAGATAGATCTCGACATGGGGCACTACGAACGGTTTCTGGATGTCAATTTGACCAAGGAGCACAACATCACCACGGGGCAGGTGTACTACGAGGTGATCTCCAAGGAAAGGAGGGGAGAGTACCTGGGACGCACGGTGCAGATCATCCCCCACATAGTGGATGAGATAAAGAGGAGGCTAAGGCAGGTGGCGCTGAAGAGCGGGGCCGACGTTTGTCTGGTGGAAATAGGTGGGACGGTGGGAGACATGGAGAGCATGCCTTTCTTGGAGGCGGCAAGGCAGATGAGGCTGGAGGAAGGCCCCACCAACACCCTTTTCATCCACGTCACGCTGGTTCCCTCCTCCGGGCCGGTGGGGGAGCAGAAGACCAAGCCCACCCAACACAGCGTGAAGGAACTCCGGCAGCTGGGCATTTCACCCGACATCATCATCTGCCGCTCGGCTACCCCCCTCACCACTGAGGCCAGGCGCAAGATCTCCCTCTTTTGCAATGTGTGGGAGAACGAGGTCATAAGCGCGGTGGACGTGAAGAACATATACGAACTTCCCTTGGTGCTGGAGCACGAGAACCTGAGCTCCATCGTTCTCCAGAAATTGGGGCTCAGATCCGGAGATATCGACCTCACCAGCTGGGTGGAGATGGTCTCCAAGATGGAAAACGCCAGCAAGCCCGTGAGGGTGGGGATAGTAGGGAAGTACATAAGATTCACCGACACCTACCTCAGCATTTACGAGGCCCTCAGACACGCTGCCGCCCATAACGATGTGAAATTAGAAGTGCGGTGGATAAACGCCGAACGTCTGGAGAGAACGGTGGAGGCCTTCCAGGAACTCTTCCAGTGCCAAGGGGTGGTAGTCCCGGGGGGCTTCGGACCCCGGGGAGCGGAGGGCAAGATTTTGGCCATCAGGTGGGCCAGGGAGAACCTAGTGCCCTTTTTGGGGCTCTGCTTCGGCTTCCAGCTGGCCGTGGTGGAGTTCTCTAGAAAGGTGCTGGGACTGGAGGAGGCCAACAGCACGGAGGTGGATCCCCTCACCCCTCACCCGGTCATAGACCTGCTCCCGGAGCAGAAGGGCCTCAGGGAGCTGGGTGGTACCATGAGGCTGGGGGCCCAGGAGGTTGTGATAGAGAAGGGAACCAAAGCCTTCCAGATTTACCGCAGCGAGAGGATCTGGGAAAGGCATCGCCACCGCTATGAAGTTAACCCCGACTACCTCCCCCTCCTCACCGGCAAAAACCTCCTCTTCTCGGGCAAAAGCCCCGACGGAAAGAGGATGGAAATCTTGGAGCTTTCCGATCATCCCTTCTTCATTGCCACCCAGTTCCACCCAGAATTCAAATCCCGCCCCCTCCGGCCTGCCCCCATCTTCAACGCCTTCATCAAAGCTGCCCTCTGCCGCTCCCTCAACGCCTGAACCTCCATACCCTGGCTAACCCTTTTCAATCAAACCAGCCTTTCTCTTCCCTTTCCACCTCCCATTTTGTATTTTATAAAGTATTCATTAAATTATACATTTAATTAAAAGTATCTATTTTAGTGTAAAATAAGGAGGGTAACTTTCACCGAAAGATATTTATTTTATGATATACAAACAAAGATAGAAGAAAATGTGGAAATTTCTGGTGCAGGAAAAGCCGGCGGGAATAATATTAGTGCTGCGAGAGGGGGAGACTTATCCTTCAGCGGTTGCCAAGAAGGTGGGCACCACCTTTGCACATGCCCTCCACGTACTGGCAAAGCTGGAGGAGGCTGGGCTGGTTACTTCGCGGGAGGAGGGGAGGATCAGACGGGTGAAGCTGACCGAGAGGGGAGAGGAGCTGGCTTCTATCCTCGAGAGGCTGAAGGGAATGGTGGAGGTGGTGGAGGCCTATGTGGAGCTGGAGGACCTGTACGTAAAGGAGGTGAAGAGCAAGCTGAGGGAGGAGGTGAATCGGGAGGAGGTGATGAAGAGACTGGAAAGCCTGAGAGGGAGGATGGGGAGGCTCACCCAGCGGGAGGATGAGGTGGGCAGAAGGGCCAAGAAGTTCTTGGAGAGGGTGGAGGAGGTGGAGAGGGAGGTGAAGGGTATCGTGGTGGGACAGGGGTAAAGGATTACCCTTGAAAGGTGATCTCCCCAAAGAAGGTCCTGCGGGGAAGGAGGAGAAGAAGGCGTTGCACCCGGATGGAACGGGCCAGTTACCCTTTAAAGGGTAATCTGGGGAGCGGGATGGAAAAGGGGTGAGGGGGAAGCCTAACCCTTGAAGGCTCCTCCAGATACCCATGAAAAAGGATTAAAGGGCTGAGTTACCGATAATGAAGGAAGAATAACCTATCAAGGGTAAGAGAATGGAAACGGGGGCGGAGAGGTTGCTGGCCCTGGCGTACGGCAACCATCCCAAGAGCTCCTCCCTGAAGCCGGAGGGGAGGAAGGTGCTGAGGAAGCTGAGGGAGGGGGCGGTGGGGTTGGAGGAGTTGATGAGGGAGCTGGGCCTGGACCCCCTTTCCCCCGCCCACCGAAAACATTTTTACATCCTGCTCAAACCTCTCCGGGAAACCGGTATGATCGCCACCAGAAAGGAGGGAGGCAGGACCCTGTACTACCTGAGTTACGAGGGGTTCAGTCAGTACCTGAGGGAGCTGCGCAAGGAGGCCGAGTTCTGGCTCAAGGAAGCCGAGAAGGAGGAATCCAGGTGACGAAAAAGACGGGACAGAAGGCCCTGAAGGCCAGGCAGCTGGCCCGGGAGGCCAAGCTGGCCAAGTACAAGAAGCTCCTGGCGGAGAGCGGGGAGAGCCTGGAACTCCCGAAGCCCAGCCCGGAGGAGGAAAAGAGGAAGGAGGAGGAGCTGCGCAGCCTCTACCAGGAGATCCTCTCCAAGAGGGAGAAGAAGGAACCACAGTCGGAGCCCAGCCCCGGGGGTGAGGGGTAGAGCCCCTCAAACCTCTTGGAAAGAACCAGGACCCCTGCAACCAGGAACAGGTGGGGGTTCCTCACCTGCCAGGGGAAAAGGCTTTTAAAAGGGTTGATGCCAAAAAAGAGGAAACCCATGAGCGAGAAGGAAGTGGCACTGGCGGATCCTGCTGCCTTGGGCCTGGCGGCCTTCGGGGCCACCACCGTGCTCCTGAACCTCCACAACCTGGACCTCATCACCGCCACTCTGACCTTCGCCTACGGCTTCTTCTTCGGAGGCCTGGCCCAGGTCATCGCCGGGCTGGTGGATTTCAAGAGGGGGAACCTCTTCGGAGCCACGGCCTTCACCTCCTACGGCCTCTTCTGGATAGGGCTTTCCCTCTTCAAGCTGTTCGAGTGGGAGGGCCTGGTGGCGGCAGATCCCAACGAGCTGGCGGCCTGGATGGCCATCTGGGGCCTCTTCACCCTCTACATGACGATCGGGTCCCTGAAGGTGGGGGGGAGGGCCCTCCAGGTGGTCTTCGTCACGCTGACCATCCTCTTCTTCCTCCTGTCCGCCGCCTTCGCCACGGGTGAGGACCTCGTCCTCAAGGTGGCTGGGGCGGAGGGGGTGCTCTGCGGGCTCAGCGCCCTCTACACCTCCGCCGGCCTGGTGCTGAACTCCGTTTACGGGAAGAGGGTGGTTCCGCTCTGAAGCTCAGATCCTTATCCGAGGGACTCCCAGTATCTCCACTCCACCCGAGGTCAAGTTGAAGAGGGGCGCCCCCAGCTCCCCCGCCAGCCAGCTCAGGAGTTCCCCGCAGATCCTGAGCTTCTCCCTCTTCCTCGCACCCCCCTTCTTGCCCGAGTACCTGCCCACTTCCTCCCCCAGGTCCATCCCCGCCAAGTAAATCCTGGAGGCCCCCAGCTCCCAGGCCAAAAAGGCCGCCCGATCCCCGTCCGTGAAGCCCCCGAAGTTGAGGAGCCTCCCCACCGGCTTTACCTGGGTGGTCCCCAGCAGGCGTTCGTATCCCCTCCTCTTCTCCAGGAACTCCCTCACCGCCCGCCAGTTGTCCCCGTGAACGTGGACGACCAGCCAGGCCCCCCTCCTCCAGGCCTCCTCCTGATCCTCCACCCTTCCGTCCAGATCGGTTACCACCACCTCCGGGGTGCGGAACCTCATCACCGCCGAGGTGGCTCCATCGGCGGAGAGGAGGGTGACATCCAGCTTCCCTGCCTTCCGGAGCCTGCTCAGGTCCTCCTCCAGGGAGGGCCCCGCCCCCAGGACCACGCACTCCCTTCCCCTCACCCGCTCCGCCAGCTCCTCCAGTCTAGGAGGGGGGAAGGCCTCGGAAAGGAGCCTCGCCGCCCTCTCGTCCTCCTCCCTGCTCAGCCCCAGCCTCTCCGCTATCCTCAGGTACCAGGGCTCCCAGAGCTCCCAGCGCATCCCACCCGCCCTCACTTCCTGATCCTGCAGGTGCCGCAGACGCAGACTACCTCTACGTGCTCCCCGAAAAGGTCCCGCACGGTGGTGCCCACGTAGTGGGTACAGTTGAAGCAAACGGGGAGACCGCAGTACCGGCACTCCCTCCAGGTCTTCCCCTTGTCCTTCTCCTTAAGCTCCCTACCGCAGCAGGAACACTTGGGCATCTTCCACCTCAGAAGTCCAGGGGGGCCCTGGAGAGGACCCTAGTGAGGTCGGAGGAGGTGAAGATCCCCACCAGCTTCCCCCCGGAGGTGACCAGCAGCCTCCTCACCCCCATGTCAGACATGATCCTGGCGCACTCCCTCACCGTGTAGTTCTCGTCCACGGTTATGAGGGGAGCCGAGCAGTGGTCCTTGAGCTTGGCCCTCCTGGGATCCACCCCTTCCGCCAGCACCCTGGAGAGGAGATCCCTCTCGGTGAAGATTCCGTAGGGTTTCCCTTTCAAGGTCACCAGCACGCTCCCTATTCTCCTCTTCCCCATCACCCTGCAGGCCTCTAGGACGCTCTTCTCCCCATCCATTTTGACCAGCTTTCGGTTGCAGACCTCTCCTATCTTCACTTCTAAAGAGGGGGGAGGGGGGTTATAAACTCCCTTTCCAACTACGGAGATGCTTACCTGGTCCAGACTGGGATGGTGTGCCCTCCTGGCCCCCCCTCTGGCCTTTACCTGCATCCTCCTCTCCATCCACCTCTCCCCCTCCTTCAGCTGGCAGGAGAACGCCCTGAGCGATTTGGGGGTGGGGGAAACGGCCTCCCTCTTCAACTTTGGACTCATGGCGGCCGGCCTCCTGCTCTTCCTCTTCTCCCTGGCCTCCCTCCTCCTCCTGCGGGGGGAGCCCCCGGGCCTTTTCTCCTCCCTCCTGCTGGCCGCTGACTCCCTCTGCCTTTTCGGGATAGGCCTCTTCCCCGAGAACTGGGGTAACGTGCACCTCCTCTTTTCCGTCCTCTTCTTCCTACTCTTCCCCCTCTTCGCCCTGGCTTTCTCCGCCCTCCTCTGGGAAAAGGGCCTGAGGAGGGGAGCCTTGCTCACCCTTCTCCTCTCCCCCCTCACCATCCTCCCCTGGCTCTACCCCTGGAGGGGATGGGCCATTCCCGAGACCCTCTCCTCCTCCCTGGCCTCCCTATACGTGATGATCCTGGGGGCCCTCATGCTCTTGGGCAGGCCCCCCTACACTTTCCGGGGAAGGTGATCCCGTGAGGGTGGAGGCCAGCGCCCCTGGTGCAGTTTTCCTCTTCGGGGAGCATTCGGTGGTCTACGGCTACCCCTCCCTCAACGCCTCCATCAGCGGGAGGGTCAGGGTTACGGTGGAGGGGAGGGAGGACGACCGGCTGGAGATAAGCTCCAGGGGCTGGGGGAGGGCCTCGGGGAGGGTGGTGGGGGGGGAAGGGCCCAGGATAGAGCTTCGGGGAAAAAAGTTCTCATACGTGAAAAAGGCTCTAGAGCTGACCTTCTCGGAGGTGGGGGGCGCCTGCGGCCTGAGGATGGAGATCTCCTCCGATCTTCCCGCCGGAGCTGGCCTCTCCAGTTCCTCCGCCACCAGCGTGGCCACGGTGGCGGCAGCCCTCCGCCTGCTGGGGGAGAGGGTGGATCCCAAAAGGGTGGTGGAGCTGGCCTTCAGAACCGAACTGGAGATTCAGTCCGTGGCCAGCAGGGCGGGGGTCTCGGTGGCCACCTACGGGGGCTTTCTGAGGATGGAGAAGGGGGAGATACGGAGGCCCTCCGGCCTGCCCAGCCCGGATTTCGTGATAGGCTACACGGGGGTCTTTAGCGCCACGGGGCCCATGGTCAGGAAGGTCAGGAATCTGAGGGAGGAGCAACCCCGGGAGGTGGAGGCTCTCTTCGGGCTGATGGGCCTCCTGACGGAGGAGGGCCTCAAGGGCCTAAGGAGGAGGGACTGGAAGAGGGTAGGCGAGCTCATGAACCTCAACCAGGCCTGCCTGGCCGCCCTAGGGGTGAGCTCCCCCGCGCTGGAGAGGCTCATCCGGGCCGCCAGGGAAGCAGGGGCCTACGGGGCCAAGCTCACGGGCGGAGGGGGAGGGGGCTGCATGCTCGCCCTCTGCCCGGGGAAGGTGGAGGAGGTGAGGAGGGGGGTAAGGGCGGCGGGGGGAAGGCCCCTTCCCGTCAGGCTGGGCGGGGAAGGCCTCAGGGTGAAGGAGGCGTAGGCTCTGGGTTCACGTAGTATCCGTGATCCGAAAGGTTCGCGGGATCAAACTTCTTCTTGATCCTCCTCAGCCACTCCTGGAAATGCTGGTGGTGGGGGCTGAACCTCTCCGCCAGCAGGGGGGAGAGGTGGGAGGGGATGGTCATTCCCAGCTTGCGCTCCAGGGCAACCCGGTCCGATTCCTCCACGTACTCCATGGCCCCCTCCAAGGACTTCCTCTCCGCGGGATCATATGAGAGCAGACCCTCCCAGTGACAGAACCTGTTCTGCTCCTCGGGCCCGCCCCAGAAGTTCTCTGCTCCGTCCCTGACGAACAGGCCCTTCTCCACGTATTTCCTCCTGATCTCCCTCCCGAGGGGTATGGTCCTCAGGGCCCTGTCCGGACACAGCTCCGCCCCGAAGGAGGTGAGGAAATCCCCGGTGAGGCTGAAAACGCGGGCGTTGTAGTTCTGGAAAACGAAGGCTGCGAAGAGGTACTCCTTCATGCCCGAGAGAATGGGATCCTCCGCCACGTTTCTGAGTTCCCCTCCCGTTTCCTCCACGATGGCCCTCAGCACCTTTTCCTCGTACTCCAGCTCCTTGGTCGAGGGGCTGGCCAAGGTGATCTCCAGCCTGTGGACGGGGAGGACCGCTTCCACGGTCTCGTAGAGCTGGGAGAGCTCCTCCTCCGAAAACTGGGAACCCATCTGGAGGACCAGGAACTGGGGGGAGGCCGTCCTCCAGACCAGGTAACCTATCTTGGCATCCCCTATCCGGTACGCCGCCTCGTTCAGGCTCTCCCAGTCGGGAAACACCGCCAGGTACAACCGAAAGTTCTCGGGGAGCTCGTAGCCGTAGTTGGGAACCTCCCCCACCACCTTGAGCTCTGGGGGTCCCGGCCAGGGGTAGAGCTTCACCGCACACTTGGTGAACACGCCCAAGCCCCCCAGGGCCCCCCACTCCCCCTTGAAGATCCCCCTCAGGCTGGGTCCCGGTCCGTCCCCGCAGAACCATCCCGCGCCGCTTCCCGGAGAGCCCACCCTGACGAGCTCCCCGGTGGGGGTGACCCACTCCACGCCCAGCAGGTTTCGGTTGTTGTGGCTCATGGTGTAGGCGTCCGCGCCCATTCCCTCCTGGGAGGTGCAGGAAGCCAGCACGGAGTGGTTGGGTCCGCAGCCCGCCACGTGGCAGGTCAGGCCCCTTTTCATGGCCTCCGCCCTGAGCTGCATGGCCGAGACGTAGGGCTCTATGACGGCGTATCTGTTCCTCTCGTCCAGCTCCAGGATCCGGTTCATCCTCCTCAGGTCCAGCAGAACGGAGTTCCTCTGCGAAACCGCGGCCCAGGGCCCCCACCCGGTGCTGTGGGCCTTGAACCTCACCCCGTACCGGTTGCATATCCTCACCACCTCCCGAACCTCCTCCGCGCTTCCGGGAAGGACCACGGCGTCGGGGAAGGGGGTCCACTTCCCGGGGGACTTCTCAACCGTGCGAAGGGCCGCCGCCCAATAACGGCTGTAACCGGCCAGCACGCAGGGATCCCCTGAAACGTTATCCGGACCCACCGCCGCCTCCAGAGCCCTATAAACCTCCCTGTCCAGCGTCGCCTTCTCACCTCCTGATCTCCAGCCCCTGGCCCTCCTCCCCCATCGCCTCCAGAACCAGCTCCGTCAGGTCCATAACCCTCACCCCCCCGTCCCTCCCCTCCAGGGCTTCGAGGAAGTTGAGCTCGCAGAAGGGACAGCAGGTGACCAGGGCCTCGGCCCCCGTGGCCTTGGCCTCCTCCAGCCTTTCCCTCGCCCCGAAGTGCGCCAGGTCCGGGTAGGCCGCCCTCACCCCTCCCCCAGCCGCACAGCAGAAGGAGAACTCCCTGATCCTCTGCATCTCCACCAGGCTCACTCCCGGGATGGCCCTCAGGATCCTCCTGGGGGGCTCGTAGACCCCCTCCTTCCCGTACGCCACCTTTTTCCTGGGCTCCGTGAGGACCATCTGTCCGTACCTCTTCACCTCCCTCCCTCCCCAGCGTGGCCGCCGTTCCCCCAGCCTCCCTAGGTGGCAGGGATCGTGCCAGGTCACCTTCAGGGGCATCTCCCTCGTGAACCCGATCCTCCCCTCCTCCAGCAACCTTTCCACGTACTCGGAAAGATGCAGCACCTCGAGGTCCATCCCTCCCATCTCGGGGTAAACCGTCCTGAACATGTGGTAACACCCCGCGCACTGGGTCACCAGGATCTCCGCCCCCAAACGGTCGAAACCCTCCAGGTTCCTCTCAACCTGCTCCCTGAAGGCCTCCTCCGCCCCTATCTTGTACAGGGGACTACCGCAGCAGGTCTCTTTCTCCGCCAGGATGCCGAAGCTCACCCCGGCCCTCTTCAGGAGGCGGATCGTGTTTTTGGCCACGGAGGGGAGCCGGTAGGAGGGGGTGCACCCCGCGAAGTAGAGCACCTCAGGCCTCTTTCCCCCCTCCACCCCCAGCCCCCCCGCCCAGGCCCCCCTCCCCTCCTGGGGCTCCGCGTAGGGGTTGCCGTATTTCAGGGTATCTTCCACCAGCCTCCCGTGCCTTTCCGGAATCCTCCCCTCCCTGAAGAACCTCCTCCTGAGCTCGTGCAGGATCTCCAGGGGCTCCATCCTCTCCCCCAGGATGATCTTGCAGGCCAGGTCGCAGGCCCCGCAGAGGCTGCACCGGTAAACCACCCTCACGAACTCCTCCGTTATGCCGTACTTCCCCTCCAGCAGGCCCAGGGCCGCTATGAGCTTCCCCCCTCCGGAGTAGGCGTGGAAGTTGTACTTCAGGATGGCTGGGCAGTTCTGGGCGAACCTCCATCCCTTCACCTGGGTGATGGGCACCCACTTGCACAGGGAGCACCGGAAGCACCTCTCCATCTGGGTTCTGTACTTCTCCAGATCCGGTTCCTTCAAGTCCATCCTTTCACCTCAGAAGCAGAGCTTGCCGGGGTTCAGTATCCAGCGAGGATCGAAGACCTCCTTGGCCTTCCTCAGAACCCTGGCCGTCTCCACATCCCTCCCGTAAACCATTCCGGCCAGGGGACCGTAGGGTCGGCTGAAGAAGGCCCCCTCCTCCAGCAGGGCCTCCGAGGCCCGGAGGAAGAGCTCCTCCACCCTCCGCCTCTCCCCGGCGGAGCCATCTCCGTAGAAGAGGTCGAAACCCACATGGCAGCAAACACCCTGCACCAGGGGCTGGATGTAGACTCCCAGCTCCCCCGGAGGATATCCGTGTTTTTCCGCCATCCGCAACATGAGATCCACGAAGGAAGGGGCCCTGTCCATCGTGGTGAGGAAGGGGATCTCCTGAAAGCTCCCGTACCTGAGCCTCCAGGACCCCTCCGGGGGTTTTTCCAGAAGCCCCTTCACCTCCTCCCCCTCCTTCCCGGCGAGGGAGGCCTCCGGCTCCAGTCCCCGCTCCCGGGCAATCGCCCGGATTTCCTCCTCCTGGTACCCCACCCTTTCCTCCGGGAACCTCTCGTATCCGGCCACGGTGAGGATCAGGATCCAGGGGGGAAGGGAGGAGCAAAGCTCTTCCCTCTCCTCCCGGTTCTTCCCCAGGAGGCCGGCCAGGCTGAAGCGGTTGAGGAGGAAGATCTCCTCCCCCAGCCGGCGCCAGAGGAGGGCATAGGCCAGATCCACCAGCCTCCCCAGGTTCTGGGAGGGAACAAAGAAGAGGTGCTCCACGGTGGGAAGGAGCTCGCACCTGATCACCCCCCAGGTCACTATGCCCATGGTGCCCTGGGCGCCCTGGACGATCCTGATGGGATCGAAGGCCCCTGGCCCCATGTGACAGGTTAGGTTGCCCTCCCTGAGTTCCTCCCTGCTCTCCACCATGGCCGCCTCCCCCGTTCTCAGAACCTCCCCGGTCCCGAAGACTATCTCCGCGCAGACGAGGGGATCGAGCAGGTCCCACTGGTACCTGGGCATCAGCACGGGCTCCCTCTCCAGGGCGCTCGTCAGGACCGACTTGTTCGAGCGGGGGAGGAGGGGTCCGTACGGCCTCAGCCCCCTCCTTTTGAGCTCAGGGAGGAGCTGTCCGAAGGTGACCCCCGGTTCTATCACGGCTATCTTGTTCCTCCGGTTGACGGCAATGATCTCCCTCATCCCGCTGAGGTCCAGCACCATGCTTCCCTCCTTCCCAGGTACGGTATCCCCCCTGAACCTGGGGGGACCGGAGCTGCAGGGCACCAGCGGTAGCCCGTACCGGCCTGCCACCTCCACTATTCTCCGAACCTCCTCCGCTTTCCCCGGCCTTATCACCAGGGAAGGCCTCCTGGGGGGAGAGAAGCTGTGATCGGAGGAGTATTCTTCCAGGACTTCCTCCTCCTCCAGAAGGTTCTCAGACCCCACGATTTCCGCCAGCTCCTCCCTTACCCCCACCTCCAAGCTAGGAAACCGGGATCTTAAAAGGGATCGCCTACCTCCTGAACCTCATCCTGAGCTCCACCATCCCCTCCGCGATCCTCTTCTCCGCGATGAGCCCCATCTTCTCGAAGAGACGCAGCATGGGTCGGTTGGTGGCCAGCACCTGGGCGGTGAAGCCGAAGAGGCCCCTCCTCCTCGCCACGTAGGCCAGCTGCTTCAGCAGCTCCCAGCCCACTCCCTGGTTTTGGTACTGATCCTTGACCGCGAAAGCCACCTCCGCGAAGTTGGTGGCTTCGTCCAGCACGTACTGGGCCATCCCTATCACCTCCTCCCTTTCCCCCTTCCTGAGCGTGGCTAGAAGGACCATCTGCCTGACGTAGTCCACCGCCACGAACTTCTGTAGACGCTCGTGGGGCATGTCCTTTCGGGGGGAGATGAACCTACGGTAGAGGCTCTCGTCCGAGAGGGAGTAGAAGAAATCCTTCAGGAGGGGTTCGTCCGTGAGCCTCACCGGGCGGAGTAGGATCTCCAGGCCCGTTTTGGTTCTCCTGTAGGTCTCCAGCTCTTCCGGGTACTCGGCCCCCACGAAGGCCTGATCCTTGAAGATCAGGCCCAGCCTCTTGGCCTCCTCGATCAGCCAGGGCCTGAAGTTGGGATAGGCTATGCGTATGAGCTCCATGGCCCTCTCCCTCACGCTCTTCCCGTGGAGGTAGGCCACCCCGTACTCCGTAACCACGTACTGCACGTCTCCCCGGTTGAGGGTAACCCCTGCTCCCTCCCTCAGGTGGGGCACGATCCTAGAAACCCTCCCCTCCTCCGCCGTGGACTGGAGGGCCAGGATAGCCTTTCCGTGCCTGGCCAGGGAGGCCCCCCTCATGAAGTCGGCTTGCCCCCCTATCCCGCTGTAGAAGAATCCCCCCAGGGATTCTCCGGTGGCCTGGCCCGTGAGGTCCACCTCCAGCGCGCTGTTGATGGCCACCATGTGATCCTGCCTGGCTATCACCAGGGGATCGTTGGTGTAGTCCACGGTCCTGAACTCCACCTCCGGGTTGTCATCTAGAAACTCGTAGGTGCTCCTTCTGCCCATGCAGAAGCTCCCCACCGCCTTTCCCCGGTCCAGCACCTTCTCCGAGTTGTCCACCACCCCCTGCTTCATCAGCTCCACCACTCCGTCGGTGAAGAACTCGGTGTGAATCCCCAGGTGCTTCTTATCCCCCAGGTTGGAGAGGATGGCGTTGGGGATGCTCCCGTATCCCACCTGAAGGGTATCCCCGTCCTCCACCAGGCGCGAAACGTGCCTACCTATCCTCTGTGAGACTTCGTCCGGCACCTTCTCCTCGTACTCCAAGAGGGGCTCATCCCAGGGCACCACGAAGTCCACCTCCTCCAGGTGAAGGAAGCCATCCCCGTGGGTCCTAGGCATGTGGCGGTTGATCTGCACCACCACCAGGTCCGCGCTCTCCACGGCGGCCTTGGTGATGTCCACGCTTATGCCCAAGCTCAGATACCCGTGGGAATCTGGGGGAGAGGTCTGCACCAGGGCCACATCCAGCGGAATGAAGCCCTCCCTGAAGAGTTCGGGTACCCTGGAGAGGAAGATGGGGGTGTAGTCCGCCTCTCCCTCGTTCACGGCCTGCCGGGTGCTGGGGCCCACGAAGAAGGAGTTGGCCCTGAAATTGTCCCTGAACTTGGGCTCGGTGTAAACGGAAACCCCCAGCGACCAGACCTGGAAGATCTCCGCCCCGAAGAGGGCCTTGGGGTTGGCCTCCACCCACTTCACGAAGGAGTTCAGGAGGTGCTGTGGCTCCCCGCACCCCGTGCCCACGAAGATCCTGCTCCCCCTTCGGATCCTCCTGAAGATCTCCTCCTCAGAGGCGAACTTCTCCGGATACCTCCTCCTCCACTCCTCCATCTCATTAGGCTGGTGAAGGAGGGATTTTAGCTTTGGGCAAACGCTTTAAGGTGAGGGATAGGAATTTCTAGGGGCCCGTGGTCTAGCGGCTATGACGGCGGTCTCACACACCGCAGATCCTGGGTTCGAATCCCAGCGGGCCCACCACCCCTTGATCTCCCAAAACCAATCCTAGCCGCTATTGAAACCCTTATTTTTTCGCCAGCTCTTCAACTTCCCTCTTACCTTTTTCCAGTTCCTTCTCCTGCTCCCTGTCTTCCTTCAAAAGGAGGGCTTGGAACTCACCCAGATGGGTCTTCTCCTCCTTGGCTATGTCCAAGAGGACCTCCCGCAGGGTCTGGTTGTCCGTCATGGCCGCCATCTGCTCGTAGAGGTTGATAGCATCCAGCTCCGCCATCATGCCTAACCTAGCTATCTCTCGGTCTAGGTTCTCCTTGCTCACTTTTTTCAGATCGATGGGAATCTTCGACAACATGTGACTCCTTTTTCCCTTGACGGGTGAGTATAAATAGCCGCCTCGGCCGGCGTCCCGAGCCTGAGGGCGGTTCTGGCGAATCTACCCCTTCTAGGGGGTCTAGAGCTTTTCCCGGATCACCTTGAAGACCACCGTGTTGTGGACGTCAGGGCACTGCAGCTCCTGTACCTGGTGGATCCAGTCCCCCTCCGGGGTGTCGCGGTAGAGGGCGGTCAGGTAGGGGAGGAGGGCCCCGATAGCGTAGAGACAGACGTCGGTGCTTTCCTTTGAAAGGACGGAGGGCTCCTGAATAACCAGTCTGTCTCCGGGCTTGTAGCCCGCGGAGCAGAAGCCCCTCACCTCCTTAACCTCCAGTATCACCCTGTACATCATCTTGGAGAAGGAGGAAGGGGGTAAAAAGGCTCCCAAAGGGATTTATCGGGTAAAGGGAAGGAAATTGAGCCGGG